>ENA-OSAI01000088-OSAI01000088.1-marine-sediment-metagenome-genome-assembly--contig:-NODE-88-length-59471-cov-14.059529_pt1 | contig 59471 bp, 57 predicted proteins | sample MGYA00237871_ERZ529316 | MGnify/ENA primary metagenome ERZ529316 (study PRJEB26369, sample SAMN03142814) | marine sediment metagenome | biome: marine; feature: borehole; material: sediment...
AAACACAGGCCCACGAACTGCAGGGTGGTGCTCTTCCCCGCCCCGGGCTCGCCCAGGAGGACCATATGTTCGGCTCCCTTCAGGGCTTCCCGGAGGAGCAGCCGTGCGGGGATATCCCTGCCGACGGGGAAATTGGGCATCCCGGCGTGCTCAAAGCGTTCGCGGAGACGGGGAAGTTCCAGGGGTTTCTGCAGCGGCGTATGGGCTGAACGCTCAGTAGCCTCGAGCATCACGAACACGTCGGTGAGGGGGATCTCCGCGCCGTCAGCCCTGATGGCACACCATTTCCCCGCGACGGCCTCCAGGTATTTCCGTTCCGCCTCGTGCAATCGCTCTTCCACGGCCCGCGTTCAATAATACCGGAAGCGCCGGTCGGGAAAGGAAAGGCCGGCGATGGGCCCCTTCCGCGGCGGTCGCCTTGACCGGAGGCGGTGTCGACGGCCGAGCCCCCTACGACGCACACCGGTGAACCCCGCCAGGCCCGGAAGGGAGCAACGGTAAGCCGGTCCCTGCGGGTGATAGGGGATCCCTTGGCCTGAGCCGAAGGCCCGGAGGCGCCCGCCGAAGGACACCGACGGAGGTCCGCACGGGCTCTTTTCTTATGCCCTCAGGAGTTGATACCACCGCTCTCCCATTTCTCCTGAGGCAACGTAGTCGCATGTGTGCTCCTTTTCAGCGCCATTTTCCTGCTCCGCGTTTCCCTTGTCTTCAATGCGGAAGCTTGGTGGGCCGGTAGTATTGGCCAAGATCGCCCCGCCAGCCCTCTTGCTCGTATTCCGGCAACCTGACCCAGGTCCGGCGGGGCTTGGCGATGGTCTCCAGTACTTCGAACTTCGCGAAAAAGAGCCCGCTCCACGTGGCTTATCTCCAGGATCCTGAACCCCTCCAAAAGCTTCTCCACCTCGCCCCGATCAGAGTAATGGTGGGGAATCCCCGCATCCTCCCCAGTGTCGGGGATAAAGGTGCCCGGTTCGATCTCCTTCCCCTTTCCGTAGCGGTAGCTCCGTTTGGACTTAAACTCGAGGAGGGCCAGGCCCCCGGGCCGGAGGACCCGATGTAGCTCGGCGATCGCCCGCCGCATATCCTCCAGGGTACCGTGGTAGATCGAGGCAATGGCGATCGCGGCGTCGAAGGCGCCGTCGGGATAGGGGATCCTCCGCATATCGGCATGGACGAGGGTGGCGCGGAGGCCCGCCGCCCGGAGCCTCTCCCGGCAGATCCGGAGCGCCTCGGCGGAGGAATCGAGACCGTGGACCTCGGACCCCTCCCGGGCGAAGAAGATGACGTGCCTCCCGGCGCCGCACCCGAGGTCCAGCACGCGCCGGAGGCCCCTCCCCTTGAGGAGCGCGGCGAACCTCCGAACCGACCAGGCGGGCTCCCGGGGCGCGAACTTCCCCTCCCGGAAGAGCTCATCCTACGTGACCATCGGTCCCCTGCCCCGTGAGCCGCCCCCGGATCGTCCGGATCACCTCCGCGGGGTCGCGGGTGGAGAACACGAGCTCCCGCAATTTTCCCCCGCGGAGCTCGAGCACCACCCGGGGGCTCCCGAAATCCACGAACGCCATGGTCCAGCCGCTCCGCAGCCGGCGCACCCTCCACCCCGCGCCGCCATACAGGCCGGAGGAACGCCCCGCCCGCCGGACACCCGCCACCCGCTCCCAGGGGACGGCTCGCCTCATGGTCCCGAACGCCACGGTGATCTCCCTCTCCCCGATCTCGACCGTGAGCCGTCGGAAGTTCCCGAACAACGCGGTCAGTGCCAGGCACAGCCCCGCCATCAAGCCCCAGAACCAACCGGGGAGGGAGTCGTTCCAGATCGGTCCCACGAAGAGCCAGTAGAGAAGGACACAGACGAATCCGGCGGTGAGGAGGCCGAAGGTCCAGGCGAGCCATATGGCGTACGGGAGCCGGATTTCCTCCCTATACAGCATCGCAGCCCCCCGTGCCCGGCCCGGGCTTCCTCCCGGAGGCCACGAAGATGCTCACCCGGGCGTGTGCGTCGCCCGCACTCGCCCGCGCGCAGCAATCCTCCCCGGCGCACTCCACCCGCACGTCCACCAGCCCGGCCCCCCGGAACCATCGCGCGACCTCCTCCCGCCGGAACCCCAGCCAGCGGTCGTGGTGCTCGGTCCGGAGGAACTCGAAGCGGTGCTCGTCCAGGTCCGTGACGACGAGCACCCCTCCCGGCCGGAGGATCCGGGCCATCTCCCGGATCGCGCGGAGTGGATCCTCCACGTGGTGGAGGCACATGTTGGCAAAGGCGTAGTCCACGCTGGCATCGGGGAGGGGCAGGGACTCCGCCGTGCCCTCCCGGAGCTCGAGCCCCTCGGCTCCGGCGAACTTCCGTGCCATCTGGGCCCGCATCGCCGTGGAGGGCTCGACCGCGATCACCCGGAGGCCCCGGCGCAGGAGCCCCTCGGCCATGAAGCCGGTCCCGGCCCCGATGTCCGCCGCGACCCTCCCCGGCCGCACCCCGGCGACGGCGAGCGCCCGCTCCCTCACTGCCTCGGAGAAGAACTGTGCCCGCATCCTGTCCCACTGCTCCGCCACGCGGTCGAAGTACCCTTCCTCCGGAACCATCTTATCCTCCTCTCCGCCCCTTCCGGGGGCTCAGATCCTCAGAGATTGCCTTCATCAGGGCCCACTTGTAGCCGATCGTGAGAAAGATCCTGTAGTCCCGGTGGAATCCCTCGACACGAAGAAGCCCTCGTTTTCGAGGGCCTCTCCCGCCGAGGAGAGGAGCCGCCCGAGTTCCCACAGGTCGAAATGGGGGCGTGGAGAGGCAGTACATGGGGACAAGCTCGTATCTCTCACCCAACTCGTATACCTTCCGCGCGTCCGCGATCTCGGTCCTCACCTCGCGCACGAGGACCCCGGCACCCCACCTGCGCGCTTTCTCCAGTGACTCCGCCCGCAAATCGGTAACGACCAAGTCCGCTTCGGTACCCCGCTGGCCGAGAGCCTTCGCCAAGGCCACGCTGCTGAACCCGGCTTCCCCACCCGGCACCTGTCTTTTCGCTTTCAGGAGCATCGTACCAAGAGAAGATCCTATAAAAGCCGTTGAATCCCCTGTTCATTCTTCTCCCTTGAACTGCCTCTCCAGTGGAAGCCGTCGGCCTTTGTCGGAGCCGCCGGCTACCTCGCGGATCCCCGGAACATATCGACCCTTTCCCGGTTGGATCTCGATAGAACGGTAGTACTGATCGAGGTCGCCCCGCTATCTTTTCTGCTCGTGTTTGGGCTTGGCGCTTCCCCGGATGGAGCGGCCTGGCGATGAGCTCCAAAACCTCGAAGTCGGTGAAGATATTGTAAACGACCGAGGCCGTGTCCAGGCCCTTGAAGGTGCCGCCCAAGCTGACGACCATCTCGCCCGCCTTCACCGCACCGGCATCGGTGGCCATGACGGCGGCCTCGATGACGATCTTCGTCCCCGGACCGAAGAGCTCCAAGGCCTTGTCCACGAATGTGACCGGGACCGGCGTGCTCCAGCCGAGGGCACGGCCGATCCCGCCGAAGGGGCGGGTACCTTGGACGAGCGCCCATCCGCTCCAGATACCCCCTCACCTCACGGTACTCGGGGCGGGAGAGGCCGATGGGGATATCTCCTCTGGCCCCGGGTTTCCCCGGGGAAATGGGTGACCACCACGCGCCGTGTCCCCGTTCCACGGAGCACCTCCAGGGCCTTGAGGGCGCTCCGACCCGTCTTCGAGGCGATGATCATCTCTTTATGCCGAGCTCCAGCGCCCGATCGCGGGCCAATTCCAACGCCTTCTGGGTGTTGATCTCGCCGCGGTTGTGGAAATAAAGCGTGACCATAGATACTCCTAACTCCTCCGCTTTCATCCTGAATCCCCTTAATGCCCATTATCTGTCCACGCAGCAGGGCCGTCCGAGCTCAGGTCCCGGCTCGACGGCCCAGTCCCCGGCTTCCGCTACGGCCTCCCCCTGAACCTCGACTCCTCATGCGAAAGCACGGGTCCGCAACGGGACCGAATGCATGGCCTCAGCGCGCCCTGCACACGACGAACCAGACCCGAGGACTGTCCGCCCTAGGTTCCGTCATTTCCCGTAGGCTCCCCCAGCAGGCCAGCTCCTCCAGCTCGGCTTGTTTGAGAGCGTCCCGGATCTCGCCCAGGGCATATCCCCGCTCCCGATGCACCTCGTCGATCCTGCGCCAAACTCCCCCCTCCCGGAAGAAGCCGGTGATCTTCAACGTGGCGATGTCCCGTTCGTAATCGTAGCTCGGCCGGTGAACTTCGAAGAGTTCCTCGGTGTCCTGTTGGACATAGGCGGGGTGGCGCTGCCAGCCCACCGCCAGCCCGTAGCGGGTGTTCATGTCGAAGATGAAGAGACCATGTGGCGTCAGCACTTCGGCCACGTTGGCGAAAGTTTTCTTGAGGTCCTCGTATTCCAGCAGGTAGTTGAGGCTATCGTACCAGCAGGTGACGAGATCGAAACGCTCATCCAGCCGGAGCTCGCGCATGTCCTGGTGGATGAAGCATACCTCCACCCCGGCCTCCTTCGCCCTCTTGCGGGCGAGTTCGAGCATCTCCGGGGAGAGGTCGACGCCGATCACCCGGCAGCCCCGCCGCGCCAGCTCCACGGCGAAGGTCCCCTCCCCGCAGGCGAGATCCAGCACCCTTTTCGGCCTCGCCCCGAAGCGCTCCAGCACCCGGGGGAGGAGCTCGGCCACCCCCCGGCTGTACTCCGGGTAAGGACCACGGGCATAAAGGCGCGCGAACCCACGATAAATCCCCACGAGACACCTCCTGACTCCGATGGGTTTCCCCTGATGGCTCCCCTCAAGGGTTACCCGGTGTGATCACCCTCCCCTTCAGCTCCCGGAGCAGCAGTATCCGCGCGAGCTCCTCCCGGGAGAGGAGGCCCCAGTCTATCCCCCGGGGCTTGGGATAAGGGGTCCGGGTCTCGATGACCTCGGCGGGGGTGGCGATGTAGTCCACGGGGACGTCGTGAGGTTCCATGGGCACCCGGTCCACGATCTGGAGCGGATGCACCGTGGTGACCACGGGGATTTCTCGGCCCCAGAGCTCACGGAGCACCGCGTACTCCAGGTCGGAGTAGCCCCCGCCCTTCCCGATCCGCCCGCCGTGGCGGTCCACGGCCACCGACCCCACCACCACGAGGTCCACCGGGAGCATCCCTTTTAGCCCCACCCCCCGTCCGTAGCGGAACGCGTGCCGGATGGACGTCGCCCGGCGCTCCTCCCCCCGGGGAACACGCTCCCGGCGGAGCTCCACGAACCCTCCCCGCAAGCGGGGCGTGGGCATGTACAGGACCTTCCCGTCCAGGATGGCCCGTTCCCTCACGGGATGCTGGGGGCTGTCGGGGCCCACCAGGACCGCTCGCGCCCTCGCCCAGATCCCGTGGGAGCGCAAGAGCCCCGCGGCCCGCTCGCTCCCCGCGAAGTTGGGGATCCGCCCGTGGACGGGGAGGGGGAACCGGGCGACCCCCCTTTCCTCCAGGAGCCCCCACACGCGTTGGCGTATCGTCTGCTTCTCGGCCTTCGCGTCCATTGCCGCCCCGCGCGGCTTTCCGCTCCCCGAGGTTTCGCTCGCGGTATGCGCGGGGAAGGGCGTCCCTACGAGTCCTGGGAGGGCCCCGCCAGGGCGCGCTCGACGGCAGCGCGAACCTGGTCCTCGGTCACGGGGCCGAAGAAGAAGGGCTTCCCGTTCAGATAGATACCATCGGCAACGCCGTAGCGGGCCAGGGCCTCCGGCCCCGCGGGGACCTCCACCAACGCCACCTTGTCCCCGAGCTCGGCCGCCACCTTGCGCAGGTAAAGTACCGTCGCCGCCCCCACCGGACAAAACCGTGCGCCGATCACCAGTACCTCCACCGGGGCCTTGCCCTCCACCGGGATATTCTCGACCAGGGGCTCGACCTCCACTTCCGCCTTGGAGAGCGGAAGGTACATCAGTTTTCTCCCTCTTTGAGATGCTCGATGAAGGCCGAAAAGAGGGCCCTCATGTAGCCTCGGTTCTGGTGTGGCCGCTGGATCCACTCGCAGTAGATCCAGGCTACCCCAGGCTCTCCGTGAACCGAGACCGGGAGAGCTCGAGGCCGTCGGCCCAGAAGGGTCGAGGAGCCTCGGTGGCACAGGGATAAGCTCCCGCCGCTTCCCGGGGATCCGTCAGGGAAAAGATCCGCATCAAAACCACAACAAGTGTGGTTATCGTAATGTCTCATGAATGGGTGTCACCGAAGACCTCGCTGTTCTCCTGATCGTGCTCAGTTTCGACCTTTTGGGCGACGCTTTCCGATACATCCTCGATCCCTGCCTGCTGATGTAATCTGTACTTTGAGGTTGCATCAACGTTGGGTCCGGCTTGTGCTATAGTCAGGACGTGGGAGTTGTCATCTATACCTTGGGATATTCCAACCGCTCCTGGGAGGAGTTCTTGGAGCTTCTCGTCCATTACCGAATCCAAGCTTTGGTCGATGTGCGCGCCTTCCCCTCCTCCCGGAAATACCCCCATTTCTCCCGTTCGGCCCTGGAGGAGGGCCTAGCGGGGCTCGGGATCGAGTACCGATGGTTGGGGGACGAGCTCGGGGGCTACCGCCGAGGGGGCCTGGGAGAGAAGTCGCCCAATAAGGCTTGGCAAGCCGGGGGGTTCCGCAACTACGCGGATCACATGCTCACCCCCCAGTTCGCGCGGGGTATCGCGACGCTGCTTTCCTTAGCTGCCGCAAAGACCACCGCTTTTATGTGCGCCGAGAGGTTCTGGTGGCGCTGCCATCGCCGGCTCATCTCGGATTATCTTGTGGCCCAGGGCCACCGAGTGGTCCACATCGTGGATCGAGATAAAACCTTCGACCACCGCCTCCCTCCCTTTGCCCGAGTAGTAGGAGGCCGGCTCGTCTATCCACAACCTCAGGACGCCCTTTGGGACCAGTAAGGCCTCCATTCTGGCTCTTGCAAAGGTTCGCTTCCCGCCTGATCCCAAAGCCGAGGGCTTGTGATTCCGAACCGATATGTACCGTATCATGGTGGCAGCCGGGTTTCGAGCTTAGACCTCGATGCCCAGAGCCGACCTGAGTAGCCACCCGATGAGGAAAGAGATCCCTGCCACGCCGAGGCCGATGGCTGTCATCTCCAAAAGGGTTCGCCGATAGCGAAGTCCCCGCACCACCGCCATGAAGTAGGTGAATGCGGCCACCACCAAAAGCCCATCCAAAAGGCACAACCCCAGGGCAAAATAGGCATTACTCAAAACGAAGAAGGGGAAAACCAGGAGAGCCACTGTCACGATATAGGCCACCCCGGTGTAGATCGCCGCCCTGAGGGGCGACTTCGCACCCCCTTCGGACTTGGTGGAGAGGTACTCCGATGCCGCCATGGAGAGGGCGGCCGCGATCCCGGTAATGAGGGCCACAAGCCCCACGAGCCGGGACCGGCCCAAGGCCAGGGTCAGCCCAGCCAGCGCCCCGAGGAGCTCCACCAACGCATCGTTTATCCCCAACACCATCGAGCTTAGATATCCCAGCCGCTCTTCATCGATGCCCGCCATCAGGGCTTCCTCGTGGGATTCCTCTTCGTGCACGATGCGTTGAAGCTCGGGGATCTTGGCCGCGACCTCCATGTAGGCGGCCTCCGCCCGCTTCTCCCCTTCCTCCATGAGCTTCATCGCAAAGGTAACCCCGAAGATCCGCGCGAGGAACAGGTACCATCGTGCCTTCCAGCGGGCCGGGGAGACCTCTTCCTCAGTATATTCCTTGAGGGTCTGGTAATGGCCCAGCTCCTCCTCAGAAAGCCTGAGGAACACCTCCCGATTGTTGCCCTTCGCCATCTGAGCAAGTCCCCGGTAGACATGGTGCTCCGTTATTTCGTTGCGCTGGAACTCAAGGAGTTTAAGGCGCAGTTCCCGTTCTAGCTTCTTCATCACGTCCTCCCCCATTGCGTCCCAATGCATGGTTACACTATTCTGCCACCGAGGAGGTGTGTATGGCCAAGATAAGGTTTTTGGGCTGAGTTTAAGGATTTTGTCACCAAAGGGAACCTCGTCGAGATCGCAGTGGCCTTCATCCTGGGGGTGGCCTTTGGAGCGGTGGTGAAGTCGTTCATAAGCGACGTCATCATGCCCGTCATCGGGGCCCTCATTGGCGGCAGGGACTTTTCCAACCTATTCATCGTGCTCACCGGCGAAAGCTATCCTTCCGCCCAGGCTGCCCGGGAGGCCGGCGCGGCGGCGATTTACTACGGGTCCTTCGTTAACACGGTGGTTACCTTTCTCATCGTCGCCCTGGTGATGTTCGTCTTGATTAAGGCGGTGATGCGGATGCGCAAACCCGAGGAAGCCCCAGCTCCCGCCACCAAAGCGTGCCCCTTCTGCAAAATGCAAATCCCCCTCGCCGCCACCCGCTGTCCCTATTGCACCGTGGAGCTCCCCGCCGAAGTGTAGGCCCCTGTTTCCGCAGTGGTGGATTCCTCCAGGGGGCGGAGGAGCTCCAGGAGTTCTTCGCGCGTCCAGTGCATCTCCTTCCCCACCACCGCCCCGATGACGCTCTCGGCAATCCCCCTTTTCCGCTCCAGGATTTGGGAGATCCGTTCCTCCAACGTGCCCTGGGTGAGGATGCGGTAAACGTAGACGGTTTTGTCCTGACCGATCCGGTGGACGCGATCGGTGGCCTGGTCCTCCACCGCGGGGTTCCACCAGCGATCCACGTGGAACACGTGGTTGGCGGCGGTGAGGTTTATCCCGTGTCCGGCGGCCCGCAAGCTGCACAAGGCCACCTGGGCCTTCCCCGAGTTGAACTCAGCGATAAGTCGTCCCCGGTCCTCGGTGTCGCCCTGGATACGGATGAAACGGACCTCCCGCTCCTCCAGGGCACGTTGTAGGAGGTCCAGCATCCCCAAAAAGTGGCTGAAGAGGACCACCGACTCCCCGCGCGCTAATATCTCTTCAAGCTTCTCTATGATAAGATCGAACTTCTCCGACCGCCCGTAAAGCCTCTCGGGATCCCCTACCACCAGTGCTGGGTGATCGCAGATCTGTTTGAGCTTGGTGAGAATGGGGAGGACGCTTGTGGTAATGTTTACTTCCTCACCGGCCTCGAGGCGTTCGCGGATGGGGTTGACTTTGGTCCTTTGGATCTCGGCGTAGAGCCGGCGCTGTTCCTCGGTGAGCTCACACCACTCCTCCATCTCGATCTTCTCGGGGAGGTCCTTTGCTACCTGGCCTTTTGTGCGCCGAAGCACAAAGGGGCGGATCTTCCGCGACAAAAGTTCCGCCGCTTCCCCTCTCAGCTCTCCCCGGATCAGGGGCTTTTCGTATCGCTCCGTGAACGCGCGGTGGCTTCCCAAATATCCGCGCATGAGGAAGTCGAACAGGGCCCACAGCTCAGCTGGACGGTTTTCGATGGGGGTCCCGGTGAGGGCCAAGCGGTGCATGGCGTTCAAAGCCTTTATAGCCCGGGCCCTTCTCGTTCCCGGGTTCTTGATGAAGGAAGCCTCGTCCACCACCACGAAGTAGAACGGCACACCTTGCAAAAGCTCTGCATCGTTGGTCACCGTTTCGAAGTTGGTGATGTAGATCGCCGTTCCAGGATCGCGCCAGACCTCCCGGTTGCGCTTGGGGCCATGGTAGACTACGGCCATGCCCGGGAAGTAACGCTCGAATTCCCGGGCCCAGAAGGGGATGACCGATTTGGGGCACACAACCAAGCTTGGACCGTGGGCTCCGTTGGTCTCATACGCCCACCTCAACGCGAGGATGGTCTGGATCGTCTTCCCCAAGCCCATGTCGTCGGCGAGGATCCCGTGGAGGTGGTTGTTGATGAGCCAGGTGAGCCAATGGATCCCTGCCCGCTGGTACGGACGGAGGGTGATCCCCGCCTCACGGAGGTGGTCTTCGATGGCCGGGGGCAACCTGAAGTTTTGATCAGCCGAGAATCCCTCGATTCCCTCTAGGAAACGGCGGTACTCGTCCTCAACTACCCGCACCCCGCCGATCTCTCGGATGAACTCCTCCAAAGAGGCGAACTTCATTAGGGGAAGGCGAAAACCCCTTTCGGTCCGCACCGCCCCAAGCTCCCGGAGCTTCCCTATGACCCGGCGGTAGAGCTTCCCGTCGAAGCGGACCCAGGTCTTCTCCTCCACCTGCACGTACTTTGGCTTCCGGCGGGACGCGAGGACCTCGGGCGGCAACTTGAAGCCCCCGCTTTCGAACCCTATCCGAAGCTCCAACCACCCCGGCGCTTCGACGTCTAGGCGGACCACGGGGCGCATGGGAGCTTCAATTACCTTGATTTCCGCTGCCTCATCGGTGAGCACGGCCTTCATGTGCGTTTTGAGGAGCACTAGGTCGCGGACGAAGAACTCTGGGATGTGGCGGTGGGGTATAACCCGCTCCCCGGCGGTTACCCACTCACGTACCTCGGGGTGCACGATCTGAGGGAGCGGACGGACGGTGTTACCAATTCGGGCGTAATGGCGCGGGCCACGCTCGATCCGGTGGAGCTCGTCCTCTTTCAGGACCCGGCCGCTCCCCTCATCGTAGTAGCCTGCTTTGACGCGGAGGCCCTCCTCGGGACGGTAATCCACCTCAATGGCTGGCTCCAGGGGGTCCTCCGCGATCTGGAGTGCCTTAGCCCGCTCCGTCTCCCGGACTTTGTAGGTCTTCTTTCGGAGGTACTGGAGCACCGGGGGATAGAGGTCGCACACCAACGTGCCATCCTCCTGCACCGCTGGGTTCAAGGACTTGAGGGCAAGGAGTACCTCCACATCTTCCCGAGGGACGGCGTAGACCTTTCCCCCGAGCTCCACCGTGGCCCCGTAATGCCAAAGCCGTGGGACGTCCTTGATCTTCCAGCGCCTTCCCTTCAGGACTCCGTAGACGGTGATGAGATGGGTTCCCCCTTCGCCCAGGTCCACGTGGAACTCCAGGGGAATCTCCCCCGTTCGGGCTTCGAGCCCGGTAGCTTTCTGGATGAGGCGGCGGATCCCCGAAAAGAGTCCCATCCCTAGCCGAACCTTTCCGTAAGCGTTGTGAACCAATCTGGAGGTTCTTCCCACTCTGGGTAAACGCCGATGAGATAGCGCTCCACCATCTCCCGGGCGAGTCCGTCTCCGCGGTATGCGCGAACGAAGTGTTCGGGGGTCACGGCCTCGAGGAACCGTAGCTCCTCTTCAGCCCGGCGCCGGAGGGCCAGAAGTTCCTCCATCTCCCTTTCTGTCCGGGCCGCGCGGCGCTCTAGACGCGCCTTTTTCGCTTCGTAGGAAGCGGCGACGGCCTCCCCCTCGGATGAGGATTCCTCCAGCAAGGCGGGAAGCTGGGATTTCATCTCTGCTATCCACTCCTCGATCGCTTCCTTGCGCCGTTTCCCGATTCCCGGGACTTGTGCCGCGGCCCGGGCCAGGCTCTCCACCGTCCCATCGAAGCACGTGTCCACGATGTCCCGGGCGAGGGCCGGGCCGATCCCGGGCACCCGGCGCAGCTCCCGGAGTACCACCGCCCTTCGGTGCTCGGCCTCGCGTTCCCGCTCGAGCTCGGCGGCCTTGTGGTCTAGTTCCCTGCGGCGCTTCTCCAACCGTTCCATCTCCGCAGAAAGTCCACGGAGCGCGGCTCGCAGCTTCTGGAGATGCTGCGTACCCCGGGCGGCGGCGTAGTCTTTTGCCGCCCGCGCCCGGATCGCGGGAAGAGGGAGAGCTGATCGCGTACCGATTCGCACAGACCCCATGATGGGGCACAGCCGGGGAGACAGAAAATGACCGATGGGACTCCGCGAGGTCGTATCGGGGATAGGAAGGACCGCTCTCAGCTTTGAGCGGCGACATGATCTGAAGCCATTACTGGGGGCTTAAAAGGCTAAGTCAACACATGCCCGGTCCGAAGAGGCAGATGAAGGCACGCACAAGGAGGGCCACAAGGAGGGCTACGGCTACAGTGCCGGCCACGACGAGCAAGGTCTTGTGGCGGCCGAGCTCCCGCCACAGGGCTGCTACCGTGGCGATGCAGGGGACGTAGAAGATCACGAACACCGTGAACACCACCATCGCCGCGCCGGAAAGTACCGCCCCGAAGTCCATCGTCCCCAGGGCCTGTCCCAGCATGATGAGGGAAAGTTCCTTTCTCAGGATCCCGAAAACCAACGGTACCCCCACCGCCGCTGGAAGTCCCAGGGGCCAGGTGATGGGAAGAAGCAGGGTGTTCAGGAAGTAGGTCCAACCCAAGACCTCGATAAGGGAAAAGAAGGCGGAGGCCACGATCAAGGTGGGCCAGGCTACGGTGATGAACCCCCGAAGGCGCAGCCATACCTTGAGGAGCATGGTGCGCAGGGCCGGGAGCCGGTATGGAGGTATCTCCATGATCAGCCCCGGGCCAACCCCGGGCAGGAACCGGCGCAGAAGGGTCCCCGCCGCCGCCACGACGAAGATGTTCAAAAGGTAAAGGGAAAAGGCGATCCAAGGGCCTACATAGCGGCCCACGAGCCCGAAGATCACCACCGTCCGGGCAGCACAGGGAACCATCACCGCCAGCGCCGCCGTAACCAAGCGGTCGCGCTCGTCCTCCAGGATCCGGGTGGCCAAAACTGCCGGCACCGAACAGCCGTATCCCAAGAGGAAGGGAATCACACTTTTCCCGTGGAGGCCGATCCGGTGCATGAGCCCATCCAAGAGGAAGCCGATGCGGGGAAGATACCCCACGTCCTCCAGGAACGCGAGGAAGAAAAGAAAGGGAACGAGATAGGGAAGGACGATCCCGATCCCGGCCCACAACCCCTGGATCGCCCCGCCCAGCACCTTGCCGATAGGGCCGGGGACTGTTCCCTCCACCGCCGCGGTAAGGAGGTCCAGAGGCGGGAGGAGATACCCTTCCAAAAGGCCCCCAATCTTGAATACCCCGAAGAAAAGGGAGAGGAGGACCGCCAGCATGATGGGGTAACCCCAGATCCGGTGCATGAGGAGGGAATCGACCCGGTCCCGGAAGCTCTCGGCGGCGTGGGTAACCCGGGCCACCTCCTCGAAGATCCTCAGGGCCAGGGCGTGGCGTTCGGCTGAAAGGACCAGGGCGGGATCCTGTCCCCTCCGGGAGGTGAACTCCCTTCGGGCCGTTTCGATCACCTCGTTGAGCCCGGCATCGCCCGCTCCTTCCGGGGGCTCCTCCCCTGCCACAAGGAGCTCCGCGAGGTACCGTGGGGGAAGGCGCGTCCCCCGGGAGGCGAGCGGTTCCGCAAGACGCGTGAGGATTTCCTCCACGTCGGCGGCGTAGCGCGGCGGGGTGGGTACCCTGGCCTGGGGTATTGCCGCGAGGAGTTCCTTTAGCCCCACCCCGCGCACGGCGATTGACTCCACCACCGGGACCCCTAGGGCCTCCGAAAGCCTCCCGGTGTCCACGTGGATCCCCTTGCGGCGGGCTTCGTCCATCATGTTTAGGCACACCACCATGGGGAGGCCGAGCTCTGCAAGCTCCAGGGTGAGTTCCAGGGAGCGCCCCAGGAGCGAGGCGTCCACCACGTTCACAATCACGTCCACCTGGCCGGATAGGAGATAGTCCCGGGCGAGGCGCTCGGCGGGGTCGCCGGCGTGGAGGGAATAGATGCCCGGGAGGTCCACCACCTCAGCGGGCTTTCCTCCTACCAAGGCTTTCCCTCTTAAGACCTCCACGGTAGTCCCGGGGAAGTTGGACGCCACCGCTCGGTATCCCACGATGGCGTTGAAGAGCGTGGATTTCCCCGAGTTGGGCTGGCCCACAAGCGCGACCCTAAGCACCGGGCTTTACCACCACCTTCCGCGCCACCCCGCGCCCCAAGGCCACCCGGGCCCCGTTCACCTCCACCAACACCGGTCCCCCCACAGGCGCCCGGGATACCACCGTGACCTCGGCCCCCGGGACGATCCCCAGGCGGGAGAGCCTGGTTACCAAGCCCCTCCCGCCCTCAATCCTTACCACCCGGGCTTTATATCCCGGGGGAAGGGTTTCCAGATCGGTGAAAGAATTGAGAAACATTTTCTTTTTTGAATTCTACCGGCTCCCCCCACAGAGGTCAACGGTCCTCATTTCCCATCCCATCCGCCCGCTTGCCCCGTAACCAGCGGGATAGGTTTGCCGCTTCCCTTGGGCTATAACTCCCCCGTGATGCGACGAGGTTGGTTCCTCTTCCTCATCTGGTTCCTCACGTTGCCCTTCCTCGCCGCCGGACCCGTGGGAAGCCCTTCACTGATAGTGGTAGTGGACGCCGGCCACGGGGGAGAGGATCCCGGGGCGGTGGTGGCCGGGGTAAAAGAGAAGGACGTCGTGCTCGATATCGTGCTCCGCCTGTTTCAGCTTGCCCAAGGAGGGCCAGTGGAGGTGGTCCTCACCCGCATCACCGACCGCTACGTGGACCTAAAGGAGAGGGTACGGTTCGCCGAGGAGGTAGGGGCAGTCCTTTATCTCTCGGTCCACGCCAATTACTCTTCCAACTCCCGCGTGAGGGGCATTGAGGTCTGGGTGGATGATTCCCGAAGGCCCGATGATCCGAGCTGGGCACTGGCCCGGGCGGTACTAGAGGACCTCGTGGAGGCCACCGGTGCCCCAAACCGCGGGGTCCGCTCCCAGAAACTCTACATGCGCCACACCAAGCTCCCCGCCGCCCTGGCCGAGGTGGGGTACCTCTCCAACCCCGGCGAGCGCCGCCGCCTCCTCGATCCCGCTTACCGCGAACGCATTGCCCAAGGACTCCTCCAAGGGATCTATGACTTCTTGGGCCTCTAGCCCCGCCTTCGGGCTCAACTCGCGCTAGGGCACTTTGGAGAATTCAGGTTCGGCGTAGGCCCGAGGTGGTTCCCGCTCGAGCTAGGAAGCCGTCGACCGATTTACCACATCAGAGCGAACCGTAAAACGTCCCAATCGGGGGGAAACCCCGTTTACCTGAGACCACAACGGTCCTTGTCCCACCTCGATTTGAGCCCTATGATCCCGTGGGATGCCGCGGATCGAGCTTCGGGGGCTGGTCAAGCGCTTCGGGCGCACGGTGGCCATTTCCGGCCTTTCCGCCCTCATCGAAGACCGGGAGCTTTTCGCTGTGGTGGGCCCTACGGCCTGCGGGAAGACCACCCTCCTCCGCCTCATCGCCGGGCTTATCCGGCCCGACAAGGGCGAGATCCTCTTCGACGGGGTGGTGGTAAACGACCTTCCCCCGCCCGCGCGCAGGGTGCGCATGGTCTTCCAGGGCCATGATTACGCGTTGTTTCCGCACCTCGTGGTCTACCATGCGCGGCGGTGGTCCAACCTCTCGTTCCCTTTGCGGCTGCGGAACCAAGGCCTGCGTGAAATATCCCGCCGCGTGCGCCGGGTGACCCGAAGGCTCGGGATCAATAGAAACTTGTTTCCCCGCAGGCCAGGGGAGCTTTCGGAAGGGCAGAAGCAGCGAGTAGCGGTGGGAAAGGCGATCGTGCTTCCACCCCAAATCCTCCTTCTGGACGAGCCCCTTTCCCATCTCGATCCCCCATCCCGGGCGAAGGCCCGGGAGGAGATACGGGAGCTTCACCGGGAGCTTGGGACCACCACCGTATACGTGACCCACGACCTGGCTGAGGCCTTCCTGTTGGCGGATCGGGTGGCGGTGATGCGGGTCGGACGCTTCGAGCAGGTGGGAACTCCCCGGGAGATCTTGGATAGCCCGGCCAATCGGTTCGTGTCCGATTTCGTGGGAAGTTACCTCGACTCCGTCCGCCGCGCCTTCGTTTGGCGGTGATGAAGATAACGGGGGTGTCCCCTTTTGCGGCCGCTCGCTGAGGGTTAGGATTGTGATTGATGGAGAGGAAGCTTCCGCCAGGCCAGGAGTGGGTGGACGGGCTTATCCCTTACGATATCGGGCCTGTGCCACCTCTGCGGCTCGAGGACTTCCAGCTGCGGATCGACGGCGAGGTGGAGAACCCCCTCCAGTTGACGTGGGAAGAGCTCCTCGAGCTTCCGCAAGCCGAAGTGAAAGCCGATTTCCACTGCGTTACGCGCTGGAGCGTCCCCGACCTCCGGTGGGAAGGGGTCCTAGCCCGGACGATCATCGAGCTTTGCCGGCCCAAAGAGGAGGTGCGGTGGGTGTTGGCCTATGGGCGGGAGGGGTATTCCACCAACGTTCCGTACGGATACTTCGCTCAAGAAGACACGATCCTCGCCCATAAGTTGAATGGGAAGCCGCTCCCTCCCGAGAACGGATGGCCTTTGAGGCTTGTGGTCCCCTCGCTCTACGCCTGGAAGAGCGCGAAGTACCTGGCGCGGTTGGAATTCACCCGGGAAAAGCGGCAGGGCTACTGGGAGGAGCGGGGCTACCACGATGTCGGCGACCCCTGGAAGGAGGAGCGCCGCTGGGATTCCCGAGCTTAAAGAGGGCGCTCAGCAGATGGCCCATCGGGCTACCTCGAGATCCGGCGTGACCCGGATGAGTTCTCCGTTGGCCATGGGCCTCCAACGGGATCCCATGGGCAGGGGCTCCGATGAGATTATTACCATGTCTTTTTCCGTCTGCACCCAAAGGGTGTAGTACTCGGGGCTTTTGCTGTAAAAACAGAAGGCGTAAAGGTCCCTGCCGTCGGTCACGAGGAAGTTCAGGGACGAGAAATCTCGGGTCACTTCGACGAGCCTCCCCAAGACCTCGACCAGGTTCTCAGGGGTTCGGGGGTTCCAGTGGAAGCCTAACCAGCGGGTTAGCCTTTCGGAGTCTATCCCGGGGCCGTGTTTTAACACTTCCGAGTCCCGGATTCCCCCGTTGTGGGCCAGATAAATCCCGGAACAGTTGAAAGGGTGAGCGTTCTCGGCGGAATGATCGGAGTATTCCGGAGAGGCCTTGCGCACGTGGCCAATGGCCAAAGTGGAGGCAAGATCCAAGGGATCAGGGAATCCTTCGGGCGTTTTATCCAGGTCGGCCTTCCCGTAACGGCGTGAAAGGATGTGCTCGCCCTCCTTCCAGGCGTATCCGAACCCATGGCGATGGGGGGCGTGGCGCCCGTGAAGGCTCATGTGGAGGAGGCTGTGGGGCGCGGCGACGAAGTAGCGCCGAAGCGGAATCCTTTCCCTACTAACAAAACCAATCATACGGCACACGTCGCCCCAGTTTACCGCAAATCCGAACACTTGTCTTAGCATATGAGGTTGTTCGCGGGCGTAAAGATCGCGTTCCCCCGCACAGGTGCTAAACTTTTTATTCGCAAAGGAGGCAATGTTGAAAAGAACCCGAATCGGTTGTTTGGGTGCTACGCTGGGGCTCCTCGCCCTGGGCCACCTGGCCTCTGCGGCGGGGACCGATGTATCCGCGCTCCTGGATATCATCCTGTATCCGCCTGGGGTGGCAGCGGTTTACCCGGGCGAGCTAGCGCCAGGATGGCCGGAGACCGTCCCGTTGCCCGCCGACGCGGCCCCCGCGGGGTCGCTGGCCCTCAAGGACGATTCCCTGGTGGTGGCGTTCTCCGTCCCCCACCCCCTCGGCGACGTGGCCGATCCCTACGTGACCGAACTGCAAACGCGCAGCTGGGTGCTCGTAGGGAAGGAGGAGGACAGGGATGGGGCATACGTGAGCTACACCTTCCAATGGGGCGGGACCGATCTCCTGGATCTCGTCCTCCACGACGTGGACGGCACGGAGACCTACGGCATTCTCTACCTCGGGACGGGGGCTGTGGCCGCCGTGCGCACAATGGTGGAGCTCGTGGGCGATATGCTGGCCTCGTTGGCCGAAGTGACCGTGCTGCCGGAGTTCACGTTCGGCGAGATGGAGGTGGTGGACGAGGCGGTCTCGCCCATGTCCCTGTTCCTGGACGAGGAGACGTATCAGGCGAAGGTACAGAGCGATCGCGATGGGGCCGAGCTCAAGGAGGCCCTGGCCGTCCAGCTCATCGACGCCGGCTGGAAGGCGATGGATGCGGGCGCCGCCGGGCCGACGGTGTGGGGGAGATACGTGCTGGAACGGGAGGGCAGCACCTGGCACGCGATACTCCTCGTCATCGCGGGGGAACCCCGGGGGACCTTTTTCGTGTCGATACACGCGTACCGGCTCGTACGAGGCCCCAATTGAGCGCGTGGAGGTGAGGGGGCGGAGCCGGGCCCCGCCCCACGCGTTCCGATCCTCGGGACATTATTCCTCCTTCACCAGGGAGAGGACCCGCTCGGGAAGGGCTGGGTATTCCCTGAGACGCCCTCCCACTGCGTGAGAGATGGCGTTGGCCACCGCGGCGTGGGACGCCATCAGCGGGACCTCCCCGATCCCCTTGGCCCCGTAGGGACCGCCGGAGTAGGGGGCCTCCACGAAGTCGATCACCAATTCCTCCGGCACGTCGAGGGCCGTGGGGATGCGGTAGGTCATCAGGGTCCCTTCGATCCTCCCCTCGCGGGAGGGGAGGTGCTCCATTAAGGCGTAGCCGATGCCCTGGGCGACGCCGCCCGCCACCTGGCCCCGGGCAAGGGCAGGGTTCACGATCCTCCCGGAGTCGTGGACGGCCCAGAACCGCACGACCCGGGCCTCCCCGGTGAGGAGGTCCACCTCCACCTCGGCGATGTGGCACGCGTAGGCGTAGACGAAGTAGGCCTTGCCGAGACCGGTCTCGGGGTCCCAGTCCACCGGGGCCCCCTGGGCCCAGCCAGTGGCGCTCATGTCCCAGTTGTGGATCCACATCCACCGGGCCACCTCCGCCAGGGGCACGGCCTTCCCCGGCTTGCCCCGCGGCCATACTGTCGAATCCCTTATCTCCACCTCGTCGGAGCCCAGGAGCTCGCGGGCGGCGTCCTCGATGCGGGCCCGCAGCCTCCGTGCCGCGTCCAGTACAGCCGCCCCGGCCACGGTGGTGGTGCGGGACGCCACCGTGGGACCGGAATCGGGGACCCGGGAGGTATCCACCGGGGCAAGGCACACGTCTTCCAACTTAACCCCGAGCGCCTCGGCGGCGATCTGCGAAAGCACGGTAATGGCCCCCTGACCCATCTCGGTGTTCCCCACCGCCACCGTCACCGACCCGTCGGCCTCGATCTTCACGTAGGCCCCGGCCTTATCGAGGAGCGGGGCCTTGGCCCCCATCCCCACCCCGTACATCACCGTGGACACCCCGAGCCCCCGGCGCTTGAATGGCTCGCGGCGGTTGAATTCTTCGATCTCCCGCCGGCGCTCCTCCCACCGGGAAAGCTCCCGGGCGCGCTCGATGGCCTCGGGGAGCCCCACTGATTCCTCCAGGAGCTGGTCGGTGGCGGTGCGATCGCCAACCTGCAGGGCATTCTTCCGGCGGAGCTCCAGGGGATCCATGCCGAGGCGACGGGCGAGCTCGTCCATCTGCGATTCGTGTGCGAAGATCACCTGGGGCGAACCGAAGCCGCGGAAGGCCCCGCAGGGCACGGTGTTGGTGGCCACGGAGTAGGCGTCCACCTTGACGTTGGGGATGCGGTAAGGACCGGCGGCGTGGATCAGGCCCCGCCAGAGGACCGCCGACGACAGGGTCTGGTAGGCCCCGGCGTTGTAGTAAAATTCCACTTCCACCGCCACGAGGGTCCCGTCCCGCTTGGCGGCGGTCTTGTAGCGGATCACGGCGGGATGGCGCTTGGAGGTAGTTTCTATATCTTCCTCGCGGTCGTAGACCACCTTCACCGGGCGCCGCGCCGCCCAGGCGAGCATCGCCGCCATGGCCGCGAGCTGTGAAGGGACATCTTCCTTCCCCCCGAAGCCACCCCCCGTGGCGGTTTGCACCACCCGGACTTTTGAGAGCGGGATCCCCAGGACTGCCGCCACCGCGTTCTGGACGTAGAACGGGCACTGTAGCGTCCCGTAGATGGCCATTCCCCCGTCCTCGGGGACGGCGATCACCCCCTGGGGCTCGATGTAGACGTGTTCCTGGTAGCCCACGCGGTACTCGCCCTCCACCACTACGTCGGCCTCGGCGAAACCCCGCGCGACATCCCCTTTCCTGATCACCATGTGGTTGAAGACGTTCCCATCCTCGGCCGCTTCCGGAACTGCCACCTGGGGGGCGCCGGGCGCTATCGCCTCCAGGGGGTCGAACACCGCGGGGAGCTCCTCGTACTCCACCTCGGCGAGCTCCGCAGCTTGGTACGCCGCCTCTTTCGTCTCGGCGGCAAGGAGCGCCATGGGCTCGCCCACGTAGCGGACCACCCCGGCCGCCAAAAGCGGCATATCCCGGTAGATCACCGGCACCACGTTCTCGCCGGGGATATCGGCGGGGGGCACGACGCAGACCACTCCGGGGTGGGCCCGCACCCGGGAGAGATCCAGGTGCTTAATTCTCGCGTGGGGAACGGTGGCTCGGATTGCTTTTCCGTAAAGCATCCCCGGGAACGCAAGGTCATCGGCATAGCGGGCCTCGCCGGCCACCTTGGCCGCGGCATCCAACCGGCGCACCGCCTTGCCCACGACCACGGTTTCCTCACCGACTTTTATGCCTTCCACACTGAGCTCCTTTCCCCAAAAGTAAAGCCTTTTGGAAGTTATTTTACATCGGGGTTTCCGCTGAGCTCACGGATCTTGGCCGCAAGCCAATCCCGGTCCAGGAGCGCCACTCCCACCGCCCCAGTCCCCGCGTGGACCCCCAGGGCCGAGGAGGCCGGGGACACGTGTACCTCGGCCGCCCCCGCGGCGGAGAGTTCGGCGGCGAGGCGCTCCGCCGCGGACGGCGCCGCGGCGTGAGCCACCGCCGCCACCGGGGTTCCCATGGACCGCATCGCTCCGCGGGCCAGGGCGAGGAGCTTCCGCGTAAGGCCCCTCCGGCCGACGATCGGGGCCACGGGGCCTATCTTCCCGCCCGTTATGTCGACCACCATCCCCACGTGGGCCCGCCGGGTCAACCATCCCGCGGCCCAGGGGATACGGCCCGAGCGCGCCAGGGGCATGAGGTCCGGCAGGGCCGCCCAGGCCCGCACCCTTTCCGCGGCTTCCCGGGCGAGCGCCGCCGCGGCCCCGAGATCCAGGCCCGCGTCCCGAGCGGCGACACAGGCCAATACCACCAATCCCAGTCCCGCCGACAGGGTCCCAGAATCTACCACCTCGATCCGTAAGCCCTCCGCGCGCAGCGCCCGGGCCACCTGAAGCCCCACCCCGAACGTGCCGGAAAGCCCACCGGCGAGGAATACTCCCAATACCCCCGTATGGGCCTCCCCTAGGTACGCGAACACGTCGCGGAAGTCGCCGGGAGGGGGTTGTGAGGTGCCCGCGGGCACGTCCGCCCCCAGGCGGGCGTAGAACTCACCTGGGGTCAGATCGATCCGGTCCCGGAAGTCCTCGTCCCCCAGACGTACGCGCACCGGGACGAGGGCGATGCGGTGGCGGACGAGGAGCTCCACGGGGAGGTCGCAGGAGGTATCGGTGACGAGGGCGATCCCCTCTCGGCTCCCCGGGGGCGCTGCCCGCCACATGTCGTCGACCTTCTCGTCGGCCACGCGGCCGAACGCGCGGGCCGCCTCGAACACGTAGGCGGGGAGGTGGGTGTGCACGTGGAGGCGGAGGAGACGTGGGGAGCCAGCCACTACCACCGAGTCCCCGAGCGCGCGGAGAGCCTCCTTGACGGCGGCGGGAGCGAGCCCGTCCCCCTCCACGGCGCACTCCACGCAATACCGGAACACGGACGCCGCTTCCTCGGGGATTGCTCCCGAGCGGGCGGGGGCAGCCCGGGGGAGCTCGATCTCCGTCACCTCGCCGGTATGGATCAACCGCACGATGCCCTCGAGGAACCGCACGAACCCCAGGGCCCCGGCGTCGACCACGCCGGCGTGGCGCAGCGCCGGCAACGTCTCCTGGGTGCGGCGGAGGGCCTCCTGGGCGGCGCGGAGGCCCTCGCTCACCAGCGGCACGAAGTCCTCCAGCCGCCGTGCCCCCTCCTGCAGGCTGCGAGCGAAGGCACTGAGCACGGAGAGAACGGTGCCTTCCTTGGGATCGGTCAGGGCTTCCCAGGCCCGCTCCACGGCCCGGCGCACTGCCTGGGCGAAGGTCCGTGCTTCCACCCGCCCCTTGCCCGCCAGGCCCTCGGCGAGGCCCTGGAAGAACTGGGCCATGATGACGCCGGAGTTCCCCCGGGCCCCGTAGAGGGCCGCCTCGGCGGCCGTGCTCGCCACCTCGCCCACGTGGGGGGAGTTCAGCTCCCCGAGCCGGCGCACAATGGCCCCCATGGTGGCCGCGAGGTTCCTCCCCGTATCGGCGTCGGCCACGGGGAAGACGTTGATGCGGTCGAGTTCCGCCGCACAGGCGATCACCCGCTTGGCCCCGGCCACGAGGGCCCGCCGAAGCCGCTCTCCGTCCAGATAGCGGATCCCGACGCTCACATACACAATGCCACCTCCGGGATTTTACCGGTGTCCTCCCCTACCACGAATTCACATGGGCGGTGACATGGGTTGACAGTCCCGGGGCAAATGTCGTAGCTACAAATCACGGAGGTGATAAGCTTGCGTGACGTTTTCGGTGGAGTGACGGCACCGCTTGTGGCGAAACCCGCCTGTGTCTTTCCCCTCCCGGTGCAGCCCCACCATCCGGGCCATCCGGCCCATTGATCCCGAGAAAAACCCCAAGCGATTTCTGAACAGTTAGGGCCACTACGGTAGGCCTTCGTGTGTCCCCGGGACGGATGTACCCCGGGAGTACACGCGGTGGTGTAAGCAGGGCGCTTACACGCGAGGACGTGCGGAGGTGGATACTCATGAAGCGCATCGGCGCGATCGTGGTGTTGTCGGCGATCCTCGGGATCGGCGTGGCGTGGGGAGCCGGGAAGGACGTCTACATCGTCGGCCTGGACGCGGCCTTCCCGCCTTTCACCTGGGTGGAGCGCGGCGAGTTCAAGGGGTTTGATGTGGAGGTGATGCGGGCCATCGCGGAGCTTGAGGGCTTCCGGGTGGAGTTCCGCGACCTCCCGTGGGCGACCATCATCACCGCCCTCGCCCAGGGGAAGATCGACATCATCGCCTCAGGCCTCTCCATCACCTGTGAGCGGGACGCGGTGATCGACTACTCCGAGCCCTACTGGGAGGTGGACCAGGCCATCCTCGTGCGGGCTGATTCCGATTACAACGCCATAACCGCGTTCTACGGCACCACGGTGGGGGCCCAGGCCGGGACCACCGGGTACCAGTGGCTGGAGGACAACCTGGTGAAGGCGGGCGTGGACGTGGTGCTCCGGGCATACGAGACCTACGACATGGCGGTAAGCGATCTCGAGAGCGGGCGCATCGCGGCCGTCCTCTGCGACACCGACACCGCCCAGGGGTTCGTAGACGCCGGCCGTCGGGTGAGGATCGCCGGGATCGTGAAGACCGGGGAACAGTACGCCTACGCCGTGAGGGCGGGCGACCCCTACGGCCTCCTCCCCCGGATCAACGACGGCCTCCGTAAGCTCTACGAGTCGGGGGTCTGGGCCGAGCTCATGGCCAAGTACTTCCCGGGGCGGGCCGTGGTCCCGGTGCCGCTCGTGCGGACGTTGGACTGCGACTGAGCCCGGACGGGAGGGGGCGGGGTGACCCGCCCCCTCCCGCGCCGTGGCGCCCGGCGTGAGCGTCATCCTCCGCGAGCTCCCCTGGTTCCTCCGTGGCATCCTCGTCACCCTAGAGGTTCTCTCCGGGGTGATGGCGGTGGGGGCCATCCTCGGGCTCATCCTGTCCGTCATCGAGGTCTACGGGCCCCGGTTGATTTCGTTCCCCGCTACTGTACTTGAGCGGGCGCTCCGGGGGGTCCCGCCAATCGTGCTTCTGCTCCTCGTGTTCTACTTGCCATGGGACCTCCCCCCGTTAGCGGTGGCCATCGCCGCCCTGGGGCTGTGTTCGGGGGCATACCAATCGCAGATCTTCCGGAGCGCCATCCGGTCCGTGCCCCGGGGGCAGCTCGAGGCAGGCCTCTCCCTGGGGATGACACGGACCCAGACAGTGCTCCACGTGGTCCTCCCCCAGGCCCTCCGCCGCGCCATCGGCCCCTGGTCCAACGAGTTCGCCTCCGAGATCAAGGATACTTCGCTCGCCTATATCGTGGGAGTTGTGGAAGTGTTGCGGCAGGCGCGGTACGTGATCGCGTACACGTTCGGGCACTCCCTCCTCGTCTACGCCTTCTGTGCCTTCATCTACTTCGCCCTGACCCGGGCGGGGAACTACTTCATCTACCGCCTCGAGGAAAGGCTCTACATACCAGGGTTCGAGACCCGTCGTCCCGCGAGGGAGCAGCGATGGTGAGTTTCTGGGAGCTGGCCCGGGATTCCCTCCCCGCGCTCCTCGGCGGGGCGGCGGTCACGGTGGAGCTCACTGCGATCTGCATCGCGGCGGGGTTCGTTCTAGGATGGGCGCTGGCCCTGGGGCGGATCTACGGGGGGAGGTTCGTGTACGCGGTCTGCACCGGATACGTGGAGTTCGTGCGCGGGACCCCGCTCTTGGTGCAGCTCTTCTTCCTTTACTACGGGCTCCCCGACGTGGGGGTGGTGCTCCCGCCGCTTCTTTCCGCGGGGATCGCCATGGGGCTCAATACGGCCGCTTACCAGGCGGAGTACTTCCGCGGCGCGATCCAGTCGATCCCGCGGGGACAGGTGGAGGCCGCGTACGCCCTGGGGATGAGCCGGCTCCAGGCCTTCCGCCACATCGTCTTCCCCCAGGCCATGCGGACCGTGATCCCGGCGTGGTCGAACGAACTCATCTACATGCTCAAGTATTCCTCCCTCGCCTTCGTGGTGGGGGTTCCAGAGCTCATGGGCCGCGCGAACCTCATCGCCGCGCGGAACTTCCGGTACTTCGAGCTGTATCTCGTCGTGGCGGGGATCTACATCGTGCTTGTGTGGACGCTGGCGGGAATCATCTCCCTTCTTGAGCGAAGGTTCGCCGTGCCTGGAATTGGGACCCCGTGAACCCCGTGGGAGCAAATAAAAAGGGGGCACATCGTCCGTGCCCCCGATACGGTTTGAACGAGGTTCAGGACTCAATGGCAATTGCCCCAGCCGTAGCCGTGCATCCCCATGCGACCACCCCACATGGCGTCGTGCCACGGGCAGAACCCGTCTTCGTCCTCATCCATCATTCCGAAGGGACCACGCCCGGTCCCGAACCCCAGGTCAGCCATCTGGGAAGGGGTGAGCTTTCCCCCGCTTTGGGCCGCAAGCTCCAGGGTCGGAAGCTCCCATTTAAGGGAGGCCCGGGAAAGATAGGAGAAAAGGCGTTCGATCCCACGGGGATAACGGGTCTCCCTTAAGGCCTCAGCGTAGAGCGCGCCTTTCTCCGCGGCTCGCTGAGCTAACTCGGCCGCGATCTCCTCCAGGCTCCCGGGGAGCGTCGTTTGGTCCAAGTACGGATTCTCGAGGGGATATGCCACGTTATAGCGACCGAGGAATTCCTCCAAGAGCTCGATGTTGTGTTCGGAGATTTCCTTCAAGGTGTAATAGGGTTCGATTTTTCCGTACTGGGCGATCACGGCCTCGTACGCGGCGTACATGGCGTACTCCGCGTCCAGGGCACGGAGCGCTATCCCTTCCAGCTCCGCCGGGAAGGGGCCCATGAACGCTCCCCAGTACGGGGACTCGTCCCGTCTATATCCGTGGGCTAGGGCCACCACACCGCCGATGAGGAGCACGACCACTATTGCCCCAATGGTCCACTTGTACCCATTGTTCTTCTTCATCGTCCCTCCTTTTGGGATCCATATAGGTTATGTGGGGGGCATTATGCACGGCGGATGTGGAAGGACGGTGGAAGGGCGGTGAAAGTTTGTGGAGGGGCTAGGAAAGGGTCTCGCAGCCGAGCTTTTCCAGACAGCAGATGTCCGAGTGGGGAATCGCGCGGGTCCCGATGTGCTGGTAACGTTCGTGCCCCTTCCCGGCCACGAGCACGATGTCCCCCGGACCGGCCAACTCCACCGCCCTTCGGATGGCCCGTGCCCGATCCAACTCGATCTCATATACAACACGGGAGGCTTCCAGCTCCCGGACGATCTCCGCCGCGATGCAAGCGGGATCCTCCCCCTTGGGATTGTCGGAAGTGACGATGGCGAAATCGGCGTACTCCCCCGCTGCTTTCCCCATCAGCGGTCGCTTCCCCTTGTCCGCCTCTCCCGGGGCCCCGAAGACCACGAAGAGCCTTTTGGCCCTCGGCCGCAGGAGCTTCAGCACCGCCTCCAGGGCCTGTGGGGTGTGGGCGTAATCCACTACCGCCCAAGCGCCATTCGGTGTCCGTAGGCGCTGGAGCCTCCCTTCGGGAAGGGAAGATCCAGCGAGCCGCGCCGCGATCTTTCGGGGAGAAAGCCCCACCGCCCACGCCGCCGCCGCGGCGGCCAGGGCGTTCTCCAGGTTGAACCTCCCTGGATAAGGGACCATGGCCCGAACCTTTCCGCCCGGAGTCACCAAGGTGAACTCGGTCTTCCATTCCCCCTCTTCGATGTCATCCGCCCACACCTCCCCGTCCTCGATCCCGTAAACGATGGGACGAGCGGCCGTAGTGGAAAAGAACTTGTCGGCATGTGGGCTTCTCCCGTTTACTACTGCATACCCGTCGCTGGGCAAAGACTCGAACAAGAGGAGCTTCGCGTCGAGGTAGGCCTCCATGGTCCCGTGGAAGTCCAGGTGGTCGCGGGAAAGGTTGGTAAACACGCCTATCCGAAACTCCGTGCCCACCAAGCGTCTTTGCACCAGGCCGATGGAGGAAGCCTCCAAAACGAAGTATCTCTTCCCCCGCGCCAGGGCCTCAGCTGCCAAGCGTTGGATCTCCGGGGCCTCGGGGGTGGTCACACAGGAAAGCCCCTCCCGCTCCACCCGGATGGTGGTCAAGGCCTCGCAGCGGGGGAGGATCTGGCCCAAAAGGTGCGCTACCGTGGTCTTCCCGTCGGTTCCTGTGACCCCGATGGTGGTGAGCTTCCGCGTGGGATGGCCGAAAAAGGCGGCCGCGATCTTCCCCATGGCAGCCCGGACATCGGGGACCTGGATGTAGGGCACGGGAAGATGCGAGATCTCCCGCTCCCCCACCACCGCCGCCGCTCCCTTTTCGATGGCCTGGGGGATGAATTCGTGTCCATCGAGGCGCCTTCCCCGAAGGGCGAAGAAGAGATCCCCCGCCGAAACCATCCGCGAGTCCCAAGAAAGCCCCCGGATCTTGACCCTCGGGGCATCGAGGCCAAGTTCCCGCAGGAGCGCGTCCAGGGTTGTGGCCATCACCTAGGGCCGAAGAGGGCAAAAAGTTCCAGGTAAGAAAAGGGGGCGAAACCCGCCCCGGTGAATTCCACTCCCACCACCGCCCGTAGGAGCCCCAGTTCCCAGAGCCGCACTAGAGACCCCAGCGAGAGCCTCGGCGGGGCAAAGCTTCCCTCGCCCAAGAGGTGCAGCCATGGGAACAAGGTGAAATCGGCGGCCAGATTCGCTGAAAAATTTACACCGGGAAAAAGGGAAAGGTACACACCCATATGCCAAGCCAGCCGTCCGGGGAAGGAAAGGTACCCTCCAATCCCCAGGTCCAGGTAGCTCAAATCGAACGGCACCGCCACCGAGGCCTTGGCGGACAACATCGCCCCGGCCACGGTACCAAATCCATACTTGAGCTCCCCGTTCAAGAGGCCGAGAAAAAGGAGAACCGGTTGGATTCCGAGCTGGACCTGATCGGTGAGGCCGTAACGGAGGTGCAGCCCGAGGAAGTCGGCGGGCTCACCGGGGAGACGGATCGGTCCGATCAGCCATGCTCCTGGCGTGAGGGGATAAGCGGTTTCACCACCCAAGGTGAGCGGCAACTCCGCTCCCCAAGCCACGTACCCCGCCGCCAACCAAAACAATCCCCAGCCCCAAAGCTTCGTGACCCTCACCGCATCTCACCTTACCCGTGTTTAGGTGGAACCCTTGACACCGGCACACGGGGACAGCCCCGGTGTGGGTTCCACAACAGCCTTCAAATATCCAGCACCGCCACGCGGTGGGCGTTCTCCTGGATGAAGGCCCGCCGCAGCGATACATCCGGCCCCATCAGGGTGGAGAAGATCTCATCGGCCTCCAGGGCATCCCGCACGGTTACCTTTTTCAGGACCCGGGTCTCGGGGTTCATGGTGGTCTCCCATAGCTCCCGGGGGTTCATCTCCCCCAAGCCCTTGAAGCGCCGTACGGTGTACTTCCCGTTCGCTCCCTTTCGGAAACGCTCGAGCTCCTCGTCCGAATAAAGGTAGAACCGCTCTTTTCCCATTTGGACGCTGTAAAGGGGGGGCTGGGCGATGTAGACGTGGCCGTGTTCGATGAGGGGGCGGAGGTTGCGGAAGAAGAACGTCAAAAGCAAGGTGCGGATGTGGGCCCCGTCGATGTCGGCGTCGGTGAGCAGGATGATCTTGTGGTAACGGAGCTTGGAGATGTCGAACTCCTCGCGGATGCCGGTGCCCAGGGCGGTGATGATCGCCCGAAGTTCCTGGTTGTCCAAAAGCTTCGATAGCCCCGCCTTCTCCACGTTCAGGACCTTGCCCCGGAGGGGAAGGATGGCCTGGAAGGTACGGTCCCGGGCCTGCTTGGCCGAGCCCCCGGCGGAATCCCCCTCCACGATGAAGAGCTCCGCCTTGGTGGGGTCCTCGCTGGTACAGTCGGCAAGCTTCCCGGGTAGGGAAAGGGAGACCAAGACCCCTTTCCGCCGAACCAGTTGCCTTGCCTTCGCCGCCGCCTGTCGGGCTTTGTGGGCGGCGATGGACTTCTCGACGATCGCCCGGGCCACCCCGGTGTTCTTCACCAGGTACTGGTAGAGCTGCTCCCGAACCACCTCCTCCACGTAGGTCCGGACCCAAGGGTTCCCGAGCTTCATCTTGGTCTGGCCCTCGAACTCCGGGGAGGGAAGCTTCACGGAAATGATGGCCACCAACCCCTCCCGGATCGCCTCGCCGGGGAGGTTATCGTCGTTTTTGGTAAGCATCCGCTTTTCCCGGGCGTAGTCGTTGATCACCCGGGTGAGGGCCGCCCGGAAGCCAGTGAGATGGGCCCCTCCCTCCCGGGTGTTGATGCAGTTGGCGAAGGTGAAAACCTCCTCGTCGATGGCGTTGGTGAAAAGCATCGCGATCTCCACGGCTCGATCGGGACGGGAGTCGGAGAGGTAGATGGGGTCCTTGTGAAGGGGCTCTTTCCCTGTGGCGAGCTCCTTGACGAAGGAAACGATTCCCCCCTTGTAGTGAAAGGTTCGCTTGAGGCCGGTGATGCGGTTGTCCAAGTGGATGGTGAGTCCGGGGTTGAGGTACGCCAGCTCCCTCAAGCGTTGGGCCAGTTTCGTGAAGTTGTAGCGTAGTTCCCCGAAGATCTCGCGGTCAGGAAGGAAGCTCACCGTGGTGCCGGTCTCGTCGGTCTCGCCCACGACTTCCAGCTCCGTCACCTTATAGCCCCGGGAGAAACGTTGCCGGTAAACCTTTCCGTCCTTCCAACGGACCTCCACCTCCAGCCATTCGGAGAGGGCGTTCACCACCGAAACGCCCACCCCGTGGAGCCCGCCGGAGACCTTGTAACCCCCGCGCTCGAACTTGCCACCCGCGTGGAGGGTGGTCATCACCAACTCCACCGTGTTTACGCCCGCCTCGGGGTGGATTCCCACGGGGATGCCGCGGCCGTTGTCGCGCACGGTGATGGATTTGTCCTCGTTCACCACCACCCAGATCTCGTCACAGTAGCCGGCCAGGTGCTCGTCTACGGCGTTATCCACCACCTCGTAGATGAGGTGGAGGAGGCCGTCGGGGCCGGTGGAGCCGATGTACATCCCCGGCCGGCGGCGCACCGCCTCCATGTCCTCCAAGACTTTTATGGAATGGACGTCATACTCGTGTGCGGTCATCTCGGAGCCACCTCGTCCCAGTATATCAAAAACCCCGAAAATTCACAAACGAACGGCAAATGACCGCGATCAGCCGGCCGTTTGTCCGTTGGTGGCACACACGGCGAGCGGATATCCTTTCCGAAAGGGAGGAGGGAGAATGAAGCTTCTCGAATGGCAAGGACGGAAGCTCTTTACGCGTTTCGGCATCCCGATCCCGGAAGGGGAGGTGGTGGGCGACCCCGCTGGTGCCCGGCGTGTGGCTGAAACTATCGGCGGGCCGGTGGTGCTCAAGGCCCAAATCCCCGTGGGCGGCCGGGCAAAGGCCGGCGGAATAAAGCTCGCTGCATCCCCGGACGAGGCCGAAAAGGTCGCCGCTGAGCTCTTGGGACGGGAGATCAAAGGGATCCGGGTGGAGCGGATCCTGGTGGTGGAGGCGGCCGAGATCCGGGGGGAGCACTACCTAGGGATAACCCTGGACCGTTCCCGCTGCGCCCCGGTGATGATCTACTCGCCCGAGGGAGGGATAGAGATCGAGGAGGTGGCGGAACGAAAGCCTGAAGCGGTGGCTCGGGAACACATCCCACCCTTGGAAGGACCCTCTCCCTTCAGGTTGCGGCGGCTCTTCCGCATCGCCTCCCCAGAGTTCAGAAAGGACCTCTCTCGGATAGCCCTGAAGCTCTACGAGCTCTTCCGGGAATACGAGGCCACGTTGGTGGAGATAAACCCCCTGGCCGAGACCCCCGGAGGACTTCTGGCCCTAGACGCCAAGGTGATCATCGACGAGGACCACACCCCGGATCCGAAGTTCGCCGAGTTCGAGGAGGCCTCCCTCGATTCCACCGAGGCTGCCGCCCGGGAGGCCGGTTTTTCGTACGTCCGCCTGGAGGGGGACATCGGGGTGATCGGAAACGGGGCGGGATTGGTGATGGCCACCCTGGATCTCGTTTCTCGGGCCGGGGGGAAACCCGCCTGTTTCTTGGATATCGGGGGCGGGGCCCGGGCGGAACGGGTCAAGGCCGCACTGGAGCTTGCGCTCGGGGACCAGCGGGTGCGAGCGGTGTTCGTGAACGTGTTCGGGGGGATCACCCGCTGTGATGAGGTGGCCCGGGGCCTGATCGAAGGGAGCAGGGGCACCGGGGTTCCCATGGTGGTACGTCTAACTGGTACCAACGAGGAAGAAGGGCGCCGGATCCTGGCCCAGGCCGGCGTGCGACCGGTGGAGACCATGGAGGAGGGCGCCGAGCTCGTGGTTTCCTTAGCCAAGGAGGGGCGATGAAGAGCGTTTTCGTTTTGACGCTGATCCTTGTGGCTATGTCGGGGGTATTGGCCCAGGAGATCCTGCCCTTCGAGGATGTCGAGGTGGGCATGAAGGGCTACGGCCTCACCGTGGTGGCGGGGGACGAGATCTCCCGGTTCGAGGTGGAAGTGGTGGGGATAATCGACGAGCCGGGGGTCGAGAACGACTTCATCGTGGTCCGGGCCTTCGGCGACGCGGTGGAGCGCTCGGGTGGCATCGCCCAGGGGATGTCGGGAAGCCCTGTGTATCTTGAGGGGAAGCTGGCCGGTGCCCTTTCCCGGACCGGCCTCTGGGCGGCCGAACCCGAACGCCCTCTGGGGCTCGTCACTCCGATCGAACCGATGCTCGAGATCCTACAAGAGCTCGAGCACGGCCTCTACACCGAGGGCGGTTTCCATGGGAGCTTGCCCGTCGAGCGGGTTGAGTTCGTGGAGGGGCCTCCCGCGACACTGGTGGACGGGGTCCTTTACGTTATGCCGGTGAGCGTGCCGGTGCTTTCCAACGGGATCTCCTCTCGGGCGTTGAGGATCCTCCGTGACGGCTTGAGCTTCCAGGATTATCCTGCGTTCAACTACCTTTGGAGGTTCCTTCCCCCCTGGAAACGGGAGGTGGCAGGCCTGGGAAGCTACGGGATCACAAAGTTCCTCCAGGCCCCCACAGGCGGCACACAGACCCCATCCCGAACCCTGGACTTCGTCCCCGGGGCCCCAGTGGGAGTGGGGCTCGTGGACGGGGATCTCCGGCTGGGCGCCCTAGGCACGGTGACCCTTAGGGAAGGGGATAACCTCGTAGCCTTCGGACATCCCTTCCTATTTTCTGGCCGATCCCGTTATTTCCTCACCAAGGCGCGGGTCATCGACACCTTCGCTGCCCTGGATGCACCTTTCAAGCTTGGGGTGCTGGAGGAGACGGTGGGCGGGGTTTACTCCGACCGCTGGGCCGGGATCGGAGGGGTGATGGGTCTGGATCCCCGGGCAGTGGAGCTCCTCTACCACATATCCGATCACTCTGAGCTCCACACCGAATACCTCCGATGCCGCATGGTGGACGAACCGCGCCTCAGTCCCTTGCTCCTCTACATCGCGGGCCTGGAGGCGATGGACCGAACCCTGGACCGCATTGGCCCGGGCACGGCCATGGTGCGGTTCACCCTGGATGGTGACAACATGCCCTGGCCATTCGTACGGCAGAACGTGTACCTCTCCACCACCGACATCGCCTCCTTAGTGCCACTGGAAGCGGCACTGATCTACATGATCCTCGCCTATAACGAGTTCGAAGACCCGGAGATAACCGGGGTGAAGTTCTCTGTGACGGCGGTGGAGGAGCTCAAGGCGGTGGAGATCCTGGGCTTGGTGACCGAAAAGGACACTTATGCTCCGGGTGAGACCGTGTCTTTCGATCTTTATGTGCGCACGTGGCGCGGCGACATCGAGTCCCTCCACGGAAAGCTCACCATTCCCGCCGACGTATACGGCGATTACGTGGAGCTACGGGCGTATGGAGGCCCCCGGCCCCTCGAGAGCGGGGAAAAGCCCCCCTTCTTCGAGTCCCTCGAGGACCTCCTGGATTATCTTGCGGGGATTCCCTCCTTCAACACCATCACCGTGGAACTTTTCGCCCTGGATCCCATGTCAGACGCGGTGGGGCAGGCCCTGGTTTATGGGGTGGATTCCGTTTCCCAGCAAATGGGGATGAGATTCGTTTACGGTCAAGATCGGGTCTTCATCCCCCTGGTGCGGGAGGAAAGCCCACCCCCTTCTCAAGAGGTGCCCTTCAGCGAAGGGGAGGGACAAGATGTGGGACCTGAGGGAGGCGGCTAGGGTACTGGGGGCGGAAATCCTCCGTCCCCAGCCGCCCTTCGAGGCGTCGGGAGCCAGCTGCGATTCGCGCCTCGTGCGTCCGGGGGATCTTTTCGTGGCGCTGGTGGGGAAGCGCCACGACGGACACGATTTCGTGGGGGAAGCCATCTCCAAGGGGGCGGTGGGGGCGTTGGTGGCCCGGGATCCCGGCGCCGGCCACAACCTGATCTTGGTAGAGGACGTTCCCCGGGCCCTGTGGGAGCTCGCGCTGTGGCGCAGGAGGCAGCTCGCTATCCCCACGGTGGGGGTGGCGGGTTCCTTCGGCAAGACCACCACCAAAGAGCTCCTGGCGGCCGCCCTCCGCACCCGGTTCCGGGTTTACCGGACCCCGTGGAATTACAACACCGAGATCGGGGTCCCCATCGCCATGCTGTCCGTACCCGACGAGACAGAAGTGGCGATCTTCGAGCTGGGGATGAACAAAAGGGGCGATATAAGGGCCCTGTGTGAGTTGGTGGACCCCTGGGCCGGGATCATCACCGGGGTCGGGGAGGAACATCTGGAAACGGTGGGCACGTTGGACGACGTGGTGGAGGCGGAGTGGGAACTCGCCCAGTGCTTACCCGAAGAGGGGATCCTGGCCTTGGCGTGGGATTATCCCGAGTTGCGCCGCGTGGAGTTGTGCCAGGCTTTGTGCCTGCGCTTCGGCACAAGCGCCGAGGCCGATTTCTCCCCGGCGGGGGTGGTCTCCCACGATCCCCAAGGGGTGAGGTTCACCCTCCACAGCCCCGCCGGCTCCTACAAGGTGCGGCTCAAGCTTTTGGGGGAACATGTGGCGGTGCTCGCCTGTGGGGCGCTGGCGCTGGCTTGGGCCATGGGGGTGCCCCTGGAGGCGGCGGTACCCGCACTGGAGGAAGTGGAACCCCTGCCCCATCGGCTCCACCTCATACCCACATGGTTCGGGTGGATCCTGGACGACTGCTACAACGCCAGTCCCCCCACGGTGAAGGCAGCGTTAGATGTATTAGTATCCCTGGCCCTCCCGGCCCGGCGACGAGCGTTCCTCTTCGGGGACATGTTGGAGCTGGGCCCGGAGGAAGACCGCTACCACCGCGAGGTGGTGGAGTACGCGGCCCGGGTGGGGATTGATATGTTGTTCGCCGTAGGTCCCCGAGCGTCCCGGGCTTTTTCCCAGTGGCGGGGCGAGGGGGCGGCGGCGCCGGAATTGGAGCAAATCCTCCCCCAACTGCGTGAGGCCCTGCGGGGTGCACCCACCGTGCTCTTGGTCAAGGGCTCCCGGGGGATGGCCCTGGAGCGGGCTGTGGAGGCGCTTTCGGAATGAGGGCCCAAGAGGTGTTGGAGCGCCATCGCGGGGAACTCCTCCGGCTTCCCGGGGTGGTGGGGGTGGGAATCGGAAGGAGCAACGGTGAAACCATCGAGCTCTTGGTGGAATCCCAGGAGGGGCGAAACTGGCCCCGGGAGCTCGAAGGGGTGCCCGTGCGGGTGCGGGTCGTGGGGCGGCCCAAAGCGAGTGATGAGGGACTTGACGGAACTGGTGGAAATTAAGCGGCGGGCCGAGCGGGAGCTCTTGGCCAAGGGGAACGTCCGCGGCGTGGGGGTGGGTTACAAGAAGGTGGGTGGCCGGGTCACCCCTGAGCTCGCCATCGTGGTGCTCGTCACCCGGAAGATCCGGCCCCTGGAGGACGTTCATCCCAAGGATCGTGTCCCCCCGGAGATAGAGGGGGTGCGCACCGACGTGGTGGAGGTGGGGCTGGTGCGGGTGCCGCCTCCCGAGGAAGGGGGACGGAGGGGGAGGATGCGTCCGGCGCCGGGGGGATGTTCCATCGGCCACGTGCGCGCCACCGCTGGGACCTTAGGTTGCCTAGTGCGCCGGGGGAGCGAGCGACTGATCCTCTCCAACAACCACGTGCTCGCCGCCACCAACCTGGGTGCCAAAGGGGACTATATCCTCCAGCCGGGACCCGCCGATGGGGGCAGGGTCCCCGAGGACGGGATCGCGGAGTTGTCCGACTACGTGCGCATAGATTTCGGGGGCGAGAACAAGGTGGATGCCGCCTTGGCTCGGCCGTTCTCTCCCGACCTCGTTGCCGCCGAGATCCTGGAGGTAGGGGAGCCCACGGGCCTGAAGGAGCCGGAGCTCGGGGCGGAGGTGGTGAAATCGGGCCGCACCACCGGGCTCACCCGGGGAACGGTGGACGTGGTGGCGGCCACGGTGGAGGTACTGTACGGCCTGGAGCGGGTGCGGTTCGTAGACCAGTGTGTGGTGGCCGTGCCGGGGTTCTCCGCGGGGGGCGATTCCGGAGCGGTGGTCCTCCTTCCCGAGAGCAAGCGGGCCGTGGGCCTTCTTTTCGCTGGCTCGGAGGAAGCCACCATCTTCACTCCCATGGGGACGGTGCTTGGGGAACTGCGGGTGGAGCTATGAGAAAAAGGGCGGGCTCGCGCCCGCCCGAATCTTGTCCGTTCTGGTAATCCTTTTCAGCCGCCGAGCTTTAGGTCCAGGTTCAGGAACGAAAACCCATGGGCTTCGTTGTAGGCCTGGGCCACGTTGTAGGCATCCAAGGCGGAATAGACGTGCCAGCCGAGCTGGACCAGGGGGACGGCGTAGGCCAGGAATGGGTTGACGGTGATCACCGCGAGGTAATAGCCCGCGGTGGGGATTGCTACCGCCACCAAAAAGTGTACCAGGGCCTTGTCCGGCTCACCGTTCAAGTACTGGCCTAGCCCGGGGATGAGGAACGAAGCGAGCCCGTGGATCAACGGGTCCCGCGGCCTCTCTTGAGCTGCAGCAATGAGCGGAAAGATCGCCATCGCTCCCAATACCACCACGAGCAGCACCACTAACTTCCCCATCTTCCCTACCTCCTTTCTGAGAGACAGTTTAAGAGAAAAGGGGATTTCCGCCAAGGGAAGGCACGATTTCCGGGTTGTTCCTAGGCTTTGAGTCCACCCAAGGAAATACCCTTTATGAAGTATCGTTGAAAGATCACAAAAATCACCAACATCGGGACCGCATTGAACATCGCGCCGGCAAGTATCAATTCCCAGAAGTGGAAGTATTGCCCCTTGAAGAAGTTGAGTCCCAAGGGAAGAGTGAATTTGGCTGGGCTGTTCAGGTAGATAAGGGGGCCGAGGAAATCGTTCCATGAAGCCTGGAACTTGAAGATCGCCAGGGCCACCAACGCCGGCCTCGCCAGGGGCAGCATCACCCGCCAGAAGATGGTGAACCACGAGGCTCCATCGATCCGGGCCGCGTCCTCGTAATCGCGGGGCAGGGTTTTGAAGAACTGGGCCATGAGGAACACCCCGAACGCGTCGGATATCCCGGGGACAATCAGGGGGAGGTAGGTGTCGATCCAACCGAACTTTGCCATGATGGTGTAATTGGGGACCAAGGTCACCGCGTACGGGACCATCATCGTGGCTAGGGTGACCCAGAAGAACACGTTCCTTCCCGGGAACCGCATCCGCGCGAAGGCGTAGCCCGCCATGGAGCAGGAGAGAAGCTTCACCGCCACCGTTATCAGGGCCAGCACGATGCTGTTCCTCACCCATACCGGGAACAGAGGGCTCGCCTTCCATACTCGCACGTAGTTTTCTGGGTGGAAGGGCGGAGAGAAGATCTGGGGGGGCCAGGCGAGGATGCTCCGCGTGTCCTTCAGGGAGCCGAGGATGGAGAGGACGAACGGGCTGAAGGTGACGACGGTGATGGCGAAGAGCAACGCGTAGATGAGGATCCCTTTCCCCCGCATCAGTACTGGACCTCCACGTCTATGTATCGCTTTTGAATCACGGTGAGCAAGAGGATCAATACGAACAAGATCAGGGAAAGGGCAGCGGCGTATCCCATGCGGAAGTTCTCGAAGGCCTCGCTGTAGATGAGGTAGTTGATGGTCATGGTGGACTTCAGCGGCCCCCCGCGGGTCATGATGTAAATCTGGTCGAATACCTGGAGGCAGCCGATGGTCCCCATCACCACGACAAAGAAGATACTGGGACGCAGCAGCGGGAGCGTCACCCGGGTGAACCGTTGCCACGCGTTCGCCCCGTCGATGGCGGCGGCCTCCAGGAGGGAGTCGGGGATGTCCTGAAGTGCGGCCAGGAACACCACCATGAAGGTGGGGGCCGTGGACCAGATGTTCATCATCATGATCGCGGGCAGGGCCGTGGCCGGGTTCCCCAGCCAATCGACGGTGGCGGGGAGGCCGAGCTTGGACAGGAGGTAATTGAATATCCCCTGTTTGGCGTACAACCAAATGAACACGAGGGAGATGACAATGGAGGCCGTGACCGAGGGGGCGTAGAAGGCGGCGCGGAAGAAGGCCCTGAAGCGTACGGGTCGGTTCAACAGCACGGCGTAAAAGAGGGCGAGCACGGTTTGTACGGGCACCACCACCGCGGTGTAGTAGAGGGTGTTCCGCAGCGCGATGTGGAAGTCGGGATCGGTGAATATCTTGGCGAAGTTGCGCATGCCGATGAACACCGGGGGGCTGAGCAGATCGTACCGGTGGAAGCCGAGGTAGAAGGCGAAACCCATGGCGAAGAAGGTGAAGACCGACAGGGCCAACATGTGGGGGGCGATGAGGACGTACGCCGCCAGGACCTCCCGGGTCCTCGACCTCCTGAACCAAACGAGGGGGGCAGGTGGCCCTGCCCCCCTCGTCCCCGTCCCGCCCAGACGCATCGCAGTTCTTATCCGGAGAGTACCTCTTGCAAGCGTTCGTTCAAGACCTTGGCCGCATCATCCAGGGCCTCCTGGGCGGTCTTCTTGCCCAGGAACACGGCCTCCATCGCCGCCGCGAGCTCGTCGATGGGCTTGCTCCCCAGGGGGCCGAACTCCCAGGGCCGGGCGTAGGCGGCGCCGGCGAAGATGGTGCGGGAGATGGGGTCGGCGATGAACCCCTCCAGGGCCTTGCGGGTGGGAAGGGCGAACCCGCGGGAAAGGACGTACATCTGGGCCAGGGGGCTGGTGAGGAACCTGAGGACGTCGAAGGCCTCCGCGGGATGCTTCTCGTAGGCGGGGATCACGTAGGCCACGGTGAAGAGTAGATTCCCCTTGCCCGCCGGGCCCGCGGGGAGCTCCACGGCGCCGAACTCCACATCCGGGAAGTTATCCCGCAGGAAGGGCACCATCCAGCCGCCCTCCATCACCATGGCGGCGTTCTCCTTGCCGAAGGCCTCCCCCTGCCAGCCGGCGCCGATCTCCGAGGGCCGGACGGCCACTCCGTGCACGAGCTCGAAGCCAGTGTAGAACTCGAGGGCCTTAACCGCCTCGGGGGAGTTGATTACTACCGCGGTCCGGTCGGCGTTGAAGAAGCTGCCCCCGTTCTGGAACACGAACGGAAGCCACCGGGCGACGTCGGGGGCCATGCACAGGGCGGCCTGGAAGTTGGGCACGGCCTTCCTGATCTCATCGGCCTTGGCCTGGATGGCCTTGGCGGCCGCCAGGAGGTCCTCCCAGGTCCAGTCGGCGGTGGGGTAGGGGACCCCGGCGAGATCGAAGATCTTCTTGTTGTAGAAGAGGGCCAGGGTGTTGAAGTCCTTGGGGATGCCGTAGATCTTGCCGGCGTAGGTGAAGGCGCCGATGCAGGTGTCCACGAACTCCGCCGGATCCACGCCCGCCGCGGCCATGAGGTCGTCCAGGGGCAGGAGCGCCCCCTTACGCATCAGGGGCTCGGCCATGAAGATGTCCCAGTAGAAAACATCCGGGGCCTTCCTCGCGGCGAGCATAGTCTGGATCTTGGTGGTATAGTCGGCGGGGATTGGTTCGTACACCGCCTCGACGCCCGGCGGGGCGAACTGGGAGTTGTAGAGGTCCACCAGGGTCTGCATGATCTCCGACTCCACCGGGGATGAGACCCAACCGGACACCCTGATGGAAATCTCTTCCGCCGCTACCCCTGAGATCCCGACGAGCAGACCGATGAGAAACAGCGGAAAAATCTTTCGGAACATCCTCCCTCCTTTTCGTGCCAAAAGGGTTTCACCATCTTAGCCCGATCCATTGGGCACTTTCGTGCTCGGCACACCACCTCCTTTTTGAAACCGGTTCCAAACCATTATAGCTCCCCAACAGGACAGCGTCAATTCAACTGCGGATCGTGCTCTCGCGCACGATCAGCTGGGTCGGGAAGGTCTTGTGGAGCCGCTCCGGGCCAGCCTCTCCCTCCAGCCGCAGGAGCAGGAGCCGCCCCGCCTCCTTCCCCATCTCGTAGATCGGTTGTCGCACCGTGGTGAGCGGGGGATCGAAGAAGTGGGCGTAGGGGATGTCGTCGAAGCCGATGACCGAGACCTCCTGCCCCACGCGTATCCCGGCCTCCTTGAACGCGGTGATGGCCCCCATGGCGGCGAGGTCGCTGGCGGCGAACACCGCGGACGGCGCCCTCCCCCTGGCCAGGAGACCCCTCACCGTCTCGTAACCGCTCTCGAACGAGAAATCCCCGTACACGATGAGCCCCTCGTCCACCTCCCGCCTCAGCGCCCGGAACGCCGCCCGGTAGCCCTTCTCCCGCGCCAGCGAGGCGGTGTGCTCCCGGGGCCCGTTGATGAAGAGGACCTCCCCGTGGCCGAGGCGCAGGAGGTACTCCGTCGCCACCCGCGCGCCGCCCGCGTTGTCCACGTCCACGTAATCCACCCGGGGGAACCCGATGGGGCGGCCCACCGTGACCACCGGGATGCCGGCCCGTAGGAAATACCGGAGCCGTTTATCGTTTCGGCGCACGCCCAGGACCACCACCCCGTCCACCACGCCCCCCTCGGCCATGGAGCGGCACGAGGTCTCGTACCGGTCCTCCGATTCCGCCGTGGCCACGATCAAGCGGAATCCCCGTTCGTCTAGGAGGGCGCTGATCCCGCGGAGGAACTCGATGAAGAAGAGGTGCGAGGAGAGCCGCTCGGCCGTGTGGGCCACGATCAGGCCGATACTGCTCGTGCGCTTGAGGCTCAGCCCCCGGGCCACGAGGTTCGGGGTGTAGGAATAGAGCCGGATCACCTCCTCCACCTTCCGGCGCGTCTCCGGGCTCACCCCACCTCGGTTGTTGAGCACGCGGGATACCGTGGCCTTGGAGACGCCGGCGAGGCGCGCGATCTCTTGGATGGTCATCTTGCGTTTCATTTGCCGTTATTATACCTTTGTTTTGAAACCGGTTACAGCAAGGAGGGGAGAGGATGGAACTTGAAGCCGTGATATTCGACCTGGATGGGGTCATCGTCGATACAGCCGAGCATCACTACCGCGCGTGGAAACGCCTCGCCGAGGAGCTGGGGATTCCCTGCCCCAGAGAGCGCAAGGACCAGGTGCGGGGCATTTCCCGCCTCGAGGCCCTCAAGATCGTCCTGGGTGACGAATGGTCTCGTTATAAGGACAGCGCCGGGGAACTTGCCGACCGCAAGGACGCGTACTACCGAGAGCTCATCGAGGGCCTGGGGCCGGAGGACCTCCTCCCCGGGGCGTTGGAGTTCATTCGCGACCTCAAGCGCCATGGGGTCAAGGTGGCGGTGGCCACCGTGTCCCGCAACGGTCGGACGGTGCTCACGCGTCTGGGGGTCCTGGACGAGTTCGACGCCGTGGTGGACGGACACTCCGGGGCCCGGAGCAAGCCGGCTCCGGACCTCTTCCTATACGCCGCCCGGGACCTCCGCGTCCCCCCCTCCCGGTGCCTGGTGGTGGAGGACGCCCCCGCGGGGATCGCCGCGGCCGAGATCGCTGGCATGGCGAGCCTCGCCCTGGGGGAGGCCCGCCTCTTCGCCGCCCTCAGACCGGACCTCATCCTCCCGGACCTCCGAGGCCTGGACCACGCCCGGCTACAGGTGCTCCTCGAGGGGGCCGCAGCGGCGCGGGCACCTTGGGAGATCGACGAGCGACGCGATCTCGGTGGCCTCGCCCCGCGGGCCAAGGAGACGGTGTTCACTGTGGGAAACGGTTACCTCGGGACCCGGGGGACGGTGGAGGAGCGCGTCCCCGGGGAGTGCCGGGCCACCCTGATCAGCGGGCTCTACGACGACGTCCCCCTCTTCTTCACCGAGCTCACCCCCGTGCCGGATTGGACGTGGGTCGAGCTTCGCCTCGATGGGGTGCGCTTCTTCCCCAACAGAAGTAACGCCGGCGCGGGGCGAGTCCTGGACCTCCGGGACGGGGTCCTGCGGCGCCGCGCACGCTGGCGGCACCCGGATGGCGGCGAGGTGGAGGTCCGGACGATGCGGTTCGCCTCCATGGCGGAGCCTCACCTCGCTGTACAGGTCTATTCCATCACCTCCCTGGATTTCGCGGGGGAAGTGGAGGCCGCGTTCCGGCTGGATGGGGTCCCCGTGGGCTCCGGGCTCCCCCCCTTCCCCGAGGTGGGAGTCGCGCACTGGGAGCCCCTCTCGTGGGGCGCGCAGGACGGGACGGTCTATGTCCGCCTCCGCACGCGCCGCTCGGGGATCGAGCTCGTCGCCGCCACCTGTGTCCTCCCGTTCGGGCTCCCCGAGGGCGCGGTCGAGGTACGGGTACACGAGGGAATCCAGCCTGCGATCTCCCTCCGCGCCCGCCTCTCCCCGGGGGAGACGCTGTTAGGCGTGAGGTTCTCCGCCATCGCCACCTCTATGGAGGCATCTGATCCCCACTCCCTGTGCGCGGAGAAGCTGGCGGCGGCCCGGGAGAAAGGGCTCCCCGGCGTCCTCGAGGACCACCGCCGCGCCTGGTCCGCGCTCTGGGAGGATTGCGACCTCGTGATCGAGGGCGACGAGGAACTCCAGCGGGCGGTGCGGTTCAACCTCTACCATCTCCTCGCCTCCGCCCCCCACCACGCCGAGGGCCTCAGCGTCCCCGCCAAGGGGCTCACCGGCTTCGGGTATCGGGGCCACGTGTTCTGGGACACCGAGATCTTCATGCTCCCCTTCTACATTTACACCGTGCCCGAGCTCGCGCGGCGGATCCTCATGTACCGCTACCGCACCCTCCCCGGGGCCCGGGAGAACGCGCGGAAGCGGGGATACCGGGGGGCCATGTATCCGTGGGAGGCGGCGGGCGAGGGGACCGAGGTCACGCCGCGGTGGGTTCCTGCCCCCGATGGGTCCCCGGTCCCCATCCGATGTGGGGAGCTCGAGCACCACATCACCGCCGACGTGGCCTTCGCCGCCTGGCAGTACTGGCGGGCGAGCGGCGACGATGCGTTCATGCGGGATCACGGGGCCGAGATCCTCTTCGAGACCGCGCGGTTCTGGGCGAGCCGGGTGGAGCCGGGCCCGGACGGGCTCTACCACTTCACGGGAGTTATGGGGCCGGACGAGTACCATGAAGAGGTGGACGACAACGCCTTCACCAACTGGATGGCTAGGTGGAACCTGGAGGCCGCGCGGGAGGTATGGGCATGGCTCGAGCGGGAGCATCCCGCACGCCTCGCCGAGCTCGCCGCCCGGATCGGGCTTTCCCCAAACGAGGTGGACGAATGGGCCGAGATCGCCGCAAAGATCGCGCTGCTCCGAGACGAGGGGACCGGGATGATCGAACAGTTCCGGGGCTACTTCTCACTGGAGGACGTGGACCTCGGGGCCCTGGCCCCCCGTAAGGCGTCCGTGCGGGACCTCCTCGGGCCCGAAAGGACCAACCGTTCCCAGGCCATCAAGCAGCCCGACGTCCTCATGCTCCTCTACCTCCTCCGAGACCGATTCCCATCGGGTGACCTGGCGGTTAACTGGGGCTACTACGCGCCCCGGACCGACCTCGAGGGCGGCTCCTCCCTGGGGCCGGCGATCCACGCCGCCCTCGCCGCCCGCCTGGGGGAGATGGACGAGGCCCTGCGGCGGCTCCGTCAGGCCGCCCTGGTGGACCTCGGGGACAACCGGGGAAACACTGCCGACGGGATCCACATGGCCTCCGCGGGCGGGGTGTGGCAGGCCATCGTGTTCGGGTTCGTTGGCCTCGAGCTCACCCCCGATGGTCCCCGGGTGAGCCCGCGCCTCCCGCCCCACTGGCGGGGATTGCGGTTCACCGTGTACCACCGCGGGAAACGCCATCGCATCGAGGTGCGGGCCTGAGGGAGTCAGCCCGGGAGGGGCTCGAACCGGGCGAGGAAGTGGCGCAGCGGGCCCGCTCCCGCCACGAGCCGCATCCCCCGGATGGAATCCCGACGTTCGGCGATGCGGACCAGGGCCGCCACCACCGCCTCCAGGTGCTCCCGAGTATAGACGCGCCGGGGTATTGCCAACCGTACGAACTGGAACCGCGCTTCCCTTCCCAGCATCGCCGACCCCACCTCGCTGGCCCGGATCCCGCCCTCGAGGTAAAGCTCACACGCCAAGGCCTGGCCGGGGAACTCCTCCGGGGAGATGTGGGGGAGGAACCTTCCTGCGTCCACGTACACCGCGTGTCCCCCGGGCGGCCAGTAGACGGGGATCCCCGACTCCCGGAGCCTCTCGGCGAGCCAGCGGACCTGTCCCACCCGATCCCGCAGGTACTCGGGGTCCAGTGCCTCCCGCAGGCCCACCGCCAACGCAGCCAGGTCCCGCCCTGCGAGGCCCCCGTAGGTGGGGAAGCCCTCCACCAGGATCAGCCGCTCCCGACACCGCTCGAAGAGCTTCCGGTCCCGCATGGCCAGGAACCCACCGATGTTGCCCAGACCGTCCTTCTTGGCTGACATGGTGCAGCCGTCGGCCAGGGAGAAAACCTCCCGGGAGATCTCCAGGGGCGCGCGGTCCCCCTGTCCCAGCTCCCGCTCCCGGATGAAGAAGGAGTTCTCCGCGTGCCGGCAAGCGTCGATGAAGAGGGGGATGCCGTTTCCCCTCGCGATCTCGGAGACGGCGCGAATGTTCTCGAGCGAAACGGGCTGGCCGGCCATGGTGTTGTTGGTCACGGTGAGGACGATCATGGCGATTTGATCCTTTCCCTTCTCGGCGATGAACGCCTCCAGGGCCTCCACGTCCATGTTCCCCTTGAACGGGCGGTCGGACTCGGGATCCAGGGCCTCGGGGGAAGGGAGGTCCACCGGCCGGCCCCCGCATGCCTTGATGTTGGCGCGGGTGGTGTCGAAGAAGGAGTTGGAGAGCACGTATTTTCCGGGCTCGAGAGCGCATGAAAAGAGGATGTGTTCGGCGGCCCGGCCTTGGTGGGTGGGGAGGATGTAGGGGAGACCGGTGATCTCCCGCACCGTGTCGAGGAAGGCCTCGAAGGAGCGCGATCCCGCGTAGGCCTCGTCCCCTTCCATCAGCGCCGCCCACTGGGCTTGGGACATCGCCCCGGTGCCGGAGTCGGTGAGGAGATCGATGTAGATATCCTCTGATTGCAGGTTGAACAGGTTGTATCCAGCTTCCTTCAGCTTACGTTCCCGTTCCGCCCGCGGGAGGAGCCGGATGGGCTCTACCACCTTGATCCTGAAGGGCTTCCAATTGGCTTCCATAGCAAAAACCATGCTACATAAAGATCCCAACCCTCGTCAAAGCTCCGGACAATTGATAACGACCCTGGCCCACCGTTTCTCCCTCCCGTACCATGGGACGGAAAGGGGGCACGATGGAGGAGCTCCGCAGATTCGAGGAGTTCATCTTCGAGGCCATGAGCAAGACGAAGTTGGCCGGCCTTTCGGCCGCGGCCGTGGACCGGGACGGGGTGATCTGGTCCCGGGGGTTCGGGTTCCGGGACGTGAAGGAAGGCCTTCCCGCCACCCCGAACACCGTCTATGGCATCGGCTCCATCACCAAGTCCTTCACCGCCGTCGCCCTCCTCCAGCTCCAGGAGGAAGGAAAACTCTCGTTGGACGATCCCATCGGGAGGTTCCTGCCGCTGGAGCTCGAGGTGAAGGGCGAGCCGGTGCGCCTGTGGCACTTCCTCACCCACTCATCCGGGATCCCGGCCTTGGCCTACGCCGAGTGCTTCATCCGCTCCATTACCGGGGCGGCCCCTGCCTGGGTCCCCATCGCCACCGCGGACGACATCGTCACCTTCATGGCCGGGGCGGAGGGTTGGGCCCTGGAGCCCCCGGGGAAGAGGTGGTTCTATCTTAACGAGGGCTACGCCCTCCTGGGGAAGGTCATCGAGGCCGTCTCGGGGCTCGATTACCGGGAGTACGTGCGCCGGCGGATCCTGGAGCCATTAGGGCTCAAGAGCGCCTGCTTCCTGGAGGAGCTGGAGAACTCTCCCGAGCCCGCGGCCCCCTACGTTATCACCGCGGAAGGAGCAAGGGAACGTTCCTTCGTGCCCAAGGGGCCCATCGCCGCCGACGGGGGTCTCGCCATGGATGTGTTGGACCTCTCCCGCTACGCCCGGATGTACCTTTCCCGCGGCGAGCTCGAGGGAGCGCTGATCCTCTCCCCCGAGTCCGTCACCGAGATGGAGGCGGCCCGGGTCCCGGTGCCGTATCGGGGGCCGTTCGGGGAGGAGGGATACGGCCTGGGCCTCTGGATCATCCCCGACTTCCTCGGCCGCAAAGTGGTCGGCCACGGGGGCTCGGTCCTGGTCTATACCGCGTGGATGGGGTACATCCCCGAGGAGGGGATCGGGATAGCCCTTTTGGCCAACGGAAGCGGCCCGCGGCTGGCGCATCTCGGGCTTTATGCCCTCGCCCTGATGTTGGGCGAGGACCCGGAGACGCTTCCCTTCGTGACCCACGGGCGGGCCCTGGAGGCGTTGACCGGGGTCTATGAAGCGTTCCGTGGCACCATGCGGGTGGAGGTGAGGCCCCTGGGGGAGATGCTCGCCATCTCGATAAAGGACAAGTACTCCGAGGAGCTCGTCCCCCTGGTCCCGGAAGACCTCTCGGGCGAGGTGAAGCGCTTCTTCACCCTCCAGAACGGTCGCCGGCTCCCAGTGGAGTTCCTGGTGGACGAGGAAGGGGTGAGGCTCATCTACGAGAGGTACTGTTTCCGCAGGGTGGGACCGCTTTCCTAAAAACGAACCGGCATTTCGTATAATAAATGGCTATGGCAACGTTGAAGCATCGTGACAAGACCTACGAAGTGGAACCGGGGACGACGCTGGAGCGGGCCCTGCGGGAGCTCGGGATCATCCCGGAGACGGTCCTTCCCGTGCGGGACGGAAAGATCATTCCCCCCACCCATCGGCTAGAGGAGGGGGAGGAGATAGAGCTCGTGGACGTGATCTCAGGGGGCTAGGGTGAAGTGCACAATCTGCAAGAAGCCCGCGGTCATAAAGCTACGCCACGCCAACCTGAAACTCTGCCCGGAGCACCTGGTGGCTCGGGTGGAGAAGGTCGTGGCGGAGACGATCAAAAAATTTCGCATGTTCACCCCGGAGGAGCGGGTGCTCGTGGCCGTCTCCGGGGGCAAGGACTCCCTAGCCCTGTGGGGGATCCTCAACAAGCTCGGCTACCGGGCCGACGGGGTGTACCTCGACCTGGGGATCGCGGGCTACTCGGGGCGCTCCCGGGAGTTCTCGGAGGGGTTCGCGGCGGCCCACGGCCTGAAGCTTTTGGTGGTGAGGGTCGAGGAGGAACTCGGAGCGGGGATCGACGGGCTCGTGAAGGTGGCACGGGGAAAGGCCTGTTCGCTTTGCGGCACGGTGAAGCGCTACCTCTTAAACCGCGTCGCTTACGAGGGGGGATACGACGTACTCCTCACCGGCCACAACCTGGACGACGAGGCCGCGACCCTGTTGGGGAACACGCTATGCTGGGAGGAGGGGTACCTCGCCCGGCAGCACCCGGTCCTCCCGGGGGAGGGGAAGCTCGTGCGTCGGGCCAAGCCCTTGGTGTTTCTCTCGGAGCGGGAGGTGGCCGCATACTGCGTCATCTCGGGGATCGCGTACATCTACGAGGAGTGCCCCCACGCCGCCGGGGCCCGCTCCATCACCCTGAAGCGGGTCCTCAACGAACTCGAGGACCGCTACCCCGGGACGAAGCTCGGGTTCCTGCGGGGGTTCCTCAAGGTGAGGGAGAGGTTCACTCCCCCGGAGCCGGTGGAGCTGCGGGATTGTCCCTCGTGCGGGATGCCCACTGCTTCGGAGGGCCTCTGTCGCTTCTGCCGCCTCAAGGAAAGGATCACGCGTCACGCGTTACGCGTTACGGAGGACCATGGCGCGCCCGCTTGAATACGGGGAACAGGTGCTCCTTTGGGAGGCCAAGCGGGGCCGGACCTTCTCCTTCGTCCTGCGGGAGGGGGATGTTTTCCACTCCCACAGGGGCTCGATCCCCCACGGGGAGATCGCCGGAAAGCCCGAGGGCGCGAGGGTGTTCTCCAACACGGGGACGGAGTTCGTGGTCTTCCGACCCCGGGTGGGGGAGCGGATGATGAAGGTCCGCCGCCGCACCCAGATCGTCTACCCCAAGGACGCGGGCTGGCTCGCCCTGGCCCTGGACCTGCGCCCTGGGATGCGGGTAGTGGAGATCGGGACCGGCTCCGGGGCGTTCACCATCCTCTTGGCGCAGCTCGTTGGTCCTGAGGGGCGGGTCTACACCTTCGACCGGCGCGAGGATTTTCTGAAAAACGCCCTGGAAAACATCGCCCGAGCCGGGCTTTCCGGGCGGGTGGAAGCGGGGGTGCTGGAGGCGGGGGAGCCCTTCCCGGTGGAGGGGGAGGTGGACGCGGCCTTCATCGACCTTCCTGAGCCGTGGCTGGCGGTGCCACCGGCCTACTCCGTCCTCGCCCCGGGGAGGCCCTTGGCGGGGATCGTCCCCACCGCCGAGCAACTGAAAGGCTTCGTGGCCGCCCTGGAGCGAGAAGGGTTCGTGGCGGTGGAATGCATAGAGCTCCTGGAGCGAAAGGTCCTGGTGCGCGAGCGGGAAGGAGTGAGGCCATTCGAGCGGATGGTGGGGTTCACGGGGTATCTGGTAGCGGCCCGTAAAGCCCTGGGAAAGGAGGTGGGATGAGGCGGATCGCGGTTCAAGTGGATCGGGTGGGGATCGAGTGGGAAGTGGGACGCGATTATTCGTTGTTTTGGGAGGGTTCCTTCTCCCTCGTCACCGACAGGGGACGCATGGTGATGGGCGTCTGGCGCAAGGAGTCGCGGAAGCGAAAACCCCTCATCATCTGCGAGTACCGGCTTCGCGCTGCCCACAAGGAGGAGATCGCCCGCCTGATCGACCTCCTCCTCCAACGGGAGTTCGCGAAGCCCGGGGACGAGGCATAGCACGACGTCTACGTTCCTGTCCTCGCTTCTTCAGCCGCCCACCCATACAGCATAGGGTCTTCCCCGCGTCCTTTCCCCGAGGCGCGGTCTTGCCCCTCCAGCAGCGGGAGGGTGTAAGGATATGGGGATGTTCCGGATCGGGGAATTTTCGAAGTTGCCACAGGTCCCGGTGAATACCCCACGGTATTACGATGAGGTCGACCTCTTTAAGCCAGCCGTGGTCGACGGAACCGCGGGCTACCGGTACTACGCCGCGGAACAGCTTGCAGCGATCCACCGAATCCTAGCCCTTCGCGATCTCGGATTTTCCCTACACCAAATCGCGCGCATCCTGAGGGCGAACCCATCCCCAGAGGAGCCCGAGGGACGTTGCGGCTCCGAGAAACCGAGCTACAGGCGAATATCGAGGAGGCCCGACGGCGGTTACGCCGAATCGCTTGGCGCATCACCCAGCTTGGTGCAGGCACACTTCCTCTGTACGAGGCGGTGGTGAAACGGGTGCCGGAGCAGCTCGCCGCGGGGATCCGGGAGGTTATCGCTTCATATCCCGATGTGGGTGGTCTGTTTTCGGAGTACTGGCCTACCTCAACGCTTTCGGGCACAGGCCGCTGGACCCCCGTTCGCCATCTGGTACGACGAGGGATATCGCGAGAGGTACTGGTGCGCTTACCGCTCCTATTCCAGAAGGGGCCCGAGGCGAACCGCCCTCCAGCGAGGTACGTGACGGAGCTTCGGGTCCCGGTAAGGAGGGTATGACGGACAAAACACGAAGGGCCGAAGAAAACTTAATTTAATCGAAAAGTGCAAATTGTTATTGTACAGCGAAGACTACGCCGGAGGTCGTCGAGATCGGAGAGGGAAAGTTCCTGTCCATCGAGGGGCCGGGGGCACCAGGGGGCACGGAGTTCCAGGCCAAAGTCTCCGCACTTTATTCCCTCGCATATGGGGTCAAACGCGTACTAAAAAGGGAAGGAATGGACTCCACGGTGGCCAGGCTGGAGGGCCTCTGGCGGGAGATTCGGTGAAGCCTTGGTTCGAGGTCCCCCGGGAGGAACGGAAGTGGAAACTCTCGATTCGCCAGCCGGATTTCGTGACCGCCGAACATGTGGGGACGGCGAAGGATGAGATGACGAAAAAGAAGCGACTTGCGGTGAAAAAAGTGCCCGCAGGCACGTTCAGGGGGACAGAAAAAACCCCGACATCGGGTTCATCCCCACGCTATACTGCCGAGGGTGTGTCCTATGGGTAAGAAAACGTGGCGGGAGAAGCTTCAGGGAGGAGAGCGAAAGGTGGTGGAGGACCCGAAGGCCCGGGGATTGATGCTTATCCCGAAGCCCCTGGACTTGGATGAGTTGATCCGCCGGGTGCCCCGGGGGAAGCTCGTCACCGTGGAGGCACTGCGGGCGTACCTCGCGCGGAAGTTCGGGGCCGATTTCACCTGCCCCCTCGTCACGGGGATCTTCCTGCGGATCGTGGCTGAGGCCGCGGAGGAGGAACTCCGTGAAGGGAGAGACCTTTCGGAGATCACGCCGTGGTGGCGGGTGGTGAAGGGGGACGGTTCCCTGAACCCCAAATTCCCCGGGGGCACCTCCCGCCAGGCACAGCGCCTGGAAGCAGAGGGCCACGAAATCCTCCCCCCACGGGGGAAGCGCCCACCGAAGGTCCAGGAGGTCGCTGCCGCGCTGTACGAGCTATAAAGCCGGGGACTCCGCAGCTAGAAAGAACCCAGCCCACGTGGCCCCGGGAACTTTCCAAAGCTGGAAGTTCAAACGAGTTTTTTCAGCGGCCGCGGATGGCCCGGCCACCCAGGTACGCCGCTCGCACCCGCTCGTCGGCCCGCAACTCCTCCGCGGGCCCCTCGATCACGATCCTCCCCGTCTCCAATACGTACCCATACTCCACCAGGTTCAGGGCCTTGCGGGCGTTCTGCTCCACGAGAAGGATGGTCACCCCCTGCTCCCGGTTGATGCCCCGGATGGTCTTGAATACCTCCTCCACCAGGATCGGCGCGAGCCCCAACGAGGGCTCGTCGAGGAGCATGACCCTGGGGTTCCGCATGAGCCCCCGCCCCAGGGCCAGCATCTGCTGCTCGCCCCCGGATAGAGTCCCCGCCAGCTGCCGCCGCCTCTCCTGCAACACCGGAAAGAGCGCGAACACCCGCTCCTTGGCCCGGGCCACCTCGTCCTTGGGACGCCCGTACGCCCCTAGGTTCAGGTTTTCCTCCACCGTTAGGGTGGGAAAGATCCCGCGCCCCTCCGGCACGTGGGTCACACCCATGAGGGCGATCTCGTGGGGCGGGATCCCAGTGAGCTCCTTGCCCTGGAACACGATCGTCCCGCCCTTCACGGGGACAAGGCCCGAGATCGCCTTGAGCAGGGTGGTCTTCCCCGCCCCGTTGGCCCCCAAAACTCCCACCATCTGGCCCTCGTCCACCTGGAGGGAGACCTCCCGCAGGGCCTCCACCGCGCCGTAATACACCGAGATCCGCTCCACGCTCAGGAGCACTACGCGATCGCCTCCTCCCTCCCCAGATACGCCTCGATCACCCGGAGGTCATTGTAGATCTCTTCAGGTGTACCCTCGGCGATCTTCTCCCCCATGTCCATCACCGTGATCCGCTCCGAGATCCCCATCACCACGTTCATATTGTGCTCCACCAAAAGCACCGTGATCCCCATCCGCGGAAGGGCGCCGATGAACTCCATGATGTCCTCTTTCTCCTTGTCGTTGAGCCCCGTGGTTGGCTCGTCCAAGAGGAGGAGTTTGGGCTCCGTGGCCAGGGCCCGGGCGAGCTCCAGTTTCTTGCGGAGCCCGAAGGGGAGGTTCTTGGCCAGCTCATCCCGGAACTCCCACAGCCCGGTCTTCTCCAGCCATTCCTCCGCCACCTCCCGGATGCGCCGCTCCTCGGCCCGCTGCCGGGGAAGCCGGAAGATGGAGCTCCAGGTGCCGCAGCGGCCGCGGCAGTGCTGGCCGCTCATCACGTTCTCGAGGCACGTCAGGTTGGCGAATATTCTGAGGTTCTGGAAGGTCCGGGCGATCCCCTTGGCTACCAGGACATGGGGCTTCCTTCCCGTGATATCCTCCCCCCGGAAGATGACCCGGCCTTCCTCCGGGCGGTAGATGCCGCTTATCACGTTGAACAGGGTGGTCTTTCCGGCGCCGTTGGGGCCGATCAAGCTGTGGATGGTGGCTTCGGCGATCTCCATCTCCATGCGGCGCACCGCCACCAGCCCTTTGAACCGCTTGGTCACACCACGGACCTGGAGGATGGCCTCGCTCATGCTTTCCCCGTCTCCTTTCGCAGCGACCGGAACGTGGCCCGCCTGCGGGGCCAAATCCCCGCCGGCCGGAAGTACATCACCGCCACCAGCGCCGCCCCAAAGATCAGCATCCGGTACTGGGCCAGGGGCCGGAAGAGCTCCGGAAACAGGCTCACCACCAGCGCCCCCAAGAACGTCCCCGGCACCGACCCCATCCCCCCGATGAGGACGATCATGAAGATAATGGTGGACTCCAAAAACACGAAGCTCTCCGGGGAGACCACCATCATCTTGGCGGCGTAGAGGTTCCCCGCCACCCCGGCGAGGCCCGCTCCGAGGATGAACGCCAAAAGCTTCAGCGACCTGACGTCCACCCCCATGGCCTCGGCGGCGAGTTCGTCCTCCCGGATGTAGTTCCACGCTCGCCCGATCCGCGAGTTCTGGAGCCTGAGAAGCGCCCACGCGCACAGGATCACGATGACCCATACCAAGAAGTAGAACTCCGTGGGGGTGTTGATCACCAAAGGCCCGATTCGGGGCCGGTCGATGCCGAAGATCCCGTTGGGCCCGCCGGTGATCCCCCCGGGGTCGTTGTTCAGGGTGAGCCGCACGATCTCCCCCAGGGCGATCGTCACAATACAGAGGTAATCCCCCCGCAGGTGGATGATGGGGGAGGTGACGAGCCAGGCGAACCCCGCCGTGGCCAGGGCGCTCACGGGGAGGAGGACCAGGACGGGGATATCGAAGCGGGTGTTGAGGATGGCGGTGGTATAAGCCCCGAAGGCCCAGAACGCCGCGTGTCCCAGGTTGAAGAGCCCCACCTCACCCAGGATCACGTTCAGGCTCAGGCCCAAAAGGGTGTAGAGCCCCAAGTAGAAGGCCACGTCCACCCAATAACGGGATGTGACAAACGGGAACACAATCACCACGGCCACGGCGGCCGCCACCGCCGCTCGCCTCACGGACGGTTTGCCTTGCAGCTTCGCGAGTGTGTCGCGCATGGTCACACCTTCTCCGCCACCTTCTCACCCAAGAGCCCCCTGGGACGGAAGATCAGGATCAACATGAGCACCAAGAAGACGATCACGTCCTTCCACGCCGCGGAGACGTAGCCGGCGAACATGGCCTCGAGGATCCCGAGGAGTATCCCTCCCACCATGGCTCCGGGGATGTTCCCGATCCCCCCCAGGATGGTGGCCACGAACGCCTTGAGCCCGTAGACCCAGCCCATGGAGAAACTGATCTGGCGGTAGTAAAGCCCCACCATCACCCCGGCGATGGCCCCCAGGGCCGGCCCCACGGTGAACACGAACCGGATCACCTTGCGGAAGTCGATCCCCATCAGCGCGGCGGTCTCCCGGTCCTGGGCGGTGGCCCGCACCGCCGCCCCGAAGGTGGTCCGCTCGATGAGCCAGTAGAGGAACCCCAGGAGGATCACGGCGCTTATGAGGATCACCACCTGCAAGACGCTGATGCGGAGTTCCCCGATCTGGAAATAACCCACGGGGACAAAGGAAGAGCGGTACGCCTGGTAGCGGGGACCCCACACCAGCATGATGAAGTTCTCGATGAAGATGGAGACGCCTAGGGCCGAGACCACCGCCGGAAGACGTCCCGCGGGGTAGATGGGCCGGTACGCCACCCGTTCCATTACCAACCCCGCGATGGCCACCGAAATCGCGGCCACCACCATGGCCACTACCAACGCTCCCCAAAGCCCCAGGACCGACGCCAACGCCGCCGCGGACCAGACGAGGAAGCTATAGGCCACGTACGACCCCAGGGCGAAGAGGTCGCCGTGGGCGAAGTTGATCAGCTTCATGATGGCGTAGACCAGCGAGTACCCCAGGGCGATGAAGGCGTAAAAGGAGCCAATGGTGAGCCCGTTCAAAAACTGTTGAATGAACGTGATCATCACTGGTTTCGGGGGTCAAAGGGCCCCGGGGTCATCCCCAGGGCCCTTAATCCCTCAGTCCTCAAGGCCCACGAGCTTCCCGTGGACTTCCGGGTTGAAGAGCTCAGTCTCCCCCTTCTCGTTACAGATGAGGAGCGAATAGGGGACCCCGATCCGGTCGCCCTCGGGGGTAAAGGCCAGCTCACCGGTGATCCCCTCGCCGATCACCTGCCCGGAGTGCAGGAGATCGGCCACCGCCTTGGGATCCACCTTGCCTACCTTCTCGATGGCAAATGCAATGGTGTACACCGCGTCGGCGGCGTAGGTGGCCCAGGGGCTATCGTGGATGGGGCCGTACTTGGCCTCGTAGGCCTCCACGAACTCCTTGGCCTTGGGGTATTTATCCTTGATGAAGGCCGGCAGAGGCTCCTGGGTGATCATCGCCCCCACCACCGCGTCCGCCCCGGCGATCCGCACCGTCTCCGAGATGGGGCAGGCGTTGGACCCCACAGCCCGAATGACCTTCCAGTCGAGGCCCATGTCCTTGCCCTGACGCAGAAGCAGGGCCCACTCGGGGTAGTACCCGGTGTAGTACCAGATGTCGGGATTGGCCTCCCTGAGGGCGGTGAGGGCGGGGGTGTAGTCCCGCTCGCCGGGGACAATGGCGTCGTAATAGACGATCTCCACCTCTCCCGCGTCGATGGCCGGCTTGAGGTATTTTAGGGTCTCCTCAGCCACACCCTTAGCGTAGGTGGTGTTGTCGTGCATGATGGCAATGCGCTTGGCGCCGAAAAGGGGCACCACATATTCGGCGAAGAAGCGGGCCTGGGAGTCGTCCCGGCCGGAAGTGCGGAAGTAGTACTTGAGCCCCCGGGCGGTGAGGTTAACGGCGGTGCAGCCGTAGCTGATCACCAGCACCCCGGCCTCCTCGTAGATATCAGAAGAGGGCATGCAGATGGAGGAGCCGTAGCTCCCCACCACGAACTTCACTCCCGCGGCCACGAGCCTCTGGGCCGCCATGACCCCGCCCCGGGGGGTGCCAGCATCGTCCTCCACCACCAGCTTTAGGGGCCTCCCCAAGACACCGCCACGCTGGTTGATGAGGTCCACCACGATCTGGACTGACTTAAGGGCCCAGTCGCCTTCCACGGCCCAGGCGCCAGTGAGCGGCCCCTGAAACCCGATGAGGATTGGCTCCTCAGCCGTGGCCAAAAGGCCGAACACCGCCAGCGCTACACTCACGCACAACGCTTTCCAGCCTCGCATCTCACCCTCCTCGCTTAAGCATTTCGGCACGAAAAGTGACCGTGTTCCACTTCTGGACCCCTTCGGCGATCAAAGCGCTCCATTTTACCGTCGCGAATTTTCCAGCAACAAATCACGGTTGAGATACTGCACTTTTACACCTACACTGTAAAAGTGGTGCAAAGGCAAATTGGGATTAAGCTCGCGGCGGCGAGGAAGGAACGGGGCTTTACCCTCCAGGAACTTTCCGAGCTCACCGGGCTCTCCTCGAGCTTCCTCTCCCAGGTAGAGCGGGGCGCCACCACCCCTTCCATCGCCTCCCTTTACCGCATCTGCTCTGCCCTGGAGATCCCCATCTCCCAGGTACTCCTTGAGCCCCGGACCCAGGTAGCGGTGGTGCGGAGGGGCGGGGATCAGATCCGCATCCAGCTCAACAACTCAAGCGCCTCTTATCGGTATCTTTCCGGCACCTTCCCCGAACGGACCCCAGAGGCCCTCATCAACGAGTTTCCACCGGGGGTATCGGCATCCCTCGGTCTCCCATGGCGGGGAGGAGTTCGGCTACGTCCTGAAAGGAGACCTCACTTTGGTGGTGGGGGATAAGGAGTACTCCCTCGGGCCCGGGGATAGCTTCCACTTCCCCGCCCGCTACCCCCACAGCTACTCCACCGAACGCGGGGCCAAGGTGCTGATCGTCTCCACCCATAAGTCCTTCGAGGCCCAGGCCAGCTTGAGGATGGAGGACTGATGGAGCGGGGAATCGTCTTCGCCATCAAACGCGGGGCGATCCACGACGGGTCGGGCATTCGCACCACCGTCTTCCTCAAGGGGTGTCCCCTGAATTGCCTCTGGTGTCACAACCCCGAGGGGAAGGACCCCAACCCCGTCCTTTCCACCGTGCGTCAGCGCTGTATCGGCTGCGGAGCCTGTGTAGCCGCGTGCCTCAATGGGGCGGTGTCCATGAGGGACGGCTACCCCGAGACGGATAGAAGCCGCTGCACAGCATGTGGGACGTGTGTCGCCGTTTGTCCCACCGGGGCCCGCGCCATCCTGGGCAAGGAGTACGGGGTGAATGAGTTGCTCTTCCACATCGAGCGCGACCGGGTCTTCTTCGAGACCTCCGAGGGTGGGGTCACATTTTCGGGAGGGGAACCCCTCTACCAACCAGATTTCCTCCTTTCCTGCCTCCGGGCTTGCAAGGCCGCGGGGCTCCACACCGCCCTAGACACCGCTGGTTACGCCCCGAAAGAAACGGTCCTCCAGGTAGCCCAATACACGGACCTCTTCCTCTTCGACCTGAAGGACATGGATCCGGAGCGCCACCGCGAAAACTGCGGTGTTCCCTTGGAGCCCATCTTGGAGAACCTCCGTGCCCTGGACGAGGCGGAAGCGGAGGTATGGATACGTATTCCGCTTATCCCGGGCGTCAACTGTGATGAGGCCACCATCGACGCTTACATCCGCTTCCTTTCCGGCCTCAAGCGGCGACACCCTGTCTTCCTCCTTCCCTACCACCCAGTGGGGGAGGAGAAGTACCGGAGACTCGACCTGCCCTATCCCCTTCAGGGCCTCGAGCCTCCGAGTGGGGAGCGGGTGGAGGAAATAAGGGCGGCCTTTTCCGCCGCAGGATTCCGCGTGCGTGTCGGGGGGTGAGAGATGACCGAACGGGTGCGAAGGCTGCGGGAGCGATCCCTGGAGGCGACGCCTACCTTGAGCGCCGAGCGGGCCCTGATCGTAACCGAGTTTTACAAGGAGAACCTGGGAAAATATCCCCCGCCCATCATGCGGGCCCTGGCGTTCAAGGAGCTCTGCGAGCGCAAGGCGATCTACATCGGCGAGGACGAGCTCATCGTGGGGGAGCGGGGTCCGGGACCTAAGCAAGTACCCACCTACCCCGAGCTCTGTTGTCATTCCCTGGAGGACCTGGAGATCCTGGACTCCCGCGAGAAGACGGCCTATCGAGTCCCCGAGGAGGTGTATGAGGCCTACCGGCGGGAGATCATTCCCTTCTGGAGGGGGAGGTCCCTTCGGGACAAGATCTTCGACGCCTTGCCCCCCAAATGGCACGACTGCTATGAAGCGGGGATTTTCACCGAGTTCATGGAGCAGCGGGCCCCGGGCCACACCGCCGGGGACGGGAAGCTCTTCCACATGGGGCTTCTGGATTTCAAGGAAAAGATTGCCGCTTCTCTGGCGCGGCTCGACTACGAGCGCGACCCCGACGCCCCGAGGAAGCGGGCCGAGCTTATCGCCATGGACATCGCCGCCGACGCCCTGATCACTTACGCCCGCCGCCATGCGGCCCTCGCCCGGAGCCTCGCCGAGCGCACCCCCGATCCCCGGAGGAAGCGGGAACTTCTGCGGATCGCCGAGGTATGCGAGTGGGTCCCCGCCCACGCGCCCCGGGACTTCTGGGAGGCCCTCCAGGCTTACTGGTTCTACCACCTGGGGGTGATCATGGAACTCAATGGCTGGGACGCGTTCAACCCCGGCCACTTGGACCAACACCTCTTCCCGTTCTATGAGCGGGACATCCGAGAGGGTCGCCTCACCCGCGAAGGGGCAAAGGAGCTCCTCTCCTGCTTTTGGATCAAGTTCAACAACCAGCCCGCGCCCCCGAAGGTAGGGGTGACGGCCGCCGAGTCCGCCACCTACAACGACTTCGTGAACATCAACCTAGGGGGCCTCACCCCAGACGGGAGGGACGGCTCCAACGAGGTCTCCTACCTGATACTGGAGGTGGCGGACGAGCTCCACCTCCTGCAGCCCCAGCTCAACGTCCAGGTCTCCCGGGTAACCCCGGATGAACTCCTGCTTGCCGCCGCGAGGCTCATCCGGAAAGGTTATGGCTATCCCTCTATGTTCAACGCCGATTGCGTGGCGGAGGAGCTCCTGCGACAGGGGAAGTCCATCGAGGACGCCCGGGAAGGGGGGACGAGCGGGTGCGTGGAGACCGGGGCCTTCGGGAAGGAGGCCTACATCCTCTCGGGGTACCTCAACCTCCCCAAGATCCTGGAGATCACCCTGAACAACGGCCACGACCCTCGCACCGGAAAAATAATCGGCCTCGAGACCGGCGATCCCCGGGATTTCGAGGGCTTCGAGGAGCTCTTCTCGGCTTGGGAGAGGCAGCTCGAGCACTTCGTCGGGATAAAAATCCAGGGAAACGCCATTGTGCAGGGCTTCTACGCCGAGGAGATGCCGGCTCCCTTCCTCTCCATCCTCATCGACGACTGCATCGAGAAGGGAAAGGACTACAACGCGGGCGGGGCCCGCTACAACACCACCTATATCCAGGGGGTGGGGATCGGGACCCTCACCGACTCCCTATCGGCCCTGAAGCACCACGTGTTCGAGTGGGGGACGATCCCTATGGGGGAGCTCCTGGAGGCGTTGCGGGCGGACTTCCGGGGGCGGGAGGCGCTACGTCAGGTCCTCCTCAACAGGACCCCCCGCTACGGCAACGACGACGATCGGGCGGATGAGCTGATGCAGCGGGCGTTCGTGGCCTTCTTCCGGGCGGTGGAAGGGCGCCCCGCGCCCCGGGGCGGGACCTACCACATCGACCTGCTCCCCACCACGGTCCACATTTACTTCGGCCAAGTCACGGGCGCCACCCCGGACGGGCGCCGCGCCGGAACCCCACTGTCCGAGGGCATCTCCCCGGTGCAGGGGGCGGACAGGAACGGCCCCACGGCGGTGATCCGGTCGGCGGCCAAGATGGACCATGCCAAAACCGGGGGAACCCTCCTCAACATGAAGTTCTCCCCCATGGCCCTGGAGGGGGAGGAGGGGCTGCGGAAGTTCGTAGCTTTGATTAGGACCTACTTCAGGCTCGGGGGGCATCACGTCCAGTTCAACGTGGTCTCCGCCGAAGTGCTGCGGGAGGCGCAGGAGCGGCCGGAGGAGCACCGGGGCCTTTTGGTGCGGGTGGCCGGCTACACCGACTATTTTTGTGATCTCTCCCGGGAGCTTCAGGAAGAGATCATCTCCCGCACCGAGCACGAGCTCCTGTGAAATTTGGCGTCAGCGCCGCCCCTTGAGTAAGGTGGCGGCCAAAGTCCAGGCGCATCGCCGGAGGAAGAGGTGGGATATCTTTTCGCCATCGGGGCGGCCGGGCTTTGGGCGACACTTGGCCTCTTCTACTGGGACCTAACCGGGAGGTTCGGACTCCCGCCGGTCACCGTGGCCTTCTTCCGCGCCGGCCTGAGCTTCGCCCTCCTCCTTCCACTTTGGGCGAGACAACGCCGGAACTGGACGCGGCTGGGGCCCAGGGACCTCCCTTTGTTCCTTGCATTCGGTTTCTTTGGGATCGCCGCCTTCTACGTGGTCTACGTCTACGCCGTGGTCCACGCCGGGATGGCCATCGCGGTGGTGCTCCTCTACACCGCCCCGGCCTGGGTGGTGCTCATCTCGTGGAGGTTCCTGGGCGAGCGGATCGGAAAGGCCACGCTGGTGGCTTTGGCCCTGGCCATGTCGGGGTGTGCGCTGGTGGCCCAGGTCTACGATCCGGCCCGGGTGCGGCTGAACGCCTTCGGGGTGGCCTTCGGCCTCGGGGCGGGGATCTCATACGCTCTGTACACCGTATTCACCAAGGCCGCGCTGCGGCGCCACCAACCCTGGGCGGTGGTTTTCTACTCCTTGGGGTTCGGGACCCTGGTATTGCTTCCCTTCCAGTCTCTGGAGGGCGTTTGGCAAGCGCTTCGGGGCGGGGCGTTCCCGTTTCTTCTCTTCCTTTCCCTCGGGCCGACGCTTGGGGCCGCGTTCCTCTATGCCCTCGCCCTCCGGCGCCTGCCGGCTAGCATCGCTGGCACCGTGGCCACTTTAGAGCCCGTGATGGGGATCGCGTTGGCCATGGGGGTGCGTGGTGAGCCCGTGGCCATTCCCCAACTTCTCGGAGCTGGGCTGATCATCGCCGGAGTGATCGTCCTCTCCCTCCGTGGCGAGGCCTAAAGCCGCTTGATCAAGTAGAGCCAACGCCCGGCTTCCTGTGCCCCCACGGCACGGAGGTATTCGGCCGGGCGGCGTTGTTCTTCCCAGAGATCCACGTGGAGTTCGGCTTTACCGCAGCTCGCCAAAAGACTCGCCGCGGCGCCGAGGAGGGCTTCGAACGCACTTTCGTCCCGCAGGAGAGGAACGTGCATGAAAGAAACCGGTTGGAACGTGTTCCACGCGATGCCCGCCACCCCCAGGGGATCCCCCAC
>ENA-OSAI01000097-OSAI01000097.1-marine-sediment-metagenome-genome-assembly--contig:-NODE-97-length-55967-cov-9.222832_pt1 | contig 55967 bp, 42 predicted proteins | sample MGYA00237871_ERZ529316 | MGnify/ENA primary metagenome ERZ529316 (study PRJEB26369, sample SAMN03142814) | marine sediment metagenome | biome: marine; feature: borehole; material: sediment...
GAGTACAGAGGCGAGCTGCCCGAAAGGGTGGGACGGCTGGCACCGGAGCTTGCCCGCATCTCCAAGTGGCTACGCAAGGAGAGGGAGTTCGCCCTCTACGGTGCGGTCGACCTCGTGCCCACTCTCGAATACGGGCCGCAAGAGGCCGACCGGGCGATGCGGGACGCCCGGGTCGTGGTCGAGGCGGCCGAACTCTGTATCGATCCCCGATCCGAAGCCTAGCTTGACAGCTCGCCGCCGGCGCCGGCTTTCCGCCGGGCCCGCTCCCGGTCGATGCAGACCGCTATCAGGGCCGGGACGCGTCCCGCGATGCCGGGACGAGGGTATTCTACCCCCGCCGGCACAAGCAGGCCGCCTGTTCCACCAGCTCATCCGCCAGTGCCTCCACGCGGCGGACGGCCTCCGGATTGTCCTTGATGAGGTCGGAGACAGAATCCGAGCTCCCCAGGGCCTTGGGGCTCAGGACCTCCGCCCGGCCCGAGGCCGCCAGGAACTCCTCGGCCCGCCGGGCGAGCCCCTTCAGTTCCCCCCGGCCCTCGGGCTGAAGACGAGTTGAAGGACCTTCATCCTGTCCCCACCCTCCGGACCGGTCCCCCAAGGGTGAGCCGCCTGACACCATCGACCGCTTCGTCGAGGAACTCACGCTGTCCTGCGGGAGAAGACCCTGTGGCCGTTCGCCCTCTGTGGCCGAGACAGGGCGCACCACGTAGGGTCACCCCCGTCGTTCACCCGACATCGTTCTCAGGTCCGACCCGCCTCCTCCCGAAAGGGCGACCGGAAGCTCTCCCTTCCGAACACGGCCGGTCTTCCCGCCCGTACGAAGCGCCGGCACGCGGGCGCCGCTAGACTGGTGGCGGAACCGGGGCCGCGGCCCGCCGAGAGCAGGACCGAGACAGCGCCGCGACACTGCCGAGCGACCACCGAGGCGGCACCGCGGCCGGAGGGAGGAGCGCGACGGTGTCGATTTCTAGACGGCTTGACCGTGAAGGCTGGATAAGGATCGATTACGACGGGACCATCCCGGAAGGCCTTGACGAGTACCTCCAGAGCCTGGGTGGGGTCCGTGTCGGAAGCACGCGGCCGCTGACCCTCTTCACCGACCGGCCCGAGAGACTCCTGAACAGGCTCCTGCGGTACCTCGCCGACCGCCGGATGAACGTCCGCCGGGTACAGGTCCGAGGCTCACGGGCGGCCTGACGTGATGCCGGGCAGGGTGACCGGCAGGCGGCCCCCGAAGGGAAGCTCGCCGAAGAGGGCCCCGGCGAGGGCCGCCAAGGTGACGTGCCGGAAGGAGTAGGCCGCGACGAAGGTCGGAGCCGAGGGAACGGCGGCGAGGTCGTAGGGGCTCCAGAGGCTGACCCAGACGACGGGGCGTGCAGGGCCGGCTGAGGCCAGGACCTGTCGCACGAGCTCCGCCTCCTCGGACCTCATCTCGGGCGCGGCGGTGACGAGAAGGACCGCCCGCGCCCGAGCGACCGCCGCCGTCGCGGCGGCCGCGGCATCGGCCGACGGCCGGGCCGGATAGACCAACTCCTCGACGGTGGGGTGGTGCCGTCGCAGGTAAGGGCCTAGAGTCGTCACCGCGCCGGCGGCGGTCTCCTCCGCCCCGTGGAAGACCTCCCCCTCGCACGCCCGGAGAAGTTCCGGAGCGATGACCAGCAGGCGGTCGCCGGGTTCGAGGCGCAACGGAAGGGCCCCGGGATGGTCGCGGACGAGCGTCAGCGACGCCCTGGCGACCTCGAGGGCGACCCTCCTGTGTGCCGCCGTCGACGGCCTGCACCCCTCGGTGTGCGGTCCGGCCCCGGCGGTGCCGGCGGAGTCGAGTAGTCCCAGGCGCCACTTCAGCCGGAGGACGCGGCGCAGGCTCTCGTCCAGACGTTCGGGCGTCACCCGTCCCTCACGCACCGCGGCCACGATGGCCTCGTAGGCCTCCACGGCCCGGTCGGGGTCGGCCCCGACGAGAATGATGTCGGCTCCGGCCCCGAGGGCCCTCTCGACAATCTCCGCCGTCCCGTACCGGTCGGCGACAGCCTTCATCTCGATGGCGTCGGTCAGGATCAGCCCCGCGAACCCCATCTCCTCGCGCAAGAGACCCGTCAGGGCCTTGGCCGAGAGGGTGGCGGGCAGGCCCGGGGTCGGGTCGAGGGCCGGAAAGGTGACGTGGGCGGTCATCACGGCGTCCACCCCGGCCTCGATCGCCGCCCGGAAGGGCACGAGCTCGACCCGGTCCAGGCGCGGCCTGTCGTGAGGAACCGTCGGCAGGTCGAAGTGGGAGTCGAGGGCGGTGTCCCCGTGTCCCGGGAAATGCTTGCCGACCGCGGCGATCCCGGCGTCCCGGTAGCCGCGCACGGCGGCCGCCCCCAGGCGGGCCACCAGGGCCGGGTCCTCACCGAACGAACGGACCCCGATGACCGGGTTGAGGGGGTTGTTGTTCACGTCCAGGACCGGGGCCAGGTTCATGTTCACTCCCAACACCCGGAGCTCGGAACCGGTGATGAGGGCGGACCGGTAGGCCAGGTCCTCGGCCCTCTCGGGCGGGCTGACCGCTCCGAGGGCCATGTTCCCCGGGAAGACCGTCACCCCGTGCCGTTCGAGGAGGCGGGCCACCACCCCGCCCTCCTGGTCGACGGCCACGAAGGCCCGGGCCGCTCCACCGGTCGCGGCGGCTACGGCCTCTTGGATATCTGCCACCAGGGCGGCGGCCTGGGCGGCGTCGCGGATGTTGCCGCCGAAGAGGACGACCCCTCCCGGCCGACAGCGGTCGATGAAGGCCAGGAGGTCCTCGGTGAGTTCGGTTCCCCGGAACCCGGTCATGAGAAGCTGACCGGCCTTCTCCTCGAGGGACATGCTCATCACCAGGCGTTCCACGGCCACCGCCCCCTCGTCCACCGGGGCGGGGGGCACCACCAGCGACCCGCCGCCCGGTCCGCGCCCGACGGCCACGGCGGCCGCCAGCACCACGAGGAGGCCGGCCACAAGGACGAAAGCCGTGCGCCTCGGCGGCCGCGTCAAGGTCGAGCCTCCTCTTTCTGCGTCCTCTTCCGGAGACGAGCTCTCAAGCAGTCTTGCTGTACCGTTTGCTCCACCGTGAGCCTTACCTTCCTGCTCTCTGCTTCCTGCTTCCTCCTTGTTTTCTTGGCTCCGGCGGCCGGTTCCGGCCGCGCGGCGGCCGGCCGGCCTGCCGGCACCTGTGTTAGGAGTGTCCGGGGGCCCGCCCGCCCAGTCACGGCGCAACCTAGGACAGGAGGGCCGCCGCCCCATGCCGAACCGAGCCTGCCGGAAGACGCAACCGCCTGCCGGCGGGCCGCGCGACGACGACACGAAGGAGGCAGCCGATGACCGAGAAACACCGCTTCCACTGCACCGCCTGCAAGGTCCACCACTGCTCGACCGGAGAGGAGGACGCCACCCTCCCGACGGGGTGTCCGATGAGGGAGCACCCCGCGGCGCTCGAGAGGGCCCGCCACGCCTACCGCAACTCCGAGGAGAGACGGCTCTCCCAGGCCGCGGCGCGGACGGAGTCCAGGGGCTACCTCGAATGGCCCCGGGTGAGGGAGATTGTCGAGTTCGCCCGGATGATCGGCTCGAGGCGCCTCGGGATAGCCTTCTGCTCGGGGCTCAGGCGTGAGGCGGCCGCCGCCGCCGACATCTTCACCCATCACGGCTTCGAGGTCTACCCGGTGGCCTGCAAGGTCGGCCGTCTCCCGAAGGAGGAACTCGGCCTGCAGGACCGGGACAAGGTCAGGCCGGGGGGACACGAATCGGCCTGCAACCCCGTCGGGCAGGCCGCCGTCCTGGCCGAGTGCGGGACCGACCTGAACATCGTCATCGGGCTCTGCGTCGGGCACGACACGCTCTTCTTCCAGCACTCCAAGGCACCGGTCACCGTCCTCGTCGCGAAGGACCGGGTCACCGGGCACAACCCCGTCGCGGCGCTCTACGGCGCCCAGGGCTATTTCAGGAAGAGGGTCCTGGGGGAGTAGGAGAGCCGCGGGAGCCCGGGCGGTCCGAGCAGCGGCCACCGCTCCGGCCGGCGCCTCCCGCCGTCCCGTCCGCCCGCGGCCGCCGCCTACTCCGGGTCCGGGTACCCTTCGGCCGAGTCGTCCTCGAACGGCTGTCCCCCGTACCGCGCGAACCAGGCCGAGATGCGACGGATGCGGTCGATGGCCCGCTTCGGCTTGGTGATGGCGTGACGTTCCCCCTGGTAGAGAATGAGCTCGGTGGGGACGCCCCGCTTCTTCAGGGCCAGGTAGAGCTGTTCGGCCTGGCTCGCCGGGCAGCGCCAGTCGACCTCGCCGGCGGTGATGAGAAGAGGCGTCTTTATGCGCTGCACAGCCGACATCGGCGACATGCGGCGGTACCGCTCGAGGTTCTGCCAGGGTACGCCGAGGTCGTCCTGCCACCACAGGTGGCAGTCGTCAGTCCCGAAGCAGGAGACGTAGTCCCACAGGCCGTGCTCGCTGGCGGCGGCCCGGAACCGGTCCGTGTGCCCGACCGCCCAGTTGGTCATGATGCCGCCGTAGGAGAAGCCCGTGCAGAAGAGGCGGTCGGGGTCGGCCCAGCCCCGACGGACGAGCTCGTCGACCCCTGACATGATGTCGTCGTGCTCGCGCGGCCCCCAGTCGCCGCGGATGACCAGGCAGAAGTCCTCCCCGTAGGAGACCGAACCACGGTAGTTCACCTTGAGAACGAGATAGCCGAGACCCGCCCAGTACTGGTCGTCGAATTGGAAGCCCGGGCTATCGTAGGACATCGGGCCCCCGTGGATGTTGACGATGAGGGGCGCCGGGCCGGCCGCCGGGTCGAACCCTGGCGGCAGGACGACGATGGCCTCGACGGTCTCCCCCTCCGAGTTCCTGAACTCCACCCGCTCCTGCCCTGCCGTGGCCCGTTCCGCGAGGAGCTCCTCATTGAAGCGGGTGAGCCGGGTCACCGCCCTGTCGACGTCTTCCCGGCCCAGCAGGGCCGAATCGAGAGCGTAGAGGTCGACCCCTGTCTCGGGGCGGTCGACGCCGAGGACGACCGTCCCCCCGGCGGCGTCGAAGTCCCGCAGGGTGCACATGCGGTCAGACACCGGGAAGACGAACCCCGGCTCCCCCGAGAGCCCTGTCCGGGCCAGGCGCGTCTGACCCCGGTCCCCCATGAGGACGAGGAGTTCGTCAGGCCCGAGCCAGACCGGCCTGCTTGACGCAGGGCGGTCGAGACCCTCCGTGAGGACCCTGAAGGGCGTCCGGCGGAGCGGGACGGGGTAGCGCCTGGCGCCGGCGACGGGGTCGCCCTCGGGCTGGTCGGGCACTGTCCCTCCGATGCTCGACCAGCCCTCTCCGACGCAGGCGGCAAGGTCCGCCACCGGCTCGGCGTCGGCCACCTCCACACACAGGACGTGTGTCAGGAGGTACTCGTTCTCCGGTTCCAGCGGAGAGACGAAGGCCAGCCGCCGGGAGTCCGGGGACCACCGGGGAGCGGAGACGTCGACATCCCCCAAGGTCAGCCGTCGGACCTCCGCCCCGTCCGGGCTGATGAGCCACAGGTCGTTCCGCCGGTTGTTGTCCGGGTCCCCCGTGCGGTTCGAGACGAAGGCTATCCACCGGCCGTCCGGCGACCACCGCGGCGAGGTCTCGTCGCACGGCCCTGAGGTCAGGCGGCGCTCCTTGCGGTCGCGCACGTCGACCACGAAGAGATGGGTCCGGACCTCGTCCAGGTACCCGGTCCCGTCATGCTTGTGCGAGGTGCGTCGGATGACATGGGGACCCCGGTCGTCCTTGGGCTTGCCCTGCCCGCGGATGCTCTTGAGGTACTCCTTCTGCTCCTTGGTCGGGTCGCGCGAGGAGAAGACCAGATGCGTGCCTTCAGGCGACCAGTCGAACTCGCCGACGCCCTCATCGCGGCGCGTCAGCTGGCGCGGCTCCCCGCCCAACTCGAGGTCGAAGACCCATATCTGGGGCTTGGGCTCCTCGTCGTCGCCGGCGTCGTCGGCACCGCCGTCGCCGTTCGCACCGCCGTTCGCACCGCCGGTCCCGTTGCCGGCCGCGCCGGCGTCCTCGTCGCCTGACGCACCGCCGTCCCCGCCACTGGTCTCACCGGCTGCGTCCTCGCCACCGGTCTCACCGGCGCCGTCCCCGCCGCCGGCCTCCGCCCGCTTCCGCTTCTCCTCCTCTTCGGCGAGGGCGGCGGCCACCTCTATCTCGTGCTCCCGCGTGGAGAGGAAGGCAAGGTACCGACCATCGGGCGACCAGACCGGAGAGCTGTCGTTGGTCGGCCCCCGCGTGAGGCGGTGCGGGGGCGAGGACCCGTCGGTCGGCGCCACCCACAGGTTCTGGTACCGGTCGTTGTCCTTCTTGCGGAAGCCCTCGACCACGAACGCGACCCGGCGGCCGTCAGGGGAGACGGCCATGTCGGTGACGGTCCTCAGGGAATAGTAGTCGGCGAGACGCAACCTCTCCTTCTTCAAGTCCTCATCCCTTTCCCTCTCGCAGGCCCTCGCGGCTCCGAAGCGGGCCGCGCCGCCTGCCGTATCTGCCCCCCACTGCCGGTCGGCCGCCTGCCGCCCGCCGCTTCAGGTCCCCGGCCGCCGGACGACCTCGCCCGGTCTCGCCCCGGTCGGCCGGCCGTCCCGGACGACGAAATCCCCGTTGACGAGCACGTGGACCATACCCTCGGCGAGGTGGTGCGGGTCCCCGAACTCTGAAGCCGAGCCGAGCCGCCAGAGGTCGAACACGGCCAGGTCGGCCTTCGCCCCGGCCCGCACGACTCCCCGGTCGTCAAGGCCCAGCTTCCAGGCCGGCAGCCCGGTCATCTTGTGGACGGCCTCCTCAAGGGTGAGGAGGCCCTCGTCACGGGCGTAGGTGGCGAGGACCCGCGTGAAGGCCCCATAGGCACGCGGGTGCGGACAGCCCTCGCCCGGCCTCACCACGCTGCCGTCGTCGGCCACCATGCTCAGCCGGTGCCGGAGGACATAGCGCATATCGTCGTCGCTCATCGAGTGGATGATGACGCCGGCGTCGAAGTCCTCGGCGACAAGCTCCAGCACGACCTCCAGCGGGTCCTTCGCCCGCCGGCGGGCCACCTCGGCCAGGGACAGGCCGAGATACTCCGGGAAGACCTTGCTGTGGGAGAAGACCACGCCCTCGAAGCCCCCGTTGTAGAGGAGGTTCTCCCAGTCCGGGCTGGGACGCGAAAGGTCGGCCTTTATCCTCTCCCTGGCCTCGGGGTCCTGGAGGAGCCTCAAGAACCCCTCCCGCCCGCTGCGCTGCGTCCAGCTCGGGAAGAGGGCCGACAGTCCCGTCGCCCCCGCCGTGTACGGGTAGACGTCACACGTGACCTCGACCCCGAGCCGCCGGTAGTATTCCTCCAGTTCGAGAGCCGTACGGACCAGCCCCCAGTTCCTCCGCCCGGCGACCTTGTGGTGGGAGATCTGGACCCGCAGGCCGGAGGCCTGTCCCACCCTGACGGCCTCGATGACGGCGTCGATGAGGCGCTCCGACTCGTTGCGGAGGTGCGTGGCGTAGAGGCCGCCACAGTCTCCGGCGGCCTTCGCCACCTCGAGGACCTCCTCGAATCCGGCGAAGACCTGGGGGACGTAGATGAGGCCGGTCGACAGGCCGAAGGCTCCGGCCTCCATCGCCTCGCGGACATGCCCCTTCATGGCCTCGAGGTCGGCCCGGGACGGCCTTGAGGCGCCGTAGCCCATCACGACCGCGCGGACGTTGCCGAAGCCCACCAGGGTGGCGACGTTGACGGCCTTCGGGAGCCTGTCGAGGGCCTCCATGTACTCGACGAAGGTCGACCACGTGACGACCTCCCTGAGGTCGTGGGTCGTCAGGAGAGCTGCTGTCTCGGGGTCTTCCGGGTCGATCGGGGCGCCGCTCGTGCCGCAGTTCCCTGAAACGATGAGGGTCACGCCCTGGGCGACATAGTTCGCGGCGGCGGGCTCCCTGAAGACGGAGAAGTCGCTGTGGCTGTGGATATTGATGAAGCCCGGCGCGAGGAACAGGCCGCGGCAGTCGACCTCGACCTTCCCCCGGCCCGTCACCGTCCCGACGGCGGCGATCCGCCCTTTGCTGACGGCCACGTCGCCCGGACGTGACGGTGTCCCCGTTCCGTCGATGATGGTGCCGCTGCGCAGGACTATGTCGAACGTGCTATCGTTCACTGGCGGTTCCCTTCTCCCTCTCTGCGGAGCTCGCCGACGGCGGCACCGTCGACGGGATTCGCGCCCTCTTCTCGCCTCATCTGCCTCTCACTTCGCCGGGCCCGGCCGGGGTCCTTGTACCACGCAAGGCGCGGCTCACGGCAAGACGCGCCGCGCCCCAGACGCCACCGGGCAGGACACCCCGCACGGGGACCCGGCCGGCGGAAGGTTTCCCCCGACGTGGCCGAGAATGGCTGTTCTGGGTGACCAGGAGGTACGTGCGTATGGGCCCGGGCGGGGTAGAGACCAGAAGGCGGAAAGGCTCAGTCGGCGTCCGCTACGCTCCCGGGCTCAGGCTTCTGCCCCCCGTCCTGTGCGCCGCCCTGATCTTCGGCCTGGTGGCAGTGGTCTACCGGCCCCTCGTCACCGCGGAACCCGGGGTCGACTTCCCCTGGGGCGCCGACACCTGGGGGCATCTCTTCAAGGCCGACTACCTCTACGAGCAGGCCGCCGCCGGCGACCCCTTCCCGCACCTCATGCCGTGGTGGTACGCAGGAAGCGAGCCCTTCCGGCACCAGCCGCCCCTGCCCTACTACCTCCTGGCCGGGCTGCGGCACATCTCCGGCGACATCTTCACCGCCGGGGCGCGGCTCGTCCCCCTCTGCGCGCTCTTCGGGAGCCTCTCCTGGCTGGCCTTCGCCGGGCGCCTGGGGTGGGTCGGCGCCTGCGCGGCCGGCCTGGGTTGGGCGGTCTGGCCGGACCACATCCGTGTGGCCCTGTCCGAAGGCGACCTGCCGCAGGTCGTGGCCAGGGCCCTGCTCCCCCTCCTCTTCGCCGCCTTCCTCGACAGCCTCGACCGCCGGCGGTGGCCGTGGTCGGGCTTCGGGACCGTGGTCCTGCTCAGCCTTCTGGTCCTGACGCACGCGACGGTCGCGGCCGCCTCCTGCGCTGCCCTGGCCCTCTTCTCCCTCCTTTACCGGTGGTTCTCCGGAGCGCGGGGCCGGGACGTAATCCGGGGTCTGAGTCTCATCTTCCTGGCCCTTCTCGTCTCGGCCTGGTGGCTCGTCCCGAGCCTGGCGGCGGAGACGGCCGCGGTCACCGGCGCGGTCGACCCGGAGGCCGCAGGCCGGGTTCCGGACTTCCTCCCGCCGTCCGTCTCCCTCGACCCGTTGCTAAGGCTCCAGAGCCCCGAAGTCTTCTATCTCGGCCTCTCGTCCGTGGTTCTGCTCGCCGCAGCCCTCGTCGGCTGGCGCGGAAGGGACCCGGCGGCCAAGGCCTTCTTCGTCTGCGGCGTCCTGGCCATGGCCGCCACCTTCTCACCGGCGCGGCCGTTCCTGTCCCTTCTATCCTTCTTACCGGCCCCCTTGGCGGGGGACCAGGTCGTTGGGCCCACGGCTTTCGTCTGCCTTCTCCCTGTCGCGGCGTTCATGGCCGCGCTCCCCCGGGCCGAGCCGGCCCGAGGCGAGCGAGGCCGGTTCAGGACACTGGTGCCGGCTCTTCTCGTCGCCGCTCTGGTCCTGGCCGACGCGGCGGGGTCCTTCCACCTCATCCATACGCACGAACAGCGGCCCGACCTGGCCGCCGCCGCTCGGGCCCTGGCGGACGCCCGCGGATGGCGCGTCGCCGTCCTCGACATGGGTCGGCTGGGCTCGGGGCCGTCCTTCGTCCTCTCCCGGTCCGCAGGCCGGGAACAGGTCTTCGGCTCGGGATGGCAGGGCGCGAGCGTCAGCGGGGAGCTGGGCCTCATCAACACCGCCCTCGAGCGGGGGCGCTACGCCTACGCGGTGGACAGGTGTCTCCAGCTAGGGGCTACCGACCTCCTTGTCCCCAGAGACTGGGCCGGCGCCTCGCGTCTGGCCGCCGCGGCCCGGGCGGCAGGATACAGCGGACCCGAGACCCACGGGGACCTTCTCCTGTTCCGCCGTCCCCTGCCGCCATTCGCCCTCCGCCACTCCTACGAGGCGCTGGCCGTCGGCCGCCACGCCGGCGAGCTCGCTCTGCTCTTCCCGGGCGTGGAGATAGGGTCCTCGCCGGAGATCGACAGCTACGAGCTTTCCGACCTCGAGGCCTACCGGACGGTGTTCCTCACCGGAGCCTCATGGCGGTCGAAGACGAGGGCCGAGGAGCTCATCCTGGCCTACGTTCGCGGGGGCGGCCGCGTCGTCATCGACCTCACCGGCTTCCCGACGGGCGTCCTGAGCGAGCAGCCGTCCTTCCTGGGGGTCACGGGGGAGACGGTCGAGATCCGCGATACGGTGTCGGCCACCGGACCCTCGGCCTCGGAGACCGTCACCTTCCGGTCCTTCAACACCCTTCACGACCCGTGGGAGGCCTTCGTCCCGCAGGGGCTCGACCGGACCCTTCTCTCCTTCAGTCACTCCGGCCGGCAGGCCGTCATCGCCGGAGAGAAGGACCTGGAGGGCGGCACGGCCGTCTTCATCGGGCTGAACCTGCCCTACCACGCCCTTCTCACCGACGACCCCGCCGCCCTCACGGTCCTCTCGGGCCTGCTCGGCCTCGAGCCGGACGCTCCGCCCGCACGGGAGACGACCCCCCTGCAGGCCTACCGCGCCACAGCGGACGGATACAGCTTCACCTTCGAGGTCCCGCAGGCCTGGGGTGAGGGCCGGGTCATCCTCCCCGTCGCCTTCCACGACGCCGTTGCGGTCCGGGTGGACGGGCGGCCTGTGGAGGTCCGCCCCGTCGAGCATCTGGTCGCCGTCCGCGCCGGGCCGGGCCTGCACAAGGTCCACATCGAGGCGACAGGACCGCCTCTCGCGGGGGTCTCGGCGGTCGTGTCCGCAGTCACCTTCCTCCTCCTGACCGCCTACGTGTCCGTGACGGTCCTTCGGGCCCCGGCCCGTGTGCCCGGAGCCCGACGGTCTATGTGACGTCCTGACCGACCGCGCTGAGAGCCTTCGTCAGAAGGTCCCGGGAGATGTTGCCTCCCGTGATGATGAAGACGGCCGCCCGGGGCTTGAAGTCCAGGAGGGCGGGCCAGTCCACGGATAGGGTGGCGGCGCTCGCCGGCTCGGCCACGAGCTTGTCGCCGAGTGCCAGCCTCCCGACATTCTCGAGCAGGAGGCGGTCCGGCACGGTGGTGACCCCGTCCGCCAGGTCGCGGACGATGGCGTACGCCCGGCGCCCGGGTCGCCTGACGGCGATGGCGTCGGCGACGGTCTCCATCCTGGTGAGCTCGGTGGGCTCTCCGCGGTCGAGGGAGACCGTCATCGACGGGGCCCCGTCTGATTCCACTCCCCAGACGCGGACATGAGGGTGGGTCTCCTTCAGAGCCATGAGCAGGCCGGAGAGGGCCCCGCCGCCACCGACCGGAACAGCCACGAGGTCCACCTCGGGGAGGTCCTCGACGATTTCGAGACCCATCGTGCCGTGCCCGGCCATGACGAGCTCGTCCTCGAGGCCGTGGACGAGGACCGCCCCCGTCTCTTCGGCGACGGCCTGCGCGACCCGGACGGCGTCATCATAGGCGTGGCCTTCGACGATGAGGTCACCCCCGTAGGAGCGCACCTTCTGCCGTTTGAGCTCGGGACTGCCCTCGGGCATGACGATGGTCGCCTTCATCCCGCAACCGCGTGCGGCCAGGGAGACGCCCATGGCGTGGCTGCCGCTCGAAGCGGCGACGACGTGCATGACCCCCCGGTCCCTGAGGGCGAGGACCGCGTTGGTCGCCCCGCGGAGCTTGAAGGCCCCGGTGGTCTGGAGGTTCTCGAGCTTGAGGAACACGGGAAAGCCGAAGCGGCCGGAGAAAGTGGCGCTCCTGACGAGGGGCGTCCTTACGACGTGAGGCCTTATCCTCTCCGCCGCCTCGCGAACCATGGCCTGCATGGCCCTGTCATCGGACACGGGTCGGGCCTCCTCTCGGTCTGCCGCGGCGGGGATTTCCCGCCGCCTGCTCGGGGTCCCGCGGGAGCTTCCTCCCCGCGCTCCCGGCCCCGCGGGAACTTCTCCCCGTACGCTCTCGACTCCGCGGGAACTTCCCCTCGCCCGCTCCCGCTCCCTGCCGCCCGGACCCGGAGTTCCTGCCGTGGGCTCCGGTCCTCTCGAGGGCTCTGGTCCTTTCGGAGACTCCGGTCCTCTCGGAGACCCCGGTCCCCTCGGGCCTTGCATGTACCGCCGAAGCGGCCAGCGCGACCACGGACCCCGCCAGAAGGATGGCGGCGGCAAGGTAGAAGCCCGGGCGCATGCTGCCGAAGGTCTCCGCCATGACCCCCGTTACGTAGGGGGCGACCACGGAGGCGAGCATCCCGGCGAAGTTCAGGAAGGACAGGGCCGTCGCCGACCGCTGCGGCGGGGCCAGTTCCGACACCCTGGCCACCAGGAGCGGGTCGACCGTAGACTTCCCGACGAGGCCGTAGAGGATGAGAAGCACGCAGAGGACTCCCACCGATTCGACATAGGCGAGACCGGCGACGCTGACAGCCGCCGCCGGGAGGAGCACCCGGAGGGGCCGCATGCGGTCGCCGACACGGTCGGACAGTGCACCCACGATGAGAGCCCCCGGGATGGAGGCCCACGCCGTCAGTGACGATGCCAGCCCGGCGGCGGAGGCGTCGAGGCCGCGCTCGTACTGCAGGTAGTAGGGCAGCCAGGTCAGGAGCATGAAGAACGCGTAGAGGGAGGTGAAGTTGAGCGCGTACGCGGCCAGGAGCCGGGGCGAGAGCGCGGCGGAGATTCCCGCCGGCAGGGGCCCGAGGACCTCCGCCGACCGGTCGCCCCCGCCCCGGGGCTCCTCGACCCTCCGGGCGAAGAGCAGCGCTACGGCAGCGGTGGGGAAGGCCAGGAGCCAGAAGGGCGCGCGCCAGCCGAGGCCCAACGTGAAGGCCGCGGTGCTGCCAAGGATGAGGCCGGCGGACGTCCCGACGGCCATGCCGCTGTAGATGACGGCGGAGCCCAGCCCCCGGCGGGACGGGGGTATCACCGCCGACGAGATGGCGAACTGGGACGGGTAGTAGGTGCCCTGCGCAAGGCCCGCCAGTCCTGCGGCAACGAGGAAGAATGTGTAGCTGGGGGCGAGCCCGCGAAGGACCGTGGCCAGAGCGAAGGCGACGAGCCCTCCGACAAGGAGCATCTTCTTCCCGAACCTGTCCGCCAGAAGGCCGGTGGGAACCTGCGCCGCGGCGTAGGTCAGGAAGAAGACCGAAGAGACGAGACCCAGCCGGGCCTTGTCAAGACTCCATTCCGCGCCGATGGCTCCGAGAACCGGAGCGAGCACCGCGCGCCCCGCGTAGAGGACGACCCAGCCCAGGACACATATCGCCACGACGGCGTGCCATGAAGGCCGCCCACCCGACTTCACCCGGTTCCCCTCACCAGTACACGGACCACTTCGTCTCCGCAGCCTCCGTTTCAGCCAGGTCGGATATCCTCGTGAGATAAAGCACACCGTCTACGGCCTCCTGGGCGTCAATCCACAGTTCCCGGAGGTCGCAAGAGTCACTCTTTGGGCACTGAGAGGCAGGCCAGCTGCACGGTCTCAGGCGCACTGGGCGGCGGACGGCTTCGAGGACGTCACCGACGGAGACCTCCCTGGGGTCGCATTCCAGGGCTATCCCACCGTAGGCCCCTCGTGCGGTGGAAATCAGGCGCTCGTCCCGGAGAAGGGCGACCACCCTGGAGGCGACCCTCGGGGGGATGCCGTAGCGGGCGGCCAGGGTCCGCGTCGTCGGTGACGGCCCAAGCAGGAGCCACCTGTAGGCGAGGCCCTGCATTATCCGGACGGCGTACTCGGCCTCGTTCGAGATGCACATGGGGGGGACCTCCTCCCGCAAACAATACCGTCACTGACGGTAGGGTTTATGGAGGAAGACTATCACCCGCACGGTGTCGAGCGCCCCGAAGCCTGTCGGTGCCGCGCCGCACCTTCCGTCCCACCACGCCCCCCACGACCGCAGTCGCAGACGCCGAGCCCTCAGGGCCCGGTCCCCGAGCTCAAGGCCCGAGCCGGCAGGACCCGAGCCGCCGGGACCTCAGCCTCCACCGCCGCCCCTCCACTGCTAGAGCCCCTGCGTATTTGGGGCCGGGTTCGAGGTCGCACAGGGTCCACCGCAGGACCTCCCCGGGGGCCCCCTCCACGTCGTCGAGGACCGGGGTCCGGTCGGGGTCCACGGACACGGAGAACCGGCGGAGGGAGAGGGCGAACCCCTCCCCCCTCGCCTTGATGAAGGCCTCCTTCCGGGTCCAGCACGCGTAGAAGGCCCGCAGCCGTAATCGGTCCGGCATGGCCAGCAGAGCGGCCGCCTCCCGCGGCGAGAAGAAACGAACCGCCAACAGCTCGTGCTTTATGCCAGGACGGATCCTCTCCACGTCCAGACCGACCTGACGCCCGCGCGCCACGGCGTAGACGGCGAGCCCGTGCGAGTGGGAGAGGTTGAAGGTGAGGGCGCTGCCGCCGGCGTCGTCACCGCCCAGGGCGGGCTTCCCGCGGGGGCCGTATTCGAACCGGAGGCCTCTGGCCCGCTCCACGATCCGCGCCGCGCGCAGGTCGACCCACCCGGACCCGTCCCCGGCACCGCCGGCGTGGCCGCCCTCACGGCCGGCGTCTTCCTCCAGGTAGGCACCCAGGAGCAGGCGGAGCAGGGCGCGGCCCGTGACAAAGCGTCGGCTGCCCTCCCTGGACCGGAGGCGCCCGGCCCTGGCCTTCTCGTCGTCCGACAGGAGCTCCCAGAAGTCGCAGGATGGGCCGCGCCGGGCCCCACCCCGCCCGGTCCTACCCGGCGGTGCCCACCGGTCCAGGTCCACGTACCAGACGTGGACCTCGTCGCGGCCCAACCCGAACGCTCCCGCCGGCACCCTCATGACCTCTGTCGCGCCCCCTGTCCAGTCTGCGCATGGGCTGCCCCTCGGGGTTCCTCGACCCTGTCGGGTGCCTCCGCTGCCCCCGGTTCCTCGGAGCCGCCCCGTTCGCCCGTTCGACCGGGTTCCTCAGGCCCGCGGCGCCTTGTGACCACCTTGGTCTGCCAGCGCCCGCTCCGGTAGTAGGCGTAATAGAGGAGAAGGCCCACGTAAGGGCTTGTGGCGATGGCCGTCCAGATCCCGGTCACGCCGAGGCCGGACAGGGAAGAGAGGTAGTGGGCGAGGGGCACGCGGATGACCCAGAGCGAGATGAAGGTGAAGACCATCGCCGGCACCGTGTCGCCGGCGCCCCGCAGGACGCCGGACATGACGAACATGAGGGCCAGCGGCACGTAGGCCAGAGCCATGTAGCGGAGGTACAGCCCGCCCTCGGCCAGGACGCTCGGGTCACCCGTGAAGAGGACGAGCAGGATGTCCGGCTTGAAGAAGGCCACGAGGGCCACCAGGAAGGTTATCCCCCCGGAAATCAGGACGGCCCACCTCACCGTCTCCCCGACCCGCTGGACCCGCCCGGCCCCGAGGTTCTGTCCCACCAGGGACGAGACGGCGACGCCGATGCTCATGGAGGGCATGAAGGCGAACTGGTCGAGGCGGGTCCCGGCCCCGAACCCGGCCACCACGACCGACCCGAAGCGGTTGACGAAGGAGCTGACGACGACCGCGCTGAGCGAGACCAGGACCATCTGTATGCCTGCCGGGAGGCCGATCCTGAAGGTCAGTTTGGTCAGCTCCCAGTCGAGGCCGAAGGACCCGGGCTGGTAGGTCACAATCCCGGAGGTGACGTAGAGGTAGCGCAGGGAGATGACGGCGGAGACGGCCATCGCCAGGACGGTGGCCAGCGCAGCGCCGGCGGCACCCAAGGCCGGGAGCGGGCCGAGCCCGAAGATGAAGACGGGGTCGAGGACGATGTTGAGGCCCGTCGCGTAGGCCAGGAACCTCAGCGGCGTCCGCGAGTCGCCGAGTCCCCTCAGGATGGCGCCGGCGGCGTTGAAGAGGAACATGAAGACGATGCCCGCCATGAAGATGCCGAGGTAGGACGCAGCCGTGTCGATGATTTCCGGCGGGCAGTTGATGACGCGGAGAAGAGGCCGCCGGAAGGCGATACCCAGGACGGACACGGCGACGCCCGTCACGGTGAGAAGGAGCAGGGAGTTGTTCACCGTCCGGACGACCTGGTCGGGCCGGCGGGCGCCGAAGTATTGGGAGACGAGGACCGTCGTGGCCATGGTGATGCCGATGACAAGGGCCACCAGGGCGAAGATGATGGGGAACCCGACGGAGACCGCGGCAAGGGCCTGGTGGCCGAGGAAGCGGCCCACCCATATGGCGTCGACCGTGTTGTAAAGGGCCTGGAGCAGGTTGCCGAGGAGCATCGGGACAGCGAAGGAGACGAGGTGGCGCGGGATGCTGCCTTCGGTGAAATCGCGTACGCGGCGGTCGCTCAACAGGGACCTCCTGTTCAGTTCACATGCGTTTCCGCGGAGGGGAGAGGTTCTCTACATCTCAGCCACGACGACATGCCGCACAGCCGCGACCGTCTTCTTCGCTGTGGGCAGGCAGACCTCCCTCTCGACAGGCGTACACAGCCGACCGGCGGCGTCGAGTCAGCGCCACAGCTCCGGCCGCCGCGTCGGGGGGGGTTCGTCTGCCACGTCGGCCCGGGCCGACCCTACCTCTCCAACGAGTCCCACTGCTCGCGGGCTTCACCCAGCTCCACAAGAGCGCCGGTCCTGTCCTCGGCCATCACGGCGCCACGCAGGCGGGCCAGGTTGGCGCTGATGCGGGTGAGCTTGTCTCGTCCGGCCGTGAACTGGATGCGGCGGGCGACCATATCCCAGGCCGTGATGAGCCGCTCCACGTCGGCCCGGGCCTGGTCCCAGCGCCCGGCGACGACGTGGGCCTCGACAGCCGCCATCAGACCCGGAACATCGTCATGCGGACCGATGGGACGCTTGAGGTACGGGACCGAGTTCAGGGCGGCGACGAAGACAGCGAGGATGACGACCGGGACGCCGTAGTAGAGGATGCTGTAGACCGCCTTCTTCTTCACCGCGCTGACCTCCTCTCAGGGGACCGCGCCCGCTGGGCGCCAGGCCGGCCCGCGGGACCAGGCCCGCCGCGCGCCGGGTCCGGGGAACCGAGCCCGCCGCACACCGGAGACCGCCTGCGGCAGTCGGGGTGCGGTCGGCCACTCCTTCACTAACTGGGGCCCTTGAAGTCGCTCACATCGACAAGACGCTTGACCCGGTCTCGGTACCGGTCGACGTAGAGCTTGCCCGAGGTCTCCAGGGTGGCCGCGAACACCTCTTCAGGCGACTCGATTCCTTGCTTCCTCAGCTCGGCCTCGAGCCAGGCCCGGTCCAGATTGACCTGCTCGAGGTTCTGGTCCACGACCACACCGTCGTATATCAGTTCGGTGCTCACACCCTTGTAGGTGGTGGGCAGGTTGAGGTCTTTCGGGGTCACCGGCTGGTGCTGCGACTTTCGCAGGACCGAGAGAGACCCGTTCGCCTCCAGGACGGCGAACTCCACCTCGCTGAGGTCGAAGACGCCCTTGGTCCTCAACAGCTCCAGGAGGTCCGAGAGCCTGTAGCGCAGGGTCCTCAAGGCCTTCTCCATGACCTGGCCGTTCATGATGACCACCGTCGGCTCCCCGTCGATGTATTTGGCAGCGTAGCGCCACTTGAGGGTGACCCACTGGACGGCAAGGGCGGCCAGCACCCACGTGAGAAGCCCGACCCAATGGGGCCAGGCAGGGGCCCTGAGGTCCGTCGTGAGAGAGGCGGCCATAGAGCCGATGGTTATCCCTAGGACGTACTCGAAGAAGGTAAGCTGGCTTATCTGCTGCTTGCCCAGGACGCGGGCGAAGATCAAGAGACTCGTGAAGGCGATGATTCCTCTCACCACTACGACGAGAGCCTGGTCCATGGTTTCCGACCCCCTACCGTACCTAGGATGGTCGGCGTCTGGGCGGATATGTGGCGGAGAAGATACACGGCCGGGCCAGGCCGACCCTCGTACGCGCGAGCCCGGGTCCGGCCCCGTTCGGACAGGATTAGCCCGCTTCTTGTCAAATCTGCAGCAAACCTAACTTTTCAGACCGGGGCCGGTTTCAGCCGGAGGGTGCATCCGCCGGACGCGGCGGTGTCGCCACCCGACGGCCGTCCGGCGGCCCACCGGTCCGACGGCGTAACGCCCGAGGCCCTCCCGCCATAGATTGGGTTCCATCAGAGAACCGGGGCGGCGGGCCGAGCCGAAGCATCGTCCGCAGCAGGGGTTGACAGAAATGTACAGGAAAGTCCTCGTAGCCAACCGGGGGGAGATCGCCGTCAGGGTAATACGGGCCCTGCACGAGCTCGACATCCAGGCCGTCGCCGTCTTCTCCGAGGCCGACCGTGACGCTCTCCACGTCGCCCTGGCCGACGAAGCCCACTGCCTGGGGCCGGCCCCTCCGGCCCAGAGCTACCTCTCCATCCCCAGAATCATCGAGGCCGCCTCCAGGAGCGGAGCCGAGGCCATCCACCCGGGTTACGGGTTCCTGTCCGAGAACCCCCACTTCGCCGAGGTCTGCCGCACATGGGGAATCGACTTCATCGGACCCGACCCCCAGGCCATCGAGCTGATGGGCCACAAGTCCCGGGCCAAGGCCACGGCCCGCCGGGCCGGGGTCCCCCTCGTGCCGGGCACGGAGGGAACGGTCACGGACGCCGGTCAGGCCCTGTCCGTCGCCCGCGACCTCGGCTTCCCCGTGCTCATCAAGGCCGCGGCCGGCGGCGGCGGCCGGGGGATGCGCGTGGTCCGCACCGAGAGCGAGTTCGAGACCAGCTTCCGCAACGCCCAGCGCGAGGCGCAGGCGGTGTTCGGCGACGGCAGCATGTACGTGGAGAGGTACCTCGAGCACCCGCGGCACGTGGAGGTCCAGGTCCTCGCGGACAGGCACGGGAACATCGTCCACATCTGTGAGCGCGACTCGTCCATCCAGCGCCGCTACCAGAAGCTCATCGAGGAGGCCCTGTCACCGGCGGTGACCCCGGAGCTGCGGGAGAAGATGTGCCGGGCCGCCGTCGACCTCGCCCGGGCTGTGGACTACGTGAACGCCGGCACGGTGGAGTTCCTCGTCCACGGTCAGGACTTCTACTTCATGGAGATGAACACGCGCATCCAGGTGGAGCACCCCACCACGGAGATGGTCACGGGGATCGACATCGTGAAGGAGCAGATACGGGTTGCCGCAGGCCTTCCCCTGTCCTTCACGCAGGACGACGTGAAGCCCCGCGGGTGGGCCATCGAGTACCGCCTGAACGCCGAGGACCCCGACTCGGGGTTCCTGCCGTCGCCCGGCCTCATCACCGTCTACGAGACGCCCGGGGGTCCCGGGGTGCGCGTGGACAGCGGCGTCCGGGCCGGCCACCGCATCCAGCCCTTCTACGACTCCCTCTTCGCCAAGCTCATCGTCTGGGGGCGCGACAGACAGGAGGCGCTCGAGCGGAGCCGGCGCGCCCTGGCCGAGATGAGGGTCGAGGGAATCAAGACGACCATACCCCTCTATCGGCGCCTCCTCCAGGACGAGGAGTTCCTCGCCGGCGACTACCACACCCAGTGGTTGGGGTCCAGGGTGCCGCCGAAGACCGCGTGAACGCGCTGCGCGCGCGTCGGTGCGTGCGGTGCGGGTCGGTGCCGCTACCCCACAGCCACCTCGGCTTCGGCCGGCTCCTCCACCTCCACCTTGGGCCTCGGGTAGAGTCCCGCCCGCTCGACGATCTCGGGCACGATGGACTCCCAGGCGATGGCCATGATGTGGACGCCGTGGACGCCCTTGATCTCCTTCAGCCGCTGGATCATCTCCACGGCGATGTTCACGCCCTCGGCCTTCTTGTCGGCGGCCCCCTCCATGCGCTTGATGAGTTCGTCCGGGACCTTCATCCCGGGCACGGTCCTGATATACTTCAGGGCCTTGTCCGACTTCACCGGGGTGATGCCGGCCAGGATGAAGACCTTCTCGTCGAGGCCCTCGTCACGGACCATCCGCATCCACTTCTCGAACCTGTCCATGTCGAAGATGCACTGGGTCTGGATGAACTCCGCTCCGGCGGCGATCTTCTTCGCCAGCCGCCTCACGCGGAACTCGAACGGGTCGCCGAACGGGTTGGCCGCCGCCCCGACGAACATCCGCGGCTCGTGGCTCTTTATCTGGTCCCCGCACTGGAACTTCTTCTCGTCGCGCATGGCGCGGACCATCTGGACCATCTGCAGGGAGTCGAGGTCATGGACGTTCCTCGCGCCCGGATGGTTGCCGAAGGTCTGGTGGTCTCCGGCCAGGCACAGGATGTTCCGCACTCCCAGACTGGCGGCCCCGAGGATGTCGGACTGGATGGCGATGCGGTTCCGGTCGCGGGCCGTCATCTGCATGATGGGCTCTCCCCCGGCCCGGATGACGTGCACGGCCGCCGCCAGACTGCAGAGGCGGACGATGGCCGTCTGGTTGTCGGTCAGGTTCTGGCCGTCGGAGTAGTCCTTGAGGACGGAGGCGTGCTTCAGGATGCCCTCCGACTTGGAACTCTGCGGAGGACCGATCTCGCAGGTCACGGCGAAGTGACCCTCCCGCAGGACCCTCTCCAGCCGGCTCGAGGTCCGGCACCCGCCGCCGCCGCCGGACGCTCCCCCCGAGGTCGCGCCTGCCGCCGCGTCGCCCGGACCGCCGGCCACTGCCGCCGCCGCGGCCTGCGCCGCATCCGCCGCGGTCATTCGATCATCGCCTCCTCCTTCACGAACTTCCTGGGCCCGCCGTCGCGGCTTGCCGCCCAGTCCTTCGGCGGCTGGACCGCGTCGAGGAGGTCGAGCCGCCCCAGTCCCTTGAGCCGGTCGTAGATGAGCTGCCAGGCGCAGGGGATGTCCTTGTCCAACTCGCAGTGCCCGTCCTGGGAGCCGCCGCAGGGACCGTTGAGGATGCTCTTGGAGCAGCGGATGATGGGACAGATGCCTCCGGTGAGGTGAAGGACGCAGTCCCCGCAGAAGCCGCACCGCTCCTCCCAGACGCCGGCCTGGACCGTCCCGCCGCCGAAAGAGGTGTTGAGACCGGGGACGACCCACTTGTCCGGGTAGGCCTCAGCGATGAACTGGACCCCGACGCCGCAGCCGAGCGAGAGGACGCAGTCGGCCTCCTTCACCTTCTTGGCCAGCTCCGCCACGTACTCGGGCTCGCACTGCCGAACGATGGTCTGGGTGTCGATGGTGCCCTGGCGGCCGTCCTTCTTCCACATGATGCGGAGGGCGGAGGCCAGGACTTCGACCTCCTTCTCACCGCCGACCTGGCAGACCGTCACGCACTCGCCGCAGCCGACGATGAGGAGGTGTCTGGAGTCCCCGACCAGCTTCGCCACCTCGGAAATCGGTTTGGGCTCGGCTACGATCATTCGGGCTTCACCTCTCCCTGCTTCCCGGCCGCCTCTTGTTCCGCGGCCCCGTCGAGCACCGTGGCCGGCCTCGCGGCCGAGGCCTCGGGGCGCACGGGGCTCGGGCCGAGTTCCTTGATCCTCTCTGTCATCTCCTCGGCGATCTCCGCGAACCTTGTCCCCATGGCCGCCGAAAGATTGAACATCTCAAGCCGCCGCCCGTCGAGGCCGATCTCGTCCAGGATCTTCTTGACCGCCTGCACCCGCCTCTTGGCCCGGAAGTTGCCCTTGAGGAAGTGACAGTCCCCCTCCATACAGCCGGCCACATAGACGCCGTCCGCCCCCTCCTCGAAGGCCTTGAGGAGGATGACGGGGTCGACCTTCCCGGAGCAGGGCACCTCGATGATGCGGATGTTCGCCGGGTACTGGAGGCGCATCGAGCCGGCCAGGTCGGCCGCCGAGTAGGCGCAGTAGTAGCAGCAGAAGGCCACGATCTTGGGCTCGAAGTCCGGGTGGCTCGACCCGGTCCCGCCCGCCGCTCCCGTCTCCGCGGCTCCGGTCTCCGCGGCCTCGGCCGGCATGGCCCTGTCCTCCGCGGCCCCCGCCGCAGCTCCGTCCTCGACGGGCTCTGCCGCCGCCTCCGGTTCCTTGCTCGCCAACGTGCTCACCTCCGATGCCCTCTCTCCGCGCTAGTCGGACACCCGGGCGTACATCCCCGCCACCTTGGCGGCGAGCTGGGCGTCCTTGTAGTTCGCGAGCTGGATGGCCTTGCCCGGGCACTCGGCCGCACAGCTCCCGCAACCCATGCACTGGACCGGGCTTATCTCGGCCACCCCTCTCTCGTTTATCTTCGGCACCTGGAACGGACACACCCTCACGCACGTCAGGCAGGCCGCGCAGAGCCTCTCGTCCACCGAGGCGACCACGCCGCCGGCCATCATGTTCTCCCGCGAGAGGATGGTCGCCGCGCGGGCCGCGGCCCCGCGGGCCTGATAGACCGCCTCGGCGATGAACTTCGGCGAATGCCCGGCCCCGCAGAGGTAGATGCCGTTCGACGGGAAGTCCATGGGCGCCAGCTTGATGTGGGTCTCGAGGAAGAAGCCGTCGTCGTTGAGGGGCACCTTGAGAAGGGTGCCGAGCGCACGGGCGTCCTCCGCCGGGTCGGCCGCCGCGGCCAGGATGACGTTGTCCGGGTGGATGACCAACTCGAACCCTGTCGCCGCGTCCCTGACCTTCACCTTGAGACGCCCCGCCGGGGCCCCGCCGCCGGCGGCAGTGGCGGCAGCCGCGCCAACCGCGCCGGCCGCGCCATCGACGGCCGCACCCTCGACGGTCACCTCGGGCTTGGCCTCCTCGTCGTAGTTCACGAAGACGACACCCGCCTCGCGGGCCTGACGGTAGTACCTCTCGTAAAGGCCGTAGGACCGGATGTCGCGGTAGAGGACATAGACCTGAGCCTCGGGCTTGAGCTCCTTCAGGCGCAGGGCGTTCTTCAGGGTCTCGACGCAGCACGTCCGCGAGCAGTAGCGGCGCTCCTCGTTCCGCGACCCGACGCACTGGATGAAGACCGCCGTGTCGGGGAGCCCGCTGCCGGCCTGCTCGAGCCTCTCCTCGAACTCGAGCCCCGTGAGGACCCGCGGGTCCTCGCCGTAGAGGTGCTCCCGCGGCACGCTCTCCCGTGCCCCGGTGGCCACGATGACCACCCCGTGCTCGAGGGTCCGCGTCCGTCGGGCCGGTCCACCCGACCCGCCCACGGCCTTCACCGCCGCCGGGACCGAGACCGTCGTCTTGAAGTGCCCGACGTGTCCGGAGAAGTCCTCGACCGTGGCCCCGGTCAAGACCTCTATCCGCGGCTCGGCCTCCACACGTGCGACGAGGTCCCGGAGGTAGGCTCCGACATCGGCCCCGCCCACGGTGCGCCTTATCCGCCGGAGGTTCCCGCCGAGCTCGGGCTCCTGTTCGACGAGGTAGACGTCGTAGCCCATCCCGGCGATCTCGAGGGCCGCCGTCATCCCGGCCGGCCCCCCGCCGATGACGAGGGCCTTCTGGACCACGGGGACGGGCCGGAGCTCGAGAGCCTCATGGGTCTTCACCTTGGCCACGGCGGCCTTGACGAGGTCCTTGGCCTTCTCCAGCGCCGCAGTCGGGTCCGTGCGGTGGACCCACGAGCACTGGTCCCGGATGTTGGCCATCTCGAAGTAGAACTGGTTGAGCCCGCACTCGCGCAGGGTCTCCCTGAAGAGGAGCTGGTGCGTCCTTATGGTGCAGGAAGAGACCACGACGCGGTTGAGGCCCTTGTCCCGGATGACCTCCTTGATGTGCTTCAGGGAGTCCTGGGAGCAGGTGTAGAGGAGTTCCTCGGCCCAGACCACCCCGGGCAGCTTCGAGGCGAACTCCACGACCGAGCCGACGTCCACGACAGAGGCGATGTTGATGCCGCAGCGGCACACGAAGACCCCGACCCGGGGCTCCTCGCCCGAGACGTCGCGCTCAGGCGGGTACTCCTTCGGCCGCACGTCCCGGCCGCGGCCCGCCGCCAGGAGCCTCTCGGCCGAGGCCGCGGCCGCGCTGCCGTTCATCACCGACTCGGGGATGTCCATCGGCCCCTGGAAGGCCCCGGCGACGAAGACCCCCGGTCGGGTGGTCTGGTTCGGCTCCAGCTCCCCGGTCAGGGCGAACCCGTGCCCGTCGAGCTCGATGCCGGCCGCCTCGGCCAGCTCCCGGGCCGCCGCGGGCGGCCTCACACCGACGGCCAGGACCACGAGGTCGAACTCCTCTTCCTTGACCTCGCCGTCCTGGACATAGGTGATGAGAAGGTTCCGGGTCTCGGGGTCCTCGCGCACGCCGGAGACGAAGCTCCGGATGAACCTCACGCCGTAGTCCTCGCGGGCGGAGTCGACGTAGCGGTCGAAGTTCTTCCCGTAGGCCCGGACGTCGAGGAAGAACACCGTGGCCGAGACGTCCGGGTCGTGCTCCCGGGCGATGACGGCCTCTTTCGTCGAGTACATGCAGCAGATGGAGGAGCAGTACTCCGCCCCGCAGCCGACGTCGCGCGACCCGACACACTGGATGAAGGCTATCCGCCGCGGGGGCCGCCCGTCCGAGGGCCGCTCTATGTGTCCCTGGGTCGGTCCGGTCGACGACAGGAGCCGCTCGAACTCCATGCTCGTGACCACGTTGGGGTAGACGCCGTACCCGTACTCCCCGGCCCCGGCGGCATCGAAGAGCTCGTAGCCCGGGGCGAGGATGACCGCCCCGACGCTCAGCTCCACCTCCTCGGGGCGGGCGTCGTGGTCGATGGCCTTCTTCTCGCACTTGGCCACACACTGGAGGCACTCGCAGCAATCGCCGCACTGGAGGCACCGTCTGGCCTCCTCTATGGCCTCCTCGCGGCTCAGCCCCTGCAGGACCTCGCGGAAGTCGCGGCGCCTGGCCTCGGGGTCGGCGGCCTTCTCGCGGACGCGGGCCCTCACCTCCACCGGGCGGTCCGGCGACGGCACGCTCTCCGGCCGCTCCAGCGTCCGCCCCTCGGCGAGGTCGACCCCGTCGAGGTAGCGCCGGACGCTCTCCGCGGCCTCGTGCCCGGCGGCGATGGCCTCGACGACCGAGGCGGGCCCTGTGCTGATGTCGCCGCAGGCGAAGACGGCCGGGTTGCCCGTGGCCCCGGTCAGCCTGTCGGCCACCACGTAGCCGCCGGGGGTGAGCTCGAGCCCCTCGAGGACGTCGCCCCCGCTTGTCCTCTCGAACCCGCGGTCGACGGCCTGGCCCACGGAGAGGATAATCACGTCGGCCTCGAAGACCCTCTCGGTGCCGGGAGCGAGCTCGGGGCTGAAGCGGCCCTCGTCGTCGAAGACCCGGGTGCAGACCAGCATCTCCAGGCCGCGCACGACGGGCCTCCCCCGGCCTCCACCGTCGGCCCTCTCGGGGCCGGCGGCCTCGCCCGAGCGGGCCTCTCCGTCCCGGTCAGCCTCCCTATCCCGCGTGAGGACCCGCTTCGGGCCCCACGACGGGTGAAGGACCACGCCCTCCTCGAGAGCCTCCTCGACCTCCCACTCGTGGGCCGGCATCTCGGCCCGGCTCTCCAGGCAGGCCATGCGGACCTCCCGGGCCCCGAGGCGCAGGGCCGTCCGGGCCGTGTCGACGGCGACGTTGCCGCCACCCACGACCAGCACCCTCTTGCCCTCGAGGTCCGGAAGCTCGGCCCGGCCCGCCTCCTCCTCGTCGGTCCCCAGCTTGGCCGCGGCCCGGAGGAATTCCATCCCGAGGTAGACGCCTTCGGCGTCCATCCCCTCGAGCGGCAGGGAGCGGCCCCTCTGGACCCCGGTAGCGACGATGACGGCGGCGAAGCCGTCCTCCAGGAGGCCGTCTATGGTCACGTCTTCCCCGACGCGGGTGCTGCCGACGAACTTCACCCCGCGCCTGAGGATCCAGTCGGTCTCCTCGTCGACGATCTCGACCGGCAGGCGGTAGCGGGGGATGCCGTAGCGGAGCATCCCGCCGGGCTTGGCCTGCTGGTCGTAGACGGTGACCTCGAACCCTTGCTCCACGAGGTCGAGCGCTGCCGTGAGCCCGGCCGGGCCGGCGCCGATGACGGCGACCTTCTCCCTGCGCGTGACCTCGGCCGGCCCGGGGTGGGCCCCGGCGGCACCGCCGCCCTCGGCACCGGCAGCCGCCTCGGCCGCCTCCGCCGCCTTGGCTAGGTCCTCGCGCCCGAAGTCGAAGGCCGCGCGCTTGAGGGTGTGGATGGCCACGGGCTCGTCGATCTCGGCCCTGTTGCACTCCCTCTCACAGGGGTGGTGGCAGATGCGCCCGCAGATGCCCGGGAACGGGATGCGCCGCCTGGCCACCTCCAGCGCTTCGGCGAACCGCCCCTGGGCGATGAGGGCCGCGTAGCCCTGCACGTTGCACTGGGCCGGGCAGGTGTTGCGACAGGGCGGGGTCCCGGCCTTGGAGATGAGGTAGGCGTTCGGCACGGCCTGGGGGAAGTACTTGTGGATGGCCTTGCGGGTGGTCATGCCCACGTTGAACCGGTCCGGAAGCTCCACCGGGCAGACCTCGGCGCACTCGCCGCAGGCCGTGCAGTCCTCCACGCTCACGTAGCGCGGGGTCTTGCGGATGCGGGCCAGGAACGCCCCAGGCCCCCCCTCGAGCCCCACGAGCGTCGAGCAGGTGTGAAGGGTTATGTTCGGATGTCGGCCCGTGTCGGTCATCTTCGGGCCGAGCAGACACATGGCACAGTCGTTGGTCGGAAAGGTCTTGTCGAGCTGGCTCATCCGGCCGCCGACCGACGGGTCGGTGGTCACGAGATGCACGGCGTAGCCGCCGTCGGCCAGGTCGAGCGCGGCCTGCATGCCGGCGATGCCCGCGCCGACCACGAGAACGGTCCCGCTTCCGGAAGTGCCGGCGGCGCCGGTCGCCTCTCGCGTGCGGGGCCTGTCGGCGGCGCCGGCGGCGCCGGCCGCGTCTGCCGGACCGCCCGTGCCGGCGGCGCCGGCCGAGCCCTCTCGAGCCGCTTTGTCACGCACTGGCACTCTGCTTCGCCTCCAGGACCTCCAAGGCCGGTCTCACGTCGGTGAGGTGTCTACGGAACCACGCCTCCGGCCGGCCGATGCCGAGGGCCAGGCACGCCAGCTCGGTGAAGAAGAACACCGGCAGCGGCGGCTCCCCGGGGCCGGGCTTCTGGCGCGAGTCGAGGTTCATCATGCACAGCGGGCAGGCCGTGACGAGGGCGTGGGCCCCCGCCCCGCGGGCCGCCCGGACGATACGGCCCGTCAGCTCGGAGACGAGCCCGCTCTCGGCCACGGCCATGGACTGGCCGCAGCAGTCGGTCTTGTACGACCACCGCACAGGCTCGGCCCCGAGAAGGGTCATGAGCTTGTCCATGCTCTCCGGATGCTCCGGGTCGGGCTCGAAGCTGACGACCTCCGAGGGGCGCACGAGGAGGCACCCGTAGTAGCAGGCGACCTTGAGCCCTGTCAGGGGCCTCTCGACCCCGGCCCGCAGACGGTCGGCCGCCTCCTGGCGGCCGAGCACCTCCAGCGGGTGCCGCACCGCGACATTCCCTTCGAAGGGGCGCCCCATGACCTCGGCGACCTCGCGGCCGAGCTCGCGGCCCCGCTCACCGCCCTCCCGCACCTCGTGCTCGGCGAGGCGGAAGGCGCTGTAGCAGGCCGCGCAGGGGACGAGAAGCTCCACGGCCCCGCCGGTGGGCCTGTCCCACGTCTCGGCCTGCCTTTCCGCGAGGATGAGGTTCCGCAGGGGCAGGGCGGCGCCCAGGAACTCGCTCTGGGCGTGGGCCGGGGTCGCCCCGCAGCAGTTCCAGTCGGAGAGCTCCTCCCAGACGAAGCCCAGGGCTCCGAGGAGGGCCTGCATCGACTCGTTGAACTCCTCGGCCGTGCTGTGGAGGGAGCACCCGGGGTAGTACAGGTACCTCTCGTTGCCGTCCGTCCGCTCCGTCACGTGTGCCCTCCCCTCCCTTCGACCGCTCCGGCCCGGCCGAACCTCCTCCTGAGCCGGGTCTCTCTGGCCTTCGCCCGGCGGAAGATGGCCGCCACCTCGCCCCGGCCCTTGATGCCGTCAGGGGCGACCTTGAGCTTGCCGCGGCTGAGCATCCTGAGGCCGAGGCCGAGGTCGTCCAGGGCCGCGCCCGGGACCGCCAGCTTGTAGAGGGCGATGGACCCGAGTTCGTGGGCCCGTCCGAGAGCCGCCACCGTGGCCAGGAAGGCCCTGTGGAAGGTGCGCACGCGCCTGCGCCCGAGCGGCACGCCGGCCGCCGCGGCCATGACCTTGAGGCAGTCCATCACCGTCGCCGGGTCCACGTCGTTCGGGCAGCGCTCACGGCAGGTCCTGCAGCTCGCACAGAGCCAGATGGCCGCCGACCGCAGGGCCTCGTCCCTGGCCCCGAGCTGGACAAGGCGGATGATCTCGTGGCACTGGTAGTCCATACTGAAACCGGCCGGGCATCCGCTGGTGCATTTCTTGCACTGGTAGCACCGGCTGACCATCCGGCCGGCCAGGTCCTCCACTTCCCGGACGAAACCGGGGGACAGGGGGACCGGGCGTCCCTCGGAACCGGGCAGGTAGAGCTCTACCGCACCCGAACCCATGTGTATCACCCTCACTTCGGGCGGAGAGGCCGCACGGCGCCCGGGGCGCGGCGCCCGGGGCGCGGCCCCCCGCCGTCTCTGTCGCCGTCGCCCCCTCGGGTCGGGTCCGACTCCGGCGGGGGCTGACTGAGACCGCCGCCCCTAGGCCCCGCGGCCCTTGTAGACCTTGAGGTAGCTGTCGCAGTAGATGTCCTTGTTGAGGATGATCCTGGCCGTGGCGATGGTGTCGATGAGCTCGTCGTCGCACACGTTCAGGATGGCGGCCTCAAGGCCGGCCGCCATGGCCATGGCCAGGAAGGTCCGGTCGACCAGGGAGCGGTTGACGCACTTCTGGGAGACGTTGGACAGCCCGACGACCGTCTTCGGAGCCGGGTTCGAAAGCAGCGGGACCTGTCTCAGGGTCTCGAGCACCTCGGGGGCGTGGTCCTGGGCGACGTTCACCGGCAGGATGAGGGGGTCGATGAAGAGGTCCTCCAGCGGGACCTCGAACTCCGTCGCCGCGGCCACGATCTCCATGGCCAGGGCCAGCCGGTTCTCCGCGTTCTTGGGGATGCCCTTCGCATCCATGGCCAGGCCGATGACCGAGGCTCCGAACTTCTTGGCCATGGGAAGGACACGCTCGAGCTTCGGCCGGTCGGCGGGCACAGAGTTGATGAGGGCAGGCTTCTTGCAGTGCTCCAGGCCGGCCTCGATGGCGTCGTAGTTGGTGGAGTCGAGGCAGAGGGGAACGTCGACCACTTCCTGGGTCGTCTCGACCAGCCAGACCATGGCCTTGACCGGGTCCTCGGCCGCCGGGCCGACGTTCAGGTCGAGATAATCGGCGCCGGCCTTGACCTGCTTCTCGGCCCACTCGTGGATGGGCTTCTTGTCGCCCTCCTTGATGGCCCGGCCGATATCCCGGAACATCCCGTTGATCCTCTCACCGATCAGGATCATCAGTCAGGGACCTCCAATCTCTTTATACACCGGATTTCCAGGGCGCGAGGCACAATTTGTGCTCTCGTGCACAAAGTCGCAACTTTCAGGCACCCGGAAGCCGGCACCCGGAGAAACCGGGTCCGTCCGCCGGGTCCGGCTTCCCCGCCTCTACTTCTTCATCAGCTGGTCGATGGCCCGTCTCGTCAGCTCCACCGACCTCGGGTGCCGGAGGACGAAGATGTGACCGCCGGCCTGCACGAAGCCTGCCGCGGTCATGGCCTCCCACATCACCGCGCGCTCGGCGAGGTCGCCCCAGCCGGGGAACTCGTCGGCGCCCGCGTTGGCCTCCTTGGCCCGCCCGGCCTCATGGCCGACGGTGCAGATGATGGGCATCGAGAGCATCGTGTCGCCGGTCAGGGCGCCGAGGCGCATGCGCTCCATGATGGAATACGTGTACTCGATGCCGTAGCCGAGAGCGCCCACGGAGGGGTCGATGACGATCCGGTCCAGGGGCAGGTTCATCTCGTTGATGAGGATGTTGAGCTGCTTGGCGATGTTGATGTCGATGGGCGACTGGGCGATGATGCTGTGCTTGTGGACCATGCAGGCGGCGGTCAGCGTCTTGTAGTTGTCCTGTTTGGCCACACCCAGGAGGAGGTTCTCGCCGGCCCCGGCCTCGGCCACCTGCGGCATGACCTCGTTGTCCTTCTCGTCGTTGCCCGAGCCCACGACGATGAGCGGGACCTCCACGGCCTCGAGGACCTTCTTCAGGGTCTCCGCACACTGCTCGGGGGAGGCGTCGTCCAGCTCGGGGTCTGCCGAGACCAGCTTCAGGTAGATGAGGTCGGCCCCGTACTCCTTCACGCACTTCTCGGCCCAGGCCGCCACATCGCCGATGACGTCCTCGAAGGGCTTCTTCACGACCGGGTTCCAATCCGGAATCCGGTCCTGGACCTCCATGGCGATGACCGGGCGGTTCGGTACCTCACCCTCGAAGTGCAGGAACGGAAGGGTGGAGTCGCCTCCGACGGTGACGGTGTGGCTGCGTGTCCCGCCCTCCGCCTTGGTCGCGCCGAGGACGACCTCGCCGACCTTGCTGGAGTAGCGCTCCTTGATCACTTCCACGGCCATCCGGTCTCTCACTCCCTAGAGCCCGATCTTGCGGGCGATATCGTAAACAGCCTGGACGGCCGGGCTGTCGGCCGCGAGGTCGGCCAGAGCCCGCCCTTCCAGGTCAAAGCGCACCACGTCCTCGTCATAGGGGACGGTGCCGATGACCTCGAGGCCCGTGCGGGCGATCTCCTCCCGGAGGACGTCGAGCTCGTCGCCCGCGCGCACCCGGGTCACGACAAGCCCCATCCCGGCCACCTTCGTCTTGAGGTTGCGGACGAGTTCGGCCACCCGGCCGGCGGACCGTATCCCCCGGGCGGTGGCGTCGCTGGTCACGACCATGTAATCGATGTCCTGGGCCACCCGGCGGCTGAGGTGCTCCAACCCGGCCTCGTTGTCGATGACCAGGTAGTCGTAGGCCTTCGCCAGCTCGGCCATGTGCCCCCGGAGGAGGTCGTTGGGATAGCAGTAGCAGCCCGGCCCCTCCGGGGTGCCCATCGAGAGGAGGTCGACCTTGTCCGTCTCGACGAGGGCGGCCTGGAGCTTGTACTGGACGTACTGGCTCCTGGTCATCCCGGCCGGCAGGGGCCCGACGGCCTTGGTCTCCTCGAGGAGGTCGGCGACGGTCTGGTCGACCTCGAGACCGAGGGTCTCGTGGAGGTTGGAGTTCGGGTCGGCGTCGACGGCCAGGACGGCCTTGCCGGGCCTCTCCGCCAGGTAGCGGACGAAGAGCGCCGCCAGGGTCGTCTTGCCCGTCCCCCCCTTACCCGCTACAGCCAGAACGAACGGCACGGCTCCGCTCCTTTCACGACCCTAGACCTCGACGGACGGGAAAAGGGTCAGGTCGGTGTGCGGCAAGAACAGGGCCGACGTGAACTCGTCCATGAAACCGCTCCCGACCGAGAGTTCGAGATAGGTCATCCTGCGGGCGAGACTCCTCGCCGTCTCGAAGGCCTTCCGGGAGAGCAGGGAGGCCCTCGCCCCCTTCACCGACGTGTTGCCCACGAACCGGTAGCACGACCTGTCCACGTCCGGGAGCATCCCGATGCGCACCGCGTCCCGGATGTTCAGATAGTTGCCGAAGCCGCCGGCGATGTCGATACGGGTGATGTCGCCGACCTCCAGGTCCACGGCCCGGAGGAGCGACCGGATGCCGGCGTAGACGGCCCCTTTGGCCCGGATGAGGTTCTTCACGTCGGCCTCGGTGATGACGATCTCCACCGGGCCCTCCTCGGCCGTGACGAGGACGAACTCGGCCCCGTCAGGGCCGTCCCGCCGCCGCGGCGTGTCCACCTCCTGGAACTTCCCGGCGCGGTCGATGACCCCGGCGTCCTTGAGCTTCGCCAGGGCGTCGACAAGCCCCGACCCGCAGATGCCCTTGGGGGGCTCTCCGCCGACGGTCTCGACGTGGACCTCGTAGCCGGGACCGATGTCCAGGCGCTCGATGGCTCCGGGGACGGCCCGCATCCCGTGGGTGATGCCCCCACCTTCGAAACACGGGCCGGCCGAACAGGCGCAGGCCACCATCCACTCGCGGTTGCCCAGGACCATCTCGCCGTTCGTCCCGATGTCGATGAAAAGGCTCACCTGGTCACGGTCCGAGAGCCCCGTCGCCAGGACGCCGGCGACGATGTCCCCGCCGACATAGCTCGCCACCGAAGGCACACACCTCACCTGGGCGGCCGGGTTGACGGCCAGGCCCAGCTCTCCGGCGGTCACCACGGGGAAATCCACCGCGGCCGGGATGTAGGGCTCGAGCCGGATGAAGTCCGGCGGTATCCGCAGGAACAGGTGTTCCATGGTCGTGTTCCCGGCGGCGACGACGCTCCGGATGTCGGCGGGCCGGACGTCGGCCGCAAGACAGAGGCCGTCCACGAGCTCGTTCACGGTCTCGATGACCGCCTCGTGGAGCTCCCCGAGGCCCCGCTCCGTCTCGGAGGCGTGGATGATGCGGGTGATGACGTCATCACCGTAGCGCGACTGGCGGTTGAAGGTCCCCCGTGTCGCCAGGGTGGCCCCCCGGTCAAGGTCGACCAGGTGGACCACGACCGAGGTCGTCCCGATGTCGACGGCCAGGCCGAGGTCGGGGCCTCTGAACGCGCCGGGGGCGACGTCCACGACCTCGAGGCGGGCCGGACGGTCTGATGCACAGAGCCAGACCGTGGCCTCCCAGTCACCCTCACGCAGGACCTTCGGGAGCCTGCGTAGGAGGCCGAGCCCGGTCCCGACCGTGAGCTCCGGGTCGCCGGCCTCCCGCCGGAGGGCGGCCGCCAGGCGCGTCCAGTCGCTGGCGTTCTCGGTCAGGTTCGGTGGGTCGAGCCTGAGGGTCTGGCGGGAGAGGAACGGGTCGAGGCCGAAGCGCCCGATGACATCGGTGTCCTCCTCGGCCAGGACCTCACCCTTCCGGATCCGGTCCACCAGGACCCGGTGCCGGGCGAGACGGGCGAAATCGGGGACCTCCACGACGAGGTCGCCCTCCACGACGGTCCGGCAGGCAGGGAGGTAGCCCTCACGGCGGCGCCTGGGGCTGACGCTGCCGCCCAGAAAGCGCGCTCCGGCGCCCTCCAGGACCCTGACGAGGCACTGGCCGCAGGTCCCCTCGCCCCCGCAGGCGCTCTTCAGTTCGATGCCGGCCATGCCCGCCGCCCGCCGCAGGGAGGTCCCGGCGGGGACGCGCACGGTCAGGTCATCCGGAACGAACCTAACGGTGAAGGACAAGCCCCTCCCGCCTTTCGACCCCGACGCCTCACCGGCTGAAATCACGGCGCCCCGCGACACGGGGCACCCGTCACGCTCCAGGGCGCCCCCGGCCGCGGGATTCCGGCTCACTTCCCGAACTTCTCCTTGGCGAAGGCCGGTATCCCGGCCGCCTCACGCGGTCCGACGAGGACCTTCCAGCCGCTGGCCTCCTGGAGCTTGCCCGAGAGCACGGCGACGAAGCCGGGGATGACGACCTCGCGGTGGTCGACCTTGCTTTCGATGTCGAGGTTCTTCATGGTCTCGGCGATGGACTCGCCGGTGAACTTCCCGGCGGCCCAGGCCGTCAGGACCGAGGTGCCGTCCGTGTCGACCGGGATGATGTAGGACGGGATCTTCGACGCGGCGACCTCGCCCTCGACGGTGTAGTACGTGAGAGAGAAGTTCGTCGTGATGTAGACGGGTGCGTCGCGTCCCGGCTCACCGACCTCGTAGACCTTGCTCTGCACCTGGATCGGCTTCTGCGGGTCGGTGTACACGTTCTGCCTCCAGGTGAGCAGGGACAGGACCTCAGGCCGCCCGACGGCCCGGATGACGATCATGCTGGCGTACTTGGCCACGTAGGTGGCGGCCTGCATCATCTCGGCCTGGGGGTCCTCCTCCGTGGTGAAGGCGATGGTCGGGTAGCCGAGGGGCCGGAACCTCTTCTTGATGGCCAGCCGCCTCATGTGCACGAGGTCGGCCAGGACCCGGGCCGTCTCGCGCGCCCCCGTGTCGAGGATGAGGTCCTTGTGGTCCATCTTGGAGACCTTGTCCGCGAGCTCCGCGGTCTTGTCCAGCCCGTCGCCCTTGATGACGACGGGGCAGCCCTTCTGCTTGGCCAGGGCGACGACTTCCTCGTGGTTGGCTTCCGTGGCCCAGGCCAGGACGGGCCTGCGCGCGGCGACCGCCTCCAGGGCCTCCCTGAGGGCTCCGGCGTCCTCGGATACGAGCATGAGGGCGAACTTCGTCGAGTCCGCGACCTTCTTCGCGGCGGCGGCGAACCTCGCCGCGTCGCCGCTGGCGTTCGTCACGGCGACGAGGTCTATCTTGTACTCGAGACCCACGCGCTCGAAGACGAGGCCGTTGATCTTGTCCAGGCGCGCCTCGAGGTCGGCGTCCGAAAGGTCGTCCCTCACCTCGACCGCGATGGCGCAGGGATGATAGAAGGTCTTATCATGCCTGAAGAGGACCTGTTCGTCGCCGATCTCGATGCGGTGGTCGTCCGCCTCCGTGCCCAGGGTGACCAGGCGGATGGGCGGGGCCGCCGCCGCACCGAGGGTCTCCTTGGCCTCCTCGGAGACATGGGGGCACGCCTCGAGGCTGGTCTTACCCGCAGCCAAGGCCATGGCGAAGGCAAGGCAGGTGGGGACGCCACACTCGCCACAGTTCGTCTTGGGCAGGAGCTTGAAGATGTCAAGCCCGGTGAGTGCCACGGTCTCTCTATCTCCCTTCCGTCAGGACATGCCGCGTCCGGGCGCCGACGGAGGGCCGGCGCCCGGCGCGAAGACGGCTCCGCGGGCGGCCGGCTGACCCCCGGCGGCGGGGGGCGGAAGAGGCGGAAGGCCCGCCGCCGGGGACGGCCGGTTGCCGGCCGCCCGCGCGTCTCTCGTCACATCAGCGGGTCCATGGTCAGGGCCGGGTGCCCCTTCTCCTCCAGGAACGGCAGGACCTCGTCAGGAGTGGTGCCCACCGTCTCGTCGGCGATCTTGTCGACGAAGTCGCGGCCCAGGCCGGCCTCCTCACAGCGCTGCCGCAGGTCCTCGCCCAGGAACTCCTTGAGCTCCTTGGGCATCCAGACGATGCGGGCCAGACCGCCGTCGGCCGGGATGAAGCGCCGCGAGACGATGTAGGAGCGGCCGATGCCCATGAAGCCCGGGGTCTGCACACCGCCGCCGACCATGCCGGCCAGGGTGGAGAAGGTCATGCCGCACGGGGTGTCCCCCTTGTGCTCGCGGGTGGTGATCATTATCCCGTTCGCTTCGGGGAAGATGGCCATGATGGCCTCGAAGCAGCCGCACGAGGTCATGGGCTTGTCCATGAAGGTGTAGATGTTGACCTCGTCGACGTTGCCGCGCGACTCCTTCTGGACCACCTTGTTGACAGACTCCCACATGCCCTTGACGTCGTCGATGGCCGGACCCTTGACGATGGGCTGGTTCGGCCCTGTCGGCGTTATCTCGTAGCTGGCCTTGGCGTCGAGCCACGTCACCGCGCCGCAGAGGCCGACACGCTCCGGGGTGATGATGCAGACGTGGTTGGGCGCGAACGACTGGCACAGGGTGCAGGTGTAGAACTCCTCCACCTTGTCGTCGGTGAGACCCTTCATCCGCTCGTCGCGCTCCCGGTACTTGGCCCTGGCGACCTCGAGCATCTCCTCGACCTTGTCCTTGTCGGTGATGATGGTCACCTGGACGCGGTCGACGATGGCCGGGAACTCCGACTTGAACTTGGCGATGAGGATGTCGCCGTAGTGCCTGAAGCGGAAGCCCTTGGCCGCCGCCTCCTTCGAGACGCGGAGCCAGCACATGTCGCGCTGGGCCACGTGCCACAGGCCTTCGGCGTAGTTGATGAAGTAGTGGACGCGCCGCTCGAGCACGCTCTCGAAGTCGGTCTGCATCTTGCGGCCGTAGATGTCGACCATGATGCCCAGCGGGACCCGGGACCCTTCCGGGAGCTCGTCCGTCTCGGGTCCGATGACCTCGATGTGCCCGTCCTTGATGTCCTCGAGGCCGACCGTGCGCACGAGCTCGAAGGCCGGGGTCTTCCCGCCGCCCATCTCGTAGGCCACATCGGCCTTCCGGATGGTCTCGCCCTCAAACGCCGGCCCGAAGTTCAGCGGGATGTCGATCTTCACCGACGTCAGCTTTATCCCGCGGAGTTCCATGCAGAACTTGACGAGGTCGTCGTAGTCGGTGTGGGAGACGTACCAGTCCTTTATCTCCTCGTCGAGCTCCGTGTCGCAGATGACCGGGAACCCGAGGAAGATGGCGCCGAAGTGCGCGGCGACCTTGACGTCGTCGATCTCCCCGAGCTGGAGCACGAAGGCGAGCACCCGGCGCCTCTGGTAATCGCGGTGGTGCTCCCGGAGCCCCGGCGCGATGCCGCCGAAGGCCATGCCGGCCCGGAGAGCGAAGTTGACGGCATGGATGACCTGGGTGAAGTTGCCCAGCGGGAAGGCGATGTAGTCTATGCCGAGCTTGACGTCCTCTTCCAGGAGCTGTTCGACGATCTCGTCAGAGGCGAAGATCATCATGCCGGCTCCCATGAGCTCCTCGACGATCTTCGCGGCGTCCTTGGAGGAACGGGCCCTGCCGAGGAGCACCGCCTGTCCCGGGATGGTCCAGTCGACGAGCTTGATGCCGTACCTGCGGACGACGGGGTCGCTCAAGAACCCGGTCCAGGGCTCGACCTTCGGCTCGTCCTTCTCGAGGTAGTGGATGGCCTCGATGATCTCGGCCGCGTAGAGGGTGGACTCCCCCCAGAGCCGGGCGTTCTCGAAGGTCAGCTCAGGCTTCACCTGGCTCCTCATCCGGTTGAGGATGGGGACGAGGTCTCCGAGCTTCGTCACCTCCTCGCCCGAGAGGGCCCTGATGACCGGGAGGAAGTAGGCCGTGTCCGGATAGCCCACAGGCGCCTCCGGTCCGTGCAGACGGATGGCCTGGCTCAGGAGTATCTCGGCGTAGGAGAGCGCGATGATGGTTCCGTCGTACGCCCGGCGCAGAAGGCGGGTCGGCTGTTTGGACGGGTCCTCGATCGCCCCCTCGTATATCTTCTCGAACTCCTCCAGGGTGACTTCTTGAACCGCCATGGCTTCTCTCTCCTCCTCTCCCGGTCACCAACTCGCCGCGAGCGGTGTGCCGTACTTCTCGGCGGCCTTCTTGTGGACCCGGAGCTTCCACGCCCGGTAGTCCAGGGCCTCGAGAAGTTTCTTGGCCCCCGCGGCGGGGTCGGTCTCGAAGATGAAGTAGCCGCCGTAGACGTCGCGGGCGATCTGCGTCGCCACGCCGTAGACGAGCTGGCTGCCCTCGATGTGCGGCATCACGCCGACGTGGGTCGGGATGCCCATGGTGACGCACCAGGACCCGATGGAGACGGCTTTCTCATGCATGGCCTCGGGGGCCGAAGCCACGAAGGGGACCTTCGGGACGTCGACGCCCCAGTCGTTGGCCATGGCCGTCCACAGGTCGGCCGCCCGGGTGTTGTCCACGCAGGAACCCATGTGGAAGACGAGCGGCAGGCCGGGCTTGACTCCGGAAGCCTGCTCGAGCCGCTTGATGAAGGCCTTCAGCCCGTCGCCGGCGTACTTGTCGACGGCCTCCGGGGTCATGAACCCGTGCTTGGCGAAGGCGACCGCGCCGCAGCCCGTGGCCACGCAGAACACGTCGTTCTTCACGAGCTCCTTGAGGACCTCAGTGTGCCCGAGGTCGTGGACCGTCTTGGCGTTGTTGCAGCCGGCGAAGAGGCACACACCGCGGATCTCGCCCTTCTCGATGGCCTCGGTGAGGACCCGCACGGGGTTGTCCGGGTTGACCTTGCCGAAGATATCCATCATGGCCTCGAGGCTGAAGCCGGCCACGACCTCGCTCTTGTGGTCGGGAACGTCGATCTTGGACGGGTCGCGCTCCTTGAAGGCCTTGATGGCCAGCCTGACCATCTCCTTGGCCGTCTCGAGCGCCCCTTCCTCGCGGAAGTCGAAGTAGTGGGCGCCGGGTATCTTGGCGATGGGGGTCGTGCACATGAGCTTGGTGTGGTAGCACTGAGTCAGAGGCCCGACGGACGGGGCGATGCACTGCACGTCGACGATCATCCCGTCGAGGGCCCCGGTGAGGATGGCCATCTCCTGGGCGGCCTGGTTGGCCGCCATGTAGACGCCGTCACGCATCAGGAGCTCGTTGCCCGTGCAGCAGATGCCGACGACGTTCACCCCCTTGGCCCCCGCGGCCTTGGCCTCGTCTTCGAGCAGTTCCGCCGCGTCAACGACCAGGGAGCTCAGCGTCGGGTTGTGTCCGTGCGTGGCGATGTTGACGTACTCGGGGTCGATGACCCCCAGGTTCGCCTTCGAGACGAGCGGCCCCGGGGTCCCGAAAAGGATGTCGGAGATGTCGGTGGCGAGATGCATCCCGGTGTAGTCGACCAGCGCGGTCTTGAGGGCGCCGAAGATGATGCTCACCGGGTCGGCGTCCATGCCCATGGCCGTCTGGTGCAGGACCTCGACCACCTGGCGGTCGATGGCCGAAGGGGCGATGTTGCAGTGCTTGAACTTGGCCTTGCGGCCCTCGGTGATGGTCGACCAGAGGAAGGTGCACGGCTCATCGGTGTACCGGCCGAAGTCGGCGAGCGCGGCCAGGGCCACTTCCTTGGCGAGCTCGCTGTCTGACTTGCCCTCGGTCTCCAGGCCGATCGTCTTGGCCACGCGGCGGAGCTTGGCCGGGTCGGCGATGGTGTAGTCGCCGGCTTTGCCCTCGGCCACGTGCAGGAGGGTCAGGGCCTGGTGTCGCCCGTGGTCGGAATGGCACGAGGCTCCGCCGGCGACCATGCGGGCGATGTTGCGGGCCACGATGGTGTAGTCGGCGGCCCCGCAGATACCTCTCTGCTCACCCGGCTTCTTCGGGTTTATGCGGCACGGGCCCTGGATGCAGATACGGCAGCAGAGGCCGGCCAGTCCGAAGGCGCACTGGGGTGTCTGCTGGAGGTACCTGTCGAAGGCCGTCTCCACACCGCACTCGCGGCACCGCTCGAGAATCTCCCGTGTCGCCGGGTCGCAGGTGCGCGGGGCCTCGTCGGCTCCCCTGCCCTTGCGGGCGCGAGGAGTCCTCGTCTCCTCGGACATCTTCGAACCTCCCTTTCTCTGTCGGTGCGCCGGAGAACGGCGCGGCACCCGGTGACCCGGGTCCAGGCTCGGCCCGGAGCGCGGCCGTGGTCGAGCCGGGGGGACGCCCCGGCCGCCCCAGGGCGACGCCGCGGGCTAGGTCCGCCGGCCTCCGGCCAGCTTCACAATCTCGGGGTAAAGCTCTTCCAGGCTCTGGCGCAGCCTGCCGCGGAGAACGCCGACGGTCACCGGCCCGTCGTCGTCACCGTCCCCGGGAGCCTCGAGGGCCGCCTCGGCCACCTCCTCGTCATAGGGAACGAGGCCGAGAAGGTCCTCGCCGAAGGTCTCCGCGAGGAAACGGGCCTCACGTTCGGTCCGGACCTTGTTGCCGACCACGCGGACCTCTCCCACGCCGAGGTCACGTCCCAGCCGGACCATCGTCGCGGCGCTGTCCGCGCTGACGCGGGTCGGTTCGGTGACCACGAGCAGGAGGTCGACACCCTTCGCCGTGCCCCTTGTGAGGTGCTCGATGCCGGCCCCGAAGTCCAGGACGACAAGGTCATCGCGCCTGAGCACCAGGGCCCCGACCAGCGCCTTGAGGAAGGCGTTCTCCCTGCAGTAGCACTGCGTGCCCGCCGCCTTAACACCCCCCATCCTGAAGAGGGATATGTCGCCCACCCGGACCCGGTAGCGGTCCGGGATGTCGTCAACGTCGGGATTCAGCACCAGGAACGCACCTTTACCGGTACCGGTACGCTCCTCGACCAGGTCCTTCATCTCCACGATCGGGGTGAGTCTCTGGAGGACGGAAGAAGGAAGGCCGAGACTGGCTCCGAGATTGGAGTCCGGGTCGGCGTCCACGGCGAAGACGCGGTGTCCTTTCTCCGCGAAGAGCTTGACCAGTGCGGCGGCGATGGTCGTCTTGCCGACCCCGCCTTTTCCGGCCAGGGCTAGCTTCATGGGCTCTCGCCTCAGTCCAGTAAGTTGTACGCTGTCAGGAAGCTTTCCTTTGGTGGAATGTTCCGAATTCACCTGGATTCTCGGCTCAGAGCGGGCGTTCGTGGGACTTATGGCCGAGTTTTCAGTGAATACTCCGCCTGAGGCGGCCGGGCTGGGTCACACCTTCTCTGGGGCATCGCCAGGCCTTCATACGGCCTGAGGCCCTACGGCATGGGCCCTCAGGACGGCTCGAGCGTGCCGGGCCTCCGGGCTCCCGCGCCCCCCGCCGCCGCACGCGCGGCGTAGAGGGCCTCGGCCGCGGCGACGACAAGGTCCTCGGTGTCGAGGTAGTGCGGTGCGGAGCGGTCGAAGAGGACCTGCCCCGAGGGCGGGACCTCGTCGTCCCCCTGCCATATCACGAAACAGATAGGTAGTCTTTCGAAGACCTTCACCGAGGCGGAGGCGTGCCCGAACTCCTCCCGGCGCCCGCCAAGGCTCTCCAGGGCTCGGACCAGGCCTCCGGGCTCGCGGCCGAAGATGCCGACCATCGGGCGGATGGTCCGGTTGGTGAAGGGCGAGACGTAGATCTGCCCGCCGGGCAGCTCGCGGAAGGCTATCCACTCCCCGGAGAGAGGCACACCGGTGGCCTTCGCCAGGTAGTGGACGATGAGGATGCTGGCCGTCAGGAGGGCCTGGCCCGACGGGGCGGGAGGCGCCCCCGAGGCGCCGGGAAGAGGCTCGAGCGGCGTGACTTCCCCGTCGGGATAAGACACACGGTAGAGGCGTCCGAGGAAGGGAAGCTCGAAGGCGGACGCGGCCCGGTCGAACCGGCAGGCCGCGCGCTGGGCTATGCCCTCCGGGTCTGAAAGCTCCGCCAGCATCTCGCACGCGCGCCGGTAGGCGACAACGTAGTTGCTCTGGCTCACGGCACCGCTCCGTCCCCGGCCACGTGTTGTGACCTCTCCTGGATTGTAGGTGCTACGGGCGGCGGCGTCAACCGGCCGCCTCCCCCGCCGGCAGCCGTCCGAGGAGGTCGGCCAGGCGCCCGAGGCCCAGGCGCTCCAGGACCTCGCGGCGGGCCCGCCCGTTCTCGTCGAGCCCCCGGGCCTCCCGCCACTCCTCGAGCATGAGCTCGATGTCCGGGACGGAGCCGGCGGCCCCGCCTTCCTCCAGGGGCTCCAGGAACCGCGGCGGGAGGACGTCGTCGGCCGAGGTCACCCCGTAGAGGTTGCCGATGCCGCGCTTGAGGTGCCAGATGCGGGCCCCGGTCTCGAGGAGGTCCTCCAGGCTCAGGCCGAAGCCGGTCACGGCCTCGAGGGCCGCACGGAGGTCTCCCGCATTGTAGATAGCTCCTCCGAGCTGGCAGAGGACCGCCGCCTGGCCGAAGACACACCCGAGGTCCTCGACGGCCTTCTCCCGGGCCCCCTTCCCGCTCGACGACTGCTGGACCCCGTCGGGGTCGATGCAGGCCTCCGGCGCGCTGAAGCCCGTGTGCTCCGCGTTGTACATCAGGGAGGCCATGTGGCAGGCGCCCCGCGTGGAGACGGCGTAGGCCACGGCCATCCCGTGAGCCGCCCGCGGGTCGTGGGCCGGGGCCTCGAGCCTCTTCACCGTCGTCAAGAAGGCCCGGGCCTCGGGCCGGCCGGTCCTCTCGGCCAGGGCCGCGCTTCCCTCGGCCAGGAGGTCGCCCGCGCCCCGACGGAAGGCCACGTCCTCGAGGAGGGTGAGCATGCGCTCGGCGTCACCCCAGGCCCCCTTCAGGCGCTCGGCCTCGTCGGGGCCCAGGACCCCGTCGAGGAGGCCGCGGTCGGCGGCCTCGTAGGCGTAGCCTAGGGTGATACCCGCGGAGATGGTATCGAGTCCCAGCCGGTTGCACGTCTCACCGGCCACCAGGAGGGCGGGAAGGTCGCTGATCTGGAGGTTAGGCCCGAGACAGGCCAGGGTCTCGTACTCCGCGCCCGGGGCGCCTTCGAGCTCCCGGCCGTAGGCCCTCACGGTGACCTTTCGCTTGCAGGCTATCGGACACGCGTAGCAGGTGCCCGTCCCTGTCAGGTACTCGCTGTAGCCGCCCACGCCGACTTTCTCGAGCCCCTCGGGCCACTCGCCCAGCGTCCAGTTCTTGAGCGGGACGTCGCCGATGAGCCCCCCGAGGTCCATACCCATGACCGTGCCTGCCTCACCGAGGCTGCGCGCGACCATGTTCTCCTTCGCCCGCTCGACCAGGGTCCTGACCAGCTCCTTGAGAGCTTCAGGGTCGGCCGCGGGGACCTCCGCCCCGGGGCGGCCCCTCACCACGACGGCCTTCAGGTTCTTGGACCCCATGACCGCTCCGAGGCCCGTACGCCCGGCCACGTGGTGTTTGCCCGCCACGATGGCCGCGTACCTCACGAGGTTCTCCCCGGCGGGCCCGACGGCCATGACCCGGGGCCGGCGGCCGCCGGAGCCTCCCCGGTGCCTGGCGGTGAGGATGTCGTCGGTCTCGTAGCTGTCCTTCCCCCAGAGCTCGCCAGCCGGCTCGAGAGTGACCCGGCCGTCGCCGATAAGAAGGCAGACGGGCTCGGAGGCCCGCCCCGTCACGATGACGCCGTCGTAGCCGGCGAACCTGAGCTCGGCCCCGAAGAAGCCCCCCACGTTGGCCTCACCCCAGATGCCGGTGAGCGGCGACCTGGCCGAGACGGTCCAGCGCGAGGCGGCCGGCAGGCGGGTGCCGGTGAAGGGGCCGGTCATGATGATGAGGGGGTTGTCCGGGCCGAGGGGGTCCGGGAACGCCGTCCCCGGTGAGGCCTCAAGGACCGGGGCCACCTCCTCGAAGAAGAGATGGGCGGCCAGAGCGGAGCCGCCAATGAACCGCCGGGCGGCCTCCGGGTCGAGGGGCACGTCCTCGACGGCCCCCTTGGCGAGATCGACTCGGAGCAGTCTGCCGCAGTAACCGTACACTATCTCCTCACCCCTCCGTAACTTCCCGTTGCTGTTCCCGCAATTCCTCCGGACCGTCACCCCGGACCGCAGTTCCTCCGCACCGTCGCCCCGGGCCGGGACTCACGGGACCCGGGGTCTCCGGGGGAGGGGCCGCGGCGCATCGGGCGCCCCCGGCGCCTCCGGCCCGCCGGCGGTCTGCCTTCCCCGGCACCTCCGGCGCCGCAACGGCTCCGGCCCCGCCGCCCGAACGGGCGGACCCGAACCGACGACCAGGCGGCGGGGCCGGAGCCGGCCGTCACCGACTTGGTCAGATGACCTTGTCTTCCTTACCTATCCTCTTGAGGTACTCCGGGTAGAGGGTGTAGGCCGGCTTGATGGCCGGCAGGAGCTTCAGGATGGCCGGGATGGGTCCCTGGGCCTTCATCTCCCCCTTGGACAGGGCCTGGACGAGGTTGACCTTCCCGAACCAGAACCGGTGGGCGATGTCCGCCGACATGGTCATCCTCACGTCCGGCTTGAGGTCCGTGGGTCCCTCGATGATGTTGAAATACGTCCCTTCCGGCGGCGGGTTCTTCGCGTCCACCGTGATCACCGCTTCGGGGTCGCTGTACTCGAAGGTGATGATGAGCTTCGAGGCGGCGATCTTCGGCCCCATCTCCTCGTTCCTGGCCGCCTCCTTGAAGAACCCCGCGATGCACTCGTAAAGCTCGGCCGCGTCCTTGAAGTAGGCCATTCGTCTCATCCTCCTCCCCGGCCTGCCGACATGCCGGCGCGGCAGGCCCGCGACCTAGTAGGCCTTCTTTAAGACCTCGAGCAGTTCTTCCGGTGTGGCCTCCCTGGGGTTGGTGTAGACGGCGGCGTCCACGCAGGCCGCCTCAGCGATGCGCTCCAGACCTTCCTCCGGGACCCCGGCCTCGCGGAGCCGGGTGGGAAGCCCCACCCGGGCCACGAAGCCGCGCACGAAGTCGACGGCGGTCCGCGCGTCCCTGGAGACGTCGCCGGTCGGTTCGAGCCCGAAGGCCCGGGCGAGGTCGGCCAGGCGCCCTTCCGCCACGGGCAGGTTGTACTCCATCCCCGGGGCGAGCAGGATGGCGTTGGCCAGCCCGTGAGGGACCTCGTAGAGGCCGCCGACGGCATGGGCCATGGCGTGGACGCACCCGACCATGGCCGAACTGAAGGCCATGCCGGCCTCGCAGGCCGCCGTGAGCATCCAGTAGCGGGCCTCGAGGTCGTCACCGCTCTCCACCGCCCGCGGAAGCCACTCGGCGATGAGGCGGCAGGCGTGAAGGGCCAGAGCGTCGGACACGGGGCGCCAGTTGGTCGACAGATAGGCTTCCACGGCGTGGCTGAGGGCGTCGAGGCCGGTGGAGGCGGTGAGCCCCGGCGGCATGGACAGGGTCAGCTCCGGGTCGAGCACGGCCAGGTCTGAGGCCAGATAGGGGCTGACGAGGGTCTGCTTGCTCTCCGTGGCCTCCTCGCGGATGACGGAATAGCCGGTCACCTCGCTGCCCGTCCCGGCCGTGGTGGGCACGGCCACGAAGGGCCCGAGCGGCTCGTTGATGAGGCCGAAGCCCTGGTAGTCCGCTATCTCTCCGCCCAGGGAGAGGACGATGTTCATCCCCTTGGCCGTGTCGAGGACGCTCCCGCCCCCGACGGCCACGAGAAGGTCGCCCCCGGCCTCGCGGCAGGCCTCGGCCGCCCGCATGACCACCCCGAACTCCGAGTTGGGCGGCACCTCGTCGAACACCCCGGCCGTCTCCAGCCCCGCCGCGGTGAGACTCTCCTCTATCCGGTCCAGGAAGCCGAGTCCCCTGACGACCTCGTCGGTCACGATGAAGGCCCTTTCGGCCTTGAACCTCTCGAGCTCGTTCCCGAACGAGGAGGCCGTCCCGGGTCCGGCCACGATGCGGGACCTGACCTGGAAGTCGTAGTACTCCGGCAGCACGTGCATCCCCCCCTTCACGCTTGCACCTGTTCTGCCGTTCTATGGCAGTGATTAGACGACGGGCCGCGCGTTCCTGTCCGCGGCTTGGATGAGGACCCGTCCAGGCCGGAGACGACACCGACCCATGCCTGAAGGGATGACCCACCAGGGCGCGTCCTCGGCGGGAGCCCGGCGGCACCGGCCCAACGTTATACAGGAACAACCGCGGTGCAGGACGAACAACGCACCGGGAAGCGAGGCAGGCCTCCCGGAGGAGAGCCCGGAGAGAGAGGAAGGAAGAAGAAGTGCTTTTCAGGGACATCGCCCTGAGCGTCTTCAGACCGTCGGCGTACGGGGAGCTCGTCAGGAAGGGTGCGGCGAGGGCCCTCCTGTACCTCCTCGTCGTCTCCCTGCCTCTGGCCCTGACCCAGGGGTGGCGGGCGGGCCGCTTGATAGCCGTCACCCTCGACGAGGCGGCCCAGGCCGTCGCCGCGGGGCCGGACTTCCGGATGGTGGACGGGACCCTCGAGTTCGACGGACCCATGCCCTACCACGTCACGACAGATGACGGTAAGGTGGTGGCCATCATCGACACCACCGGCGCCACCGACCGCTCGGTCCTCGCCGGCCGCGAGAACTTCGTCCTGGTCCTCGCCGACCGGGTCATCATCCGGAACCAGGGCCAGGTGCAGGACTTCGTCTTCTCCGAGCAATTCGGGCCGGACGTCTCGTTCTCGAGGGCCCACGTGGTCGCCCTGCTCAGTCGCTTCTCCGGGTGGGGCCGGGTGGTGGCGGTCCTCGGCGCGGCGTGGAGCCTGCTGGGCAAGGTCTTCGCCGCCCTCCTCTTGACCTTCCCCGCCCTCATCGCCGCGGCCGCCCGCGGCCGCACGACCGAGTTCGGGAAGAGCTGGACGGTGGCCTGTCACGCCTTGACCCTGCCCGTCATCCTGGGCTTCGTGCGCGTCCTGGTCCAGGCGGACATCGCCTTCTTCGGCCTCCTCTACTGGGGCAGCGCCCTGGTCTACACCATCGCCGGGACGGCCCACCTCCCGCCGGCGCCTTCTTGCGACTCCGCCGCGGGACCGGCCGCAGCCGGGCCGCCCGCGGCCGGACCGCAGTGCGCCGGACCACCGACCGTCGGGCCAGGAGCCGGGGAAGAGGGCCGGCCGGACCGTGAGGAAAAGCAAGAGGAAGAAGAAAGGCCTAAGGGTCCGCCGATTCTGTAGACCGGGAACAAGGGATCACGACGGGAGGCTTCTGCCTGATCGTCCGTGCCCTGGTGGTGAGCAGTATCCTGTGCACCGAACAGGTTCGGTTCTTTGTAATCGGTGGTCGTCTTTTCTTTCCTTAAGAGAAGTACCTCAGAAGTACCTCCGTCCGGTCCGCCGCCCCGCGCGCAGGGCGATGCCGCTCACGACCGCGGCGACGACCCCCGCCGCGGCGAGGAGGCACGGGACACCGGTCCCGAGAACGAACCCCCGGACAAGATTCAGGCTGAAGGCCCCGGGGCCGACAAAGGCGGACCCGAGCGCCCCGCCCGCGCCCGGCTCCAGGACGGGAGCCGGGCCGAGCATCACCGGGACGAGGAGCCAGGTGAAGAGGGCCGCGAAGACAGCGTGCAGCACCCGGGCCAGAACGAAAGGACCCATCCTGATGTCGGTGCCCGTGATGACGCTGGCCACCTGACCGTGGACGGAGAGACCGCTCCAGGCGATGATGGCCCCGGCCACGAGGGCCCGCTCGATGAAGGGGGCCGCCGCGCGGCTCGCGGCGATGGTCCCGAGGTCGATCTCCAGCACGCCGGCCACCGCCGCGGGCACCAGGGCCGGGCTGACGCCGAAGAGCGCGAAGACCACCTCGAAAGGCCAGCCGACGTAGCGGGCCAGCCCCACCTTTTCGGCGATGGCCACGAAGGCCGAGAAGAGCATGATGAACCCGCAGATCATGAGGAGGGTCTTGACCGAGTCGTTGACCGCGTCCCCGACGAGGCGCCCCAGCGGACGGCCGTCCTCTTCTCTCTGCTTGACGAGGGCCCGCGCCGCCCTGACCACGATGTGGCCCGTGCGCGGCCTGTCCCTGCTCGACGGAGGTGTCCGGAGGCCGTGGTAGCGGAAGACGAGCCCCACGGCGAGGGCGGACATGTAGTGCGCCAGGGCCAGGACGCCTCCGAGAGCCGGCATGGAGAACATGCCCACGGCCACCGCCCCCAGGATGAAGAGCGGGTCGGCCGTGTTGGTGAAGGCGAGCAGGCGCTCCCCCTCGACCCGGTTGCAGAGGTTCATCTTCCTGAAGCGCGCGGTGATGACGGCGTCCATCGGATAGCCGGCGGCGAGGCCCATGCTCAGGGCGAAGGCACCCTCTCCGGGGACCCTGAAGAGGGGCCGCATGAGGGGTTCGAAGAGGACGCCGATGAAGTGCACCACCCCGAGGCCCAGCATCACCTCTGAGAGGATGAAGAAGGGGAGGAGCGAGGGGAAGACGACGTAGAGGAAGAGGTCGAGACCCGACTTGGCCGCCTCCAGGGAGGCGTCCGGGAAGAAGACCAGAGAGAGGGTCAGGGCGGCCGCGAGAGCGGCCATGATGTAGACCTGGGTCGTCCGCACGGCAGACCTCCCGGTCCGGCGGTCGGGCACCGTGGCGCCGCCGAGCCTCGTGCAAGTATATACGGGCCGTTCCGGGTGAAATGCCTCCGGGCGTCCTACCGAATAGTCGTACGGGACGCACGGAGGAGCCTGAAAATTTGTTAACGAAAGTAGAAGCGGTCCACTAAAGGCCTGCGTCAGGTCCTGGACGCGGGCCGCGGGGGGATAGGGATGCAGCTACCCACACGCGAGGTCTACTTCAACATCACGGGGCACCTCTGGCTGTACCTGTTCGTGGCCATCGGGGCCGCGGCTTTCCTCTACGGCCTCTACCGTCACTGGCGGGGCTGGTCGCTCGGAAGGCCGGAGGTCCGCTGGGACAGGCCGTGGGAGCGGCTGAAGGCCCTTCTCGCCGACACCCTGCTCCACCTCACCGTGCTGAAGGAAGCCTACCCCGGAGTCATGCACCTCTTCATCTTCTGGGGGTTCCTCGTCCTGGCCTTCGGGACGGCCGTGGTCATGCTCCAGGCCGACCTGGGGCTGCAGGTCCTCTATGGCTCGTTCTACCTCTGGCTTTCGCTGGCCCTGGACCTCTTCGGCCTGCTGGCGGTCATCGGCATCCTCATCGCTCTCTTCCGCCGCTACGTGCAGAGGCCCTCACGGCTCGACAACACGCCCGACGACGCCGTGGTGCTCGTCGGCCTCCTCGTCGTTCTGGTCAGCGGGTTCTTCCTCGAGGGCCTGCGCATGGCCGTGGCCGGCGACCCGTGGGCCCTCTGGAGTCCGGTGGGGCTGGTCCTGGCCAGGCTGGCCGGGGCCGCCCTCGACGGAGCGGGCCTCGCGCCAGCGGCCGCGAGTGTGGCGCCGGGCCTGAAGGCGTGGCACGCCGGACTCTGGTGGGGCCACATGCTCCTCGCCGTGGGCCTTGTCGCCTACATGCCTTACTCCAAGCTCTTCCACGTCCTGGCCTCGCCGGCGAACCAGTTCATGCGGAACCTCGGCCGCAAGGGGGCCTTGAGCCTCGTCGACATCGAGAACACCGAGACCTTCGGCGCCTCGCGCCTCGACGAGTTCTCCTGGAAGGACCTCTTCGACACCGACGCCTGCACCAGGTGCGGGCGCTGTCAGGACCAGTGCCCGGCCAACACCGTGGGCAAGGCGCTCTCACCGAAGGACGTCATCCAGAAGATGCGGCTGGCCCTCGCCGCCCAGGGCCCGGTGCTGGCCCGGGTGAAGGCCGAGGTCAGAAAGAAGCTCCTCGGGGAGGCGGCCGCCGAGGGCGGCGGGACGGCCGGCGGCGCGGGGGCCATCGACCCGGTCCGGGAGTACGAGGCGATGGAGGAGGCCCTCGCCGAGCTCGAACTGCCCTCCCTCATCGACGACATCATCACCGAGGACGTCCTCTGGGCCTGCACGACCTGCCGGTCCTGTGAGGAGCAGTGCCCGGTGTACGTGGAACTCATCCGGAAGGTCGTGGAGATGAGGCGCTACCTCGTCCTCATGGAGTCCCGGATGCCGACCGAGGCGGGGCGCACGCTCCGCAACCTCCAGAACAACGGGAACCCGTGGGGCCTCGCACGGACGCAGCGCGGCGAATGGCTCCAGAGCGTCGACGTGCGCGTCCTCCAGGAAGGGGAGGAAGTGGAGTACCTCCTCTGGGTGGGCTGTTTCGGGGCCTTCGACGACCGCTCCAAGGCCGTCACCGAGGCGACGGTGAAGGTGTTCAAGGCCGCCGGGCTCGATTTCGGGGTCATCGGCGAGGCCGAGACCTGCTGCGGCGACTCGGCGCGCCGTCTCGGGAACGAGTATCTTTACCAGATGCTGGCCATGGAGAACATCGAGACCCTCTCGGCCTACAAGTTCAAGAAGATCGTGACGGCGTGCCCGCACTGCCTGAACGCCCTGAAGAACGAGTACCCGCAGCTCGGCGGAAGCTACGAGGTCGTCCACCACTCCGAGGTCATCGCCCAGCTCCTGGCGGCGGGCAGGCTCGAGCCGGCAGCCGCGCTCACCGGGGATGAGGCCCGCGTGACCTACCACGACCCGTGCTACCTCGCCCGGTACAACGACGTCTTCGACGCTCCGCGCCGGGCGCTGGCCGCCATAGGGGCCCAGGTCGTGGAGATGACGCGACACGGGCGGACGAGCTTCTGCTGTGGCGCGGGGGGCGGCCGCATGTGGCTCGAGGAGGAGGCGGCCCACAAGGTCAACGCCAAGCGGGCCGAGCAGGCCCTCGAGACCAAGCCCGAGACCATCGTCACCGCCTGCCCCTACTGCCTGCAGATGTTCGACGACGGCCTCAAGGCGGTCGGCGAGGAGCGGGACATGACGCAGGACCTGGCGGAGATGGTCGCGAAGGCGCTGGGGTAGGCCGGGCCCGGCTTTCACGGCGGCGCGCGTCAGCGTCGGGCGACCCGGCCGTGATATGGCCGAGCTCGACCCGAACGACACGCGGAGGCGGGGTGAGGCGATTGGTCTTCGGTATTCTTGTCTCTCTCATCGGGCTCGTGGTCTGGGTCCTCGTCGTCTACTGGATATGGCTCATCCAGGACAGGCTGGGCCGTGTGGCCCGGGACCTCGGCGAGATAAAGGAAATCCTGAGCCGCGGCGCCAGTGAGACGGGAGGCGTCAGCTCCCGACCGGGCGCGGAGGACACGGAGGCCGGGCGGGGCCGGTGAGCCGCTACGCGGGCTGCCTTCTCGGCACCGCCGTCGGCGACGCCCTGGGCGCGCCGACAGAGTTCCTGCCCTGGCCGGAGATAGTCGCACGCTACGGACCCGAGGGCGTCCAGGAGTTCGAGCCCTGGGGCCGCTTCCCGGCGGGCACCTTCACCGACGACACCCAGATGACCCTCGCCACGGCCAGAGGGCTCATCACCGCGGCGGGAAGGGTCCTCGCCGGAGACCACGAGTCGGCCGCCCGAGCGGTCTATGACGAGTACCTCCGATGGCTTGACCTCCAGGACGACCCCTTCCACCGCCGGGGCCCCGGACAGACCTGCCTCACCGCCCTCCAGAGTGGCCGGATGGGCACGGTCGCCGAACCGCTCAACCTCAGCAAGGGTTGCGGCGGGGTGATGAGGGTCGCTCCGGTCGGACTGGCCCTCCCGGGCCAGCCGGACGAGGCCTTCGCCCTCGGCGTGGCCACCGCCGCCATCACCCACGGCCACCCGTGCGGCTACGGCTCCGCCGGCTGCGCCGCGGCCATCGTCGCGCGGCTCATGGCCGCCGAGCCTCTGGACGAGGCGGTCGAGGCCGAGCTCGCCCGCCCGGACCTCGACGACGACACGCGGGAGGTCTGCCGCCGGGCGGTGGAACTCGCCCGGGCCGGGGCCGGGCCCGACGAGGCCCTGGCAAGAGGGATGCCGGCAGGTGCAGGGGGCGACACCGCGCCCGGCGGCACTGCGCCCGGTGCCGGCAGGTCCGGCGGCAGCGCACCGGGTCGACCAGGCACTCCCCGGCACCGGAGGCGCCCGCCCCTCGGCAAGGGCTGGGTCGGCGAGGAGGCCCTGGCCATCGCCCTCTACTGCGCTTTGGCCTTCACCCGGATGCCAGGCGGGCCGGAGGCTGTCTTCCAGGCGGCCGTCCGCGCCGCCGCCAACCACTCTGGAGACACCGACAGCACGGCGGCCATCACCGGCGCCATCCTCGGGGCGGCCCTCGGCGAGGCCGCCGTCCCGCGGCGCTGGGCGGAGGCCGTCGAGGCCGGCGACGAGATACTCGGCCTCGCCAGGGCTATGGCGAAGAAGTTCGAAAGGTGAGGGCCGCGATGGCCCGTGGGGCCGCCCTGCGCTTGGCGCGGGTCGCGGCCCTGTGCTTGGCTCTGGTGACGCCCCTCCTTGACGCACTTGCAACCCGGCCCCCTGGGGTCATCCCGTGCTTGATACGACCCGCAGGTGCCTTCCGACCTTCCGTCGGAAGGAAGGTCCCTAGTGGGAGCTACCGAGGTCCGCTCACCGAACCAGCCCTTCTTGGGAAGGTTGTGGTAGTTGAGAAGACCGAGGTGGAGTGTCGCTTCGATTTCACGCAAGCGGCCCTTGTCTGTCTCGTCCACCGGCGCGAAAGCGAAGTAAGTGCTACGCATCAAAGCTTTTCCCACCTCACGCCTCGCTTCTGGCCCGAATTCGGGGCATTCAGTTTTGGACTCCTCACCCTGTCCCCTGAAGAGCTCATAGATGTCGCCATTAAAGAGGTCCGCCGATTTCGGGAGCCAGTGATCGGGCCGGGCTCTTGTGTAATCACGGAAATGCTGTGCCAGCCGGCCGCCTACCTCCGTCGAAGACCTCCTCGCCCATAACTTCCACCTACAGATATGTGTGGAAAGCCTGTATTGCAAGGCTTAGAATTCGCTACGGAACGAAGGCTTCCTTTCCAACCTCTCCCTTGTGGGCCCCAATCCGCATCACCAAGGAGGGGCGCTCGATTCAGTCCACCCTGGGTCAGGGGGTTGTGCCGCCGTTGGAGGGCGCGGCCCGCGGTCACTTAAGATTGGCCCCCCTATTCAGCCAGGGACGCCTGGGCCGATGCAGAACCTAGCTTCATCAGTTGTGCAAGGAGAAGAAGCTAAAAGGAGGATGACCCCGTGCAGAGTCGCATCGCCGAGGAGCTCAAGCTGCGCCACTCGCCGGTGGCCGTCATCTTCACCGACGAGAAGCCCCGGGGGGCGCTGGAATTCGAGCCCGGGACGCGCGGATGCGTGATAGCCCTGCTCACGGCGGCAGCCCGCGGGAGGACGGCCGCTGTCGGCCCGGAGACCACCGGCTGCGGCGGGGGCCGCATCGGCCTCGGGTTCGAGCAGTCGTTCCGCCCGGGGTTCGAGTACTTCCTGGCCACCGACGAGCACGGCGAAGGGGAGGCCTACATCAAGACCCCCGAGCTCGTCCGGTCGTTCGTGAGGCGGCTGCCCACCTTCAAGAACCCGGCCCGTTGGGTGGTCTTCAAGCCCCTGGAGGAGGTCGCCGGGTCGGAGAGCCCCATGGCCGTCGTGTTCTACGCGAACGCCGACCAGCTCTCCGCTCTTGTGGTCCTGGCGAACTACGGGCGGGAGGGTAACGAGGCCGTCTTCGCCCCCATGGGGGCCGGCTGCCACACCGTCTGCCTCTACCCCTACGCCGAGTCCAGACGCCCGGAGCCCCGTGCGGTGATCGGGTGCACCGACATCTCCGCCCGCCCCCACCTGGACCCCGACATCCTCACCTTCACCGTGCCCTGGGCCATGTTCCGGGAGATGGAAGACAACGTGCCGGGAAGCTTCCTCGAGAAGCCCGATTGGAAGAGGGTGCGGGCCCGCATCCCCGACCAGCCGGTCGAGGCCTAGGCCCGCCGGGCGCGCCGTGTGGGCGGGCCACGACAGGGGCCAGCCCCCTCGGGCCTGAATCTTCCCTGGAGGACCGGCCCGACCCGTGACGGGCCTTCAGGGACCGTCGGGAACCCTCAGGAGCACCGCCCCGCTGCGCGGTTCGAGGGTGATTGCCGTCAGGACCTCTCCGTTGTTGAAAGCGGGGTCGTACTGCCCGGTGATTTTCCGGTACTCCCCACCCAGGTCGACCTCCACCGGCTCCCGGGACGGGTTGACCAGCACGATGCCGTTCTCGAAGTCGCGCCTCCACACCTCACGGGAGACCCGACGGTCGCCAGCGGCCAACATCTCGCCGAGGGTCTCGGCCGGGTCGGCCACGTTGCGGGCCTCGGAGACGGGCCATCCCAGGTACCCGCGAGCCGCGAGGTCCTTCACCGCCCGCCCGGTGGTCAAGTCCACGGCGTACTCGTCGTACCACCAGGTCGAAAGGTAGGGGGCCGGGCCGACGTTGGAGTTCGTGTAGCAGAAGTAGCCGTCGAACATCAAGACGGAGGCGAGGGCAAAGCGCATCCGCGCGAAGTCGTCCTCGACCCCGTTGGCCATGACCAGCGAGACCTTGGGCTCGACAGACACGCGCTCCATGAGGTAGTGGCCCTGCATGACCACGAACCAGTCCAACCCGTACTCCTCCCCCTCGAGGAAGCCCTCGACCATACGCCCGTTCAGGACGTCGGCGTAACGGTCGTCGAAGAACCACCCTCCGTTCCCCACCACCAGAGACCCGGGCGGGAAGACGGCACGGCTGTTCTTGAGGAGGTCGGTCATCCCGGCCACCCAGAGCTGGTCGACCTCCTCGTCGGATTCGGCCCGGCCGTCCCCGTCGAGGTCGATGGGGCGGTTGGGGTTGTCGAGCCGGTGGTTGAGCCACGACACGCTGTCACTGACCCAGTCGTAGAAGATGCCGTCCACGAGACCGGTGGCCAGGACGCGCTCGGAGAGGTACTCGGGCATGTATGAAGCCACCGGTGTGGTCGGGTTGAGCATCAACGACCACTGGTCACCCAGCCAGAAGAGACGATAATGGTCGCCGGCCACGTCGCGGACGAACCACGACTCGTCAAGACCCGCGAGGAAGCCCCCGTTCACGGGAGCGGCATTCCCCGGAATCACGTCGGCGGCAGAGAAGTAGGCAAGGAGCACCAGACCGGGGTTGCGAGCGCGGAGCCTCCCGCCCGGGCCGAGCCATTCAGGGCGACTCTCCACCGTCTCCGCGTCGACGATGACGATGTCCCAGTAGGCGGCCTGCTCAAGAAGGCTGGTGCTGGGCGCGTAGTCTTGGAGCTGAAGAAACAAGCGTGGGTAGGCGTGGCCGGCCAGCCGTTCGCTCACCGGCGGCGCAGGAGCGGGCCGGCAGGTGCTCAGCAAAGTCAACGCCAGAACCAGCAAGGCCGCCGCGCCGGCCCGGACCGCGGCCGGCAGTAGACCCGCCCGTCTCGGACCTCGGGGGTCCTCCACGGAGAACTCTCGGTCGTGGTTCCCATGCGGTCCCACGGTCAGCTCACCTCACGGTCAGGCAGGCCGAGGACCACTCGGCCCGGACGTCGGCCGATTGGAGGTTCGCCCGGACCGTGAACCGCAGGCCGTCGGATGTCCCGGGTAAAGTTCGCCGCCTCACTGGCGCAGTTCGACCTCTGGAGCTAGAACCCTGGAGACCCGGGGCGACGAATGACGTAGGCCGACAGGGGTCCTCGGCGGCAGCGGCCGGCTCAGGGCATCGACGCCGAGCCCGGCGCCTCAGCCGACCTCGCCGCTCATGGCGACTACCGGAAGAACGTCGCCCAGATGACGTCCACAAGGGTATGAGTGAGCACCGGGGCGAGGAGGCTGTTGCCACTGCGGCGGTAGGCCAAGCCGTAGAAAAGGCCGGCAACCGTGGCCAGGGCCACGTAGGCCGCCTTCTCCGTCAGGTCACCTGCGTTGTTCCAGTGCATGAGCCCGAACAGGAAGGACGCGGCGAGCAGGCTGAGCCACCGCCGCGAGGTCGTTTGGTCCAGCCCGTGCTGCAGAACGCCGCGGAAGAAGAGTTCCTCGGGGACGGCTATGGTGAGGAAGACACCCGCGAACATGAACAGCGCCGGCCAGAGCTGAGGCGGCTTCGAGGGCGGCCAGCTCAGGAAGTCGATGGCCAAGCCGACGGGGACGAGGACGACCATCAGGGCCGCGGTGGCGGCCAGCGCGACCGCGACATCCTGCCATCTGGGGACGAGCCGATAACCGAACCCGGGAAGGTCCCGCATCCCGTACCAGCCGATGACGCCGAGCACCGACAGGGCGATGGCCCACCAGTGGTAATCCCCGCCCAGGTCGTAGACCCACCGCAGGTCGAAGGGGATCCATAAAAGCATCCACACGGCCACATCGGCCCAGGTCAGTCCGCGTCGCCCGCGCCGGACCTGCCGCAGCGTCCCCAGGGCCGCGACCAGGCCGAAGGCCACGATGAGGGTCGTGTAGGGATTGAACTCGCCCGAGGCGACCTGGAACACCAGCCACAGCGCGGTGACTCCGCCCGCGGTGTAAAGCAGAGGGCGGCGGGTGGTCTCCAGCCACGCCTTCACTTTGACCGCGGCAGAAGGCACGCCCAGGGTGAGCTGTGCGCCGACGAGGGGCGCAAAACCGATGATGGCCGCGGCCCACCCCGCCGGCGAGAGTTCGGCCGCGTCGCCTTCGGCGATAATCAGCCCGGCGGTAAGCCCGGCACCGACCAGGGTCAGAAAGAGCCAAAGCATCCACGGGAGCTTGCGCTCCTCCGGCACCATCAGGAGTACCTCCCCTCAGACGGTGGTGCGTCGCGCGAGCGGGATCGCTGCAGGGCCGACAACGGCGAAGGGAATCCCGTTGTGGTAGAGGGCCAGGACAACGAGCTCATACTCGTACTCCGTGAAGCCGTCGTAGAGGACTATGAGCACCCGCTTCCCGGCTTCTGACCGGCGATTCCGGGCTGGGGCCATGGTCAGACCAGCCTCCCTCACTCGAGTGCCGGACTTGGCTGCTCTTCCTCCCGCACGCCTTCAGGAGTAGCGGCTGACGCGCCCTGAAGTTACTTCTCACTGCAGGTCAGCAAGGTGAACTAGCTCTATGTCTGCAAGACTATGGAGATATGCGTCCAAGAAGGGCTTATGTGCGGCTCCAACGATGACCAGCATTCGCCCACCCGGGTTTAAAGCCGT
>ENA-OSAI01000100-OSAI01000100.1-marine-sediment-metagenome-genome-assembly--contig:-NODE-100-length-55175-cov-37.064731_pt1 | contig 55175 bp, 59 predicted proteins | sample MGYA00237871_ERZ529316 | MGnify/ENA primary metagenome ERZ529316 (study PRJEB26369, sample SAMN03142814) | marine sediment metagenome | biome: marine; feature: borehole; material: sediment...
GAAAGCTCCTGGAGATAGAGGAGCGGGACGGGAAGTTCCAGAAGTCCGCCGGCGGGAAGGTCCTGCGGCACCCGTTCTCCGGGGTGGCGCTGGCGTATGCCGAGGGGCTTCCCCCGGAGGTGCTCCACATCATCGGGACCCATTCCAAGGAGGGCGACCCCTATCCCCGCACCCCCGAGGGCGTGGTGATCCACCACGCCGACTTCACCTGCTTCGAGACCGTGGGGGGGTGAGCCATGGGCAAGACCTTCGCCGAGAAGATCCTGACACAGAAGGCCGGCCTCCCGGAGGCCGTCCCCGGGCAGATCGTGGAGGCGACCCCGGACCTGGGGATGTCCCACGACAACACCGCGGCCATCAAGAAGATCTTCGGCAAGCTGGGTCTCGCGCGCGTCCGGGACCCAGAGAGGTTCGTGGTGATCCTGGACCATGTGGTCCCCGCGGCCCAGGTCCAGTACGCCGAGAACCACAAGGAGATCCGGGAGTTCGTGAGGGCTCAAGGGATCCGATTCTATGATGTGGGCCGGGGGATCTGCCACCAGGTGGTGGTGGAAGAGGGGCTGGCCCGGCCGGGGTGGCTGATCCTAGGGGCAGATTCCCACACCACCACCTACGGGGCCCTGGGGGCGTTTTCCGCCGGCATCGGCCGCTCGGAGATGGCCGCCCTGTGGGCCACTTCTAAACTCTGGCTCAAGGTCCCCACCACCATCCGCATCGAGCTCTCGGGGACGCTGCCGGAGCTGGTCACCTCCAAGGACGTGATCCTGCACCTCATTGGGAGACTGGGGGCCGATGGGGCCCTGTACCGCTCGGTGGAGTTCGCCGGCCCCCTGGTGGAGCGGATGTCGATCTCCGACCGGATCGTTCTTTGCAACATGGCCGCGGAGATGGGGGCCAAGAACGGTTATGTAGCCCCTGATGAGACCTGCTTCTCCTACCTCCGGGAGCTGGGGGTCACCGATTACGAACCCGTGTATCCCGACCCCGACGCCGCCTACGAGGAGGTCCTCCGGTTCGACCTCACCGATCTTCCGCCCCAGGTGGCCCGTCCCCACACCGTGGACAACGTGGTCCCGATCTCCGAGGTGGAAGGGCTGCGGGTGGACCAGGTGCTGTTGGGCACCTGCACCAACGGCCGCATCGAGGACCTGCGGCTGGCGGCGGAGGTGATGGGGGGGCGCCCCGTGGCCGAGGGGGTGCGGATGCTGGTCATCCCAGCCTCTCGGGAAGTGTGGGCCGCGGCCGCCCAGGAGGGCCTGTTGGGGAAGTTCGTGGAGGCCGGGGCCATGGTCCTGAACCCTGGGTGTGGGCCGTGTCTGGGGGCCCACCAGGGGGTGCTGGCCCCGGGGGAAGTGTGTGTTTCCACCTCCAACCGCAACTTCAAGGGGCGGATGGGGTCCCCGGAGGCGGAGGTCTACCTGGCCTCGCCGGCGGTGGCCGCCGCGGCCGCCGTCACGGGTGAGATCACAGATCCCCGAAAACTTTTGGGTTCATGAAAACCATCCTCCAGCGCGGTATGTTTTCAGGGAGGCGGAGATGATCAAAGGGAGAGCGTGGAAGTATGGGGACGATGTCAACACCGACGTGATCTTCCCCGGCCGCTACACCTACGCCCGCATGGAGCCCGAGGAGATGGCCAAACACGCCCTGGAAGACCTGGATCCGAAGTTCGCCGCGGAGGTGAAGCCGGGGGACGTGATCGTGGCGGGGAAGAACTTCGGCTGCGGTTCCTCTCGCGAGCAGGCGGCCACGTGCCTGGTGGCGGCGGGCGTGGGGGCGGTGATCGCCAAGTCTTTCGCCCGGATCTTCTTCCGCAACGCCATCAACAACGGGCTGTTGGTCCTGGAGATCCCCGAGGCGGTGGACGCCATCGGCCCCGGGGACGAGGTGGAAATCGATCCCGAGGCCGGGGTCCTGCGGCACAAGGGGCGCGAGTACCGCTTCCCGCCCCTGCCGCCCACGGTGATGGAGATCTTGCGGGACGGGGGGCTGATCCCCCACCTGAAAAAAGCGTTGACCAAGGAGGGATAGATGGCGAAGTACCGGATCGCGTACCTCCCCGGGGACGGGGTGGGCCCGGAGGTGTTGGAGGCGGCCCGCACGGTGCTGGACGCGGTGGGGTTTGACGCCGAGTACGTCCACGGGGACGTGGGGTGGAAGTTCTGGTGTGAGGAGGGGAATCCTCTGCCGGAGCGCACCATCGAGGTCTTGAAGAACACCGATGCCTGCCTGTTTGGGGCCATCACCTCCAAGCCCAAGGACGAGGCCGAGGCGGAGCTCGCCCCCCACCTCAAGGGCAAGGGCCTCTCCTACTTCTCCCCCATCGTGGCCCTGCGGCAGATGTTCGACCTCTACGCCAACGTACGCCCCTGCCGGGCCTTCCCCGGAAACCCCCTCAACTACCGGGACGACATCGACCTTGTGGTCTTCCGGGAGAACACCGAGGGGCTCTATGCCGGGGTGGAGTTCCACCCCGTCCCCGACCAGGTGGTGGAGGTCCTGCAGGCGCATTCCCCCAAGATGGAGCGGTTCGCCGGGGTGCCCAGGGAGGAGCTGGCCATCTCCTGCCGCATCTTCACGAAAAAGGGCTGCGAGCGGATCGTCCGGGCCGCCTTCGAGTTCGCCAAGGAGCACGGCTACCCCACGGTGACGGTGGTGGAAAAGCCCAACGTGATCCGGGAGACCAGCGGGATGATGGTCAGGATCGCCCGGGAGGTGGCCAAGGACTACCCCGGGATTGAGCTCTGGGAGACCAACATCGACGCCATGTGCATGTGGCTAGTCAAGAACCCTCAAGACTACGGAGTGCTCGTCTCATCCAACATGTTCGGCGACATCCTTTCGGACTTGGCGGCGCAGCTCGTGGGGGGCTTGGGGTTCGCCTCGGCGGGGAACATCGGGGAGAACTACGGGGTGTTCGAACCCACCCACGGCTCGGCCCCCAAGTACGCGGGCCAGTATAAGGTGAACCCCACTGCGGCCATCCTGGCCGCGCGACTCATGCTCCAGTGGTTGGGGGAAACGGAGCGGGCAGGACGGATCGAGCGGGCGGTGGCGGAGGTGTTGGCAGAGGGCAAGGTGCGCACCTACGACCTCGGCGGGGACGCCTCCACCCTCCAGATGGCCGAGGCCATCGCCGAGCGGGCCCGGAGGACGTGAGATGACCGCTGTAAAAGAAAGGCTTTACAAACTGCTCGAAAAGGTCCCCGAAGACGTTTTGGAGGAGCTGGTCGAGGACATCGAGGACATCCTTGCTCTGATAGAGGCGAAGAAGACGGATGACGGAACGCGGACCCCATGGGAAGAAGCACGCAAAGAACTTGGTCTTGAAGCCAGCTGATGGGGAGTGGCTACCGGGTTCTGCTGACGAAAGGAGCCCTGAAAGACTTGGAAAAACTGCCGCTCCCCCTTCGCCAGCGTGTCGGGGCGGCCATAGATCGATTGAGGGGCGCAGGGGGTAGGCCCCCTGGCGTCAAGAAGTTAGGCATCACCGGCTGGAGGTTGCGCGTTGGGGACTATCGAATTTTGTACGAGATAGAGGACGACAAGAAGGTGATCACGATCTATCGCATCCGCCATCGTCGGGAGGCTTACCGTAGTTGAGGAGGTCACAGAAATGGGTAAGACGGCGATTGAAAAGATCTTCGCGGCCCACACGGAAGACGAGGTGGCACCGGGGAAGGTCATCTGGCTGAAGCTCGATGTCCGCACCGCCAGGGACTTCGCCGGTGCCAACGTGGTGAAACGCTTCCGGGAGGCCTACCCCGACGAAAGGGTGGCCGACCCCGAGAAAACCTTCTTCACCTTCGACTGCAACGCCCCCGCCAACACCATCGCCTACGCCCAAAACCAACAGACCTGCCGGGTCTTTGCCCGCGAGCAGGGGATCAGGGTTTACGACGTTGACTCCGGCATCGGGACCCATGTGCTGTTGGAGGAGGGGATAGCCGTCCCCGGGGCGACCCTGGTGGGGACCGATTCCCACATGAACATCCTGGGGGCGGTGGGCGCCTTTGGCCAGGGGATGGGCGACGTGGACATCGCCTTCGCCTTCCGCCATGGGCGGACCTGGTTCGAGGTACCCCCCACCATGCGGGTCCGAATCAGGGGGAACTTTGAGTACCCGGTAACCGCCAAGGACCTGACGCTGTTTTTGGTGGGCAAGCTGGGGGCCCGGGGGGCACTGGGGAAGGCGCTGGAGATCGAAGGGGAAGCAGTGGAAGCCCTGGACATGGCGGGGCGGATCACCCTCTGTTCCATGGCCACCGAGATGGGGGCGATCAGCGCGTTCCTTCCGCCCTCCGACTCCCTGTGGGAGTTCGTGGAAGGGGCCACCGGCCGGCGCGATTTCCCCTACCCAACAGCCGATCCCGACGCGGAGTACATCCAGGAGCTGGAGTTCGACGTCGCGGGCCTCAAGCCGATAATCGCCGCCCCACCCCGGCCGGACAACGTCCACGAAGTGTCCGAACTCGAAGGGGAGCGGGTGGACACCGTATTCGTGGGCTCCTGCACCAATGGTCGTTACGAGGACATCCGCACGGTGGCCGAGATCTTAAAGGGGAGAAAGGTGGCCAAGGGGGTGGTGCTCAAGGTGGCCCCGGCCACCCGCCGGGTGTGGGGGCGGCTCCTGAAGGAAGGGTGGCTGGAGGTCCTCTACGACGCCGGGGCCGTCATCTCCCACGCCGCTTGCGCGGGGTGTGCCCAGGGGCAGCTGGGGATGACCGGCGAGGGGGAGGTGCAGCTTTCCACCGGCAACCGTAACTTCCCCGGAAAGCAAGGGAAAGGCCCCACCTACCTCTGTTCCCCGGCCACCGCCGCCGCCTCGGCCCTGTTCGGGAAGATCACCTCACCGGAGCGGCTGTGATTTCGGGCATACGCAAAAATCGTCGAGTACCGTATCTCCACGAGGGGCTTGTCCATGCGCCAGTGAAACGAAGGAGTGGAAATGCGGGCGTTGATTATAATCCTCTGAGGTGATCTCGGGTGGAGATCGCAGAGAGAATCCAAGCCGACCCCGAGATTTTGGGGGGGAAACCGACGATCCGGGGATTGCGGATCAGTGTAGCGCTGGTGCTCAAAGCCTTGGCTGCCGGGGTAAGTGAAGAAGAACTTCTACGCGAATACCCAGAACTTGAGCCTGCGGACATAAGAGCTGCTTTGGCGTATGCGGCGCAGCTTGTGGAAGAGGAGAGGGTGCTCCCGGTGAAAGGCCGGTGAATGAAGGTTTTGATCGATGTGGGGGTGGGAAGGTCGGTAGAAGAGTTCCTTAAAGCCGCTGGGCATGAAGTTCTTTCTGTACGTGAACTTGACCCCAGGATGAGGGACGTGGACATCCTGGATCTCGCAGCCCGCGAAGGGTGCTTGGTGATAACGATGGACAAGGACTTCGGCGAACTCGTGTTCCGAACTGGCCGTAAACATGCAGGGGTCCTGCTGTTGCGACTAGAAGGGGCCCGAGGGAGAGAAAAGGTGGCGGTCGTAGAGGAAATTTTCGCTAGCTACGGCGAGGAGCTAGTGGGCAGCTTTTCTGTTTACCAAAGCGGGAAATTAAGAGTCCGCCGTGGCTGAGCTTAAGGAAGGAGGGAGGGTGAAACAGTCGGTAATTACTGGCAGGCCCTGGCTGATCACGGATGAGGAAGGGAGGCTCATCGACGACATCGACACCGACCAGATCTATCACAACGCCCACCTGGCAGTGACCGATCCCAAGGAGATGGCCAAGTACGCGCTGGGGAACCTTAAAGGCTGGGAGGATTTTCCCACTAAGGTCCGGCCCGGGGACATACTGTTCGTGGGGGAGAACTTCGGGGCCGGCTCCTCTCGCCAACACGCGGTGGACTGCTTCCTGGCATTGGGGATCGGGGCCATCGTGGGGAAGTCCTTCGGGGCGATCTACAAGCGGAATGCGATAAATTCGGGGCTTCCCCTCATCGAGGTCCCGGAGATCCCACTGGAAGAGCTGCGAGGGGTGGAGGGGGTGGCGGTGAACCTGGAGACCGGGGAGATCACCGGGCCCGGCGGCCGGCTGATCGTCCGCGGCAAGCCCATGTCCCAGGTGGCGTTGGAGATCTACCGCGCCGGGGGCCTGTTGAAACTCGCGGTTCACTGACGCCCAGGATGGGATGCCCTGTGGGGATGAGCACGGCGCCAGCAGGGCGTTTTCTTCCGGGCAGTTCCCCCTTCAGGAAGCGGAGTTTCCCTCTATAGCGCCGGACCACACACGCTCGGTTTTAGGGCCCGGGCTGGAGCTTGGCTGTGGGGAAAAGGCTGGAAGGTTGCAGGGGCATCCCTCCCCGAGGCGACAGCTGGGGAGGTGGAAGGGGGGAGCAGGGTTTCCCTCGCCCATACCGATTCGAACGGCGGCCTTCCTGGTCGGGTGCTACCCCACCGGCAGGAGGAGACCGGTGGGGGCAGGGACCGACCCGTGGGGCTGTAAACCCGCACTGGCTGGCACCAAGCCGCGGACTAGCCACGCCCTAGGACGCGGCACTGCTCCCCCCGGTGTGCTGGTGTGTCTGGCGGGTGGGACTGTGGCAATTGGCCGCAGCCCTGGTTGGCCAGGCGCGGATTATAGCAGGGGCCAGTAGCCGGTCAAGGTGATTTTTCTCCGGCTTTGGAGAGTGTTCCCGACCTCAGTTCGGCAAGGGAATTCAAGGGCCAGGGAGAAGCAAAAAAGAGCCAGGCGGCCCCTACGGCCACCCTCGCTCCACCCCGCCCAAGCTGTACTTCAAGAGGAAGACTGCGCCCGCCGCCTGAACTCCGCTAGGTCAAGATGTTTGTCTACGAACTCGTGGAATTTCTCCTCCTCAGCGAACGGCGACTCGATCGCCGACTGCTCGAACACCTCGTCTGCGATGTAGATGGGGGACCGCGTGCGCAGGGCCAGCGCCACCGAATCGGAAGGTCGGGCGTCGATCTCCTTGACCTCCCCGCTGGCGGTGCGCACGTACAAGGTGGCGTAGAAAGTGCCCTCTTGGATGCTGGAAATCACCACCTTTTCCAACGTCCCGCCCAGGGCCTCCAAAAGCCGCTTCATCAGGTCGTGAGAGAGGGGGCGCGGAAACGCCTGCCCCTGCAATTCCAGGGCGATGGACATGGCCTCTGCCTCGCCTATCCAGATGGGCATGGCTTTGGAGGAGTTGCGGTCCTTAAGCAGTATCACCGGGGCGTTGTTCATCGGATCAACGAGCAGGGCTTTCACTTCCGCTTCCTTCATCTCTGGCCTCCCTTTGCCCGCCACCACGGGCAGCCGCATTATAGCGCCTGCCCCCCAGGGGCGACAATAGTCCCCATTACATTCAGGCTCCGCTTTGCCCGGTCAGCTCCCGGTAGAGCCCCACATACTGGCGGGCCGCTGCCCCCCAGGAATGGTCCTCCCGCATCCCCCGCACCATCAGCTCTCGCCACACCTTTGGCTGTTCCCGGTACAGCTGCACCGCCCGCCTCACCGCCCCCAGCAGGGCCTCCGGGGTGTAGTTCCGAAACAAAAATCCGTTCCCCGTCCCCCGCTCGGGGTCACACTCCCGGACGGTGTCCACAAGCCCCCCGGTGGCCCGCACCACCGGCACTGCCCCGTACCGCAGGGAGTACATCTGATTGAGCCCGCAGGGTTCAAACCGGGAGGGCATCAGGAAGATGTCACAGGCGGCCTCGATGCGGTGAGCCCACTCCTCGGAGAAGGTGATCAGGGCCGCCACCCGCCCCGGATACCGAGCGCTGGCGCCCCGAAAAAACTCCTCGTAGCGGGGGTCTCCGGTGCCCAAAAGCACGAACTGGATCCCCAGCGCCAGCAGGCGGTCGATTGCCCCCATGACCAGGTCAAACCCCTTCTGCTCGGCCAAGCGAGATATCATCCCCACCAACGGAACCCCTGGGGCTTGCTCCAACCCCAGTTCCTCCTGCAGGCGCAGCTTGTTCTCCCACTTTCCCTCCAGCGCCTGAGGGGAGTAGTTCGCCCACAGGTAGGGGTCTGTCTCCGGGTTCCACACCTCATAATCCACCCCGTTCAGCACCCCCACCAACGCCTCTCTTCGGCTCCCAAGCTCCTCCTCCAGCCCCTCCCCCTGCTCCAGGATCTCCCGGGCGTAGGTGGGGGAGACGGTGGTGAGAAGGTCACAGCTCAAGATCCCCCCGCGCAGCAGGTTCAGCTTCCCCGCCTTCTTGATCAGCCCCAGCCCCTCCTCCGGCACCCCGGTCAAGGGGGCTTGCTCCCAAGGGAACACCCCCTGATAGGCCAGGTTGTGCACGGTGAGGATGGTCTTGGCCCCGGGGACGCCCAGGCCCAGGCGCTGATACACCGGGATCAGGGCGGTGTGCCAATCGTTGGCGTGAATGACGTCCGGCTCGAGGGAGAACTGGCGGCACAGCTCCACCGCCCCTCGGGAGAGGAAGGTGAACCGGGCCAGAGAATCCGGGTAGTCTCCCCCTGCCTCCCCGTAGATGTGGGGCCGGTCGAAGTACGGGTCATGGGCCAGGAAGTAGACCGGGACCTCGGTGCCCGGGAGCGTGCCTTGGAAGACCTCCCCCGCCTTCCGTTCCCCCCCCACCGGGACCTCAAGCTGCCCCAGCTCCAAAAGCTCGGTCTTGTCTCCCACGCCGCGGTACTTGGGCATCACCACCGCCACCTCAACCCCCAGTTGGTGTAGGGCCCGGGGCAGGGCCGCGGCCACGTCGGCCAACCCGCCCACCTTGGCGAACGGGGCTACCTCAGCGGAAACGAATACCACCTTCACCGACGGCCTCCTTTCCCTGTCATCCTACTACACCCTTGCTCCGGCCCGCTACCTCATCGGACGGCTGTCTGGGGCTCGGGTGATAGAGGGGATTGGCAAGGTCAGCCACCGGGGAGGTAATCGAGGGACTATGGTCCGGGCAGAGATCGATCTGGGGGCATTGCGGGACAACCTACAGCGGGTCCGGGATCACCTCCCCCGGGGCTGCCAGCTGATGTTCGTGGTCAAGGAGGACGCCTACGGGCATGGGCTCCTCCCGGTGGCCAAGGCGGCCAGCGAGCTAGTGGACTGGTATGGGGTGGGGACGGTGGGGGAGGCGCGTGCCCTGCGCCGGGCCCGCCTGGCTCACCCGATTTACATCATGAACCCTCCGGTGGGCCGGGCGTTGGTCCAGGCAGTTCGGGAAGGCTACCACCTCCCCGTAGGAGATTGGCAGATGATAGAAGAGCTTCCCCGAGCCGCGCGCCGGGCCGGCCGCCCGGCCCTGGTCCACCTGGTGGTGGACACCGGGATGGGCAGGTACGGGCTCCTGCCGGAGGAGGCGGAGCGGGCCCGGCGCCGGCTGGAGGCCGCAAGCGGGGTGAGGTTGGTCGGGATTTGTTCCCACCTTTCCTCAGCCCATGCCGAGAGCGGCGACGCGGTTGCCTTCACCCGAGCCCAGGTGTGGCGCTTCCGAAAGCTACTCGAGGATTGGCAGTGTCAGGGCCGGGAACTTGCCTTCCGGCACCTGGCCAACTCCGCCGCCGCGCTGGCCTTCCCCGAGGGCACCGCCCCCCCGTTCAACCTGGCCCGGGTAGGGATAGCCATCTACGGCTACCCAGAAGGGCCCCAGCCGCCGCCGTTCCCTCTGCGCCCGGTGGCCCGGGCGTGGACGGAGATCATGGCCGTACGGCGCCTCCCCCAGGGGTGGCCCGTGGGCTACGAGCGCCAGTTCGTCACCCCCCGCACCACCCGGGTGGCGGTGCTAGGGGCCGGCTACGGCGACGGCTTGAGGCCCCACTTGCGCCGGGTGGGCATCCGCCAGGAGCTGGCCCCGCTGGTGGGAAAGCTGGGGATGGACACCGCCATGGCGGACGTGTCCGACCTGGCCCGGGTCCGCCGCGGGGAGCGGGCGTGGCTGCTGGGCCCGGGGCTGAAATCATTCACCGGCTGGGCCTGTCCGGTGGTGGTACCGGTGCTGCTCTCCGCCCGCCGCCGCTGGCTTTTCCAGTAGCTTCCCGCCAATTCCCCGGGAGTAAGAATTGCCCGCTCCCTCCCGGAGTAATATCCTCCCCCTCATGGCGGAATTCGTGATCAGCGGAGTCCAGGTGGTGACCCCCCGCGGGGTAAGGGCAGGGGGGGTGGTGGTGCGAGAGGGGAAGATCGCGCGGGTGGGGAAGATACGTGCCCGGGGGGAGCTCGTTTCCGCCCCAGGGCTCCTCCTCCTCCCCGGGGCCATAGACGCCCACGTCCATTTGGAGCTTCCGGTGGCCGGCACCCGCTCCGCGGACGATTTCCTCTCCGGCACCCGGGCCGCCGCCGCCGGGGGGGTGACCACGGTCCTGGATTTCACCTTGGGCGCCCCGGAAAAACCTCTCCCCAAGGCGGTTGAGGAGAGGCTCGTCCAAGCTGCCCCGGCCGTGGTGGACTTCTCCCTCCGGGCCGAGATGATCGGTTGGACACCCGACCGGGGCGGGGAACTCTCCCAGGCGGCCGAGTTGGGGGTGCGCTCGTTTAAGTTCTACCTGGCTTACGCGGATTCCGGGCGGCGCACCCCGCTGGGCGTGCTGAAAGAGGCCATGGAGGCGATCCGAAAATTGGGCGGGGTGGCCATGGTCCACTGTGAGGCCGAGGAGCTGGTGGATCCTGGGGGAGGGCCGTTCCCCAGCGCCCGGCCTGCCCTGGCCGAGGAAGTAGCCATCGCCGAGGTGGCGGTGTTGGCCCGCCGGACCGGCTGCCCCACCTACATCGCCCACATCTCCAGCGCCGATGGGTTGGCCGCCTTCCGGGCCGGGCAGGAGGCCGGTGCTCCCTTGTTTGGGGAAACTTGCCCCCATTATCTGCTGCTCACCGAGGAAGTCTACCTGAGGGAAGACGGCCACCAGTTCTCCGTCACCCCGCCCCTGCGCACCCCCCGGGACCAGGCCGCCTTGTGGCAGGCCCTGGCCCAGCGGGAATTGCAAGCGGTGGCCACCGACCACTGCCCCTTCACTCGGGAGCAAAAGGAGCGGGCCCGGGGGGAGCCGGCCCGGCTCCCCTCCGGCCTCCCAGGGGTGGAAACCTTGCTGCCGCTGCTCTTCTCGGAGGGGGTGGCCAAGGGGCGGATTTCCCTCTCCCAGCTAGTTTGGTACCTGGGGGAAGGGCCGGCGCGGGCATTCGGCCTGTGGCCCCGGAAAGGGGGCATCCTCCCGGGAGCCGATGCCGACCTGGTCCTGCTTGATCCCCAAGCCAGCTGGCAGATCCAAGCAGAAGCCCTCCACACCGCCTCCGACTTCTCCCCCTACCAAGGCTGGCAGGGGCGAGGGCGGGTGGTGGGGGTGTTGCTGCGGGGGGAGTGGCTGGTGCGGGAAGGGGAACTCCTGGCCTGCCCCGGCCAGGGCCAGTTCCTGCCCTGGAGTTACGGTTCGGCCCGCTTGCGGCCCTAGCCCCCCTGGGGCAGAATTGCGCACGACAAACGTAACTAGATTTGGGCTCCTTGGAAGAGCCAGGGTGGACGGTACCGACTGATAACCCCCGGGAAAGGTGAACTTGCCTCGGGGTCACAGAGAGGGAAGCTTTTTCAGTTGAACTGTCGCCCCCAAAGGGGAGCGACAGGCTAAGGAGGTCGTTGATGCCGAAGCGAACCTATCAACCGCATCGCCGGCGACGCAAGCGCACCCACGGGTTTCTCGCCCGCATGAGCACCCCTGGGGGGCGGGCCATCATCGCCCGCCGGCGGCGCAAAGGCCGCCAACGGCTGACCCCGGTTTGATGAGCCCGGGCAACGGAAAGGAAGGCGTTGAGTAAGAAGAGAATTTACGAACTAGCCCGAGAACTCGGCGTTCCCACCAAGGAACTGATCGAGGCGTTGGCCAACATGGGGATGCCGGGGCTGAAGGCGGTCAACACCGTCACCGACGAAGAGGCTGAGGTCATCCGGGAGCTGTTTCAGGAGCACCAGGGCCAGGGAAAGGAGGCTGCCTCCCCCGCCTCGGTGCAAGAGGCGAAGGTGGAGCCCGAGGAGGCCCCGGCCCGGCCCAAAGCCGGGGTCCCGCGACCCCCGGTGGTGGCGGTGCTCGGCCACATCGACCACGGCAAGACCACCTTGCTCGACGCCATCCGCAAGACCCACGTCACCCAACAGGAAGCCGGGGGGATCACCCAGTCCATCGGGGCTTACCAGGCGGAGGTGGATGGGCGGCTGATCACGTTCATCGACACCCCTGGGCACAAGGCGTTCACCGCCATGCGGGCCCGGGGGGCCCAAGTCACCGACATCGCGGTGTTGGTGGTGGCAGCGGACGACGGGGTGATGGCGCAAACCCTCGAGGCTTTGGACCACATAAAGGCCGCCGGGGTGCCCATGATCGTGGCCATCAACAAGATCGACAAACCCGATGCCAATCCGGATCGGGTGAAACAAGAGCTGGCTCAACTGGGCTATACCCCAGAGGACTGGGGCGGGGACACCATCATGATCCCCATCTCCGCCCTCACCGGCCAAGGGGTGCAGGACCTGTTGGAGATGATCCTGCTGGTGGCTGAGATGGAGGACATCCGGGGGGACCCCAAAGGGGAGCTGGATGCGGTGGTAATCGAGTCGCACCTTGACACCGCCCGGGGGCCGGTGGCCACGGTGATTGTGAAGAACGGGACCTTGAAGGAACGGGATATCGTGGTGGTGGGGCCGAGTTGGGGGCGGATCCGGGCCCTGGTGGACTATCGGGGCCAGCGGATCAAGGAAGCCGGCCCTGGGACGCCAGTTCAACTGTTGGGATTGTCGGAGGTGCCCCCGGCGGGGGAGCGGGTGGAGTTGGTGAAGAAACCCGGCCAAGCCAAGGCGCTGGTGGAGGAGCGCCGGCGGGAGGCGCTGCAGCGCCGACGGGTGGCCCGGCCCTTGATGACCTTTGAAGATCTATTGGAGGCGGCGGAGAAGAAGAAACTGGCCGTGGTGCTCAAGGCGGAAAGCACCGGGGCCCTGGACGCTGCCCGCCTGGAGTTGGGCACCATAGAGACGGAAGGGGTGGAGCTGGACGTGCTCCACGCCGGGGTGGGCCCCATCAATGAGTCCGACGTGCTTTTGGTGGCCACCGCCGAGGACGCCCAGCCGCTGGTGGTGGGGTTCGGGGTGAAGGTGGACGGCAAAGCCCGCCGGGCCGCCGAGGAACGGGGAATCCCGGTGCGCACCTACGACATCATCTACGACCTCACCCAGGACATCGAACGGGCCATGCGTCGGCTCTTGGGGCCGGAATACGAAGAGATCAAAGTGGGCGAGGCCGAGGTCCTCAAGACCTTCGATATCGACGGCGTGGGCCGGGTGGCCGGGTGTATCGTGCGCTCGGGCAAGGTGGTGCGGGGAGCCCGGGTGAAGGTGCTGCGGATGGGAGAAGAGGTGTTCACCGGCGAGATCGGCTCCCTGAAACGCTTCGCCCAGGACGTGCGGGAGGTTCAGGCGGGCCGGGAGTGCGGCATCCGCATCCGCGACTTCGATCAAATTCAGGTGGGAGACCTGATCGAGATCTACACCCTGCGGGAAGTGGAAGGGTAGCCCATGGCACTGGGGGTGTTACGCGTCCGGTTGCGGCTCCCCGGAACCCACACCCTGAAGGAGAAACGCTCGGTGATCGAGCCCTTGCTGGTGCGGAGCCGCCGCGAGTTCAACGTGTCCGCAGCCGAGCTCGACCTGGTGGACGACCCGCAAGCGGCCCTGCTGGGGTTCGCCCACCTCTCCAACCACGGTGGGTTCTCCGATCAGGTGCTGATGGGGCTTTTGCGGAGCCTGGAGGCGGAGCGGGCCTTCTTCGTGGAGGACTGGGAACTGGAGGTGCTGTGAAGAGCGAGCGCTCCCTCAGGCGGCTGGCCTCGGAGATCCAGAAGATCCTGGCCGAGATCCTGGAATTCGAAGTTAAGGACCCCACCTTGCGGGAGGCTGCCCCCACGGTGGTGGAAGTGCAGCTCAGCCAAGATGCCCAGCGGGCCACGGTCTACGTTTATGTGCCCGCGGAGGCGAACCGGGGCGGGGCCCTGGCCGCCCTGGAACACGACAAGGGCTTTTTGCGGACCCAACTCGCCAAACGACTCCACGTGCGAAGGGTGCCGGAATTGTCTTTTCAACTCGACAAGACCTTGGACCGAGCGCTCAGGCTCGAACAGCTGTTCGATGCCCCTCCGGACTGAAAAACCTCGGCTCCCCGTCAGGCTGCTTTCCTCTTCCCTTCGTGACCAACCCGTAAGTTCGCTGGCCGAGCCTGTCCTGGAGGCGTTCGAGGCCGCCACCGGGGTGGTGCTGGTGCCCACCGATGTCCTCCCCCAGGGGCGGGGGCTAGCGGCCCTCCTGCTCACCGGTGGCACCGAGGCCAGGCTGCTGGAGCTGGCCGCGGGTACTCCGGGCCCGGTGCTGGTCCTGACCCACGGGGCCCATAACTCCCTCCCCGCCGGGCTGGAAGCGGTGGCCCGGCTGCGCCGAGAAGGGCGTCCGGTGCGGCTGGTACACCTGGAAGACGAGGTGGGAAGGCGGGAACTCCCGGCCTTGGCCCGTGCGTTTGGGCTCGCTCAGGCGCTGTCGGGAAAGCGGGTGGGGCTAATTGGAAAACCGTCGCCTTGGCTCGTGGCCAGCTCCCCTGACCCAGAGGTCCTGCAGACGAAGTTGGGAATCGAGCTGGTGGAGCTCCCGCTGAAGGAGGTTTTGGGGCGACTTCCCCGGGAAGCTTCGCTCGCCGAGGGGCCGGGGGAGGGCATTGGCCCGGAGGCCAGGACCATGGGCCCGCGGGTGGAGGCCGCCCTGGCAGAACTGGTGGCAGAGCTGGGGCTGGACGCGATCAGCGTGGCTTGCTTCGGCCTCCTCCCCTACGGACTCACCGCCTGCTGGGCCCTGGCCAGACTGGCTGACCAAGGGACCCCGGCTGGCTGCGAGGGGGATCTGGTCGGGCTTTTGGCCCTGATAGTGGCCCAGGAGCTCACCATGGGGCCGGGGTTCCTCGCCAACCCTGCCCGGGTGGACGTGAGGGGGGAGCGGTTGGTCCTCGCCCACTGCACCGTGCCCCTTTCCCTGACCGGAGAGTTCCGGCTCCGTACCCACTTCGAGTCCGGGACCGGCCTGGCCATCGCCGGGGAGCTGGTCCCTGGCCCCTACACGTTGGTCCGGTTCGGTGGCCCCCGGCTGGAGGAGGCCTTCATCGTGGAGGGGACGGTGCTCTCCGAACGACCGGGGAGGGAAGACCTTTGCCGCACCCAGGTGACCTTCAAGGCCCCCCGGGGCGCCCTGCGGAAGCTCCTCCGGGAGCCGCTCGGAAACCACCACGTCCTGATTCCCGGCCTGCATCGAGAGGTGCTGGCCGCCTTCCACTCCCTGTTCCTGGCGGAGGGCTAGAGTTACAGCTCGCCTCCTGCTTCGAGAAGTGAGCGGTGAGCAGGCGATCCGCCTCCGCGGTGAACAGTGGTCAGGAGTCCGGGACGGCCCGCTTGATCTTCCGCCCCAGCTTCTCCTCCACCGATTTGATCTTGTACTGAAGGAGGCCCTTCCGGCCTGGGCGGTCGTCGATGTAGATGCGGGTGGCCACCCGCGGGGCCAGCTCCCGCATCAGTTTGTGGCAACGCTCGATGAGGCCCATCACCTCCTTCCACTCCCCTTCCACGATGGTGCCCATGGGGGTGAGCAGGTACGGAAGCCCACTTTTGTCCACCAGGTCGATCACGCGGGCCACATAGCGGCTGAGGCTTTCCCCCACTCCTAGTGGTGAAATGCTGAATTCCACGATCATTTTTCGCGCACCTCCAATGGGAAATTAAGCCCGGCGGGCGTGGGCTTGCAAGCCGAGCCTCTGGGGACTTCCCTGGAAAGTCAGGGCATGTGATGGACGAGCACCCGCTTTACGTTTCCTCTCTGCCACCGATGACCCGACAAGCCCTCCCCCACTTAGACCGCACCGCGCATCTCGAAGAGCGTTTGTCCACTGATGCCTATCCCTGCTCCTTGACGTAGGGTTTGCCCAGGGCCTTGGGCACTTGAGCTTTGCCCAAAAAACCGGCCAGTACGATCACGGTGAGGAAGTAGGGCAGCATGAGGGAGAACTGGGAAGGAATATAGTCCTGAAGGCGCATCTGGAGGGCATCCACGAACCCAAACAGGTATGCAGCTGCGAGCGCCGGAAGGGGGCGGTAGTTCCCCACCACCATGGCCGCGATGCCGATGAACCCCCGCCCACCCACCATACCATCGGTGAACCGACCCAGATTGTTGAACAGAAATGCCCCGGCCAGTCCGCACAGGGCTCCGTTCAGTACCGTATAAGCGAGACGGGTGCGGTACACGTTTATCCCAGCGGTGTCCGCTGCCCGGGGGTGCTCCCCCACCACCCTGAGTCGCAACCCCCAGGGGGTCCGGAAGATGTAGACCTGGGAAAGCCCGATCAGGAACAAGCCGACTCCCACAAGGATCCAGGCGTTCATGGTGGGAGCAGAGGGAGAAGTGCCCCGCCAGCCCCAGATCACCCGGGTGAGAAACAATGCGAACCCCAATACCAGCAGGTTGATGGCCGCCCCGGATACTACGTGATCCGCCCGGAGGTACACGCTCCAGACAGCGTGCAACGCCCCCAGGAGCGCCCCCACCCCAATTGCGGCGATCAGGGCCAGCCACGGCCAGCCAGTGAAGTAAGCCACCACCGCGGTGGTGAGCGCCCCGGCCAGGGCCATCCCCTCCACCCCCACGTTGATCACCCCGGCCCGCTCTGAATAGGTCTCCCCCAGGGCCACCAGGGCGATGGGGGTGGCCAAGCGCAATGCAGAAATGAACAAGTTAAAGCTCAATATCTCCAAGCTTTTTCCTCCTTACCAGCCGCCGGAAGTATCTGATTAGCTCGGGGGCTACCACGAACAGGATTACCAAACCCTGAATCACCGCCGCCAAATCCGCCGGGGCCACCCCAGCCCGGTCCACCGCCTGCCCCCCGGCCCGGAGCGCCCCCATCATCACCGCCGCCAGGATCGCCCCCAAAGGGTGGGCGCGGGCGATCAGCCCCCCAGCGATACCGTCCCAGCCGTACCCCGGGGAGAACAGTTCGATGAACCGCCGATGGGTGCCCAGTGTCTCCGCCGCCCCCCCCATCCCGGCCAGGGCTCCGGCCAACGTCAGGGCAAGGATCATGTTCCGGGTCACATTTATCCCGCCGTACTCGGCCGCCAATGGGTTCTGCCCCACTGCCCGCAGCTCGTAACCCCGCGGGGTGCGAAACAGTAGGTACCAAACGAGGAAAGCGACCAGCACCCCCACGATGAGCCCCCAAGACAGTTGGGCCCCGCGCAACAACCGGGGGAACTGAGCCGAAGTGGCGATGCGCACCGTCTGGTTGGCCCAGGCCGTCCCGTGGAACGGACCCCCAGGAGCTACCAACCAGCTGGTGAAGTTAATGGCCACATACGACAGCATCATGGTGGTGACGAATTCGTTGGCCCCGCGTTTGGCTCGGAGCCACCCAGGAATGAAGCCCCACACCGCCCCAGCCGCCGCCCCAAACAGCAAGCACACAATCGGGTGCAGCACTGGAGGAAGTTGAAAGGAAAAGCCTGCCCAGGCAGCGAAGAACGCCCCCATGTATAGTTGCCCCTCGGCCCCGATGTTGAACAAACCAGCCCTAAACGCAATGAGAAAAGAGAGGGAGGTGAAGATTATGGGTGTGGCCTGGGTCAGGGTTTGAGCCAACCGGTACCAGTCACCGAACGCCCCCACGGCCAGATGTCTGAACACTTGTGGGACTGAATACCCGGTGAGGGCAGTGACGATCGCCCCCACCCCCAGGGCCAGGGTGATGGCCCCGACCACCGGGCCAGTTTCCCTAATCCACCGCACCCTTCCCCCTCAGCATAAGAAGGCCCAATTCGCGTTTGGTGGCCTCCCCCCTCCGCACCACGGCCACGATCTCCCCTTGGTACATGACCGCGATCCGGTCAGCGAGCATCATCACCTCGTCCAGGTCCATGGACACAAGCAGGATCCCAGCCCCGTTCCGCCGCGCCTCTAGGAACTGTTCCCACACGAACTCCATCCCCCCCACGTCCAGTCCCCGGGTGGGTTGTACCGCCACAATCACCTGGGGGTCCCGGGACAGCTCCCGGGCCAGGATGAGTCGCTGTTGGTTGCCACCGGACAGGGTACGGACCGGGGCGGACAGGCTCGGCACGGACACGGAGAACCTCTCCACCAATTCCTGGGCGTATATCCGGATGGCCCGTCGCCTCTGGGCCCAGGGACCCACGGCGAACCGGGGCTGGCGATGCCGCCCCAGGACGGCGTTCTCTTCCACCGAGAAGGTGAGGATCAGCCCCCGCAGGTGTCGGTCCTCGGGGATGTGAACCAAGCCCTGGGCGGCCAACTTGCTGGGAGACTGCCCGGTTAATTCACGCTCCCCCACCCGTACCCGACCCCCAGTGGGCTGGCGTAGCCCAGCGATCGCCTCTACCAACTCTTTCTGACCGTTGCCCTGGACGCCGGCGATTCCTAGAATCTCGTGGTCGTAAACCTCAAATGACACCCCACGCACCGCCGGGACGCCCCGGTCGTCCCGCGCTTGCAATCCTTCCACCGAAAGGAGCACTTGGCCTTGAGAGCTGACTGGTTCTGGAGTTACGGTAAACACCACCTCCCGGCCCACCATCATCTCCGCCAGTCGCTCCTCTGTGGCCTCGCTAGCGGGGAGAGTACCCACGTTCTTCCCCCTCCGGAGAACGGTAATGCGGTCACAGATCTCCAGGGCCTCGTGCAGTTTGTGGGTAATAAACACCACAGCCTTTCCCTGCTCTTTGAGGGCTCGGACGGTGGAAAACAAGGCCTCCACTTCCTGCTCCACCAATACAGCGGTGGGCTCATCTAAAATCAGCACCTCCGCCCCCCGGTACAAAGCTTTCAGGATCTCCACCCGCTGCTGCTCCCCCACCGAGAGTTCCTCCACCCTGGCATCCGGGTCCACCTCCAGGCCATAGTCTGAGATCAAGCTTTCGATCCGGCGGCGCATGGCCCGGCGATCGAGGAGTGGACCGATCCGGGGTTCCCAGCCCACCGCCATGTTCTCCAACACTGTCAACCGCGGGACGAGCATGAAATGCTGGTGCACCATGCCGATCCCGAGCTGGATTGCCACGTGAGGGCTTCTTATCTTGGTTTCTTTCCCCCGGAAGAAAATCCGGCCTTGGTTAGGTTGATATAGTCCATACAAAATCGACATGAGCACGGTCTTCCCGGCGCCGTTCTCTCCCAGGAGTCCGTGTACCTCGCCCCAATGAAGGGAAAAGTCGATGCCCGCGTTGGCCACCACACCGGGGAACCTTTTTACGATTCCCTCCATCCGGACGGCCTCGGCGGGCATCGACTGTACGCTCACCTGTGGAGTAGGGTTTACTCGTGTTCGATCACGATGGAGCCGTCCAAGATGCCGAACACGGCCTGGACGACCTTCCACATCACCTCACCGGGGATCTCCACCTCAGAGTAGCTGGCGGAGATGTAGTCGCCGATATCCTGTTTGCCCACAGCGATACCGGTCCCGATCCCGGTGTCGGACACCATCCCGTAGGAGATGACGCCGGGACCCCAGGTACCCTCCACAGCCTTCATGATCTCGGTGTAAACGGCCAAGTCCACGCGCTTGAGCCCGGAGGCGATGATCACATCGGCGTGCTCGGGGGCAGACCAAGCTTGATCCACGTCGGTGCCGATGGCCCACCAATCTGGGTTCTCCTCGGCAGCGGCGAACACCCCCAGGTGAGACTTTCCGGCTGCCCCGTAGATGATGTCAGCGCCCGCCTGGTACATTTCCAAGGCCAGTTCCTTGCCCAAGGTGGGGTTGTTCCAGGCACCCACATAGCGGACCAGTACGTCATCGGCAGAGATGTCCGGGTTGGCCCACATGGCTCCCTGGCGGAACCCTTCCACAAATCGGTGGATCAGGGGGATGTCCATACCCCCCTCCACGCCCACCATGCCCGTCTTGGTCATCATCCCGGCCACAACGCCACACAGGAATGCCTCTTCCCAGTCGTTGAAGACGATGGAGGCCACGTTGTCGGCTGCTGCCACGGCATCGATCACCACGAACTTCTGATCCGGGTAGTCGGGGGCCACCTCGGCCAACACTGGAGCCTGGTCAAAGCCGATGCAGACGATGATCGTGTATTCGCCGGAGCGGGCGAACTCCCGCTGGAAAGCCTCGTAGTCAGCGATGGACCGGGGCTCCACGTAGGTGAACACCTCTTCCACCGACACCCCGTAGCGGGCAGCCAACTCCTGGGCGGCCCGCTCGGCGCCCCAGTAGGACTGGTCATTGAACGACCGGTCACCGAGTCCTCCGGTGGCCAGGATCAGCCCGATCTTGGGGATATCCTGGCCGATGGTCACCAGCCCAAAGGCGACTACCAACACCAGCGCAAATAGCTTCTTCATCCTGCCTCCTTTTGGTAACCAGATTGACCCTGCGGCCAACAGTTTGCTCCCTTTCTCACCCCCTTCCCCTCGATCATAACCCCAGGGCGCGTTTTAAGTCCCCGTCCAAGTCTACCCGCTCCACCCCGGGCCAGCCCAGCGTCCAACCCCCGTCCACGTACAGGGCATGGCCGGTGACGTAGGCGGCTGCCGGGGAGGCGAGGAAGATCACCGCCCCTACGACATCTTCCGGGGCAGCGAACCTCCTGAGGGGGATACGGCTTCGTCTGGACTCAGCCAGCTCCTCCTTCCCCCGCTGGATCTCTGCCAGCATGGGCGTCTCCATGAATCCAGGACAGACGGCGTTCACCCGGATCCCATGGGGGCCCCACTCGTAGGCCAGCGTCTTGGTGAGCTGCAGCACCCCCGCCTTGCTGATGTTGTAGGCGGCGGAGTTGGGGAACACGTATTCTGAGTTGATGCTCCCGATGTTGACGATGGCACCATGCCCTTGTCCCAACATCACCCGCCCGGCGGCCTGGCAACACAGGAAAACTCCCTTCAGGTTCACCTCCAGCACTAAATCCCACTCCTCTTCAGAAGTCTCCAGGGTAGGCCGGATGAGGTTGATCCCAGCGTTGTTCACCAGGATGTCCACCGTGCCGAACTTCCCCCTCGCCTCCGCCACCAGCCGAGCCACCTGGCTCCTATCCCGGACGTCGGTGGGGACGGCAATGGCTTCTCCACCCACACCTTCGATCTGGGCCAGCGTCTGAGAGAGGTTGAGGATATCTGCTAAGGCGACTTTGGCCCCGGCAGCGGCCATGCCCACGGCCAAGGCTCGCCCCAGCCCCCGGGCCGCCCCGGTGATGATGGCCACTTGGCCGGAGAGGTCGAACAGCTCCGCCGGGTTCATCCTGTCCCCTCCGCCAGCTTCGCCACCGCCTCCAGGGCGATCTCGATCTCCAGCTCCACCGCCCGCCGCACCACCTCCCGGTGGGGGTCGTACTCCCCGGAGGAGGCCCTGAGGGCGCTTCCGTCGATGGCCAGGATGGCCCCGGCCCGGGCCCCGCGCAGGGCGGCCACCGAGAACACAGCGGCGCACTCCATCTCCACGCATAGGGCCCCGGCCCGGGAGTAGGTCTCAAGCCCCAGGTCCAATACCCCCCGATAGAAGGGGTCCAGGGTGACCACCACGCCCCGGTGGACCGGGGCCCCTTTGGCCACGGCTGCCCGCCATAGGGCGAGGGTCACCTCCGGATCGGCCACGGCGGGCAGCTCCAGGGGGAGGAGCCTGGGGGTGGTGCCCTCGCAGCGGGCCGCTCCCAAGGCCACCACCAGGTCTCCGTCTCCCACCCCGTCTTGAAGGGACCCGGCGGTGCCCACCCGGATCAGCACCTTCGCCCCGGCCCGGATCGCCTCCTCGCAGGCGATGGCGGCAGACGGGGCGCCGATCCCGGTGGACAGCACCCCCACCGGGACGCCCTTGTAGAGCCCACGGTAGGAATGGAATTCCCTGTTCTTGGCTATCTCGCGGGGGGAATCCAGGCGCTGGGCGATCCTGGCCGCCCGGGCCGGGTCCCCGGGAAGCAGGAGATGAGGGGGAAGCTCCCCCGGGGCCACCAGGATTCCGGGCAAGCGTTTTCCGCTCATTGGTCCCGATGATACCCGATCACTGGAAGTAGGCCATCTGCCGGTCCGCGAACAGGCCCGGGACCCCCCCGGTGTGGACGAACACCACCACCTCGTCGGGGCCGAACCGCCCCTGACGGATCAAGTCGATCAGCCCGGCCATGGCCTTGCCGGTGTAGACCGGGTCCAGGATCAGCCCTTCCAGGCGGGCCAGGAGCTCCACCGCCTCCCGCATGGCCGGGGTGGGGACACCGTAACCCTCGCCCACGTACTCGTCGTAAACGGTGATCTCGGGCTGAGGAACCTTCCCGGCCAGCCCCAGGAACTCCAGCGCCTCCCCCAGCCCGTTTTCCAGCCGCTCCCTCAGGTAATCCTTAGGCCGGGAGATGCTGATCCCGAGCACTTTCGCCTGGCCACCGCAGTAAAGAAGGCTCCCCACCAAGAGGCCCAGCTGGGTGCCAGCAGTGCCGCAGGCGGTCACGAACCAGCCGGGGGCCAGGTTCATTTCATGCAACTGGCTCACCGCCTCCCGCACGCAGCCCGCGTAGCCCAGTGCCCCGTGCAAGAGCCGACAGCCGTTGGGGATGAAGTAGGGCACCTCCCCGGCGGCGGAAAGGCGCTGGGAAAGCTGCTCCACTTTCTGTTCCACGAGCTCCCTCTTTTCGTAGACCTCTCCGGGCAGGAAGTGGATCTCCTCGGCACCCAGAAGCTTGTCCACCAGCAGGTTCCCGGTGGCCAGCTCCGGCTCCTCCCCCACCAGGATGAGGTAGGTTTTCATCCCCAGCAGATTGGCCGCGGCGGTGGTCAGCCGGCAGTGGTTGGACTGGACCCCGCCGGCGGTGATGATGGCGGTGGCCCCAAGCTCCCTGGCCTCGGCCAGGGCATATTCCAGCTTCCGGACCTTGTTCCCTCCCAGTCCGAGGCCGCTTAAGTCGTCGCGCTTGACGAAGATCCTGGGGCCGCCGAGCTCCCGGCTCAGCCGCCGAAGCTCGACCAACGGCGTGGGGAAGATGCCAAGCCGTACGCGCTTCACCTCTCCTATCTGCACCGGTCCCCTCCTTAAGATTGGGCCACCTGGAGTGAAATCCAACCGTCTTTCTAGCCAATTTGAGTATCCGGGGCAAACTCGGGGCGCGACGAGGCCGGGTTTGCCGCGCCCTTTGGGGGGCCGGTATACTGACCTCAGCAGACCATGTCGCCGGCAAAGGTAGCGGTGATCGGCGGTTCGGGGTTGTACCGGCTGGGGCTCCTGGAGGGAGCCCGGCCGCTGGAGGTGCATACCCCCTATGGCCCCCACTCCCCCGGCCTGACGGTGGGAAGACTCTCTGGCCGGGAGGTGGCCTTCCTCCCCCGGCATGGCAGCTCGCACCGTCTCCCCCCACACAAGGTCCCCTACCGGGCCAACCTGTGGGCCCTGAAGGAGCTGGGGGTCGAGCGGGTGGTGGCGGTGTCCGCCATGGGGGGGCTGAGACCCGACTACGAGATCGGGGATCTGGTGATCACCGACCAGTTCATCGACTGGACTCGGGGCCGCGGTTCCACCTTCTACGACGGCCCAAAGGTGGTCCACACCTCCCTGGCCGATCCCTTCTGCCCGGAGCTGCGAGAGATCCTGGCTGTGGCCGCCGCGGCGGCCGGGTTCCGGGTGCACGAAAGGGGCACCGCCCTCACCTTCGAGGGGCCGCGGTTCTCCACCCGGGCTGAGTCCCGCATCTTCCGGGAGATCCTGGGGGCGGACCTCCTCTCCATGACCCAGGTGCCAGAGGTGGTGCTGGCCCGGGAGCTTGGCATGTGCTACGCCACCTGCGCCGTGGTGACGGACCTGGATGTGTGGGGCACCGCCCCGGTGCGGGCCGATGAGGTGACCCAGGTGATGACACGGGCGGAGCCCAACCTGGCCGAGCTCCTGTCCCGGGCCATCCCGGAAGTACCGGAGGCCCGGGGCTGCGGGTGTGCCGAGGCCGTCCGGGAGGCGTTGGGGGAGCGAAAGGAGGAACCCAAGTGAAAGGCGTGACCGGAAATTTTCTGCACGTGGACCTGAGCAAGGGGACGGTGGAGGCCAAAGAGATCCCGGAGGGGACCCTGCGGCTGTTCCTGGGTGGCTGGGGCCTGGCGGCTAAGCTCGCCTACGAGGCCATCCCCAAGGGGGCCGACCCCCTGGGGCCGGAGAACGCCCTCGCCATCGCCCCGGGGCTCCTCACCGGCACCGGGATCCCCACCGCCTCCAAGACCGCGTTTGCCTTCCGCTCCCCCCTCACCGGCACCTTCTGCCGCTCCATGGCCGGGGCCTGGCTAGGGGTAGCCCTTCGCAAGGCCGGCTTCGACGCGGTCCTGGTCACCGGGGCCAGTGAGAGGCCGGTGGCGCTGGTGATCGAAGACGGGGAGGCGCGCCTGGAGGACGCAACTAGTGTGTGGGGCCTGGACACCCGCGCGGCCCGGGCTGCCATCAAAGAGAAATTCGGGGAGGGCTGGCGGACGGCGGTGATCGGCCCCGCCGGGGAGAAGCTATCGCGGATCTCCATCATCGACTGCGACGGCCGCCAGGCCGGCCGGGGCGGGGGCGGCGCGGTGCTCGGCGCCAAGAAGCTCAAGGCCATCCTGGTCAAGGGCACCGGCCCAGTCCCCTCCGCCGACCCGGAGAGGATCAAAGAGCTCGCCAAGAAATGGAACGAGGTCATCCGGGACCACCCGGCCACCAAGGCCGACATGGGCTACGGGTCCGGGGAGTTCTTGGACTGGATGAACCGCGAGTCCGGCACCTTCCCGTCCCGCAACTGGCAGTGGGGCTTTTTCAAGTCCGCCTACGAGCGGGCCGGGGAGGGGAAGATCGAGCTCGACCCCTATTACTGGGCCCCCAAGTACTCGGTCAGGAACGTGGCCTGCCCCGGCTGCACCAAGCCCTGCGGCAAGCTTTTTGTGATCAAAGAGGGCAAGTACGCCGGCACAGAGGTAGACGGGCCCGAGTACGAGACCCTGTACTCCCTGGGCGGTTGTCCCGAGATCGCCTCCATCGAGGCGGTGGCCAAGGCCAACGAGCTCTGCGACCTCCTAGGAATTGACACCATCTCCGCCGGGGTCACGGTGGCCTGGGCCATGGAGGCGGCCGAGCGGGGCTTTCTCACGCCGGAGGACCTGGACGGGATCGACCTCGCCTTCGGAGACGAGGATGCCTTCCTTGCGGTACTGGAGCGGATGGGGAGGCGCGAGGGGAAGGTGGGGGAGCTTCTATCGGATGGGTCCAAGGCGGCCAGCGAGCGGCTGGGCAAGGGGGAAGAATTCGCCATCCACATCAAGGGCATGGAGCTTCCCGCCTACGACATCCGGGGAGCCAAGGGGGTGGCGCTGGCGTTCGCCGTCTCCTTCCGCGGCGGGGACCACCTCACCGCCGGCAACTACGGCACTGAGTTCGGCGGAAGCTGGTGGGTGTTCGAGGCGGTGGACCGCCACTCCACCGTGAACAAGGGGTTCGAAGTAAAATTCCACGAGGACCTGATGGCCCTCTACGACGTACTCGGAATCTGCAAATTCTCGCGGCACATGTTCTTCCTGGAGGGCCTGCCGAAGCTGGTGGCCGCCCAGACCGGCCTTGAGTTTTCGGCCGGGGAGCTCCTCACGGTGGGAGAGCGGGTGTACAATCTCGCCCGGGCGTTTAACGTGCGGGAGGGCTTTTCCCGGGAGGACGATCGGCTTCCCAAACGGGTGCGGGAGGAGCCGATCCCGGAGGGCCCTTCGGCTGGGGACCGGGTTTCCTATGAGGAGCTTCAGGCCATGTTGGACGACTACTACGAGGCCCGCGGCTGGAGCCGCGCCGGGGTTCCCCTCAAGGCCAAGCTGGTCTCGCTGGACCTTGAGAAAATCGCCGAGGAGGTGGGAGAAGGGAAGGTGGGATGAATAAAGACCGGCTCCCCGGCATTTGCTTGGTACCGCCGGTTGGGTTAAAGTAGAAGAAAAAAACGGCGAAGATGAAAAGGTTATCTCTCGCGGTGCTCGTGGGTTGGTCGATGTCATTACCCTCCCTGTGCGGAGCGATTTATCCCAACGATACGGGCGTGATCGCCTATGGATTCAAGATCGTGTTTGCCGCACCGGTAACCATCGTAAGCCACGCCCCAGTGTTTCCCGCGCAAGATCCGCTAGGAGAGGCGGTGGAGTTCACCTTCAGCGGTGGAGAGATCGCCCCCGGTGAGAGTTTTTGGCTCTCCTGGCGCCCGGCGGACGTCGCGGTGGCCGGCTATGCGTGGCTCACCTCATCGCAAGGGAAGCTGGCCGGAAGCGGTGAGGAAAGAGCTCAGGAGCCCGATGAACTTGAATCCACTCCGACTTCTCCCAGCGAGCCCTATCTTCGCGAGGAAGCCATCATCGTCACCTTGAGAAGTGGGGGCGGAGGAGAGCAACAGCTTGCCATCACTCGCCGGCTTTCGGACCGGATGATCCCTTTCCTGGTCGAGTACGCAGCCCAAGGAGGCGATGGGCTTTCTCTCACTTGGGATCTAAATCACTGCCTGGACTCAGATGGCGATGGACAATTTCGGAACGACGCCGATGCGGTAGGGAGGGAAGCACGGACGATCTATTTCTCCAACCGCACCCCCTACACCGTGACCCTGTGGGCCGAGGATGCAGCCGGAAGGATCTATCGGTGGGAAGACCAAGTTAGCTTCAATGTGCAGAATGGGGATGAAATATTCCTTGATGCTAAAGGTTTTGTTCAGAATGCTAGTTCAGTTGAGTGGCTTTCTTTTAATGGAGACTCGAGAGATACTAATTTCAGGATTGTATCTCCAAATAGATTAACAACCTACATGCATCCTACATATCCTGGTGTGACTGAAGTTACTGCGAGAATTACAGACGATTCTGGTAATATCCAGGAATTCGTAACGAAATTGTATGTTTTTAATCGTGACCCCGAAATGTTTCAAATGCGGGGTATTCGTTTTGGCTTTCCTCCCGCACCCCATGCGGATATGGATTACATCTCACTTGCTTTTGACTTAGCCAAAGAGTATGGATTTAACTTTTTGTTATTTAATCCTATTTGGGTTTACTCGAAGGAGGGTGATTCCTACATAATAAGAAATCCAGGAGTTCAATCTAGATTTGAAAATGATTATGAAGTGCTTAGGCAATTAATAGAGCTAGCTCATCAAAAAGGAGTAGCTGTGTCTTTAAATCTATCTTTAAGTAAAGGAAGAGGGACTACTTTAAGTAGGTGGCAAATTCCACCAACTTATTCCTTTTTTTTCTCAGATGAGGGGTTTTTTCATTTGTTCAGCAATATATCCCTATTTGTAATGAAGAGGGAGTAGAACTTTTTAGCCCTATTGTTGAGTTGGGTGGCATGGATGATCTTAAAGCGAGACCATTTCTAGATGAATTGATTTTGTTTCTAGACAAAGGATTGATTTCTACTCAATTCACATTTGAGAATTTTCTTTTTTTCGGCTGTATGTAAACCATATTATGGGCATTGCGGGACTGATTACAATAAATTGTCTTTGATAGGATGGAGTGCATTCGAAAGTATTGCCTGGACTGATAGTTCCCCAATAGATGAAATGAGATGGCAATTTAGAAGTAGGCATCTTAGAACAATGGATTTAGTCCATAATAGATTTCCTAATCTAGAGCAGTTGATTTATGAAATAGGGTTCCCTTCTGTTAACAAGGGTTCAATGATTTTTTTAGAGCAGTACGAGAGGGAGAGCCTGTTGATTATGAGGAACAAAGAAGAGCTGTTGCCGCTGTAATGAGAGAACTTTATGATTACATTAAGGAGGGAAGTGATTTCTTTAAAGGAATATTTTGGCATATTTGGGCACTCATGACTGACTCAGAGGCAGTGGCTTTTGAGATTGATAGGGACTTCCCGCTTTACGGAAAGCCGGCAATGGAAGAGATTTACACTTTTTTCTCAAGTGAACCTAAAGAATTGCCTGAGTTACCTTTATGGGTAATGTTCTATAACACAAATATGTATATTAATCCTTTTCAAGACGTTGTGGTTACAAGACCTGACGATCACCCAACAATACATGCACAAGATTTTGAAGGACCCTCTTATGCAAATTACTACCTTGATTTATGGCAGACCATGTATCTTCCTGAGATGATCTCGGCATATTCTCGTATTGATAGCCACGATCCATTTGAAGGGAAACAAGCTTTGCGTGTTTATTACAATAATCCATACGGGAAAGGTGGGGAAGCTCTCGTTATACCTCATTTGAACATTGGAAGCTGGCAAGACATAGAAACTGTTTCCTTAGCCATACGAAGAGAAGACCCGAACCTTGGTATTGCTTTGGTCCTATTTGACACAGAAAACCCACAAAGGACTTACACCCAAAGATTACCATTACATAAAGTAGGGGAATGGGAACAAATTGGTGTTTATGTGGATAATTTTGATAGAGTAGTTGGTTCAGGAGATACAACAATAAGATCGATAGGGAGGGAACATCTAAACCCTAACTATATAGGCATTTTGCTTTACAGCTTGGATGGTTCTCCTGTAAATTCCAAAGTATACATTGATGATATTGCTGTTACTCTTAAGAGCCAAGAATGATTTGGTTGCTGGTGCATCCGCGGGTGGAAACCCGTGGTGGTAGTCGCCTCCTTTCTTTCCGAAACCAGCGAGCGCCGAAGGCTTCTCTCCCAGGGAGCCACCCATGCCCTGGCTCCCTGCCGGGACCCGCCCCTCTTTGGCTACAGACCCACATAAACATGCAACGATTTCTGACTGCTAAGAAGAAATTTCAGAATGCACCCGTATGGCTGGCTGACCTTCGATGCTGGGCCCGATTTCAGACAGCCTGTCGCTCAGTGTGTCTCGGCGGTCTGGCAGCTTCCCATCTGCATTTCCGACGCATGAGATCCCCGAGTCCAACACCGGTCGCTAGGACCGGACCAGGTCGGGGTCCAGGCGCTCGTACCCCCAGTGTTCCAGGGCGAACCCCCAGCGCCGGTTCACCACCTCGATGGCCACCGGGTCCAGCCGGTAGGTGTTCTTCCGGTAGTCGGAGACCGAGCGCAAATAAGCGCGGAAGGCCGGCTCCGCGGCCGCGAACCCCGGGAGCCCGAGCTCCCCGTAGATGCGGCGGAGCTCGTCCAGGGGCGCCCGCTCCAGGTCCTCGAACCGCACTTCCACCAGGTTCCCGGCGGGGATCAGCCGCCGGTCGGCGAGGTACCGCTTCATCAGCCGCTCGTAGAACCAAAGGACGTTTTCCTCGATCTCCTCCGGCCCGATCCTCTGCAGCTGCGAGCGGGGGAGCACGGTGCGGTGGAGGTGCAGCGTGGACAGGAAGACGCGGTAGGGGTTGCGGCAGATATGGATGAACTTGGCCTCCGGGAAGAGGCGAAGGAGGACCCGGATCCTCCCGGTGTTGGCGCAGTTCTTCAATACCAGCCTCCTCCCCCCGGAGGCGAAGGTCGCTTTTCGCAACAGCTCCCGATACGTCGCGGCCCAGCGCTCAAGCTCCCCCTGGAGGGTCCCCTCGAACAGCACGTACCGCGCGAAGAAGTACCGGGCCCGCCGGGGGAAGCTGAACCCGTGGAGGAACGAGCAGGGGGACATGTTGGCCAGGGCGAACTCGTCCTCCTCGGGAGCATCGAAGAGCAGGGGCACGTTGTCTATCAGCCGGGTGGGGTAGCGCCTCCGCGTCTCCCGCTCCAGGAACCGCTTTATCCCCCCCCCGCCGATCAGGAAGAACCCCGGCGCCATCGCCTGGAACGTGGTGAGGTAGCCGAACTGCTTGTCCTGGCACAGGAGGTGGTGGAGGAACGTGGTCCCGCTCCGCCAGTGCCCGACGATGAAGATGGGGGAGGGGTGGATCGCAGTGCGGCGGATGGCCCGTCCGTGGCGGAGGCGCTCCCCCAGCCTGAGGGGGGAGGGGGCGACGGTGCTTGAGCACACGAACAGGCACCGGGGGAGGAACTCCCGGTCCACCCCGCCGCCCCGGCGGAGGACCCCCAGCCAACTGCGGAAGGACCCCAAGGCGGCGGGGTGCTCCAGGTGCGAGGGCCACCGGACAGCACCTCCGCTCTGGCTCATGGCGCGCCGTCGCTGATCATGACCAGCCCGAAGATGGTGGTGGAGTAAAGGACACCGCCCTTCGGGCCGATGAACAGGGCCCCCGCCCAGTTGTTGTAGCCCAGGCCGGTCCCCACCAGCCTCTTGTAGACCGTCTTCCCGGTGGCGAAGTCGATGGCGGTGAGGTACCACTTGGTGATTGGGCAGGACTCGTTCCGCCAGTACATGTACACGAGGCCGTTCCCCAGGCACAGCTTGAACACCCCGATGCTCTTCTCCTCGCTCGTCCAGACCTCCCGGCAGGTGTAGGAGCCGTCGGGGTTCCTCACGAGATCCACCCGGGTGAGGCCGCCCACCGGGCGGGAGCGGGGGAAGGTGTGGCGTCCCCAATTGTTCTCCACCAGGACCGAGTAGACGCCCGTCCCCCTCCCGCTTGCGTCGGCGTGCTCGAAGCAGGCCACGCTGACGTCGGTGCCGCTTTTGCCCTCCTGGAACAGCGGCTGGCGGCACACCACCTCCCCGTCGGCGCGCCGCACGAACAGCAGATTGATCCGGGACTCGGCGTTGTCGGTGATCACCACGAACCCGTCCTCCGGGTCCCCCATCAGGGACACGGAAGTCCCCGACCCCCGGGAGATGTGCCCGGGCTTCTTCCGGGGACCGCGGTCGTAAGGCGTGCGCCAGGCCACCACGATATCCCCATCCTCGCCCAGGACGAACCGGTACAGGGCGTGGTCGGACACGATGAATACACCGTCCTCGCCCACGGCGAAGGAGTTCTCAATCAACTCACCCTCCAGGCGCAAGGTGTGGACCTCGCCGGTTGCGATCTCGATGGTGCCTACTATCCCCCAGGTGGTGGCGTACCAATAGTACTCCCCTCCCCAATCGGGAAGCACCCAGGCCACGCTGTCCTGGTGGGGCCAGCCCATGGGGACCACGTGGTCTCGGAGGTCGTACTCGCGCACCAACTCGAACTCGCCGCCCGGCTTGGGGACCTGGATCACCAGGACGGTGTTCCGGGTGGTGGGCACGACGGCGCGGTCCTCGTGGTTCAGGTAGAAGTACATGCCCGCCCCGATGTACTCCCAGGGCATGACCCCCTGGAGGAGCCAGTAAATGGGCCGGGGCGTGAGGTCGTGGGAGGCCAATTCCTCCAGGGTGTAGGGGTCCATGAGCTCGAGCTGGAACCGCCGCCCGTTGCTGTACACCGCCACCAGGCGGCCGCGGCTATCGAAGGTGATCGTCCCGTAGCCCCCAAACCCCTGGGTCCGCGACTTCACCTGGAGGTCTGGGCCCACGGGGCCGCTGGCCTCGTAGGCGTCGCTCATGTAGGCGTCGCAGTGCATGTTGCTGGTCCCGTTCGCCGCCATGAACGGGTGCTGGGGGATCTCCGCGTGGGGGATGGGGCTGGGGGTCCACCCGGGGAGGTAGGCCATGAAATCCCCGCACCCCGGCGGCTCGGCCCCGCGGTGGACCAAGGAATTCCACCCCCAGATGAAGTACTCCCAGGGGTAGAGGACCCAGCCCGGGATCGGGCTCACCCCCGGGCCCTCCCGGTGGCGCCCGACCACGGCCCAGAAGAGGACGACCACGGCGACGACCAGCACCAGGGCAAGCAGCAAAATCTTGCGGGCCATTTCGGCGGAAACGATACCCGCTCGCTTCCCCGACGCCAAACCCGCCGGATTCGAGGGCTTCCCGGGCGGAAGTCGGAAATGGATAGCGGTTTTCCCTGGTTCTATTCAGGACAAATGAAACTGGGCATGACTGTAATCCGACAGTGCCCGCCACAACCCCCGCTGTATTCCAAGCAGCCTTATCGCGTTCCTGGAACTTGAGGAGTTGGTATTTGGTCCCAACGGCCTCGGGGAGCCGGAGGGCTGACAACGAAGTAAAGATGTGGCCCTACGGTTTCTGTGACCGTCTACTCTTTCCCACGGATCGGCATAATGCGCTGACGCACCTGGTTCAGAAACCCCAGCGTTTTGTCCCAAGCAGAATCGAAATCCACACCAACGTCCGAAGGAAGCAAATATACTAAATTTCTATGCCAGTCAGCTCTGAAATCATCCCGCCGGGATTCCAAGCGCCTGAGGTCAATGATGGGGGGAAGGCCTTTGGCCTCCATCTTGACCGGGAAGGCTTCAACGAGGCAGTCTAAATCCACTACAGCTCGCTTGAGCAGCTGTGAGACATCATAGAGATCGCGCGCGATCGCGTACCGTCGCTGGCCAATCAGGGCCCGAATTTTTTCAGCCAACACTTCCAACAGGTCGTAACAAGGCACCCGAACGTTGCTTAGCAACTCCTCGTCGGAATAGGGATGGATGATCGCTCTCCGGGAAGGTTGGAAGACCATCTTTTCATCCGCCGTGACGTCCATCCGAATGGCTCGGGGGTCGCCGACGCGCCGCAGGGGTCCCCGGTAGTAGATGCGAGCCTGGTAGGTTTCCTTACCGTACTCATCCTTAAGCGTGTCAACTCGAATAGGGCGAGCACTGAAATCTGTCTGCCAGACATCTTCTGCGATCCGGATGACTTCCATAAGCTGCTCTTTCAGATCCTGAGCGTCCAATCGGTGAACGGCCGTGAAGTCCAAATCCTCTGAAAACCGGTAATCGGCGTAGTAACACTTCCGCAGGCAGGTGCCGCCCTTGAAGATCAGGTCCTCGGCCCAACTTTGGCGATAGAGGGATGCCAGGAAGCAGCCCAACACGTAGTCCAGGTCCACGAGCATGGGGTCAACACCCCATCGCCCGGCCAACCGGCGTACCTCGGCTTCGCTGATCATGGCGTTGCCGACCCGTTCGCCAAACCGGGCACGTTAACGCGGACGCGCCAACGGCTATCTGCCCACCCCCCCGGTGGCCCCTCGGGATCCAGCGGCGCGTACCCCCCGGTCAAGCGGGACTGCCACCTGGCGAGGCGTCTATCCCGGTCGGGCAGGGCGAGCCTTGTCCCCAACCGCTCCGCCAGGAATCCCAGGCGCTTGTAGATGGCACCGGAGCCTACACGCTCCAGGTACCTGTCCACTTTGTCCCAGTCGATGTCTTCTGCTGCCGGAAGCATCTCCATTACCAGGCGAATGCCACCGCAGAGCTCGGGATGGTCCAGGGCGTCGATGAAGGTCTTTTCCCTGTCGGTGATGGTGAACGTGCCTCGCTCGACAGTGCGCTTGAGGTGGCCGAAGAACTTGCGAGGATGGACGCGCACGAACTTGTACTGCACCCCTAGCACCACCCGGGTGGTTCGCATCTTCCGCTGGGTGGTTTGGACGAACACCGTTCGGGGCGCCTGTTCCGTCCAGCCCCAGTAGTGGCAAGCCGACCAATAGGCAACGCTGGCCGGCTCTGCGAGGTGGCAAGCGATCACCAGGGCGTCCTCTGACCAGGTGGCCTCCGGTCCCGCTTCCAGAGGGATGATCAAGTATTTGCCCCGGGTGATTTGAGCGACCCAACCGGATTGACGGAGCCGATAAAGGAGTTTTCTCGCTTGGTCTCGGTCGATCCCCAAAACTTTGGCGAAATCCGAGATCTCAAAGATACCTTGACCACGAGCCGCTAGCTCGCTCAAGGCTCCTGCAAGTGGAGATGGCAATGTTCCTCTTTTTTTATTTTGAGCCATCAAAGTCCTCCCTCGTGCGACCTACATGTATAAAACTAACACACTTTCGGAAGATCCGCAACCCCGGTGGCTCCTTTAGGAAGAGCAATGGAACAGCAATGCGCACTTACGGGCCATCTCGGCGGAACGATACCCGCTCGCTTCCCCGCCGCCAAACCCGCCTGGCTCACCTACTTCCCGGGCGAAAGTCGGAACATGGAATGGATAGCGGTTTTCCCTGGTTCTATTCAGGACAAATGAAACTGGGCATGACTGTAATCCGACAGTGCGCGCCATAACTCCGTGATGTCCCAGGCAGTTCCACGCCTTCTCTTCTCAAGGCTTCAAGTCGGTTGACAATTATTCCTACTAGCACCCGGGCGCTGATAACAGAAAAGGAAAATCCACGTCCAGGATGTAGAAGATGAAAATTCAAGAAGTGAAGTATTGTTCTAGACAATCAACAAGTTTGTAATATGTAATCACTGCTCCATTGTGCTTACGCAACAGCTCCATTGCCTGATTCTCAACGTCAGAGCCTAAGGGAGGGCAAATGGACATACCAGATATCGCGCTGTTGTAAACATGAAGATCGTTTCTTAGTTTGCGAAGGCTATGTAACTTATAAGCTAATTGATTGTTTAAAATATGCAAAGACTTATGCAACATGTTAATTAAACCTTTGAACTTTTTGGGGACTTGTTGATTTACAGACTTTTGAGTCAACACTTTAACGCAAGCTGCATAACATAACCCTTCACAGATGCTAGCGATAAGCACCACACCAGCAAAGGCTATAGTGATAAGGACCGAAAGATCTATATCAAAGCGGTTCATTAACCATCTTAAGCAATCGTGAGCTTGAGCTCGATAGGCCAGATCTGTTACCAACGCTTTGTCTTCTATAAACTTCCATCGGCGTTTCCAATAGCTAGTCTTCCGAATAAAACCTCTGGGAAATTCAATTCCGACAGACCTATTCGCCATGCCAACCCTTATTAACAATTTTTCTAGTTTCGAGAGGTCCCCTCCAATAGAATCCCGTAGCTCTTTGATTTCAGTGGGAAGATCTTCGTCGCGTCTTCGTTCGAAAGGGCGCCTCTTCATGCTTACACCTCCCCCAAAAGGCTTTGTTCAGAATCGCCTGGTCTCGGCGCTGGAGTTCGGCTTCGGTGGGCTCCTGGGCCTTTTTGAGCGCTGTCACCCGGGCCTGGCTCCGGTCCAGATAGGCTACGATGCGTCGCTGTTCGGGAAGAGGCGGGAGAGGGATGAGTGCATTTAAAACTACATCCGGCTTAAGCCTTTGAAGATTTCCTTCGATCAGAAGCTCGTTGCTTCCTGCTTGCTTTCCGTACCATCTTTCAGGAGTTTTTCCCTTGTCATAGCTCGGGATGCTGTAAAGAAGGTGAAGTTCGCAGGGGAAACGACGCGGATCGATAGAGTGAGGTTGATAGTCCGCAACCTCCCCCAACCTCACCCAGCGCCATCCTTTAGAGAGTTCGATGGATCCGTGTGCCATTGCTTACTCTCCTCCTGGTCTAAAGACTGCCGAGCCCCTTTTACCGCCTCATCGAAGAATGCCAAAGGATCATGAGAATCCACAACCTCTCGGAACTCAGCGAGCCACCCTCGCACCAGGTCCAGATCCAGCTGCATACGCTGGCGGATGAGAATGCCCTCCACGTCCTCCATGTCCCGAGGAGGCCCGGCCACACATTTGTGGATGATCAGGTCCTCCGGTCCGATCAACCGGAGATCTCCTACCCCAGGAAAGTTGACCACCACGGACCGCCTGAAGGCTTCTTCCTCATAACCAGGAATGCCTAAGGAAAGATCTATGGGAACGCAATTTTGTGCCTGGATCAGCAGAACCCTATGCCGTAAGGCGAACTCTCGGGCATCAGGAATACGGGCTTGAAACCGCGAGAGTACAGCATCCACAAACGATTCCAGAACTTTTGAGGTCACAAGTACCGTTACGTCCACATCCCTTGTGAAACGGGGTTCTCCCCAGTGCTGGAGTGCCAGACCTCCGATGATGAAGTAGGGAATCCCCCGTTCTTCCAGAAATCGGGCTATCTCCGAAGCTGCCTGCAGTAGATTCATGGGCTCTTTTGGGGATTGCTTAAACTGGCGATCGCCCGACGCATCGCCCAAGTCAGCCGCGACGGAGCCTGTGAATGTCCTCCGGGACTCAGTTTTTTCAACTCAAGGTAAATCTGCAGGGAGTATTCAGGGGTGAGCGAAATCAGGAACGATACACGTTCTGTTCTCATCCGTTCCGCTACCGCTTTCTGCCCAGCAAGCCAGGCCCGTACTTCCCGGTTGTTAAGAGCCTTCTGCATGTGCATCCCCTTTTCCTTGGTGGTTTCCAAGGAGTTCGTTTAGTTCTTCCACGATACTCAAAATTAATCTCCCGTTCCTCCTCCAGGGAGCTAGCCACAATCCCGGCCGGGGAGAAGAACGCATCGCCTTCGGTGCAGTATCGGCTTCATTCATGCCCATAGATCCGTGGCCATTTTAGCTGAATGAACCAGGTGCCGAAAATCCAAAGCGCGAGACGCCAAGTCTTTACCCGTCTTATTCACGGGGGCATATAAGTGTCCCCGCGGCGCCCCGGTGGCCTCCCCGTGCCCCCGGGGCAAGATGGGCGGGATGGAAGGGAGATTTTCCCGCCAGGTGATCCTGCCCCAGTTGGGGGAGGAAGGGCAGCGGCGCCTGGGGGAGGCCCGGGTGCTGGTGGTCGGCTGCGGGGCCCTGGGCTCCCACACCGCCGCGGCCCTGCTTCGCGCCGGCTGATCTTGGTGGACCGCGATATCGTGGAGATCCACAACCTCCACCGCGTGGCCCTCTACACCGAGGGGGATGTGGGAAGGCCCAAGGCGGAGGCACTGGCCGAGGCCCTCCTCCGCCTGGACCCCGGGGCCGAGGTCGAGCCGCGGGTGGCCCACCTCGACCCCGGCCTGGCCCGGAAGCTGGTGGGGAGGGCGGACCTGGTGGTGGACGGCCTGGACAACATGGAGACCCGCTACCCCCTTCACGATGCCTGCCTGAAGCACGGGATCCCCTGGATCTACACTGCGGTCCTGGGGACGGCGGGGATGATGATGGCCATCGTCCCAGGGAGGGGGCCGTGCCTGCGGTGCCTCTTCCCGAGCCCCCCGCTCCCGGAGGCCCCCACCACCGCGGTGACCTTCCCGGGCTCGATCTCCATCTCCCCGTTCTTGATCACGTACCGCTGGATCACCCGCTCCCGGACCCCGAAGGCCTCCAGGGCCTCCCGCACCGGGGCGGAGAGGTCCTCCAGGGTGAGCTCGCTGGCGTAGGATTTGAAGAGCCTCCGCAGGACGAAGGGATAAGGAACCTAGTGGAGAGCTTTTTCTCCCAGCTTAAAAGGAAGATAGCCCCCTTTGCCGGTTACTTCCCGAGGAGGAGCATAGCTCGAGTGAGGGGATGAATCTGGACTTGGGCCGTCTTCTACAACCTCTCAAAGCTCGGCTTATGTTAAGCGCCCCCTTGTTAACAACAATCCTGGTTTTATAATTTATTATGGAGGTGATAAAAATGTATTTTTTGAGGATGCTTTGGACAACAGCGGTTGTAGGGTTTGCTTATGGTTATCCGCGCTTGGTCAGCCGGATGTTGGCGGAGTCCCGTATCCCAGCGGCGATGTGTCCACACAATCTTCCACTGATTGCCCACCCGGCTTTGAGAGGGAATGTACATGTTGGCGGGAGGGAGATCGAATTTGTGGATGGTGCCTAAGATGGGAATGCATGGAATGGGGAGTAGATCCAAACTGTTGGCACTTATGAATTTTGCTTTCCTGTGGGAATACAATCTAACAGGGTGCCAACACCGATGTGTGTTAAATGACGAAGCTAATCGCTCTCTATGACTTCCTTTATTGAAATAGTTTTGCTTTTATGGGTGATCTTGGCTATGGTGAACTGGATATACCCTTATACAAGGATCCGCACGGGTTGGATTAGGATGTTTTTGGCCGTTGTAGGGGCTATAGCGGCCGTATCTTTTGCTCCTCTTTTCCGGGAGACAATTGTATGGAAGGCGATCACTCCAGCGCACTTCCTGTGTGCGATAGGGGGTATAAGCATTGGAGCTCTCATCTTGCGCTTCTTGAGCAACCTGTTCCTCCAACGCCGAGACCGGGAAAGAAGGAAGGCATAGTGGTACTGCTCCAGCTCCACGATGGCCTCGTAGTCCCGCTCGTAGCGCGCCTCCCGGGCGCGGACCCGGTAGGAGTAGAGCGCCTCCCCGGTGAGAGGGGAAAGCCTCTCCTTCGTGTATTCGCGCGAAAACGGGGGCCAGATTACGACGCAGCTTCGGAGCTCATAGGCCTCGAAGCCGATCTCGGTCTTCCGGGAAAGGGAGAGCTCGTATTCCTTCCCCTCCTCCAGCCACTGGGCCACGGTGGCCTTCGCAAGGAACCACACGTGACCAAGGAGAAGGGCACTTTAAAACAAGCCTGCGCTAGATCCACCGACCCTCGCACGCCCTGCTTTGCTCAGACCCGAAGCTGACAGAGCCGCGGGCTGTGCGGACACCGGGGCCTAGCCCCGGAGGGCGGCCAGCACCCGGGCCGGGGTGAACGGGGCGCGGGTGAGCCTCACCCCCACCGCGTGGTAAATGGCGTTGGAAATGGCCGGGAGCGGCCCGTTGATCCCCACCTCCGCGATGGACTTCGCCCCCAGGGGGCCACTTGGCTCTTCGGAATCCACCAGCACCACTTCCAGTGCCGGCACGTCCAGCGCCGAGGGGATCCGGTAGTCGAACAGGTTCGCGTTCGTGCACCGGCCCTTCTCCGAGAACAGGAGCTCCTCCGAGAGGGCGTGGCCGATCCCCTGCACGATCGCCCCCTCCAGCTGCCCGGCGGCGAGCTTGGGGTGGATGGCCACCCCGCAGTCGGCCGCGGCCACGAACCTCTCCACCCGCACCACCCCGGTCTCGGTGTCCACCGCCACCTCGCAGAAGAAGGCGGCGAACGGCGGCGGCGATTCCTCCGGCACGAACGAGGCCGAGGCGATGATGTGCCGCTGGTCCACCACATAGGTGGCCCGGTGGCCTACCTCGGACAGGGTCACGGACTTGCCGGTCTTTTTGCTCGTCACCCGCTCCTCGGCGAGCTCCAAGTCCTCGGGGGGCTCAGCGAGCATCCCGGCCGCCACCTCCAGGATCGCCTCCCGCACCTTTCGGGCCGCCCGGAGCACCGCCATCCCGGAAACGTAAGTGGTGCTGGAGGCGTAAGCCCCGGTGTCAAACGGGGTGAAGTCGGTGTCCGAGGAATAAACCGAGATCCGCTCCACTGGTACCCCCAGCACCTCGGCGGCGATCTGGGCGAGGACCGTGTCCGAGCCGGTTCCGATGTCGGTGGCCCCCACAAGCAGCCGGAAGGAGCCGTTCTCGTTCATCATGATGGTGGCGGCGGCCATGTCGATCCCGGTGATCCCCGAGCCCTGCATGGAGACCGACATCCCCACCCCGTAGGCCCAGCTCCCCTCCCGTCGCCTCCGGGCGCGCTTTTCCCGCCAGCCGATCTTCTCCGCCCCCACCCGGAGGCACTCCTCCAGGGCACAGGATTTCACGGTTTGGGGCTTCCCCTCCCGGCCCTCGCCGATCTTCTCGAAGATGGGGGAGGTCTCCCCGGCCCGGATGTGGTTTACGAGGCGGAGCTCAATTGGATCCATCCCCAGCCGCTCGGCCAGCATGTCCATGGCCACCTCCAGGGCGAAGTAGCCTTGGGTGGCGCCGTAGCCCCGGTAGGCCCCGGCCACCGGCAGGTTGGTGTACACGGCCTTCCCGTGGAACCACAGATGGGGGGCCTTGTTGTAGAGGGGCAGGGTCTTGGAGCCGGTGTTGGAGAGCACGGTCAGGGAGTGGGCCCCGTAGGCCCCGGTGTTGGAGAGGGCCTCCATCTCGATGGCATGTAAGGTCCCGTCCTTTTTCGCCCCCAACTTCACCCGCACCCGCATCGGGTGACGGGTGCGGGTGGCGGTGAACACCTCGGCCCGGTCCAGGGCCATCACCACCGGACGGCCGGCCCTGAGGGCCAGGGCCGCCGCCACCGGCTCCAGGATCACTTCCTGCTTGGAGCCGAACCCCCCGCCAATCCGGGGCTTGACCACCCGGATCTTCTCCATCGGCAAGCCCACCACCCGGGCCACGATCCTCCGCACGTGGAACGGGACCTGGGTGGAAGTCCGCAGCACCAGGCGGCCGTCCTCGTCGAAATAGGCGATCACGCAGTGGGGCTCCAGGGCGACGTGCTGGGAGTAGGGGATCTCACAGCTTGCCTCCACAATCACGTCGGATTCAGCAAAACCTCGCTCGATGTCCCCCACCGGGATGTCCACCGCCGCGGCGATGTTGTGCTGAGCATCGTAGATGCCCTCGGCGTCGTCCTCGTCGTGGATGGCCGGGGCGCCGGCCGCCAGGGCCTCTTCCGGGGAGAGCACCGCCGGAAGCACCTCATAGTCCACCTCGATCAACCTGAGGGCTTCCCTGGCGGCCTCCTCGGTCTCGGCCGCCACCGCTGCCACCCGGTCCCCCACGAACCTCACCTTGCGGTCGAACAGGAAGTTGTCGTAGGGGGAGGGCTCGGGCCACCCCTGCCCGGCGGTGGTGTAGGGGACCCGGTCCACGTTGCCGTGGTGGAGGATGCAGGCCACCCCCGGCACCGCCTCCGCCCGGGAGGTGTCGATCCTGAGGATGCGGGCGTGGGCGTAGGGGGAGCGCAGGATCTTCCCCACCAGCGCCCCCGGGAGGTCCAGGTCCAGGGTGAACTTGGGGCGGCCACAGGCCAGCGCCAGGCCGTCCACCTTGCGCACGTTCCTACCCACCACCTTGCCCTCTAGCGCCACTTCCCCTCCCTCTTCCACTGGGCGGCAAGGAGCACCGCGTCCACGATCTTCACGTAGCCGGTACAGCGACACAGGTTGCCGGAGATGGCCGCCCGCACCTCCTGGGGGGTGGGAGCCCCGTTCTTGGAGAGGAGTTCGTAGGCCACCAGGATCATCCCCGGGGTACAGAAGCCACACTGCACCGCCCCCGCCTCCACGAACGCCTCCTGCAGGGGGTGGGGGTCATCCACGTCCCCCAGGCCCTCCAAGGTGGTGACCCGTTTGCCCCGCACCTGGGCGGCGAAGGTGGTGCAGGATCTGACCGCCCGGCCGTTCAAAAGTACGGTACAGGCACCACAATCCCCGGTCTCACAGCCGGATTTGACCGACTTCATCCCCAATCTGCGGAGCAGGGAAAGAAGGGACTCCCCCGGTTCGATCTCCACGTACCGCTGCTCTCCGTTGAGCTCAAAGTAGATTTTCATCGCCTCTTGCATCTCATCGTTGCCTTGCCGTCGCCTTTTCCGCGGCCCGGGCCAGGGTGCGGGCCAGCAGGGGCCCGGCCGCGGCCCGCCGCCAGGCAGCACTGGCCCGCCGGTCAGCCCCCACCTCCACGTTGGCCTCCACCTGCTCCCGCACCACCTGCCACAGCTCCTCCCCCGGGGCCTCCCCGGTCAGAAGGTCTTCCAGCCAAAGGAGGCGGCGGCCGCGTCTGGGGGTGGCCCCCAGGGCCACCCTCGCCCATGCGACCTTCCCATCCTCGATCCCCAGGCCGCAGGCGCAGTTCAAAAGGGCGATATCGCCGACATTCCGGGAGAGCTTTCCGAAGGCGAACGCCCCCTCCCAAGGGGGGAGGAAGATTTCCGTGATCACAGCCGAGCTCAAAAGCCGACGAAACTCCCCCTGCCACAGCTCCTCCACCCGGGCCCGGTGTTCCCCCTCCTGGTCCACCCAGCGGACCTCGGCCCCGACGGCCACCAGGGCGGTGGGGAGGTCGGCCCACGGGTGGGCGGAGGCAACTGCCCCGCCGAAGGTGGCCTGGTTCCGCAGCGGGGGGTTAGCCACCTGGCCCACCACCTCGGCCAGGAAGCCGCCCAGGTATTCCCTGGCGGCCCGGCTTTCCAGGACTTCCGTGAGGGTGGTGGTGGCGCCGATCCTGAGGCCCCCGTCCTGCTCATGCACGTAGGAGAGACCGAGGCCGGAGATATCGATCAGGCCTTCCAGTTTGGGGTTGAAGGAGCGGGCCAGGTCCAGGCCGCCGGCCAGGATGGCCCCGCGACCCCGGTAGGCGGAAAGCAGTGACAGGGCTTCCTCCACGTCGCGGGCGTAGTGGAACCGCTTTATCTTCAAGCGCATCCTGCCAGCACTATAGCACAGGTCTGCCTGTAAGACAACTTGACAAGTCCGCCCGCCCCTCACTATAGTTAGCCAACATGGCCGGTGGACATAAACAGCCCCCGCAAGACCACCCCAAGCTCCTCATGCAGGACATCGTGAAAACCTTCCCCGGCGTGCGGGCCAACGACCACGTCACCTTCGAGGTCCGGGCGGGAGAGGTCCACGCCCTGCTCGGGGAAAACGGCGCCGGCAAAACCACCCTCATGAACACCCTCTACGGCCTGTACCAGCCCGACTCCGGCGCCATCTACCTGGGAGGAAAACGGGTCCGCATAAGGAGCCCCCGGGACGCCATCGCCCACGGCATCGGCATGGTCCACCAGCACTTCAAACTGGTCTACCCCCACACCGTGGCCGAGAACGTGGCCCTCGGCTTGTCCGGCGCCCCTTTCATCGGCCCGGCCCGGGTGGTGGAACGCCGCCTGCGAGAGCTGGCAGCACGCTACAACCTGCCGGTGGACCCCAAGGCCAAGGTGTGGCAGCTTTCGGCCGGGGAGCAGCAACGGGTGGAGATCCTAAAAGCCCTGTACCGGGGCGCCGACATCCTGATCCTGGACGAGCCCACCAGCGTGCTCACCCCCCAGGAAACCCAGGAGCTGTTCAAGGTGCTGGAGCGGATGAAGGAGGAGGGGCACGCGGTCATCTTCATCTCCCACAAGCTGGACGAGGTGATGGAGGTGGCGGACCGGGTGACGGTGATGCGCCGGGGAAAGGTGGTGGGCACCAAGGCCATCTCCGAGGTGGACAAGCCCACCCTGGCCCGGATGATGGTGGGCCGGGAGGTGGTGTTCCGGCTGTCCAAGGGGGTGTGCCAACCCGGGGAAGAGGCCCTGATCGTGGAGGACCTCCATGCCTCTTCGGACCGGGGGCTCCCCGCCCTGCGAGGGGTGTCCTTCCACGTGTGCCGGGGGGAGATCCTGGGGATCGCCGGGGTGGCCGGCAACGGCCAACGGGAGCTGGTGGAAGTGCTCACCGGCCTCAGGAGGCCCCGCCGAGGGCGGGTGGTGATCCTGGGCCGGGAACTCACAGGCCAATCACCCCGCAAGATCGCCGACTGCGGGGTGGCCCACATCCCCGAGGAGCGGATTCGGATGGGCATCGTGGCCGGGATGAGCGTGGAGGATAACCTCATCCTGAAGAAACACCACCGGCAGCCCTTCTCCCGGGGGCCGCTCCTCAACCTGCGGGAGATCAGGAGGTTCGCCAAGCAGTCCATTGAGGAATACGAGATCATGACCCCTTCCCCGAAAACCCCGGCCAAGCTCCTGTCGGGGGGCAACATCCAAAAGCTGATCCTGGCCCGGGAGCTATCTGGCCAGCCGGGGCTGGTAATCGCCGCCCACCCCACCTACGGCCTGGACGTGGGGGCCACCGAGCTCATCAGAAAGCTCCTCCTGCGGCAGCGGGAGGCCGGGGTGGGGGTGCTGCTGGTCTCGGAGGACCTGGAGGAGATCATGGCGCTGTCCGACCGAATCGCGGTCATGTTCCGGGGGGAGATCATGGGGATCGTGCCGGCCGCGGAGGCCAGCCTGGAGGAATTGGGGCTGATGATGGCCGGGGAGCGGCGGGCGAAGGAGGCGGCGTGAGACGGCTGGGCCCGCTGGCCTTCGAGCGCCGGCTCACCCCCAGCCGCCCCGCCGTGCTGGGGGTCTCGCTCCTGGCCATCCTGGCCGCCCTGGGGACGATGTCCATCATCTTCGCCGCCTACGGGGTGCCCCCCCTGCGGGCCTACGCGGTGATCATCAAGGGCACGCTGGGCACCAGGTTCGGACTGATGGAAGTGCTCCGGCGCACCATCCCCTTGCTCCTGTGTGGGGTGGGCCTGGTGCTGGCGTTCCGCTCCAAGTTCTGGAACATCGGGGCCGAGGGGCAGCTTCTGGCCGGGGCGGTGGCCGCCGCCGGGGTGGCCCTGTTCACCGACTTGCCGCCCCCTCTCCTGCTCCCGGCCATGTTCGGGGCCGGATTCCTCGCCGGGGCGATCTGGGGCATGGTCCCGGCCCTGCTCAAGGTGCGGCTGGGGGTGAACGACGTCATCTCCACCCTGATGCTGAACTACGTGATGATCTACATCGTGGAGTGGCTGATTCACGGCCCCTGGAAGGGACCCACCATGCGGGGGTTCGCCTACACCGACACCTTCCCCCGGGCGGCTTGGCTCCCCCTGATCCCCCGCAGCATGGTGCACTGGCCCACGTTGGCGGTGGGGGTGGGGGCGGCGATACTGGTGGCCCTGCTGCTTTCCCGCACCCGGCTGGGCTACGAGCTGCGGGTGAGCGGGGAGTCCCCAGACGCCGCTCACTACGCGGGGATCAGCTTCCTCAAGGTGAGCCTGGTGGTGATGTTCCTCTCCGGAGGGCTGGCTGGCCTGGCCGGGGTGGGGGAAGTGGCCGGCATCCACCACAAGCTCCTCCCCCCGATCCAGATTTCCCTGGGCTATGGCTACACCGCCATCATCGTGGCGTGGTTGGCCCGGGGAAGCCCCCTGGCCGCGGTGGTTACCGCGCTTTTGTTCGGGTTCATCTTCGCCGCCGGGGACGAAATGAAGGTCACCCTGCAGATGCCGTTCCAGGTGGTGGGGGTGTTCAGCGGGCTGATCCTGTTCTTCCTGATCGGGGTGGAGCTGCTCATGTACTGGCGGGTGAGGTTCCTGCCTAAAGGAGAGGGATGGACTGGGAAAGCTGGGTCGTAAGTACGCTCAATCGGGCGCTGGCCTACGGCACCCCCCTCCTGTGGGGGACCCTGGGGGAGATCTACGCCGAGCGGGCCGGGGTGGTGAACCTGGGGGTGGAGGGGATGATGATCCTGGGGGCGTTCTCCGCCTTCGCCGTGGCCCAGTCCGTCGGCGACCCCTGGTTGGGCCTGCTGGCGGCGGCGGTGGTGGGGGCGGGGGCGGCCCTGATCCACGCCCTGTTCACCGTGACCTTGCGGGCCAACCAGTACGTCTCTGGCCTCGCCCTGACGATCTTCGGCCTGGGCTTCTCCGGCCTGTTGGGGGCCCGCTGGGTGGGGATCCCGCTGGCCAACCCCCTGCCGAAGCTCACCGTGCCGGGGCTGTCCCAGCTCCCGGTGTTGGGGCCTGCCCTGTTCCAAAACCAGTCCTACCTCACCTACATCGGCCTGTTCTTGGCGGTGGTGCTGTGGCTGGTGCTTTACAAGACCCGCTGGGGGATCGTGATCCGGTCGGTGGGGGAGTCGCCAGCTACCGCCGATGCCCTAGGGGTGAATGTGTTCCTGGTGCGCTACCTGTGCCTGGCCTTCGGCGGAGCGATGGCCGGGGTGGCCGGTGGGTTCCTGTCGGTGGAGTACCGGCCGGCTTGGACCGAGGGCATGACCGCAGGCACCGGCTGGATCGTGATCGCCCTCACCATCTTCGCTGCCTGGAACCCACTGCGGGCTGTGTGGGGGGTGCTGTTGTTCTCCGGCCTCTACCACCTGGCCTATCGACTGCAGGCCTGGTTCCCCCCCGAGTTCTTGAAACTCATGCCCTACGCGTTTGCTATATTGGTGTTGGCCATCGCCGGGCTGCGGGGGGCGAGGCAGCTCGCCCCCGGGGCCCTGGGGATACCATATACCCGAGGTGAGAAGTGAAGGGGGTGAGAGCCGAGAGCAATTGGCACGGTCCACGCGGAGGACTGTTGAGGCTGTGAAAAAGGAGGTTTCAAGATGCGCAAGGCGATTATCGGTGCGGTGCTGGTAGTCATGGCCGGGCTGTTGGTTGGGGCCCAGGAGGAAATCGTGGCCGGGTTCATCTACGTGGGCCCCATCGGGGACCTGGGCTGGACTTACGCCCACGACTACGCCCGCCGGCTGGTGGACGAGGAGTTCGACTGGCTGACCACCATGTACGTGGAGTCGGTGGCCGAGGGACAGGAGGGGGCCATCATCGACCGGTTGGTGGCCCAGGGTTGTAACGTCATCTTCACCACCAGCTTCGGGTTCATGGACGGGACCATCGAGGCGGCGGCCCGGCATCCGGACGTGATCTTCGGCCACTGCTCCGGGTTCAAGCGCGCCCCCAACTCCATGTCCTACATGGCCGACTTCTACCAGGTCTACTACCTGAACGGGCTCATGGCCGGCGCCCTCACGGAGACCGGCAAGGTGGGCTACGTGGGGGCGTTCCCCATCCCGGAGCTGAAGCGGCACATCAACGCGTTCACCATCGGCGTCAAGGAGGTCAATCCCGAGGCCGAGGTGCACGTGCGCTGGATCTACTCCTGGTACGACCCCGGGGCGGCCAAGGAAGCCACCGAGGCCCTGATCGCCGAGGGCTGCGACGTGTTCGCCTTCACCGAGGACTCCCCCACCGTGATCCAGGTGGCGGCCGAGCACGCCCTCCCCTCCTTCGCCCACTACTCCCCCATGCTGGAGTTCGCCCCCGAATACGTGGTGTCCGGGCAGCTGGTGCACTGGGAGGCCATCTACCGTGACTTCCTGCTCAAGGTGCACCAGGGCATCTACACCACCACCAACCTCCAGCACGTGGACTACTGGTGGACCCTGCCCCAGGGGGCGGTGGAGCTGGGGGCCGACTTCGGGGTGGCCATCAACCCGGTGTGGGAGGACGAGCTCAAGGCTTACGTGATCCAGCACCCGGTGTTCGGAGACATCAGCGTCTACGACCTGGTGTTCATCCGCCTGTCCCAGTTCGCCGACCCGGGGATCACCTTCGACCCATTCCAAGGCCCCCTCTATGACCGCAAGGGCAACCTGGTCGTCCCCGAGGGGATGTGGCTCTCGTATGAGTCCCTGATCACCATGGAGTGGGCAGTGGACGGGGTAGTCGGTCCCTGGCCGGGTGAGCCGGAGGGCTGATCTTCCCCTAAAGGGTGAACTGAGGGGCCGCCTTCAGGCGGCCCCTTTTTCACTTGCTGCGGCAAACATCCCGAGGCCCTGCCCCGGCTTGAAAACCCCGGCTTTAGGGTCACCTCCCCCTGGGACCCGAGCAAGCCCCTACGGGGGGGCCGAGGGAGAGAAAGGGTCAAGGATAAAGCCGGTCCAGCAGGCGGGGGAAGGGGATGGTCTCCCGGATGTGCCTGGTGCCGGCGATCCAGGCCACGGTGCGCTCCACTCCTAGGCCGAAGCCCGAGTGGGGTACCGACCCCCAGCGGCGCAGGTCGATGTACCACTCGTAAGGCTCCCGGGGGAGCCCATATTCCTCAAGTTGGGCCAGAAGCTCCTCTTCGGTGTCCACCCGTTGGGAGCCGCCGATGATCTCCCCATAGCCCTCCGGGGCGATGAGGTCGGCACACAAGGCCACTTGAGGATCGTCTGGGGCTCGCTTCATGTAAAACGGCTTGATCTTGGCGGGGAAGCGCTCCACGAACACCGGCCGGCCGAAGTGGGCCGACAGGGCGTCCTCGGCCGGAGCCCCGAAATCGTCGCCATAGCTCATCTCCACCCCGTGGGCGTTCACGATCTCCACTGCTTCGGCGTAGGTGACCCGGGCGAATGGCTCCCGCACCTGAGCCAGCAGCACCTCAGGATCTCGTTTCAATTGGGCCAGCTCCCGGGCCCGTTCTGCCACCACCGCCTCCACGATGTGCCGGACCAGCTCCTCCTGGAGGGTCAGGTTCCCCTCGTGTTCCAAGAAGGCCACCTCCGCCTCGGCCATCCAGAACTCGGTGAGGTGGCGGCGAGTTTTGGACTTCTCAGCCCTAAATACGGGGCCGATCCAATACACCTTCCCCAGCGCTAGACAGGTGGCCTCCAGGTACAGCTGGCCCGATTGGGAGAGGAAGGCCTGGCGGCCGAAGTAATCAAGCGGGAACAGGGTGGTGGTGCCCTCCACGCTGGTGCCCACCAAGATCGGGGTCTCGGTGGCCACGAACCCCCGCCGCTTGAAGAAATCGCGGATGGCCCACAGGACCGCGTCCCGGATCCGCAGCAGGGGCACCTGCTTGCCCATCCGGATCCACAGGTGGCGGTGGTCCATCAGGAACCCCACCCCGTGCTCCTTGAGTCCGATGGGGAAAGGTTCCTTTGGGATGTGGATCGGTTGAATCCGACGTACGTCCAGCTCGAACCCTCCGGGGGCGCGGGCGTCCGCCCGCACCACCCCCCACAGCCGCAGCGAGCTCTCCTGGGGGAGCCTTTCGGCCAGCTCGAACGTCTCCTCGTCCGCCGCCGGGGTCACCACCCCCTGCACCCATCCGGTGCCATCCCGCACGATCACAAACCGGACCTTCCCCGAGGAGCGCTTGTTGAACAGCCACCCCTGGATCAGCACTTCCTGTCCCACATGCTGGGACAGTTCTTCCACATACACCTGCCTTGGCTCCCCCATGACCTCAGTCTCGCTGCCACACCACCCTCACCAGGGGCTCCCCCTTGGGCTGGTGAATGGTGAGTTCCCCCTTGTGGGCGGAGTGGATGGCCTTGCCCAGCCGGCGGGCCAGGTGGGCGGTGGTGGTGGCGATCTCCATCTCCCCGTCGTGGGGCTCCACCCACAGGATGCGGTGCAGGGGGCGGCTGAGCTGGGCCTGGGCCTCCTGGTTCCTGATTAAGTTCAAGATTTCATCCCAATGGCGGGGCCAGTATTCCCCGCGCAGAAACAGGTAGCCCCCGGGATAGCGGTCCATCTCCCGTCGACAGGCCGGACACACCGAGCGATGGGCCTCCGGGGGGACGCTGTCCGCCCGCTGCCAGTGCCCGTCCCGGTATACCAACCCACAACGTTCGCAGACAGTGGGTTCTGGGTGTTTCCGGCCCTCGTAATAGGGGTTTTCCGACTCCCAACCCACTGGGCCGCGTCTCTCACCCGGCACCCTGCTCCCCCTCCTTCTCCTGAACCAGCCGTTCGATGTAAGCGATGGCTTCGCCTACCGTCTGGATCTTCTCCGCATCCTCGTCCGGGATCTCGATCCCGAACTCATCCTCAAACTCCATGATGAGCTCGACGGTGTCAAGGGAATCCGCTCCCAGGTCGTCTACGAAGGTGGCCTCATCGGTGACCTCGTCCAAATCGGCCATGAGCTGTTCCGCGATGATCTCCCTCACCCTATCGGCGATCTCACTCATTGTTGTTCACACCTCCTGCTAAAGCTTTTTCGGTTTCAGTCACACGGTACCAGGCCCCCGTCCACGTAGAAGAGGTGCCCAGTTATATAGGAGGCTTTCTCGGAAAGCAAGAACCCGATCAGCTCCGCCACCTCCTCCGGCTGGCCGGGCCGGCCCAGGGGGATGCGGGCCAAATATTGCCGGCGGACCTCCTCCGCCAGGCCCTCGGTCATGGGGGTGGCGATCAACCCCGGGGCCACCGCGTTCACCCGGATCCCCCACGGGCCCACCTCCTGGGCCAGGGTGCGCACCAGGGCCACCAGGCCCGCCTTGGCGGCCGCGTAGTTGGCCTGCCCCACATTGCCGGTGGTGCCCACCACCGAGGTCACGAACACCATGGCCCCAGCCCGGGCTTTGGCCATTACCTTCAGAGCCTCCCGGGCGCAGAGGTATCCCCCGGTGAGGTGGGTCCGCAGGACCAGTTCCCAATCCTGGGGCCGCATTCGCAAAAGCAACTTGTCCCGCGTCACCCCGGCGGAGTGGACCAGGAAATCAAGCCGCTCCCCCCAGGCGCGGGCTTGGGCGAAGGCGGCTGCCACCTGATCTGGCTGGCCCACGTCGCAGCGGACGAACAGGCTTTGGGGGCCTAGCTTCTGCTGGGCCGCCTCCCCCCGGTCCGGGTCCCGCCCCAGGACCACCACCTTGGCCCCCCGGGCCAGCAGCCACTTGGCCGTGGCCAACCCGATCCCCGAGGTGCCCCCGGTCACCACTGCCACCCGCCCTTCAAACGTGTCCCATCACCTCCTTCAAGGCGAGGTAGCGTATCCCCGGGGTGCCCCTCTTGCCAAGCCGGGCCAGCACCTCCCCCGGACCCACCTCCCAGGCTTCCTTTACCCCCAGGGAGACCAATGTATCCAGCACCTCTGTCCAGCGCACCGGGGAGGTCATCTGGCGGGCCAGCAGCTGGGCGATTTTTTCCGGGGCCCCCTCCGGTCGACCGGACACCCCGGACACGAATGTGCACCTAGGGGGGTGGAAGGTGACCTCCGCCAGCAGGCGGGCCAGCTCCCCTTGGGCCCCCTCCAGGTAGGGGGAGTGGAACGGCCCGGCCACCGAGAGCCGAACCGCCTTCCCCCCCTGCTCCTTGGCCAGGGATTCGGCCCGGACCAGCTCCTCCTCCCGCCCCGCGAGCACCGTTTGGGTTGGCCCGTTGTAGTTGGCCACAAAGCAGCCGCTCTCCCGGGCCACTGCCTCCACTGCCTCCCGGGGGAGGCCGAGCACGGCAACCATCCCCCCGGGGTGCTCCCGAGCTGCCTCCTCCATCAGCTGCCCCCGGGCAGTCACCAACCTCAGCGCCTCCGGCCAGGTGAACACCCCGGCGGCGGCCAAGGCGGCGAACTCCCCCAGGGAGTGCCCGGCCACCACGGCCGGCTCCTTCCCCTTCTGCTCTAGGGCCTGCCAAGCCAACCACTCCACCAGCAGGATGGCCGGCTGGGCCACCGCAGTCCGGGCCAGTTCTCCTGGCTGGGAGAGGATGATCTCCTCCAGGGCGAGGCCCGTTATTTCTCGAGCCACGGCAAGGGTTTCTTGGGCCCACCTCGCTTGGAGCAGCTCCCGTCCCATGCCCGGGGATTGGGAACCCTGCCCGGGGAACAAGAAGGCTACCACCTCAAGATCACCGTCCCGTAGGCTGCTCCGGCGCCGAAGGCGGTCAAGGCCACCACGTCCCCTGGGGAAAGCCTCCCCGCCCGCCGCAGCTCGTCCAGGGCGATGGGGATGGAGGCGGTGGAGGTGTTGGCCACCCGGTCGATGTTGATGACCACCCGTTCCTCCGGGATCCCCAGGCGAGCCGCCAGGGGGCGGATGATCCGCAGGTTGGCCTGGTGGGGGATGAGCCAGGTGATGTCTTGGGGGGCCAAACCGGCCTGATGCAGGGCCTCCCGGGTGGCCTGTTCCATCATGGGCACTGCCGCCCGGAACACTCCTTCCCCCTCCATCTTCAGGAAGTGGAGCCCCTTTTTTACCGTGTCCACGGAGGCCGGTAGGCGTACCCCCCCGGCCTCCACCCGCAACAAGGCCAGTTTGCCGTGATCACCGTGCAGGGACACCCCCAGGATGGCCGCCTCATCGGGGGAGGGGGTCAACACCACTGCCCCGGCCCCGTCTCCGAACAGGACACAAGTGCGGCGATCCGTCCAGTCCACGAACCTCGACAGCGCTTCGATCCCCACCACCAGGGCGCAGCGGAACACTCCGGCGGCCAGAGCGGCCCCGGCCAGGGCCACCCCGTACACGAACCCGGAGCAGCCGGCCTTGAGGTCGAGGAACGCCGGCTCATTGGGGAGGTCCAGCCCGGCGGCGATGTGGGGAGCTGTGCCGGGAACCGGCTGCTCAGACACGTTGGTGGCGGCGATGAGCACGTCCACCTGGGCTGGGGGGAGTTGGGCCGCCGCCAGGGCAGCCCGGGCAGCTTCCACCCCCATCTGGGCCGGAGGGGCACCCGGGTCCAACAGGTGCCGGGTGTGGATGCCGGTGCGAGAGCGAATCCACTCGTCGCTGGTGTCCATCCTCTCGGCCAGGTCGAAGTTGGTGACCCGGTTGGGGGGCAGGAAGGAACCCGTGCCGACGACCTTTACTTTGAGCATGCCTTCAACTTTTCGCCCAGGCGCTGGACGATCTCAGCCTGGGCGGCCCAGAAGGTCCGCTGCAGGGCACCCTCCATGGCGCCAGCGGTGGACCGACCATGGGCCACCAAGACCAGGCCCGCCACCCCCAGCAAGGGGGCCCCATTGTAGCGGTCGTAGGCCAGGCTTCGGGCCAAGGCCTTGAGGGCCGGCCGGGCCAGCCAACCGGCCAGCTTCCCCCGCAGCGAGCCCAGCAAAGCCCCCTTGAGGGCAGTCCACGCTGCCTCCGCCCCTCCTTCCAGGGCCTTCAGGGTGAGGTTCCCGGGCACTCCCCCGCACACCACCACGTCCACTGGCCGGCGGGTGAGGAGTTCGTGGGGCTCAACGTTTCCGGAAAACCACTCTTCCTCCCGCAGCAGGGCGTGAGTGGCCCGCATCAGCTTGTCCCCCTTCTCCGCCTCCGCCCCGATGGAGAGGAGCCCCACAGTGGGTTGGGAGAACCCCAGCACCTCTTGGGCATAAAGGCGCCCCATGAGGGCGAACTGTACCAGGTGCTCTGGTTTGGGATCCGCGGTGGCCCCCACGTCGATGAGCAGGAACTCCTTTCCCACCAGGGTGGGGAGGGAGGCACACAGCCCGGGGCGCTTCACCCCGGGCAGCCGCCCCAGCCGGAGCAGGGCGGCCGCCACCACCGCCCCGGTGTTGCCGGGAGACAGGAAGGCATCGGCTTTCCCCTGGGCGAGGATCTCCAGGCCCCGGGCCAAGGAGGTGTCTTTGCGTCGGGCGGCCTGCACCGGGGGAGCATGGGGGGGGACGAACTCAGGGGCGTGCACCACCTCCACCCCGGCGGCAGCAGGCAGATGGGGTTCGATCGCCCTGCCGTCTCCCACCAGCACCAACTCCACTGGCAACCGGCGGGCAGCGGCCAGTGCCCCAGCCACCAACTCCCCCGGGGACCTATCCGCCCCCATCACGTCCACTACGATCCGCACACCCATAAAAATTAACGCCCCTCCCTCACACCCCTGGGGGAAGATAAATGCAGCTCAGGGCTCTTGGCCCTGGCCCCCCAGGTGGGCATCGAGGCTTGCGGGGCTCACTGGTGCCGAGGGTGGGATTTGAACCCACACGGGCCTTAAAGCCCACTGCCCCCTCAAGACAGCGCGTCTGCCAGTTCCGCCACCTCGGCTCTGGGCGGATGTTAGCTGGGCCCTGTGAGGCGGTCAAGGCGCCCTGTGCCCGAGGGGGCCTGGGGTGCTAATATGCGGGACAAGAAAGGGGAGTGAAAATGCGTTGGCTACTGTTCTTGTTGCTTGTCTGCCCCATCTGGGCTGCCGAATCCCCACCCGACCAGAGCCTGGCCCTGACCCCGGTGCGGATGGCGTATGGGGAACTCGCGTTGGAACTCAACTGGGACGCCTACGGGCCGGAGCTACGGCCCGGCGGGGGCTGGGTGACCCTGGGGGACCGGGTGCGGGTACCGGCCATCATCCGCCGGGAGGGCACCGCCGGGGCGAGGATCAGCTCCCAATCGCCCTTGTCCGTGCGAGAACTCGCCCCGGTCCTGGAGCCGGTGTTGTGCTCCGGGGAAGGCGCCCTGAGGGTGAAAGTGCGAGATCTTTTCTGCAACGAGGTGGAGTGGGAGGCCCCTCCGGAGAGGGTCCACTGGTCCCCTGGCTCCTTGCTGGAGGAGGTACGGCGGCAGGTGTGCGGCCTGGAAACGTGGGCCACCATTCCCGCTGGGGAGCCCATCACTGACCTTGCGGCCTTCCTCGCCGGATGCCCGGCTCCGGATGACCTGGCCCTCCTCCAGCAGGATTTTCCACTGCTGTTTCAGCCCCCGCAGCTCCCCCCCCCGGCCACTACTACTTGCCAAGGGGCGGCCTTGTCTCCCGCGGGGCTCCTCCTCTACCAGGCCCTGGACGTGATCCGCCACATGGAACTCACGCACCCCCTCCCTTGGACCAGCCTGCATCCCTACCACTGGTTCGAGGAAAAGGTGGGGGGCATCGTGATCAGCTTCTCGGCGGAGGAGAGCTACTGCTGCGCCGGGGTGCTCCTCCCCCAGGGTGCCCCGGGGCGGGCCCTGGTGCTGTCCAGAAAAGACCCTCGGTTGTGGCCCTCTCGCCCGGGCTGGTACGACCCGGAATCCGGAGCTGGCCTGCTTCCGCTGATCCTGGAGCTGGTGCGACTGGCCCGGGGGGTAGAGCGACCTTCGGACTGTGGCCACCGGGATTCCGGCCCCGACTACCTGGGGCCCTGGGGAGTGGCCTGGGCCTTGGCGCGAAAGCTCGCGGAGGGGGACATCCGGATAGGACTCACGCCCGAGCAGCGGGAGGAGACGGCCCTGTACGCAAGCCAGCTTTTGAGCTCACGGTTCTGCCACTGAGAGCGACCCTTGGGCTATCATTGTTCCCATAACCCCGAGGAGGTGGATCATGGAGAAGTGGGAATGCACCGTGTGTGGGTGGGTGTACGATCCGGAGAAGGGGGATCCCAGCCAGGGAATTGAGCCGAGGACGCCTTTTTCCGACCTACCCGACTCCTGGGTGTGCCCGGAGTGCGGGGCCCCGAAATCCATGTTCGAGAAGCTGTCTTGAGATATGCAATTGTGGGCGGCGGGATTGCGGGGGTGACCGCCGCCCGGCGGTTGCGGGCCCTGGCCCCCAAGGCCGAGATCCTGATCTTCGAACAGGAGCCACAGCTTTACTATCTCCGGCCAGGGCTCATTGACCTACTCGCAGGAGAGAAGAAGCCCGCCGAGCTCACCCCCTTTGACCGCAACTGGTACGAGTCCCATGGCATCTCCTTTCGCCCTTCGGCCCAGGTGGTGGAGCTGGATCCAGGGAGGCACACCCTCACCCTGAGCGGGGGAGAGAAGATGAGCTACGCTGGGTTGATCCTGGCCACCGGGGCCGATGCCTTCCGCCCGCCTGTCCCTGGAGCCAGCCTCCCGGGGACCTTAACCCTCCGGAGCCTGCAAGATGCACTCGAGATTCGGGAGCGGGCCCAAGGGGCGCGGGCGGCCCTGGTGCTGGGCGGGGGATGGCTGGGCCTGGAGACAGCCCGAGCGTTGCGGGCCTGGAAGCTCGAAGTGACGGTGGTGGAGCGAGCGCCTTGGCTCCTGCCCCGGCAACTGGATCGGGCCGGGGGGGAAGTGTTGGCAACCCAACTCAACAAGCTGGGGATCGAGGTGATCACCGGGACCAGCTGCCAAGAGCTTCGCGGGGACGGGGAAGTGCGGGAAGCGATCCTGACGGGGGGCCGCAGGTTGCCGGTACAACTGGTGGTCATCGCAGCGGGGATTCGCCCCCGGCTGGGGTTGGCCCGGCAGGCCGGCCTGGCGGTCAACCGCGGGGTGGTGGTGGACGACTGGTTGGCCACCTCGGCCGAAGGGGTCTACGCCTGTGGGGACGTGGCGGAGTGGCAAGGGAAGGTGTTTGGCATCGTCCCCGCCGCCCGGGAGCAGGGTCAGATCGCGGCTGCCAACGTGGTCGAGCCCGGCAGCGCCCGCTATCGGGGCACGGTGGTGAAGAACCGGCTCAAGGTGGCCGGGGTGGAGCTCGTGTGCCTGGGGGACACCCAACCCGAAGGGGGCCCCGGAGAGGAACACCGGTACGCCTCTCCCCAGGAAGGGGTGTACCGCAAGCTGGTGCTGCGGGGTGGGAAGCTGGTGGGGGCGATAGTGATGAGGGA
>ENA-OSAI01000105-OSAI01000105.1-marine-sediment-metagenome-genome-assembly--contig:-NODE-105-length-52815-cov-14.957127_pt1 | contig 52815 bp, 50 predicted proteins | sample MGYA00237871_ERZ529316 | MGnify/ENA primary metagenome ERZ529316 (study PRJEB26369, sample SAMN03142814) | marine sediment metagenome | biome: marine; feature: borehole; material: sediment...
GCGGGGTGGGCGGGACCGCCGGGGTCACCGCGGGGGTGTTCGCGGCCCTACTTGGAATCGCCATCGCCGTGCCGGTGGTGGCGTTCGTCTTGGGGCTCATCCTCGCCCTGGTCCCCCTCGTCTTTTTGGCGGTGGTCCTGGCGGCGGCGTTCGCGGCGATCACTTGGCCGGTGCGGGTCCTCTTCTGGCACGGGAGCCGGCGTTACGACCGGCGCCGGCTTTATGAGGATCCCTGGGACGAGGAGGAACGATGGCACGGGTGAGAGGGGGCTTCACCGTGGAGGTTCCCCTGGAGGGGGGCGGGGAGCTCAAGGTGGAGGCCGGGGGCGGGGACGTGGAGGTACGAGCCGGAGGTCCCGGCAGGGCGGTGGTCCGGGGGAGCTTCGAGATCTCCGCCTTTCCCCCCACCCGGGCCGAGCGCCTGGCCGAGCTCATCCGGCGGGACCCCCCGGTGGAGGTGTTGGGCCGAGAGGTGAGAGTGGGAGATCTCTCCAAGTACGTAAAGATCCTCGGGCCTGGGTTCTTCGGTAAGGTCCTGGAGTGGGTTGCTCTTGACTACGAGATCGAGGTCCCCCGCCACATCGAGGCCCGGATCAGATCGGGGAGTGGGGATATCCGCGTGGCCGACGTCACCGGGCCGCTTGTGGTGGTCGCGGGTTCGGGGGATGTAGAGCTGAGCCGGATCGGGGGCGATGTGGAGGTAAAGGCCGGCTCCGGCGATATCCGTGTTCAGGAGGTCACGGGGGAGCTCCGGTCGTCCAGTGGCTCCGGCGACGTGATGGTCCACGGCGCGGGCGATGATGTGACCATCCACACCGGAAGCGGCGACGTGTTCGCGGCCGAGGTCCGGGGCGACCTCGTCCTCCGCACGGGTTCGGGCGATGTGCGGCTGGAAGCGATCGGGGGGGACGCGGAGGTGAGCACGGGAAGCGGCGACATCCGCATAAGCTCCCCCGTTGGGCGGGAGGTGGTCTGGCGGCTCCGGACGGGGTCGGGGGACATGGAGCTCCTCCTTCCCCCAGACTCCCGGTTCCGGCTGGTCACGGAATCCCGGTACGGGGAGGTGCACTGCGACCTCACTCCGGACCCCGAGGCCCCGGCGGCCATAGAGGCCAAGACGGGTAGCGGGAACATCCGCATTGGGGCCCGCTACCGAAAGGAGGCGGGATGAAGATCCTAAAGGGTCCGTTCTCGTTAAGTGGTGCGGCGACGTTCTTTTTCTTTTCGTGGGTGGTGCAGATGCTCTTCAACTCCATCGTGGTGGGGCACTTCGGCCTGCTTTCTCCCATAAACTACTGGCAGGCGGCATCGCTCCTTTTCCTTTCCATCATCGCGTTCGCCTGGAGCGGACGGGGAGTTTCACGGAGCTTCTTCGGCGTTCTGGACTTTGGCAAGAGCGACCTCTACGGCCTCGAGGTGGGGCTCTTCTTCCTCTTCGCCTGGTTCTTCCAAATGCTGTTCAACTCGCTCATCGCGGGCCACTTCGGGCTGCTCAAGCCCCTGAACTACTGGCAGGCGGCGGGGGTGCTTTTCCTCATCGCGATCCTCACCCACTGGATGGGGTTTATGGCGGGTCCGCGCCGGGAAGTGAAGGTGGATTTCTCCAACATCGGCAAGCGCATTGCCGAAGAAATCAAGAAGTTTTTCGAGGAGTGGTAGCCGGAGCCACGGGGATGCCCATGGGTACGCTGAGGATAAGGGAGCTTTCGCGTCGCGACGGGGCACAGCTGATCGAGCTTTTCCGCAGCTCCTTCCCCCGGGAGCTGGAGATCTCGGGCTTCGACGTGAGGGCCGTGCGGAAGAGCCTCCGGCTCTACGGTGTCCTGAAGGTGATTCAGCGCCTCACCCGGAAGCCCTTCGTGCTTTTCACCGTGGGCGAGGTCGAGGGGAAGGTGGTGGCCGCCGTCTCCCTCAACCGCGAGAGGAACGCATGGTACATCGGCACGGTGATGGTAGCCCTCGGGCACCGTCGCAAGGGGTTCGGCAGGGCGATCCTGGAACACGCCCTGGGGGTCGCCCGAGAGTATGGGGGAAAGCGGGCGATCCTCCATGTCCTCGAGGACAACCTCCCCGCGAAGCGCCTGTATGAGTCGGCCGGCTTCCAGACCTTCGAGCGGGTCGTCCACTTCGTGCGGGAACCTCCGGAGGGAGAAGAGGTCCTCCTTCCCGCGGGTTATACGCTCTCCAAGACAGACGTCTTCGATCGGCGGGCCCTGGGGATCGTCCATGCCGCCCGGGAGCCGGAATCGGCGGAGGTCTACGGCGAACCAGAGCCCACGCCGTGGTACCTGCGCCCCCTGGCACGGCTGCAGCCTGGGGTGCGGGAGCGGTACGCCGTGGTGCACGGTGGCCAGTGGGTTGGGATCTATACCTTCGGGGCCCCGTTCCGGGAGAGGGGCGCGGCAAACGTCTCCATTGCGATCCTACCGGATCACCGGGGGAGTAGATTGGAAGAGGCGCTCCCTTCCCGGGCCCTGGGGCGGGCGCGGGAGATCGGCTGCCCCCGGCTCCTCACCGCCGCCGACGAGCGAAACGTCCCTCTGCTTTCGGCCTGCGGGCGGCTCGGTTTCGAAAAGCTCTACGTGATGGAAGGCATGTACCGCGACCTTTGAGGTGACAGGCGATGGAACGACGAAAGCTCATCGTGGAGATCTCGGCGGATTTGGTGCGAAGGATCGATGAGCTCGTCGGTTCCAAGAGGCGCGACGAGTTCATCGAAACGGCGGTGCGGCGTGCCCTGAGAAGCGAGGCCATAAGAAGGTTCAAGGAGCTCGGGGGCTCACCTTGGAGGAGACCTGCCACCCCTCTAGGCGGGAGCTAGAGGAACGCTGATGGAGGACTGGAAGACACGGTTCTTCACCATTTGGGCGGGCCAGCAGGGCTCGCTCTTGGGGAGCTGGGTGGCCCAGTTCGGTCTCGTGTGGTGGCTGACCCAGGAGACGGGCTCGGCCACGGTGCTGGCCACCGCCTCTTTGGTGGCCATGGTCCCCCGGATCGCCCTCGGGCCCTTCACGGGGACGCTGGTGGACCGCCTTCCCCGGCGGTGGCTCATGGTGTGGGTGGACTGTGGGATCGCGGCCTTGGCGGGGCTTCTGGCGTTCCTATTCTGGGCCGGGGCGATCCGGATCTGGCACATCTACCTGGTGATGGCCCTGCGCTCGGCCGCGGGGGCGCTTCACTGGCCGGCCATGGCCGCCGCCACCTCGCTCCTCGTCCCCAAGGAACACCTCACCCGCATCGCCGGCCTCAACCAGACCATGCAGGGGCTCCTCTCCATCGTGTCCCCGCCCCTGGGGGCCATCGCCGTCTCCCTCCTCCCCATGTACGGGGTGATGGGGATTGACATCTTCACTTTCCTCTTCGCAGTTCTACCACTCTTATTCCTTCCCATCCCGGAGCCCGAGCGAGGACTCGCCCGGAAGACGAGCTACCTCTCCGACCTCGTGGGCGGGTTCCGGTACGTGTGGAGTTGGCGCGGCCTTTTCCTGCTTTTATGTCTTGCGGCGCTCCTGAACGGGATCGCCCAGCCCATGGCCACGCTGATGCCTCTCCTCATCAAGGACTATTTCGGAAAAGGGGCCATCGAGCTCGGCTGGGCCGAGTCGGCCTGGGGGATCGGGGTGGTGCTGGGCGGGCTTCTGCTTGCCGCCTGGGGCGGCTTCAAAAAGAAGATCTACACCATCCTCGTGGGGGTGGTGGGGATGGGGCTCGGTTTCGTGGCGGTGGGCCTTCTCCCTTCGGGTTGGTTCTACATCGCCTTGGCCATGTTCCTCTTTGCCGGGCTGATGAACCCCGTCGCCAACTCCCCGTTCATGGCCTTGGTGCAGGGCACGGTGGAGTCAGGGATGCAGGGGCGGGTGTTCTCCCTCATGTCGAGCATGGCCCAGGGGATGGCGCCACTATCGTTGCTTTTGGCTGGTCCCCTGGCGGACCTCTTCGGGGTGCGGTTTTGGTACCTCGTGGGCGGGGGCGGGATGATCCTCCTGGGCCTCGCCGCCACCACGGTTCCGGGGATTATGCATCTTGAGGAGTCCCGTCCCGTGGCGGCCGCGGCGGAGGCGGCGGATACTTGAGCGGGCATGGAGCTCAGTGAGTTGGGGCGGAAGCTGCACGACTACGCCCACGGGCGATCTCGAGGGCCGCTATATGCGGGGACATGAGGGATCAAAGGAGGCCAAATGGCACACCGTGATGAAGAGTTCTACCGGCGGGCGGAGGCGTTCATCGAGCGAATGTTGGCGGAGGCCCCTGTGGCGGCCACCCACTTGGGCGATCACCGCTACGACGACCGGCTGGGCCAACACACTCCAGAGGATATCGAGCGCCAGGTGGCGTACCTGAAAGAGGCCTTAAGGGAACTCGAAGGCCTTTCCCCGGAGGAGCTCTCCCCCGAGGCTGGGATCGACCGGGAGGTGCTCCTGGGGATCGTCAGATCTTTCCTGCGGGATTTCAAGAAATTGCGGGGCTTTGCCCGCGATCCCGGCATTTACTCCGGCGAATGCCTTGGCGGGGTTTTCTCGCTCATCGTGCGGGACTTCGCGCCGCTCCCCGAGCGCCTGAAGAGCGTCCTGGGGCGCCTGCGGGAGGTGCCCCGGGTGCTGGAGGAGGGGAAGGGCAACATCGTGCCCGAGGAGGTGCCCCGGGTGTGGTGCGAGGTAGCCATCGAGTCCGCCTCCCAGGGAATCGCTCTCTTCACCATGCTCATCCCCGCTCTCGCGGAACAGGCCCCCGAGATCAAGGGTGAGCTCCTTTCCGCCAGCCGCGAGGCAGCGGCCGCCATGGAGGAGTACGTGGGCTTCTTGGAAGCCGAGGTCCTGCCGAAGGCCTCCGGGGATTTCGCCGTGGGAAAGGATCTCTTCGAGGAGATGCTGCGAGAAAACCACATGCTCGACTACACCGCCGATGAACTCCTCGAGCTCGGTCGGGAGCTCTTTCGGAAGACCAAGGAGGAGATGGAGCTTGTGGCCGCCGAGATAAGCCCGGACAAATCCGCCCGGGATATCCTGGAGGAGGCGAAGGGCGATCACCCCGCGGCCGAGGAGCTTCTCGATGCCTACCGGCGGGAGATGGAGCGGGCCAAACGGTTCGTGGTGGAGAAGGACATCGTCTCCATCCCCGCGGGGGAGCGGCTCAGGCTAGAGCCCACCCCGCCGTTTTTGGCGCCGGTGATCCCCTACGCCGCCTACATGCCCCCCGGCCCCCTGGAGAGGGTTCAAGAGGGGATCTTCCTCGTCACCCCGGTGCCCCCAGGGGCTCCTGAGGAGCTAAAAGAGGAAAAACTGCGGGGGCACCACTGGGCCAAGATCCCGGTGACGGCGCTGCACGAAGCCTATCCCGGGCACCATCTCCAGCTCTGCTACGCCAATCGTGTGGGGAAGTTGCCGCGGAAGCTCGCCGGGTTCCTCTCGTCGCTGTTCGTGGAAGGTTGGGCGTTCTACTGCGAGGAGCTGATGGAGCGCTTGGGCTTCATCGGGGAACCGATCCAGCGGCTAGGACGGTTGAACGACCAGCTCTGGCGGGCGGCCCGGATCATCTTGGACGTCTCCCTCCATACCCGAGGGATGTCGGTGGAGGAGGGGGTGAAGTTCCTGGTGGAAGAGGTGGGCCTCGAGCGGGCAAACGCCCTGGCCGAGGTGCGTCGCTACACCGCCTCCCCCACCCAGCCCATGAGCTACCTCGTGGGGAAGCTTGAGATCCTGAAGCTGATCGAGGAGTTCAAGGAAAAGAGCCCCGGGAAGGCCATGCGGGAGCTCCACGACGCGATCCTCTCGTGCGGTTCCCTTCCCCCACGCCTCATGCGCCGCTGCCTCGGGCTTTCGTAGGGAAGTCCACCGCGGACAAACACCGGGATTTGAAAACACCGCTTGAAGGGGGAAGGTGCGAGGGCTAAGATTTTGTAGAAGGGCGGATAGCTCAGTTGGTAGAGCGCTCCCTTCACGGGGGAGAAGTCGGGGGTTCGAGTCCTCCTCCGCCCATTTATTTTTGCCATGCGCTACGTGACCGTAGAAGGCTTCCCCGCAGTGGGAAAAAGCGAGCTCCTTTCTGTACTCAAACTGTACTTTCCCGAACAGGTCCTCGTCCTCCCAGAGCTCGTGGTGGAGGTCGCGGAGAAAGAAGGGCTGGATCTCTTCCGCGATCGGGATCGCCTGCGAAACGCGATCCTCGGAGAACTCCCCAAGCGCCAACGGAAGATCCGGGAGGGCCTCTCCCGGGGGCTTTTGGTGGTGGAGGAATCACACCTGGGGGTTCACGCGGCCTACTCCGCCGCCTTGGGAGACGAGAAGTTCCTTGAGGAGTTCAAGCGTTTGGAGGACGAGATCCTTTGGCCTGAAGTGTTCGTACGTCTTGAGGCACCTACACTCGTTTCGCGGGAAAGGCAAAGGGTCCGAGGTGATCCTCGTTACGAGGTGGAGGAAAAGATCCTAGAGCGCATGGTTGGTTGGCTTTCCCAGTGGCATGCGGAACGGGGCCATGAGCTTTGGGTAATCGATGCCGATAGACCCCCTGAAGAGGTGCTCCGTGATCTCGTCCATGCGCTCGGTCTTTGGTATCGTTCCTTGCCCCGGGCGGATGTCCTCCCCTATCTTGTCCTCTTGGGACGTCCCGCGGCGGGAAAATCGGAACTGATACAGTTCCTCAGGGGCCTTCCCCTGGACGTGCGGGCTGGCGATTACCGCCTCGGAACCCTCTCCATCCTCGACGATTTTCCTATTCTCTGGGAAAAGTTCATCGAAGATGACATTTGGGAGGCCGTGGGGAAGGGGAGGTTTCTTTCCCAGCGGGTAAACGACAATTACTTCGTCACCGACTATTTCACGTGGCCGTTCCTTATTGAAAAACTCAACCGCCTGATCGAAGCCGAGCCCGAACTTTCAGGACGCACCGTGATCGTGGAGTTTTCCCGTGGGGGGGAGCGGGGATATCGGGACGCTTTCGCGCGCTTGCACCCTCGTGTGTTGGAACGGGGGGCCATCCTATATCTTCAGGTTTCGATGGAGGAATCGTGGCGCCGAAATCTCGCGCGTTATGACCGAGCACGCCGCGACGGTATCCTCACCCATTCCGTCCCTTGGGAGGAATACGAGCGGACCTATCGTATCGACGACTGGGGCGAGCTTGCCCGAAAGATGGAAGGATATATTCGGGTGAGGGGATATAAAGTCCCATATGTGACTGTGGTGAACGAACCCGAACCGAAAACCCCGCGTGATTTCGCGGAGCGCTTCAAACCCGCGTTGGACAAGCTCTTTCGGTTATGGAAAGAAAGGTAGAGAAGCGTCCCCGGGCTTATCTTTTAGTGGGCGAGGCGCCCACGGAGGAGGCAGCGCGTAGGATCGCGGAGGCCTATGCTGCCTGTCCTTTCGTTTACTTCATGGGAGCCTTTGGGAACATGGTGGTGGGGATCTTCTTCATGCCCCGGTGGCGCGACTGGTGGCTCCGTGCCATCTCCACTGACCCCGAGGTCACCTTGGGGCTCCGCAAGGCCGCGGTATACGTGACCGATTCCCCCGCCTTCCCCGCTTATATGGAGCCCCGGGTGCCGGGAGAGAAGACGGAACGCTCCCCCTGCGGGGCGAACTGTGCCGAATGTGCTCGGTATCTCAAGGAATGCCCCGGTTGCCCTGCCTCATCCCACTTCCGTGGCAATTACCGCAGCTGGAAAGAGGGTTATTTTAGTCACCATAATTGAACCTCGGATCTTCCCTCGTTCTTCAACTGGGCACCAAAACAAACTGTCGTATCACCGGTATCGCGCAGTTTTGCTCACAATTTTGCATGTATTCTGAGCTTTAAACATGAGTTGAGACAGGGGGAGGGATTAGGCTCTGGAAGGAGGAGAGGACCCGGGCCAGGATTTCTCGGACCTCTTCCCGACCCAGCTTTACCTCGAGGTTCAACAGCACGAAGGCTCCAGAATAAAGCGGACGCCTCCTCGAGCCCCGTACACCCTGTCCCGCACCTCCTCCTCGAGGAGCAAAGCGATGGCATACGCCATCAATACCAACGCCACCACCCCTTCCATGTGCTCCCGCGCCTTGTTCATCAGCCGCTCGAGGCCAAAAAGGCCCTTGAGGTCCCGAAAGCTCTCCTCGAGTAGATGGAGAGGGCCCCTTCGGGATCCAAACCGGTGATAATCTACAATGGCTCGGCCATCCCCTTCTCCCACACTCCGCCCACGTTCACCTCCACCTCCCCCTGGTAAAGGAAACCCCGCGAGGAAGCTTTCCCGCCGGGAGTGAGGGATAATCCCACTTCCCTTCCATCCCTTCGGGTGAACCGGGGATGGAGCCCAACATTGAGCCGCACCACGAAGTCGATCCCGCCCCCTTGAGTTGGCGCAATAGCCAGGTGTAGCTGAACTCCCGGTCCAGGACCAGAGGCCTTCTGCCCAAAAGCTCCTCCACCCCGAGGAACGCCTTGAGGTGCTCCAAGTTTCGGGAGCTTCCCCCCTTGGGCGATGGTCCAGGAAGAGAAAGAGAGGAAGTGGAAGGGGATGGCCCTTCCCCGGTAGGGAACGGAAAGGACGAGGAGCTGAAAGCCCCTGGTCTTTCCTGTCCTTGAGTACTCCCACATAGGGGGTCCTTTTGGCTTGGGGTCTTGGGATCGGCGAGGACGAAGGGGCATCCTCCCGGAACAGCCGCACGAGGGGTTCTTTGAGGGGAACGCGGGCCAGGAACCGGTAGATCATCTTGCGGTTGGCGAAGAAGCCCTTTGGGAGGGCGCGGGCGATCTCGGTGGGCCGTGGTGAGCGGGCCCGCATGATCCCCCAGACGATCAGGGCCGCTTTCCTGGCCCACCCTTGGCGGTCGAAGGGGAGCCGGGTAAACGCCATCAAGGTTTTGAGGTTCGTTAGTTTCATTCCGATCACCCCCTGTAGCGTGTTGGCTGCAGGGGGTGTCTTATCTTACGTCACAAGTTCAGTCGAATGGTGGGGATAAACGCCAAGGCTGCCTATTTCTCAGGGGTGAATTACCGACGGGTAATCATGTCGATCTATGTGGTGAGCGGACTTTTGGCAGCTGTGGCGGGAATAATCATCATGGGGCGCACCCGTTCCGTAGCGTACGAGTATGGAACCCAGGTGTACATCGTTTTCGCCCTGCTTATTACCAATTTGGCGGGGGTCACTGCTGGCCATTATGGTATTACCGCTGTGGTCCTGGCGACACTTACCCTTCAGATCCTCTCCACGGGTTTCTACAGCCGGTTCATGACACTGCCCGGTGGACCGTTCTTTAACAACTTTCTTTGGGGCCTTTTCCTCGTGGCAGTGTTGGTATTCGCTCAACTCCTCAAGCGCCTGAAGGCAAGGGCTTAACGCTGGCGAATTTCTCTGGATAAAGGACTTAGCAAACTTCAGGACCTGCAAATGCTCGCTGATAGGTTTACGGGATAATATACGGGATGTTCACCGGGATCGTGCGGGATTTGGGCAGGGTAGTGGAACGCGGTGGGAGGGGGTTGGTTGTCGCGACCGAAAAGCTTTCCGTCGCCTCGGGAGATAGCATCGCCGTGAACGGCGTCTGCCTCACCGCGGTGGAAGTCCACGGGAAGCACGTGCGTTTCGATCTTTCCCGCGAAACCTGGGAGCGCACCGCGTTGGGGGATCTCCGCCCCGGTGACCTGGTGAACCTGGAGCCGGCCTTGCGCCTCGGGGAATCGCTGGGCGGGCACCTCGTGCTCGGACACGTGGATACGGTGGGAAGGGTGGCCGCGATAATTCCGCGCGGGGATGAAAAAATGGTTCGCATCACTTTTCCTACAAAGTATGCGCCCTTGGTAGTGGAGAAGGGCTCGGTGACGGTGGATGGAATTAGCCTCACCCCATTCGGGGTGGAGAACGGCTCCTTCCATGTGGCGATCGTTCCATACACTTGGGAAAATACCAACTTGAAACGCCGTCGTCCCGGGGATAGGGTGAACCTAGAATTCGACATCATCGGAAAGTACCTGCGCAGCTGGAGGGAACCATGAGCTTTGCCACCGTGGATGAAGCCATCGAGGCCCTGCGCCGGGGCCGGATGGTCATCGTAGTGGACGATGAGGACAGGGAAAACGAGGGCGACCTCATCATGGCCGCCCAGTTCGCCACTCCTGAAGCCATAAACTTTATGCTCAAGGAGGCCCGGGGACTTATCTGCGTTCCTATGTCCAAGGAATGGGCGGAAAGGCTGGACCTTCCCCTGATGGTCCATCCTCCCAGGGACCATCACGAGACTGCGTTCACGGTGTCGGTGGACGCCCGGAAGGGGGTTACTACAGGGATTTCGGCCCATGATCGCGCCCATACCATACGGCTTTTGGCCGACCCCGAAGCGAGGCCGGAGGATTTCGTGCGACCGGGACATGTGTTTCCCCTGGTAGCTAAGGACGGAGGGGTGCTGCGACGCGCCGGGCATACCGAGGCGGCGGTGGATCTCTGCCGCCTGGCAGGACTTCAGCCGGTGGGGGTCATCTGCGAGATCATGAAGGAAGATGGGACCATGGCCCGGCTTCCGGACCTGCGGGAATTCGCGGCCAAGTACGACCTGCCTTTGATCACGATCGCTGATCTCATCGCCTATCGGAAGATGCGGGAAAAGCTCGTGAAACGGGTGGCGGAAGCTAACCTCCCCACTAAGTACGGGCATTTCCGGATCATCACCTTTAAGGATCTAATTACGGAGCAAGAACACGTGGCGCTGGTGAAAGGGGAAGTGACCGGGGAGGATCCCGTCTTGGTGCGGGTACATTCGGAGTGTCTGACCGGCGATGCCTTCGGGTCGCTGCGCTGTGATTGCGGCGATCAGCTCCACAAAGCTATGGAGATGATCGAGCGGGAGGGCAAAGGGGTTCTGCTTTACATGCGCCAGGAGGGGCGGGGAATCGGGCTAGCCAACAAGGTCTGTGCCTATGAACTCCAGGACCGGGGGCTGGACACGGTGGAGGCCAACGAGGCTTTGGGGTTTCCCCCGGATCTCAGGGATTACGGGATAGGGGCACAGATACTGGTGGAGCTCGGGGTGCGGAAGATCCGGCTTCTCACCAACAACCCCCGCAAGGTAATCGGCCTCTCCGGTTATGGGCTCGAGATCGTGGAACATATTCCCATAGAGGTGGAGCCCAACCCCCATAACTGGCGTTATCTGAGAGCGAAAAAGGAGAAGCTCGGCCACTGGCTTTCCAAGGTTTGAGAAAGACAGGGGGCCGCCAAAAACATCTGAAACCTCCAAGCTTCGCCTAAAAACCTCTTTCCGCCTCAATCCCAAAAGCCGCTCAGCCGCCCTGTTTCAATCTACAGGTATGAGTCACAGAACGCAAAGATATGTGGCACTTTTCCCGTTCACCTCGCCTCATCAACGCGACCCTTGTTTCCATTTTTTCTACTTGACAACACGATTTTATTGTTGACCATCGCACACGTAAAACGACAAAAGGCGAAGGGATGCCGGGTTCTTCCGGCATCCCTTCGCCTCCCTATACGAAATAGCCTTTTTCTCACTCTAAAGGAATTTGCAGCAAGGGAAGCTTCTCCGGGTCAAAGTAGTCGTCGGGAATGTCGGCTTTCTTTCGTTCCAGGATCTCCAATACCGCCACGTTCCCTGTTTTCAAGTCCTTTATCGTCAACTTGTGGGGGATGTAGCCCAACTCGTCGGAAGAGAAATCGGTGGCCTCGATCACCTTCCCCAAGTTGCCCTCTGCATCGTAGAACTCCGTGCGAACTACCACGAAGTTCTCCTTGTCTACCCAAAGCATCACCTTCGGCCACTCTACCTCGTGCCCCTGTTTCGGAGTGAGAGTGATCACATAGGCAAGGGTACCCTCTACCTCTTCCTCCCCCGAAAGTTTTGCATTGTAGTCGTCCCGGTACTTGAAACCCTCGGCGATGTCTTCCCGGGTTATCCCGCTTCCTGAAATGAACTCCTGCTTACGCGCCTCCTCCGAGATGAGCTCCTTCACCAGCCCCAGGGCCGGGAGGTAAAGCCACATACGGGCCTTCCCTTCCTCCGGGGTCCAGGTGAGGAACATGGTGCCGGCCACGAGCTCGGGCTCGAGATACACGATGAGGCTCTTGTCGGGTTGGCCCTCTATCCCCCGGGACGAGTACACCCGGAAGGAATATACGTTGGTCACATCCCCTTCGGTGATGGTGAATCGCACCACGCTTATTACCTTGCCCGTCTCCCCGCCCATGAACCCTTTCTCCTCTACCCGAGCGAGGATCTCGTCGGCGGTAAGCCCTTGAGCCAGGAGCCCAACCCCCAGCCCCACGAGGACGAACGCCACAAGAAGTATCTTGCGCATCATTTCTCCCTCCTTTCATTTTTGTTTTCCGGATCAGCCATCCGCACCGCAAGCCGCGGCCGGCCTCCCTCCCATGTAATGAAATAGCGCTTGAGGAGAAACCTAGGTTCCACCGCGCCCAATGCCACCGGAAGCACGAGCAGCGCCCCGGCGGAGCTGGTCACCATGGTTAGCGCCACCAACCACCCCATGGTGGCCAACGCCCCGAACCGGGAGAAGATGAGAACAAGAAAGCCCGCGGTCAGGGTCAATGCGTTGTAGACGATCGCCCTTCCCGCGGTATCGTATGTAACCTCAAGGGCTTCCGGATGCGGAAGCCCCCTCATGCGTTCCCGCCGATACCGGGTGATGAAGTGCACCGCGTAATCCACCCCGATCCCGATCACCAGGCTCGCGATCATCACCGTAGCTAGGTCCAGCTTCGCCCCCGCCATGGCCATGACCCCGAAGTTCCCCACCACCGCCACCACCAAGGGAAGCAACGCGAACGCCCCGCCGATCCCGGTCCCCAAAAGGACCGAGACGATGAGCCATACTGCCCCGAAGCTGGCGATCAGGCTCACAATTTGCGACTGGACTATCTTGTGGCTTATGCGGACGTAGATCACCAATGCGCCGGTGACGTAACCGGTTACCCCTTGGGGAGCGTTTTCCGCGATGAACCGCTCCACATCCGCGATCAATTTCTCATAGGCCGCGGTCCCCACCGACCGCACCCGCGCCGTGACCTGGGCCTTGGAGAAATCCCGGGTGGCCACGCTCTTCAGGATCTCCCCGCCTCCCATCTCGTAAAGCAAAAGGAGTTGGGCCACCGCCCGGGCCGAATCGGGGACGCGGTAGAACGCCTCGTCGTCGCCGTGGAGGGTATAGTTCGTTTCCTTTATGAGATCCACCAGCGAAGAGGTGTAACCCACGATCCCGGTGCCCTCGAGGTACCTTTGGAGGTCGTCGATGAACTTCAACACTTTCGGGTCCTTCAGGCCATCGCGGCGCCCGGTCTCGATGACGATGTTTATGTTTTGGCTGCCCCCGAACCGTTCCTCCACGAACTGCAGGCCCTGGATCACCGGGGCGGAAGGGCGGAAATACTTCGTCATGTCAGATTCCACCTTCAGGCGTGGAATTTGGGTGAGGAAGAGGGCGAAGATCAAAACCGCTCCGCCAAGGATCCAAAGCCCCCGGTGGTTCACCCCGCGCGCCAAGGCCCGCGGAACTTTACGCGGGGAAGCCTTCGCTCGCTTCCCTTCCTTAACTTTGGGAAGGGGAAGGAGGGAGAGCAACGCGGGAATCAAGGTAAGGGAAACCACAAACGAGATAAGCACCCCGAACGCGGAAAAGATCCCGAACTCTCGAATGGGCACGAGGAATGCCGAGATCAGGGTCAGGAAGCCCGCCGCGGTGGTAAGGGCGGAGGCGAAAACCGGGTTCGCCATGGCCTCCACTACCTCGGTAATAAGCTCCCGCTTCGAGGCCCCCTCCTCGGCCCGCTCGAAGTAGTGGTTTATCACGTGGATCCCGTATGCGGACCCCACCGCCACCAGGAGTACGGGGAGGAAGCTCGAGATCATGGAAAGCTTTACTCCGGCGAGGGACATCAACCCCACCGTCCAGATGACGGCCACCAGGACCACCAAAAGGGGAAGGACCATCCCCCGCAACATCCGGAAGCTCAAGAAAAGCACACCCAAAACCACAAGGACCACCGCGGGGAAAAGGACAACGAGGTCCCGTTTCATATAGGCGTCCATGTAGTGCACGAAAGCGGTATCGCCAGTGATATAAAAGCGCTCCGGGCCACGGAAGCGGTCCAAGATCCCCTCCAGCTTTTCCATGAGCTCGGCGACCTTCTCCCGGTTGTCCTCGACGTCGGGGTGTACGTTCAGGACGATCAGGCATGCCGATCCGTCTTCCAGCACCAGGGAACCCGCGATACGGCGCTCCCCCAGGAGTCGCTTCACGAACGCCTCCACATCGGCCTCGTTCTCCGGTGGGCGCCGGAGGGCCGGGCGGACCACCAGCGCAAGCTCCGTCCCTTCCACGATGTCTACGTTGATGGGCGAGATCACCTCCTCGAGGTAGCCCTCGTCCACCAATCCCTGAAGCTCCTGGGTGAGCCGGAATAACTTCCGCACCCCCTCCACCGTGAAGAGGGTACCCCCTTCGGGAGCCGCCACCCCCACCATGACCACCGACTGCGACCCGAAGGTCTCCTTCGCTTCACGGGCTTGGGCCACAACCGGATCCCCTTTGGGGAGCATCTTGTCCATCTCCGCCAGGAACTGGATCCGGGGGGCGAAGAAGAGGAAGAACAGGGTGATGAGCCCCAAACTAACGAGGGTCCATACGGGGTGAGCAGCAACGGCCTCCGCGAACCGACGCAACATCTTTACCTCATCCTTCCCCGAAGATCCCAAGCTCCGCGAGCTTCAGGGAGAGGAGCAGGGGCCAGAGGTCCTCGGCCGGGGTGCGGAGCTCCCTCTCCCCCCGGAATACCTCCCGCACCAGGGCCTTGAGCCCCTCGAGCTCCTTCATGTCCCCATCCTGAGCCCCAGGCTTCAATGTGGGAGGGAGGCAGAGCCAGATGTGTTTCCCCTTCTGTGGGATCACAAGCACGAAGTCGAACGGCGCTCCTTCCACAGGCTCCTCCGGGAAGCCAATAATCGCGGCAATGGAAAAGCCCTGCTGAATTAGGACCCGGGCCATGGCCTCCAGTTGAAGCGAAGCCGCAAATTCCCGCGTTTCATCGATGATGAGGATCTTCCCTTTTGTCTCTTGAGCCACGGCCCAAACTGCGCCGGCGAAAAGGAAAAGCAACAGGACGGCCACTGATCTTTTCATCTTTGACCTCCTTGTGGTGTATCCGGGGCTAAGGCCCGCCAGGCGATCTCGGCGAGTTCCACGGCGCCCCGCTCCTGGATCCGTACTGCCACCCCATCCCCCTCCATGGCCCGGGCGGAGACGGCCTCCACCATGCCCAGGAAGGAGTGGGCAGCGATCACCGGGTCACACCGGCGGATCTGGCCCCGCGAGATCCCTTCCCCGATGAGGGAGGCGAGGTAATTTACGAACTCCTCCCGCATGGCGATGGCGGCCCGTTTCGCTTGGGGGGAGAGTCCCCTGAGGCCCTGGGCCAGGGGTCGGAGGGAAGGGCCGGTCTCGAGAAGGAGGCGGAAGTGGAGCTCGGCGGTGCGCCGGATCATCTCCGGCACGGGGAGGTCCTCCTCTTTGAGAGCCTCGATAGCGCGGCGCCTTTTGTCGTATTCCTCCCGCAGGAGGGCGAGGAGCATCTCCTCTTTGCTTTTGAAGTGGTGGTAGATGGTGCCCAAGGAGACCCGGGCAGCCCGGGCGATAGCCCGCATGCCGGTGGCGTGGAAGCCTCGTTGTGAGAAGAGCTTCCCTGCGGCCTCCAGGATACGCCGTTCCGTGGGCTTCACTCCGCCTCCTTGTCTATCGAACGTTCGTTTTAATTATAGGGCTCCCCACCCCGCGACGCAAATAAAAAGGGGGACCCCACGGTCCCCCTTCCCCTCCGAAGACACTCACCTCAAGGGGTCCAGGTGGCGCGGAACTCCACCTCCCGTTCCGCGATCGCCTGCCCGCCCGGAAGATAGATCACCAGCTTTATCGCCTCCGTGGTGGCTGGCCCGGGGCCGCCGTAGGTGAGCTCGATGGTGGCTGTCCCCGTCCCAGCGTGCTCGATCCGATACGGCGCGTAAGAAAACCCCTCACCGCTTGGGAGCACGTAAAGCCCGACGAAGACAGGGAACCCCAGGCTCCCGTCGTAGGAGTAGATGACCTGTATCGTGGCCCGGTTCCCCTGCTGGGCAATGGAGTAACCCAGGATCCGCGCTGCCCCGGCGCCGGGGGCCATCGGCGGGGGACCGAGCACGGGGATGATGGAGAGCTGTGCCACGTAGTTTCCCCGCTCACACACGAACCACACCGATCCATCAGCGGAAAGCTCAAGGTCCACGGGGAAGGAACCCGCCGGGAGCCGGTAGAGCACGAACTCGTTCGCCCCGGGGCGCAGGAATCCCACGAGATCCCCCTCCCGGTCGATGAACCACACGTTCCCCCCGGCTTCCACCAGGAGCTCCAGGGGCTGTACCCCGCCGGGGATGGGCCAGAGACGGACATCCCCCGTCACCGGGTCCAAGACCCCGATGGCCGGAGTCCCCACGTCGGTGAACCAGACCTTCCCGTCGGGGGCCACCGTAACCCCCAGCGCCTTGGCCCCGGGCGGGAGGGTTTGGACGGCCACCGTGTTCGACGGGGGATCCAGCGATGCCAGGCCCCCCGCGTCGGTGGTGAACCAGACCGCCCCGTTGGCCACCGCCAGGGCCACGTCCTCTACGTATCCGGGGCTGAACCCGGTGACCTCCCATTCGGAGACTGGGCCCACGGTCCGGGCGTGGACCAGGGCCAGGGGCGGGGGGAGCAGGGGATTGCCCGCATGGAAGTTGGAATTTACCGACACCACGTTGGGGGTCAATTTCTGTACCTGGGGGGTTATGGTGTGCTTTTGTGGAGCGAAGAAGGGCAACGTGACCGTGATCTGGGCGGGAGAGAGCCGTGCCACCTTCCCCGCCGTCCGCTCGGCGAACCAGAGGTTGATCTGGCCGGGTCCAGTGGGCGCGGAGGTCAGGGCGGTGGGCCAGGCCCCGGCGGTGGGGAGCTGCCACACGGCCTCGCCGCCTATGAAAACCTGGTACACGATGGTGTCGTCCATGGGCAGGGCGTAGATCACCACGTCGTCGCTGGGGGCATAGATGCTCCCTGGGCTCGCGCCGATGTCCCTCACGGAGAGCTCGTTTGTGGCGGGGTCGAGGAGCCCGATCTTCTGAGCCCGGAAAAGGGAGATGTAGACCTTGCCGTTCGGCGCGATAGAGAGCCCCGCGGGCAGGGCGCCCGGGATGGGGAAATGCCAGATGCGGAGTTCAGCCTGCTGGGAAAAGGTGAGGGCCCCAGCCGAGCTCAACACCGCCAAGACGACCAGCACTCGCACAATGCGCATCATAGGACCACTCCTTTTTTGGATAAAGTTGTCAATTTTATCTCCCCAATGGCCGAGGGGCCAACGTCCCTGGGGCGATGCTGGGAACCTGGGGACTGACTAGAGCCGAAAGGGCCTAGGTCGATGGGGCCGAAGCGTCGGAGATTCAGCGGAGATCAAGCTTTTCCGTTGCGGCGGATGAAGGCGGGGACGTCGAGGCTGTCGCTGGTGAGCTCCCGCCGGATCTTCTCCAGGATCGCCTCCTCCGTGGGGCTCGCGATCCCCTCCTCGAGCTCCTGGGTGGGGGAAAACCCAGTGGCCACCACCGTGACCCTGACCTTCTTCATCCCGTCCTTGATCACCGCCCCCATGTAGATGTCGGCCTTGTCGGTGAGGGCTTCCTGGACCACCTGGGCTGCCTCGTTGACCTCCTCTAAAGTGAGGTCCTCCCCGCCCATGATGTTGATGATGGCCTTCTTGGCGCCCCGCATGGAGCAATCGAGGAGCGGCGAGGTCACCGCCTTGCGGGCCGCGTCCCGGGTGCGGTTCTCCCCTTCGGACTCGCCGATCCCCATGAGGGCAGTGCCCGCATCCCGCAACACCGCCTCCACGTCGGCGAAGTCCAAGTTTATGAGTCCGGGCACGGTGATGAGCTCGGTGATCCCCTGGACCCCCTGCTTCAGGACCTCATCGGCCAGCTCAAACGCCCGGGTGAGGGGCATGTCCGGCGGGGCGATCTTGAGGAGTTTGTCGTTGGCCACGGTGATCAAGGCGTCCACGTGCTGGCTGAGGAGGTTGATCCCCTCCTCGGCCCGCTTGGCCCGGGGGATCCCCTCGAAGGAGAAGGGCCGGGTAACGATGGAGACGGTGAGGACTCCCAACTCCCTGGCGGCCCGGGCGATCACCGGGCTCGCCCCGGTTCCGGTGCCCCCGCCCATCCCCGCGGTGATAAACACCATGTCGTACCCCTGCAGGAGGTCGACGATCTCGTCCAGGGATTCCTCGGCGGCTTTGCGGCCGATCTCCGGGTTCCCTCCTGCCCCGAGGCCCCGGGTGAGGTTCCTCCCAATCTGGAGGTGGCGGTGGGCCTGGACGGTCTGGAGCACTTGGGCATCGGTGTTTACGGCCACGAACTCCACCCCCTGGATCCCGGCCTGCATCATGCGGTTGACGGCGTTTCCCCCACCACCGCCCACCCCGATGACCACGATCCGCGCTGGAGCCAACGGTTGGATATTGTCCATCCGACCTCACCCCCCCCACAGAATGGCCCGGAGCCACTCCAGCACCGTGTTGAACCAACCGCCCCTGCTTTCCTGGGGTTCAAGTTTCTTGAACTCCACCGCGTACTTGAGGAGGCCAATGGCGGTGGCGTAGATGGGGGATTCCACGATGTCCCGCAGGCCGTGGATCCCCTGGGGGATCTGACCCCGCCGGGCAGGAAGCCCGTAGCGTGCTTGGGCGAACTCCACGATCCCATCGAGGAGCGCTGTGCCCCCCGTGATCACAAGACCCCCGGGCACGATGTCCTTGTAGCCCGCGTTTTCCACCTCCTCCATGGCCAGATCCAGGATTTCCTCAACCCGGGCCTCGATGATTTTCGCCAGGCGCTTCCGCGAAACGAGCTTGGTGCCGTCGCCCCCGATGGTGGCAATCTCAATCTTCTCGTTGTCGTCCACGGAGTCCACGAGGCACGTGCCGTACTCCTTCTTGATCCTTTCGGCCTCCTCAATGGGCGTCTGGAGGCCTACGGTGATGTCGTTGGTGATGTGCTGGCCCGCCACGGGGATCACCTTGGAGAACCAGATGTCGCCTCCCTTGTAAATGGAGATATCGGTGGTGCCGCCGCCGATATCCAGGAGCACCACCCCGAGTTCCTTCTCCGCGGAGGAGAGGACCGCCAGGGAGGAGGCAAGCGGTTGAAGTACGATCTGTTGTACGTCGATGCGCAGGTATTTTATGCAGCGCACCAGGTTCCGGACGGCGGTGACGGAGCCGAGCACGAGGTGTACATCGGCCTCCAGGCGCGTGCCCGTCATCCCTTCGGGATCGGTGATCCCCTCTTGCCCGTCCACCTTGTATTGCCGGGGGATGACGTGGATGAGCTGCATATCCGGGGGCACGGGCACCGCTTTGGCAGCGTCAATCACCCGGCGGATATCGCTCCGCTTTATTACCCTCCCGGGGTGGGTGATGGCTACAGTCCCGGTGGTGTTGATGGAGCGGATGTGTTGGCCGGCGATGCCCACGAACACCGACCGGATCTTAACGTCGGCCATGTTTTCCGCCTCTTCCACCGCCTTGCGGATGGACTGAATGGTGCGGCCGATATCCACCACAACGCCCTTGTCCAGTCCCCGGGAAGGGGCGGTGCCCATCCCGATGATCTCGATCTCGGAGTCCACCACATTGGCCACCAGACAAGCTACCTTGGTGGTCCCCACATCCAGGCCCACCACGATTCTCTCCCTGCCACGTCGACGGCGCCTAGCCACTCTCTCGCCCCCCCTCGACACGCGGTTTTAATACACAGCCGTCCCCCAGACGGCAATCTATCGTTGCAAAACCGGAAACGTTGACCCGGAAGAGGAGTTCATCCAGTTTGGGGATAAGGGAGTAAAAAGTATCCAGGGGTCCTAGCTTGACGGACGGAAGGTCTTCCTTTTGGGGAAAGAGCAACACGCACTTGGGATCGCTTACATCGATTGTGGGGAAAAGGCCCGCACAACGGGAAAAGCCCCGGTAGTAAGTCAGAAGCGTCGCGGCCCACCGAGGAACCTTCCCGGTCTCGGGGGAGAAAGGAAGACCGACAAGGGTCGGGTTACCGGCAGAAGCTGCCCCCAAGATAACCCCCTCGGCGTCCACCAGGTATCCTTCACCCCCCGCGTCTTCCACCCTTCCCACCGGCTTCCTCTCCTCGACGTAGATCTCCACAACTCCCTTCAGCAGGGCAACTTTGATCCACGCGTCTTTTATCCAGGCATGGCGTTTGAGGCGCGCCCGTACTCTGTCCAAATCAAGCCTTAGGATGTTATAACCATTACGTATGTCCGTCAAGTTTTTCACATCGGTGGGTGACACATATCCCATGCGCTCAAGACCGTTGTCGTTGACAAAAATAACCCTAATATCATGTACTTGAAACCATCCGCCAAACCGCGATATCGCCCATGCCAGTAAAAATACCACGGCACCGAGGATGAGAAGACATGCCCCCCGACGGATCATCGCAAGAAGGATAAGCCAAAGGGAGACCTATGCCCAGACGATCTCGAGCTCGGGCTCCAGGAAGACCCCGAAGACCCTTCGCACCCGTTCCCTCACCAGATCCATCAACGCGAGGACCTCGGCCGCCTTGGCCCGGCCCAGATTGCAGATGAAGTTGGCGTGTCGAGGGGAGACGAGGGCGTCCCCTATCCGCTTCCCCTTGAGGCCGGCCCGCTCGATGAGCCAACCCGCGGGGGGCGCGTCCGGGGGATTGCGAAACACACACCCCGCCGAGGGAAGCTCCACGGGCTGACTATACCTTGCGCGGATGACCTGCGCCGGATCCACGTCGGACTCCGGCCGGGAAAGCTCGACCCAAAGCACCGGGAGCCCCAAACGCTTCAAGCGTGAAGAGCGATACGCAAAACCACACGCGGAAGCGGGGATGCGGCGGGGAACTCCGTCCCGGCCCAAGACCCCCACCGCCACTACATACTCCCCCACCTCGCCCTGCCGAGTCCCGGCGTTCATCGCCACCGCGCCCCCAACAGTGCCCGGGATCCCCGCCAAGGCCCCATAGCCCAAAGGGACCAGGGCCGCGAGGGGCGCCCCCGCCTCCGCCACCACCCCGTCCCCGGTCGCTTCGATTCGGACGAGGCTTTTCGTGGAGATCACTAGCCCCGGGAAGCCCGTGTCCGGAAAGAGCACGTTGGACCCCCGGCCCAAGATGTACCAGGGAATCCCTTCCCGGCGAGCTCGGGAGATCGCCTCCACGAACGACTCCACCGTCGTCGGAAAAAACAAACACCAAGCCGGGCCGCCGATGCGGAAGGTGGTATGCCGGGAGAGCTCTTCTCCGGGCCGGACCTCCCCTGGGAGATCCCGCAGCAGTCTCATAACATTTTTGGAATATCGCGAAAGTGTTTCCATATGTCTCCCGCGCCGAAGCACACCAACACGTCCCCAGGGGACGAGACCTCGAGGAGCGCCTCCACCGCCCGGACAGGCTGGGACACAAACGCCCCCCTGCCCCCGTACCCCCGCATCGCCCGGAACACCAGCTCCCCCGACACGCCCGGAACCGGGACCTCGAACGCGGGGTAGATTTCAGTCACCACCGCGTAATCGGCCCGGGCCAAAACCTCCCCCAACTCCCGGTGAAGGAACGCGGTGCGGGAGAACCGATGAGGCTGGAAAAGCACGCGTACGCGTCGCTTCGGCCATCGGGCCCGCGCGGCGGCGATCCCCGCCGCGATCTCCCGGGGATGATGGGCGTAGTCGTCCACCAGCACGTACCCGTTCTCCACCACCACCTCGAGCCTCCTTGCCGGGAGGGGAAGGGAAGGGAGCTTGCCCAAAAGTTCCCTCAATGACGCCCCTATCACGTGACCCGCCGCCAAGGCGGCCAGGGCGTTGCGGACGTTGTGAATCCCGAAGGCCGGTATCATCGTCTCTCCCAGCCTATTTCCGGAAAGGTACACCGAGAAGATTGTCCCCTCGGGCCCGATGTGCACGTCTCGGGCCGAAAGGTCCGCGCCGGCGGAGAGCCCGTAGGTAAACTTCTGCCCATGTCCCCGGGAAGCTTCGAGGCTCACGGGATCATCGGCGCAGACCACTACCGAGGCGGCCTTGGCCAGGAAGGCGGAAAAACTCGCTTTGAGGCGCACGAAGTTCCCATAGGACGAAAGGTGGTCCCGATCCACGTTGGTGAGCACGGCCACCTCGGGGAAGAGGCCGAGGAACAGCCCGTCGGACTCGTCCACTTCCGCCACGAACCAGGGGGAAGCCCCCCACCGCGCCCGGGGGAGGCCTCGGACCTCGGCCCCCACATAGAAGCCCACGTCCCACGGGCGCAAGAGGTGGGCGATCCAGGCGGTGGTGGTGGTCTTTCCGTGGGTACCGCAGACGGCGATGAGCCTCTTTCTGGATAGCAAGCGGCCGAGGGCCAGAAGCCGGGGCAAGACCTCGGCCCCGGAGCGCCGGGCCCCGGAAAGCTCGGGGTTGTGGGGGGGCACCGCCGAGGAGAAGACAACCGTTTCCGCTCCCCAAACGTTCTCCTCCCGGTGCCCCAAACAAACGCTTATCCCGCGTTCGCGCAGCTCTCGGATCCCCCGTCCCTCCACCAGATCGGAACCGGTAACCTCCGCCCCGAGCTCCCACAAAAGCTCCGCCAGGGGGACCATCCCGTCCCCCCCAATCCCCACTAGGTGCACGCGGGTGTTGTCCATCGAAGCCCCTCCGCGACCCCCAGGAGCTCCTGGGCCACCGTCTCCGCGGCCTCCGGCCGGGCCATCCGGGATGCCCGGCGCGCCACTTCCCGGAGAGTGCGGGGGTCGTTCCACAAACGGGCGATCATGCGCGTGAGCCTTCCGCGCCTGACCTCATCCTCCAGGAGGAGGAAAGCCCCACCCCCCGCGGAAACGGCGTAGGCGTTCTTTTCCTGGTGCCCGCCGGCGGCCCCCAGCCAGGGGACGAAGATGGCGGGCCTGCCCGCCGCGAGGACCTCCGCCACAGTGGATGCCCCGGCGCGGCTGATCACCAGCCGTGCCCCCGCATAGGCAGCCCCCATGTCCCCAATCCACCGCACAACTTGTAGGTTCTCGAGCCCCGCTTCCTTTAGAGACCCCTCCACCTCAACCGGTTCCCCGAAGCGTCCCACCGAGACCAAAGCGGCGAACCCCGGGAGCCTGCGGAGCACTTCTGCTCCCTCCTCTACTGCGTTTACCAAGAGGGAAGAGCCCAGGGATCCTCCCAAAACGAGGAGGTAGCCCCCTCCCCGGTAGGGGGTGCGCCTTTCCACAATGCACCGCCGCACCGGTGTCCCGGTCACCTTGGCCTTGCTGCGGTGGGGAACCTCCTCCAGGGTTTGAGGAAAGCCTAAAAGGACCCTGGTCGCGAACCGGGCGAGGACCCGGTTGGCGAGGCCCAAAGAGACGTTCTGCTCGTGAATCACCAGCGGAATCCCCAGAAGCCTCGCGGCCATTCCCGGAGCAAAGGAGGTGTAACTTCCCATCCCAAGTACCACATCCGGGGACAACTCCTCCAGAATGTGTACGGCCCTCCACACGCTTCTAGGGAGGGAAAGGAGGGTGCGGGTTCCCCGCAGCGGTTGGGCGCGGGGGATCCCCGCGGAGCGGAAGGAAATGAACGCGATCCCCGGCTCCCGGCGGACAAGATCCTCTTCAATGCTCCCGGGACGCCCCAACCAGAAGGCCCGAAGCTCAGGAACAATCTCCCTCAAGGCCTCTACCACCGCTAGGGCCGGATAGATGTGGCCCGCCGAGCCTCCTACCGCCAGGACCAACCTCATGCCTCAGCCTCCCGAGCCACTCCGAGCACAACCCCTACCAACCCCAACGAGACCGCCAGGGAGCTTCCCCCGTATGAAACGAAGGGGAGAGTAAGGCCGGTGACGGGGAAGACCCCCACTACCACCCCTAAATTGAGGAGGGCCTGGAAACCCAAAAGGAACGCGGCCCCAAAGGCTAAAAGCGCTCCCAGCCTATCGGGTGCCTCCCGGCCCACCGCGTACCCCAAGGCCACCAGGGCCACAAGCAAAAGGACGAGGAGCAGGGCGCCCAAAAGACCCGTCTCCTCTCCCACCACGGCGAAGATGAAGTCGTTGTGGGCCGAAGGGAGGTAGAAGAACTTCGCCCGCGAAGCCCCCAGGCCCCGACCCAATATCCCCCCGGACCCCAGGGCCAACATGGACTGGTAGACCTGGTAGCCGTAGGAGTGGCGGAAGCTTTCCGGGTCCAAGAAGGCGAGGATCCGCCCCAACCTATAGGGAGCGAGGGCCAAAAGGCCGCCGAGCAAGGGGAGCCCCAGCGCTCCCACCCCCACCAGGTGTCGTGTCCGGGCTCCGGCCATCCACAGCATGAAGAAGGTGAGGGCTGCGTACAGGAGGAACATCCCGAAATCCGGTTGCGCCAAGAAAAAGAGGCCGAAGATCCCGAGGAGGAAGATGTAAGGGACTATCCCCTTGCGGAAGTCCTCCAGGTCCCGCTCCACCGAGGTGCCGGCGAGGAAAAAAAGGAGGGCGAGCTTTCCGAACTCAGAAGGCTGAAGGGTGAGCGGGCCGAGGGAGATCCAGCGCCCTCCCGTCCCGATTCGGGGCACCAGGGTGAGGAAAAGCCCCCCGAAGGTAAGGCCCAGTAGGATAGGAGAGAGGCGGGCCCAGAGGCGATAATCTATATGCCAGAAGGCCAAAAGGAGCATCACCCCCAACGCAGCCCCGAGGAGCTGTCGCTTCAGAAACCCCATCTCCTCGTGGAACAAACGCAGGGCCAGGGGGAAGCTCGCCGAGTAGACGAAGATCAGGCCCAAAACCAGGAGTGATACGGTGACCAGCAAAACCCGCCCTTCGAGTTTTCCCACCATGAGAGCTCGCAGGGGGAAGTGTGTCCCAAACTTCCCCTCGGAAGAACGAAACTTGGGTCCCCAAAAGAGGCGAAAAGGTAGCGAAAAAGGTGCGGGGTGTCCGTGAGGTAGGTAACCCTTTACCGGAGCATGCGGGAAATGCGTCCGAAGGCCTCCCGGAAGACCCGTCCCCGATGGGCGTAATTTTCGAACTGGTCGAAAGAGGCGCAGGCAGGCGAAAGCAGAACCCAGTCCCCCGGTTGGGCGAAAAGGAAGCCTTTTTTCAGGCATTCCTCGGGTGATGAGGCCGTCTCAAACGGGATCCCCCACCCGGAGAGGAGCTCGGCAAAGAACCCCCGAGATTCCCCGAAGAGGATGCAGAGCCGTACCTTTTCCCGCAGAAGGGGCTCGAGGAGCTCGTACCCGCCCCCCTTGTGGCGTCCTCCCAAAAGGAGGACACACTTACCCGGGACGGACCTCAAGGCCGCGGCGGTGGCGTGGGCGTTGGTGGCTTTGGAGTCGTCGACGAAGGATATGCCCCCGATCTCCCCCACGACCTCCATCCGGTGGGGCTGCCGCAGGGCAGGGGCGATGGCCTCGAAGGGGGGCGGCGCCGTGGCGATCTCCGGAAATAAGGCCACCGCTGCGGCGAAAGCGGCCTTGAGATCGAGAACAAGGTGTTCGGGAAGCCCGAGCTCCCACTGGGAGGGCAGGGGAAACTCATCGTAGAGGAGGACCCGGGCCCGGGGTGATAAAGTGGAAAGGAGGTCCCCTGAAAGGACGGCGGTGTCCCCACACCGTTGGTGGCGGAAGATCCTGGCTTTGGCGGCGAAGTAGGCCCCGAGCGACCCGTGGTGGTCCAAGTGGTCTGGGGCGAAGTTGAGGAACACCCCCACCTCTGGGCGGAACTCCTCCGTCCACTCGAGCTGATAGGAGCTCACCTCCAACACCCACGGGCGACCCTCGGCCTCCGCCACGGTAGCGATGGCCGGGGTCCCGATGTTCCCCGCTACCACCGGATCCTTGCCTGCTGCGGCGAGGATCCGGCCCACCAGGGCGGCAGTGGTGGATTTCCCGTTGGTTCCAGTTACGGCGATCACACAGGAAGGCCGGGCCAGCCGCCACGCCACCTCGAGCTCGGAAACCACCCGGATCCCCCGCCGGACGGCCTCCCGAAGCACCGGCTCGTGGGACGGAACCCCAGGGCTCGGCACGATGAGGTCGTGGTCACAGAGGGCTTCTGAATGCCCCCCCTCCTCCCAGCGGACGCGGTGTCGGGAAAGGAAAGTCCTCTCCTCCTCGGTGAGCGTCCGTTTTTCGGAGAGAAAGAGGGAAAGCCCCAAAGAAGAAAGGGCCACAATCAGGGCCCTTCCCGTCTTCCCCAGGCCCAGAATGGCCACCCTTTCCGCGGCGAAAGGCCAGTTCAACCTTTGAGGGCCTCCTCCAAGCGCCGCTCGAATACCATCCGGGGATCCAACTTGGGAAGCTGGAGGTAGTACTCCACCACCTGGTCCAAGGCCCCTTGGGGTATCAACCCCACGATCTCGGACTCCACCACGGAAACCCCATACCGGGCCGCCTCACGGCGGATGAGCTCGAGGACCCTGGGGATGGGGGTCTTCTTGTAGTTTGTTAAGTTCATGGACACTTGGACCAATCCCCTTTCCTTGATCTCGAACCCCAGGGCCTTGACGTAGCGCAATCCCCCGGAAGAGCCCCGGATCGCCTTGGCGATGGCCTTGGCGATGCGGACGTCGTTTGTGTTCAGGTAGACGTTGTAGGCGATGAGGAACTCCCGGGCTCCCACTGCCACCACCCCGGCGGTGGGATGGACCTCGGGTTCCCCGAAGTCCGGGGCCCACGCAGGATCCTTTATCTTCTCGAAGAAGCCCTCGAACTCTCCCTTGCGGATGGCCGCCAGGTCTTCCCGCTCGGGACGTGTGGCGGAGTTGGCGTAGAGGTAGACCGGCACCCGGAACTGATCCCAGATCTTCCGGCCCACGTCCCGGGAGAGGGCGACACAGTCCTCCATGGTGACCCCCCGCACCGGAACGAAGGGGACCACGTCCACCGCGCCCATCCGGGGATGTTCCCCCTTGTGTTTTCTCAGGTCGATTCGGGGAATGGCCTCGCGGAAAAGGACCAGGACCGCTTCCTTTACCCCATCCGGGGTTCCGGCGAAGGTGAGGACGCTTCTGTTGTGGTCCGGATCGGACTCCACATCCAGGATCTTGATCTCCGAAACGCCTTCAAGCGCCGCCACCAGGGCATTTATGGTCTCCTGGTTCCTTCCCTCGGATACGTTGGGCACGCACTCAACGATCTTTTCCCACATCGTCCCTCACCACGAGCGTTACCAAAGCCTCGGCCACGAGCTTCCCATCCACCTCGGCCCGTACCTCGGCCCGCAACACTGGCCCCCGGCGGCGCGCCACTTGGGCGGTGAACAGGAGCACATCGCCGGGAACCACAGGGCGGTGGAACCGCGCTCGCTCCACCGCCCCCAGAAACGCGACCTTCCCTTCTTCCAGGAGGAGCCCCGCGGTCTGGGCCATCCCCTCCAGGATCATCGTCCCGGGCATGATGGAGGGATACGGGGGACGGAAGTGCCCTTGGAAATAAGGCTCGTTCACCGTGACGCATTTTTTCGCCACCACCCGGTCCTCCCCCCGTTCCTCCACCCGGTCGATGAGGAGATAGGGATAGCCCACCGGAAGCGACCGCTTCAGCTCCTCGACGTTCATCTATGTCAAGACGAAGTGGCGAAAAGCTTCCAGAGCCGCTGCTCCACCAGGGGACTGAGGTCGTCTACCGTCTCGGCGTTGCGGAAAACGAGGACGTCCTTGCGGCGAAGCACAAGATCGTAGCCCTTCTCTTGGGCCACCGCTTGGGTGACCTCCACGATCTTCTGGGCCGCGATCTGGGTGAGGAGTTGGTCCAGCTGCTGGAAGGCGTTTTGAAGGGCCTGGTACTTGGCCATGAAGGCCTGTTCGTCCACCACCCCGAGCTTCGCCTCGTCCAAGAGCTTTTGGATCTCCTCCATGGCCGGGGCGGCTTGCTCCCTGAGGCGCTCGAGATCGGCCTTGAGGTTGGCGAACCCCGGCGAGGCGATCATCTTGTCGAGCATGGACATGTCCACGTTGTATTGCGCCTGCAGGAGTTCTACCTGGAGGGCGTAATACTGCAGCTTGAATTCATCCTCCCCGATCTCGCCCTTCACCCGGCGCGACTGGAGCTCGGTGATGGCGCGCTTCTTTTCCTCCATAACGGCCCGCTCGGCCTGGACTTGGGGGATAAAAACTTTGATGAAAAGAGCATCGGCGTCCACGTAGCCCACCTTGAGGCCAGGGCCACCGGCGGTGCCGAGCCCGGCCACCTTCTGTTCCAGCCCTCCCAGCCTGTCCTCGAGGTGGGAAAGCTTCCCCTGGAGCTGGGATAGCTTGCCCTCGAACTCCCCGACCTTTCCTTCTACGCCCTGGATACGGCTCCCGTAGGCGGAGAACTCCCCTATCTTGGCCTCGAGACTTTCCACCCGGGCCGTCAGCTCTTCGGTCGCGGATCCGCCCTTCTGGGGGATAACGAACCCCGCTATCAATCCCCCCACGAATCCAGCCACCAGCGCCACCACGATCGCGTAACCGATTCCCTTCATCCTTTTACCTCCTTAGGTTTTTTAGCCTCTCAGAACATCGGGGCCCAACCGAACTCGAACTGGGGCACCCAGTTCCACGGCCGATCGCTCGGCCACGCGAGATCGATCCGCACGAAGCTCCCCATGATCCGAGCGGCGAGTTCGATCCCCGCCGATGTCTTCGCCTCACGATCCGCCAGGGAAAGCCCCAGGTCCCAGAAGAGGGCCACGTGGAAACCTTGGGTAAGCTCCACCCGGAACTCGGTGTTGAGGAGCAAAAGCCGGTCTGTCTTCTCCGGCTCGGCCGTCCCCCGCACCGAGTTCATCCCGCCGAACTCGAATCGGTATTCCGGGGGTAGATCGATGCCCCAATTGAAAAGGAGCCTCTGCGCCAACGCGCTTCGGACGGCACTTTCGCCCCGGCCGAAATCCACCGGATGGAAGCCCACGAGCTCCAACTTAAGGGAGAGATAGCGGATCCCCGGGGCGAAATCCCCTGCCTTGGCTACAGAGAACCGCCCCAGGATCCCCCGCCGGGGGAAGAAGAAGGGATCGTCCCGGGAGTCGTAGGTCAAGCCGACCTCGAGCACGTTCCGCGGCGAAAGCTCTTCCTTCCCTTTCCACCGCAGCTCCGAAGTCAACCCCAGGTCCAGGTTCCAAAGGGAGGCTACCGGGTATGACAGGGAAAATTTGCCCCCGAGGGTTCGGGTTTCCTCCTTCAGCTTGTGGTAGCCCTCGAGGGAAAGCTTTTTCAAAAGAGGGAGGGCGTAGGAGGTCCAGCGGACGCTCCAGGTGGTGGAAGCCTCCCCCGTGAGCCCGTGCTTCAAGGAAAGGGAAAGGTCGTTGGCAGTGCCGAGGAGGTTCCTTTGGGTGTACTCGATGTTCCCCACAATTCCTCCGCTCTCGGGCGCGTAGCTGAACGAGCCGCGGATGTTGCCCAGTTTTTCCAGTTCCTTCACGGATACACGGAGGACAAGGCCCTCCTCTTGGCGCACCGGCTCCAAGTTCACTTGGCTGAAGTAGCCCAGGGCCTTCAGCGCCTGCTGGGCGGAGAAGAGGCGGGACTGGGTGAGGTGTTCCCCTTCGCGCAAGCCGAGCACCCGGCGGATTACCGACTCCTTGGTGCGAGTATTTCCCGTTATCTCGATGCGGGAGATAACCCCTTCCAATACCCTTACCTTAAGCACCCCGTCCTCGATCCCTTCCGGGACCAGGTCCACCATGAAGTACCCCTCGCGCATGTAGTAATCGAACACGCCTTTCAGGGCCACAAGGACGTCATAGTTGGTGGCCTCGCCCGCGGGCAAGGCACCGATAAGTTGTGAAAGGAGCTCGGGTGGGAAGACGGTAACCCCGACAAGCTCTATACCCTTGAGTTTCGTGGGCGCCGACAGAAGCACCCTTTCCTTTAGCTCCCAGTGGAGGTAAACGCCCTTCCCCTCTTCGTCCATCTCAGGCTTGAGCTGCACTTCCCGGAAGAAGACGGAGGAAAGGAGGCGCCGGTAGCTTTCCCGAATCTGGGACATGCGGCCCACCTTGCCCACCGGCACTTGGATGAGAGCCGCGGCCACCTCTTCCGGCACTGTCTCCAATCCAGAAAAGACATGGCCCAGGATGGGGAGGAATTTGAACTCGATCACCAACGTGGATCCCTCGGGCTTGGCGTCGGCGACCTGCACGGTGGCCACGTCGCTTTTTTCGCGGAGCTCTTCCAACACCTTCTCGAGAGCCTTGCGGAAGTTCTTTGCGTTGAGAACCTCCCCTTTCTTCACGCCATTTTCTTCCAAGGTATGGATGATCTCGCTCTTGGAAACGTACAGTTCCTGAGATAACCAACGGATGAGGAAGGGGATAAGGCCATCCTTGAAACTCGGAGACTCTGGAAGCCCCCGGATCTCGATCTTTTCGATCAGGGGATACTCGACCAAGTAGAAACGCACCACCACAGTATCGTCTTCCACGGAGAGCTCGGGCTTCACTTGGGCGAAATAACCCATCTCCTCCAAGGCTTTCGCCGCCGCTTTAACCTTCAACGCGTCGACGGTGTCCCCCTCTTTGAACCCGATGGTCTTAAGGATTTTTGCGGTGGGGACATGTACGTTCCCGATGATCTCGATACGTCCCACGGTGAACGGGGTTTGGCCGTATACGGCCACGCCCACGGCAAAAAGAAGGAGCACCAAAAGGATCTTCTTCACGTCTCACCCTCCTTCTGCGGCCGATATTGTAACGCCTCGGCGATGTGTTCGGGCCTTATGATATCGGTCCCTTCCAGGTCCGCAATGGTACGCGATACTTTCAGCACCCGGGAATAGGCCCGGGCGGAAAGGCCATAGTGGTCGATGGCTTTAGAAAGGAGGTTCTTCGCCTCGGGGGATAAGGTACAAAACCGTTTAAGCTCCTTGAGGTTCATCTCAGCGTTGGTGCGGGCCTTCCCGAACCGCTCCCGCTGGATCTCCCGGGCGGCTTCCACCCGGGCCCTGACCGCCTCGGAAGGCTCCCCGTTGCCTTCCCCCAAAAGCTCCTCCCGGGAAAGCCTAGGCACCTTTACGAAGAGGTCTATCCGGTCCAGGAACGGTCCCGAGAGCTTCCTCCAGTAGCGTTGGATCTCGTGGGGACGACAGCGACAAGGGTGGTGGGGGTCTCCTAAATACCCGCACGGACAGGGGTTCATGGCCCCCACCAGCGTGAACGCCGCCGGGAAGGTGACAGAGATCCCCGCCCGGGTGATGGTGATGGTGCGGTCCTCCAAGGGCTGGCGCAGGGTCTCCAAGACCTTTCTGTCGAACTCGGGGAGCTCGTCCAAAAACAGGACCCCGTGGTGGGCTAGGGTGATCTCCCCCGGGGCGGGAACGCCGGCTCCTCCTCCCACCATACCCGCGTAGGAGATGGTGTGATGGGGGGCACGGAAGGGTCGCTCCCTCAGGAGCGCCACCCCCTTGGGAAGTAGGCCCGCCACCGAGTAGATCCGAGTTACCTCCAGGGCTTCCTCTAGGGATAAGGGGGGCAGGATCCCGGGGAGGCAGCGGGCGAGGAGCGACTTCCCCGTTCCCGGGGGCCCCACCATGATGAGGTTGTGTCCCCCGGCGGCGGCGATTTCCAGCGCCCTGCGGGCGTGGAGCTGGCCCCTGACCAAGGCGAGGTCCAGCCAGGTCCTTGGTCCTTTGGCCTCGGGGACCCGGTGGGGCAAAGGCTCGAGATCCGCCTCCCCGGTGAGGAAGGCGTAGGCGGTGCGGAGGTCAGGGGCGGGGTACACTGAGAGCCCCTCCACCAGTGCGGCTTCGGGAGCGGACTCGGCTGCGACGAGCATCCCTCCGATCCCCGCCGCCTTGGCGGCCAGGGCCACGGGGAGGACGCCCCGCACCGGCCGGAGTCCCCCGTCCAACGAAAGCTCACCCAAAAAGAGGAAGCCTTCCAGACGTTCCTGAGGGATCTCCCCCGCCGCCCCCAGAAGGGCCACGGCCAGCGCGAGATCAAGCCCCGCCCCTTCCTTGCGGAGATCTGCCGGGGCCAGGTTTACTGTGACCCGGAGCTCGGGGAAAGGGAGGCCGCTGTTTTTGAGGGCGGAGCGGATCCTTTCGCGGGCCTCGGTCACCTCTTTGTCTGGGAGGCCCACGATGGAGAGGCCCGGAATCCCAGGGGAGATATCGCACTGCACTTCTACCAGGACGGCTTCCACTCCAAATGGAGTTCCCGAAAGGACCTTGGCGAACATCACCCATCCTCCCCGAAGGCACCTTTGAAGTGGGAAAGCTCCCTCCCGAGCAAGGAGATCACGTCGAACCGTACTGGGACCTTCCCCAGATCCTTGCCCAAGAAAGCTTTGGCGGCGAGGAGGAGCTTTTTCCGCTTCCGAGAATCCACCGCCTCCGCGGGGGCGCCGAACCGTCCTCCGGCCCGGTGCTTTACCTCTACGAAGACCAGGGTGTCCCCGTCTTTTGCGATGATGTCCACCTCCCCGCCGCGCCAGCGCCAGTTGCGGGCGACGATGAGATAGCCCAGGGAACGGAGGTACTGACACGCCCGCTCCTCAGCTTCCCTCCACTCCATTTGGGGTAATGGTAGCGGTGGGGAGCTCTACCGGCTAATGGGGGGCGAGCCTCTGCGCCCCGGGGCTCGGGCGGACCTCCATGACCTCCGCCTCCCGTCCGAAGCGGCGCCGGTACGCTTCCTTCAGTGCTTCAGCGTAATCCTGTACCTCCTCCGGCACGAGGTGCAAGGTGATCCCACCGAACCCTCCCCCCACAAGGCGCGCCCCCAGTGCCCCATGGGCCATACCCCACTCCACCAGGAAATCGAGCTCGGGGATGCTGACCTGGAAGAGGTCCCGTAAGGAAATATGGGAGGAGTAAAGGAGCTCACCCACCTTCCGCACATCTTTCGCTTTTAGCGCCTTCACCGCGGCCAAAACCCGAGCGTTCTCCTCCACCACGTGCAGGGCACGATTCCAGAGGATTTCGGGCATTTCTCCCCGGACCTTCTCCAGCGTTTCCCGGTTCACATCCCGAAGCGAACGCACTCCCACCGCTGGGAACCGGCGGGAGAGCCAGCGGACCGCGTCCTCGCACTCCCGCCTCCGGGCGGTGTACCCCGAGGCCGCCAGGACGCGCTTGACGCGGCTTTCCACCACCAAAAAGGCTATCCCTGGAAGATCCAAGGGGACCGGCTCGTGTTCCAAGGCCCGGGTATCCAAGAACAACGCCTTCCCGGCCTCCCCGAAGTAGACCACGTACTGGTCCATGATGCCACAGGGCATCCCCACGAACCCGGTCTCCGCCCGTTGGCACAACCGCACGAGTTCCGTTCCTCCAACCTCAATCCCGTAGAGCCGGGCAAGTCCCGCTGCAAAAGCCACTTCCAGGGAGGCGGAGCTGGAGAGCCCCGCCCCCAAGGGAACATTACTCGCGATGGCGGCCTCGAACCCGTGGGGAAGAGCTTGGAGTTTCTCGAACTCCCATAGGACCCCCACGATGTAATCGGACCACCGTCCCCGGGGCTCCGGGTTGCCCAGGGGAAGCCGGGAGGCGAAGGTCTCCGCGAACGCGGCAGTGTAGACCATGACCTGCATATCACGACGGGGCCGTAGCGCCACCTCCGTGTAGCGGTTCACGGCGAAGGGCAACACATACCCCTCGTTGTAATCGGTGTGCTCCCCGATCAGGTTTACCCGCCCCGGCGCTCGGGCGACCAGGGCATCCTGTCCGGGGCCGAACACCTTCCACAGGAGCTTTCGGGCATCGAGGGCGTTCACGGCTTTATCGAGGCTGGACGCAGGGGGAGCTGAGCCACCGAGCGAGCACGTTCCCTCAATCCCAAAGTTTCTCCGGGTAAACGCCTTTCTCGATGAGTTCCAACACCGCGGCCCTGGCGTCAGGGAGGTCCTCCCGATGGGTGACCCCGAACCAACGTTCCTGCGTGGGAAGGACCCGTACCCGCGCCCGCCCCTCTTCCACCAAATCCCGTACCACCTCCGGGAGGAGGAACTCCGCCGTCTCGATCTCGTGGATGTGTTCCCGGAGGAAACGGGGGAACCGTGTCTCAAGCTCCCGAAAGATGCTCGGGGGGAAGCCCCACATGTTCATGGATACTACAGTTCCAGGGGGAAGTTCCGCCCAACCTTCCCCATCGGCTGGGTACACGATTCTCCCGTCACGCCGCTGTACCCCCCGCCGTTCCCGAATCCGCACAAGATACCCATTTCCGTCCACATCACATACCCCCCGGGTCACCGGGCCGTGGGAGCTCAAAGTGTTTTCCACCTTGTACCCCACGAGACATATCTCAAGGGTTTCTTCTTTCGGATCCAGGCTCGCGAGGAAGTCCGCCAGGGCTTGGAAGGAGGTTTGGCCGTAGAAATCGTCGGCGTTTATCACCGCGAAGTGGGAGTCCACCACGTCCTTACAGGAGAGAATGGCGTGGGCGGTGCCCCATGGCTTCCTCCTTCCAGGGGGCACCGAGAACCCCGGAGGGAGGTCCTCCAGGCGCTGGATCACGTAGTCCACCGGACAGTGCCGCTCGATCCTCCTTCCCACCCGGGCCCGGAAGGCACTCTCCACCTCCCGGCTGAGGATGAAGACCACCTTCCTGAAGCCCGCCCGCAGTGCATCGTAGACAGAGTAATCGCTGAAGGTTTCTCCGTTGGGTCCGATGGGCTCAAGCTGCTTTGGGCCACCGAAGCGGCTCCCTACCCCAGCTGCCATTACCACCAGTGTCAGTTCCCCCATAGCTTTCCTCCGCCGTGGTTATCCTAAGGCCTCCTCCAGGGCGGCGAGGGCGTGGATGCGCGCGGTGTCGAACAGGGGGAGCTCCACGTCCTCGGGCCGAATGAGAAGGGGGAGCTCCGTACACCCCAGGATCACCCCCTGGGCGCCCCGCCGGGAAAGGCCCGCGATGGCCTGGAGGAGCTCGCCACGGGACCCATCCCGCACTTCCCCGCGGACGAGCTCCCCGTAGATCACCCGGTGTACCAGCTCCCGCTCTTCCGGAGGTGGCACCAAGACCTCTATCCCGAAGGACGAGAGTCCGCGGCGGAAGAATTCCCGCTCCATGGTGAACCTGGTGCCCAAAAGCCCCACCCGGCTCAATCCCGCCTTCCGCACTGCCCGGGCGGTGGCCTCCACGATGCTCAGCAGGGGAATGGGGGAAAGGGCTTGTACCTTATCGAACACGATGTGCAGAGTGTTGGCGGCGATGAGGCCGAACTCGGCCCCGGCTTGGGCCAGGGCCCGGAACGCTTCCGCCATCTTGGCGGCGAGCTCCTCCCAGCGACCCGCGTGCTGAAGCGCCGCATACTCGGCGAAAGAGACCGAATAAATGAGAATCTCCGGGTAGCCTGTATCGCCGAACCTGCGGATGTACTCCCGGGTGATCGTCAAGTAGTAGGTCGCCGTGGACTCCGCGCTCACGCCGCCCAAGATCCCGATCCGCTTCACGTCGATCCCAGGGTAACACGGGGAACCGCGACCAACAACACGTCCGAAGGGTGGCCCGAAAAATTTCCCTCTTGAGAACCTCGCGGCTATACTCTGGGGATTATGCGGATCTTGATCAAAGGGGCCGCGGTGGTGAGGCGACCGGGGGAGGGAGTCACCCCCGCCGCGGATGTGGTGGTGGAGGGAGCACGCTTTTCCGGTGTGTTCCCCCCGGGGGAAGCCCAAGGCGAGTTCGATAAGGTGATCGAGGCCGAGGGAAAACTCCTCGTCCCCGGCTTCGTAAATGCCCACACTCATCTAGCTATGACCCTCTTCCGTGGCCTCGCCGAGGACCTCGCCTTGAAAGATTGGTTAGAAAAGAAGATCTGGCCTGCCGAAAGGAAATTGACCGGTGAGATCGTGTACTGGTTTTCCCTCTTGGGGCTTGTGGAGATGATCCGCACCGGGACCACCGCGTTCGCCGATATGTACTTCTTCATGGAGGAGGTGGGGCGGGCGGTGGAGGAAGCGGGCCTCCGGGCCTTGCTTTCCTACGGGGTCATCGCTCCCACCCCTGAGCGAGTAGAACCTGAGCTCAAGGCAGCCGAGAAGTTTGCCCGGGAGTGGAACGGGGCCGCCGGGGGGCGTATCCGCACCGCCCTCTCTCCCCATGCGCCCTACACTTGCGGGCCGGAGGTATGGAGGGAGGCGGTGCACCTGGCCAAGGAGCTGAAGATCCCCCTTCACACCCACATCGCCGAGACCAAGGAAGAGGTGGAGTCCCACCGGGAGCGCCACGGGAAAAGCCCGGTACAGTGGCTCGAAGAGTTGGGGGCCTTCGCCGTCTCCACCATCGCCGCCCATTGTGTGTGGGTAAGCGAAAAGGACATCGACATCCTCGCTGCCCACAATGTGAGCGTGGCCCACTGCCCCAGCTCCAACCTGAAGCTCGCAAGCGGCATCGCCCCCGCATGGGCGATGCTTCAGGGTGGGGTGAACCTGGCCATCGGCACGGATGGGGCCGCGTCCAATAACACCCTGGACATGGTCCGGGAGATGCGCCTGGCAGCCATCCTGGCCAAGGCGAAAGCAGGGGATTCCCGCGCTATGCCGGCGCCCGAGGCCCTGAAGAGCGCCACCCAGCGGGGGGCAACGGCTCTGGGCTGGGCCAAGGACCTCGGGGCCATCGAGGAAGGGTATCTTGCCGACTGTGTCCTCTTCGACCTCGATGCGGTCCACTTCACGCCCGGACATGATCCCCTGGCGGATCTCGTGTATACTGCCTCTGGAGCCGACGTAGAGATGGTGATGGTCGGGGGCGAGATCCTGATGGAGGGCCGCAACCTCTTAACCCTAGATGAGGAGAAGATCTTGGCCCGTTGTCGGGAGCTAGCTCGGAAATTCCGCTGAGCTTTCGGAGGTGTTTATGGCGCTTACCCAGGAGAAAAAGAAGGAGATCATTGACCAGTTCGCCCAGCATCCCGGTGATACCGGTTCGGTGGAGGTACAGGTGGCCCTGCTCACCGAGCGCATAAGGGAGCTCACCGAGCACCTGAAGGTCCACCGCAAGGACTTCCATTCCCGGGTGGGCCTGTATAAGATGGTGGGACGGCGCCGCCGACTTCTCCGATACCTCCAGCGGACTGATCCCCAGCGCTACAAAGAGCTCATCGAACGCTTAGGCATAAGAGGTGTATAAAAGGTGCAACGTCCGTACGTAATCGAAGAAGGAGAACTGGCGGGAAGGACCCTTGTACTGGAGACGGGCCTCATGGCCAAACAGGCCGATGGGGCCGTGTTGGTGACGTGGGGAGATACCAAGGTCTTGGTGACCGCGGTGGTACGTCCCCTGGAGGAGGACCCCGGGTATTTCCCCCTCCGGGTGGACTTCGAGGAGAAGTTCTACGCCGGGGGGAAGATCCCTGGGGGGTTCTTCAAGCGGGAGGGGAAGCCCTCCGATGAGGCGATCCTGGCGGCGCGCTTGATTGACCGCCCCATTCGGCCCCTCTTCCCCAAGCGCTACAAAGAAGAGATCCAGATCATCGCCACGGTGCTCTCGGCGGAGAAGGACTGCGCGCCGGAGGTGGCGGCAATGCTCGGGGCCTCCGCGGCCCTCATGATCTCCCCGGCCCCCTTCCAGGGACCCATTGCCGGGGTAAAGGTGGGGATGGAAAACGGGGAGATCGTGGTCAATCCCCCGGCGGCGGTCCTGGAGGAAGGGGACATGGACATCACCGTGGCCGGGACCGCGGACACGGTCACCATGGTAGAGGGCCACATGCGAGAGGTCCCCGAGGAGAAGGTCCTTGAGGCGATCCGCAAGGCCCACGAGGTGATCAAAGAGCTCATCTCGCTCCAGGAGCGGTTCGTAGCCAAGGTTCCAGTGGAAAAGCACCCTGTCCCCGAGCCCTCCCCAGAGGAGGAGAGGGTTCGGGAGAGGATGCGGGAGCTGGTGTGGGATAAACTCCCCCGGCTCCGGGAGGCCCCCTCCAAGAAGGACCGGGAGAGGCTGGCCGAGGAGCTTGAGGAGGAGGCCATCGAAGCCCTCCTCGCCGAGTACCCCGAGGAAGAGCGGGGAGAGGTCGAGAAGCTCGCCGGGGAGATCTTCCAGGAGCTCTACCGGGAGTACGTGCGGAAGTTGGTCCTGGAGGAGGGAGTGCGGATCGACGGGAGGAAGCCCGACGAGATCCGGCCCATGTCCGTCAAAGTGGGGCTCCTCCCCCGGGTACACGGCTCCGCGCTCTTCACCCGGGGCGAGACCCAGTCCCTGGGGACCTGCACCCTGGGGGCCACCCGCCGCGACGCCCAGATCATCGACCTCATGATCGAGGAGGGACTCAAACGGTTCATGTTCCACTACAACTTCCCCCCCTTCTGCGTGGGGGAGGCGGGGAGGCTGGGGGCGCCTTCGCGCCGGGAGATCGGCCACGGGCACCTGGCGGAGGGAGCGCTTCTTGCGGTGATCCCGCCGGAGGACGAGTTTCCCTACATCATCCGGTTGGTGTCGGAGATCCTCGAGTCCAACGGCTCTTCGTCTATGGCCTCGGTGTGCTCGGGGTCGCTCGCCCTCATGGACGCCGGCGTCCCCATAAAGGCCCCGGTGGCCGGGGTAGCCATGGGGCTCATCACCGAAGGGGACCGCTACGTGATCCTCACCGACATCCAGGGCCTGGAGGACCACTTCGGCGACATGGACTTCAAGGTGGCGGGGACCGAGCGTGGCGTCACCGCGTTCCAAATGGATGTCAAGATCGGGGGAATAAGCGAGGCGCTCCTCAGGGAGGCCTTGGAACAGGCCCGGAGGGCCCGGATGGAGATCCTGCGGGTGATGCTCGAGGCCTTGCCTAAGCCCCGCACTCAAATCTCCCCTTACGCCCCGATCCTGGAGCTCATGCGGATCCCGGTGGAGAAGATCGGCCTCGTCATCGGCCCCGGGGGCCGCACCATCCGCGAGATCCAGGAGACCACCGACACCGAGATCGAGATAGAGGACGACGGCCTCGTGCGGATCGTGGGCTCTTCCCGCGAGGCGGTGGAGAAGGCTAGGGCGGCTATCGAGGAGCTGACCCAGGAGCTGGAAGTGGGGAAGATCCTCAAGGTGAAGGTGAAGCGCATCGCCCCCTTCGGGGCCTTCGTGGAGATCCGCCCCGGGGTGGAAGGACTTATCCATATCTCCAACCTCTCCGAAGGGTTCGTGCAGAAGGTGGAGGACGTGGTGAAGCCGGGGGACGAGGTCCTGGTGGAGGTCATCGGCTCCGACGAGATGGGCCGCCCGGAGCTGAAGCGGGTGGAGGAGCGCCCCACCTTCAAGGTGGGCGACATCGTCCAGGGCAAGGTCACCAACGTGGTCGACTACGGGATCTTCGTGGAGCTCGCCCCCGGCGTCCGAGGGCTCGTGCACAAGACCCGCCTGGGCGAGGGCGCCAAGGATCCCCGCCAGGTGGCCAAAAAGGGCGACACCATCTTAGTGGAGATCGTGGAGATCGATGAACAGGGCCGCTACAAGCTCCGCCGGGTGGTCCCGAAGACACCTCTTCGGATCTCGCCCTCCTCTTAAGCGTACATGCACGAGGTTTATCCCGGCTGCCTACGGGAGGAACTTTCCCCGGGTGTGGACCTTATCGTGGAGAGCATCCCCCACGCCAATTCCGTGGCCATGGGGATATGGCTTTCGGCCGGGAGCCGGGAGGACCCCGCGGGAAAGGAAGGCCTTGCCCACTTCACTGAGCACATGGTCTTCAAAGGGACTGAAAAACACAGCGCCAAGGATATAGCGCGGATCATCGACTCCTTGGGAGGCCAAATAAACGCCGCCACCTCCGAGGAATACACGGTCTACCATTCCACCGTGCTCGCCGAGGGGACGGAAACGGCCCTGGGGATCTTGGCCGAGCTCGTCACCAGCCCCCGGTTTGCTCCCGCCGACATCGAGAGGGAACGCGGGGTAGTCCTCGAGGAGATCCGCGAGGCCGAGGACAGCCCCGACGATGTGGCGATGAGGCTCCTGGAGGAAGCCCTCTGGGGAGACGGGCACCCCTTGGGACGTCCGATCTTGGGACGCAGGGATACCGTGGCAGCCATCGCACGGGATGATCTGTGGGGTTTTTTCGACCGGTTTTACCTGGAGGGCCGCAAGGCTGTGGTTTTGTGCGGCAAGGTCGAGCCTGAAGAGGTGGAAGCGTTGGCGCGGAAGCTTTTCCCCCGGCCCGGGAAGGAAGGGCTCCCCCCTAGACACGCCCCGCGGAGCCCGGTGGGGCTGCGGGTGGTCGAGCGACCGATCCAACAAGTGCACCTGGCCTTGGGATTCCCCACCCGTCCTGCCGGGGCTCCCGAGCGGATGGCGCTGGAGGTATTGCATACCGTGGTCGGCGGGGGGATGAGCTCGAGGCTCTTCCAGCGGGTGCGGGAGGAGCGGGGCTGGGCGTACACCGTGACCTCCTTCGTCCGTTACTATACCGACGCCGGGTATTTGGGGATTTACGCCGCGGCCGAGCCCAAACGCACGGGGGAGATCTTGGAGCTTATCTTCGAGGAGTTAGAGGATCTCGGGCGACGTGGCCCCACGGAGGAGGAGCTCAGGTGGGCCAAAAGGCGCGTGCGTGGCCTCTTCCTCCTCGGGCTCGAGACCCTAGGCGGCAGGATGGGCCGGCTGGGGTGGCTCGCGGCGTTGGGGCTTCCCCTCACTCCTCCGGCGGAGGTCCTGGAGAAGCTGGCCCAGGTGACCCAGGACGATGTCCGGGACCTCGCGGCCACCTACCTGGTGCCCGGGCGAGCGGCCTTGTCCCTGGTGGGGCAAGATGCTACCGGGCTGGAACGCCTGGGGAAGGAATTCGTGGAGGTGAAGGAAGTTGCCTAAAGCGCTTTATCCCGGGAGCTTCGATCCCATAACCTACGGCCACATTGACGTCCTCGTGCGGGCGAAGAAGCTTTTCTGCCCTTTGGTAGTGGCGGTGGTGGAGAATCCCCGCAAGACCCCTCTCTTCTCGGTGGCGGAACGGAAGAGACTGGTGGAGGAGTCCCTGCGGGAGGTGGGGATCACCGATGTGGAGGTGATCACCTACTCCGGGCTCCTGGTGGAGTGCGCCAAGGCGTTGGGGGTAGATGTCATCGTGCGGGGGCTCCGGGCTACATCGGATTTCGACTACGAGTTCCAGCTGGCGCTCACCAACCGGGACCTGGACTCGGACGTGGAAACGGTGTTTTTGATGACCGCGGGGAAGTATTCCTTCCTTTCTTCTTCCATCGTGAAGGAGGTGGCCCGCTACGGGGGCGATGTATCCAAGTTCGTCCCCAAATGCGTCGAGCGCGCCCTGCGGGAGAAATACGGCCGCTAGCCGCCTTTTTTGAACCGGGACGCAAGCTCGCGGTTTACCAAGCCCTCCGGGAGAAGTCCGTTCAGGGCCCTCCCGATGTCGTTGGCTACCTTCCGGCGGAGCTCCCCTTCGGACTCCTCTGAGTACCAAGCCACGTGGGGTGAAATCAAAACCTGGGGCATCTTGAGGAGCTCGTTCTCGGGATCCGGAGGTTCTTTTTCCATTACGTCCAAACAGGCCCCGGCCAACTGCCCCCGCTTCAGCGCCTCCACCAGCGCCTGCTCGTCCACCACCGCGCCACGGGAAGTGTTGATGAGGCAGGCAGTGGGCTTCATCAGCGCGAGGGCGTCGGCGTTTATCAAGTGGTAGGTCTCCGAGGTCAGGGGCACGTGGATGGAGAGGAAATCGCTTTGGGCGAGGAGTTCCTCAAAACCGACGCGTTTTACCCCCGAGCCGCTGAAGGCCTCTTCCGGGAGGTAAGGATCATGTGCCAGGACCACAAGGCCCAATGCCCTGGCCTTGGCCGCCAGGTGTCTCGCGATCTTCCCGAAGCCCAACAGCCCTAACACCTTCCCGCGGAGGCGGTATATTGGCCTTCCTGTCTTCCAGTCCCAAACGCCATATCGAACCTCGACTGCATAGTGAGGGACCTTCCGGACCCAAGCCAAGAGCATGGCCAAAGCATGGTCGGAAACTTCTTCCTCACAGTAAGAGGGCACATTGATGACCGCGATTCCCTTTTCCGTGGCGGCGGGCACATCGATATTGTCGACCCCGATCCCGTAGCGGCCTATGGCCTTGCATTTGGTGAGGGAGGCTATCACCTGAGCGGTGACGGGAGCGTATTGGGAAATCAGGGCATCGGCCTCCCGGGCGACCTGGATCACCTCCTCTGGGGAGGAACAATGGAATCCCTCCACCGTAGCGCCCCATTCGGCGAGGGTGGAGGCTTCTATTTCCAAGTCGGCGTAGTTGTAATCCGTAACCACCACCTTGAAGCGCTTCATGGGACCTCCTTTTGGCGCGTTTGCTTGGAGCAAGGATACCCGCTATAATAATTTGCAACAAATTATTGCGATTTTTGAGACAATGGAGCGTGGAAGCCGATCGTTGGGTTTTGAAAAAGGCCAGGAGACTCTCGAACTGATAGCGGCGAGGACCGAAGGAGTAACCGCTTTGGAGCTTGGCGATTCATTGTGCTCCCACCGCAGCACCGTATACCGGTACCTCAACGTCTTGGTCTCCAAGGGCTACGTGGGAAATAAAAACGGCAGCTACACATTGGGCCCCAAGGTCTTGGAGTTGGCGAGCTTGTACCTCGAACGCCTCGACGTCCGCGAGGTGGCGCACCCATTTCTCATCGAGTTAGCCGAAAAACTTCAGGTTACCGTACACTTGGCCCAATTGGCTGGCCCAGAAATTTTGTATATTGACAAAGTCAAGACCCACCGGTCACTCTCCCTATATTCCTGTGTGGTAAGGAAAGCCCCCGTTTACTGTACCGGCTTGGGGAAAGCATTGCTCGCGTTTACGTATTCTGAAAGGGTACAAATTACCCTCAACCAGGTCAGTTTCAAAGCCTACACCCGCAACACCATTACTGAGCGCAAAAAGCTATTAGAAGAACTTTGTGCCGTAATAAAAAAGGGTTACACCGTAGACCGGGAGGGGCATGAAGAAGGGATCTCTTGCATAGCAGCACCGATCTTCGATTTCTGCAATGAACCCATCGCTGCCATCAGTATCACCGATTTGAGCCGAAAAATTCTCCCCAACGAAACATTGTATTCCAAGGAGGTCCTCCGTGTAGCTGAAGCCATCTCCAACTCCTTGGGGAGAGCGTCCCAGGAAGGGGGTGATAAGGGGAAGACCTGATCCACCAGAAAAATTCTCACAAATAGGAGGGGGAATCCATGAGGAAACTCGCGAGTTTGATTTGGGTAGTGTTGGGAATTGCGCTCGTTGCTTTAGGGGGCGACAAGACGCCGGCGTGGCAGCTTATTAACTGGGATGGCCCGGTTTCCGCGGCCGAGCGGCTCTCCGCCGACGAATATATCCTCCCCGAAGGTTGGCAGAAAGCCGTTGAAGGCGTAGAGTACATCGTCTACTTCAACAGCGGCGCCCTCCGCCATGATCCCGCCACGGTGGTGAACATCAAGAAGTTCGAGGAGCTCACCGGCATCAAGGTCAAGGCCATCGAGGTCTCCTCCCTTATCCTCTTCGACAAGACCCTGAGCGTCCTCGTCTCCCGCGACCCTTCCATTCACGGGATGTCCCTCACCGACGCACCCCTTGAGCTTTCGCAAGTGATCGGCGCCGGCTGGGCCGCTCCCCTGCCCTTCTGGACCCCGGAGGTTCAGGAGATCTACCCCAAGGCCTTGGTGGACGCCATGCGCGGCCCCGACGGCCGGGTGTACGCCACCTGTGATACCATGCGGGTATACGTGCTCTTCTATCGGCCCTCTTGGCTCAAGGCCGCCGGGGTGGACAAGGCCCCCGAGACCTGGCAGGAGGTACGGGAGGCCGCCAAGAAGTGCCGGGAGTGGGCGGTGAAGAACTTGGGCCCTGACTACTGGGGCATCGTCTTCCCCGGCAAGTACAACCTGGCCCACATGCTCCAGGCCGGGATCTACTCTCAGGGCGCGCGGGTTTTGGTGGATGGGAAACCCGTGTGGAACAGCCCCGAGGGCCGCAATTCCTGGCAGCTTTGGTACGACTTCATCGCCACCGACAAATCTGCCCCCGAGGCCTGCCTGGGCTACACTTGGAACGACTACCAGGAAGTCTTCGCCAAGGGCAAGGCGGCCATGATGCTTGGCTTCTCCACCTACATCGTGCGCTGCTCCAATCCCGAATTGGCTCCGGGCGTCCAGACCGATGTGTTTGGAAACCCGGTGGAGGGAGGCGACTTCGCCGTGGTGGCACCGCCTAAATGGGACGCGAACCACCCCGATTCCCACCGGGCCGCGTTCATCGACTTCGACGGCTTCATCGTCAACCCCTTCGCCGACGACAAGCACCAGGCTGCCGTCATGCTCTTCGCGGAGTTCCGCATGAGCAAAGAGGCGTGCCGCAACGAGGTATTGGTGGAGGGCAACGACGCCTTCTTCCCCGGGGTGTACGATGACCCAGAGGTGTTGGCCCAGATCCGCTTCCCCGAGGCACTCAGGCTCTCGGCCCAAAACGCCGTCATGGAGGCGTTCCCGCCGGGCAGCAAGCACTCCATCGACATCCTGGTGGAGTACTTCGGGAAGGCCGTGACCGGCCAGATGGACGCCCAGGCCGCCTTGGACGCGGCGCAGAAGGAGATCGACGAGATCTACTGGTGATCGGATTGGAACACATCCTCGGGCGGAAAGGGGGGCCGCGATCGTCGGGGTCGCGGCCCCCACGTCGCTTCAGGCTCTCCGACAGCCAGTTCGGGGCGCTGGTGTCCCTTCCGGGCCTCCTGCTCCTGCTGCTGTGGGTGGGGGTTCCACTGGTAATCGTGGTGGTAATAAGCTTTTACCGCTACGATTTCATCCGCCCTACGAAGTTCTACGGGTTCGGCAACTACATCAAGCTCTTCCACGACCGGGTGTTTTGGCTCGCGGTCAAGAACACCTTCATCTTCAGCCTGGGTTCCACGTTCATCACTTTTCTTTTCGGGTTCACCAGCGCATGGTGTCTTTCCCGAATCGACCGCGGGGGCACCTTCTTCAGGACCCTGATGATGCTCCCTTGGGCCGTTCCCCTGATCGTCTCCGGGTTCATTTGGGGGTGGATGTTCAACCCTACTTACGGGGTAATAAACGATATCCTCCTCAAACTGGGCGCCATAAAGGCCCCCCTCGACTTCACCGCTGACCCCTCCCTGGCCATGTTCAGCGTGATCTTGGCCGATGCGTGGACCCGGATCCCGTTCCTGACCATCCTCGTTTTGGCGGGCCTTGAACGCATCCCCGCGGAGCTCTATGAAGCGGCCCGGATCGATGGCGCGGACATCTTCCACGAGCTCCGTCACATCTCCATTCCCATGGTAAAAGGCCCCCTTCTCACTGGCTTGTTGATAACCTCCGTCTTTTCCTTCCGTTCCATTGACGCCATCTTTTCCATGACGCAGGGGGGACCGGCCAAGGCCACCTACGTCCTGGGCCTTTACACCGTGGACAATATCTACCGGTTCCTCAACTTCGGGCGGGCGGGAGCGATAAGCGTCATGCTCCTTTTGTTTTGCTCCCTCATCGCCAGTGCCTATGTGTACTTCCTGCTCAAGGAGGAGAGATGGTCCTGAGGAGGTGGGCAGCCCGCATCGTGGACCACAAGGCCACCGCCTACGTGCTCTTGTGCGTCATCTTGGCGGTGCTCCTTTTCCCCATCTTCTGGACGTTCATCACGTCGTTCAAATCTCTGGAGGAGACGTTCCACTGGCCTCCCACGTACTTCCCCCATCGCTTCACGTTCGAGGCCTACTTCGGCGGAAGGCGGGGAATCCTCACGGGCTCCCCGGTGCCGATCTACCTCATGAACTCCCTCATCATCTCCCTCACTACCTCCTTTGTGGTCACGGCCGCCGGGATCCTCACCGCGTACGGGCTTGTGCGTTACCCGTTTAAGGGAAGCAAAGCCGCGTTGGTGTTATTCCTTCTGACCCGGTTGATCCCTCCGATCGCATTGCTATTGCCGTTTTACCTCATCCTGAGGTACCTCGGCTTGATCAACACCCGGACCGGGGTGATCTTCTACACCATCTACCTCTGTTACCCCCTGGTAGTCTGGATGCTGAAGTCTTTCTTCGAGGCGTTCCCCGGTGAGCTCATCGATGCCGCATTGGTGGACGGGGCCAGTCGCTTGGGCGCCCTCTTGCGGGTGGTGATCCCCACCATGGCCACCGGGATAAGCGCCGTGGCCATCATCGCGTTCCTTTGGACGTGGAACGAGTTCCTTGCCCCATTCATCTTCATCAACTCCGATGTGCTCAAGCCGATCACGGTGGGGATCTATTACTTCGTGGGCGATGAGCTCACCTACTGGAATACCCTGGCCGCCGCCGGAGTATTGGCCATAATCCCCGGCATCATCTTCTTCATCGTGGCGCAACGGTGGATCGTCAAGGGGCTCACGGCCGGGATGGGAAAGATGTGAGCGGGAATGATCCGTCACTTCGAGTCGCCTCCCCTCTATGTCCAGGGGCCAAACCTGCTCGCCCGGTGTGGGGCGTATCTCGGACGAGTGGGCGCGCGCCTCACGGTCATTGCTGACGCCGTGGTGGAGGGGATCGTCCGCGAGCCCCTCGAGCGGACAGCAGAAGAGCACGATCTGGACATAATTTTTCTGCAATTCGGGGGGGAGTGTGAGCGCGGGGAGGTGGAGAGGCTCGCCGCCCTGTGCTTGGGCGTGGATGCCGTGGTGGGTGCCGGGGGAGGACGCGCAGTGGACGCCGCCAAATTGGTGGGGAACCGCTTGGGGATATCCGTGGTTTCCTGTCCCACCCTGGCCTCCACCGACGCACCGGTGAGCCGGGTGGCGGTCCTCAACCGCGCCGACGGCTCGGTGGAGGAGATTCGCCTCCTGAGCCGTTCGCCCGCGTTGGTATTGGTGGATAGCCAGGTTGTTGCCGCGGCCCCGCCCCGCTACCTCGTGGCGGGGATGGGAGATGCCTTGGCCACTTGGTTCGAGGCCCGGGCGTGTTGGCACGCTGGGGGAAGGACCCTGTTCGGGGGCCCGCCCACGTGGGCGGGCCTATCGTTGGCACGCCAGTGCTGGGAAAACCTGAGGAGACACGCCCGGGAGGCCCTCTCCCAGGCCCAAGCCGGTGTAGTGGGGGAAGCCCTGGAAACGGTGATAGAGACCAACATCCTCTTGAGCGGCCTCGGGTTCGAAAACGGGGGCTTGGCCCTGGCCCACGCGATTCACAACGGGCTGACCCAGATCCCTTCCACCCATGAGGCCCTACATGGTGAGAAGGTGGCGTTCGGGTTGCTTGTACAGTGCGTGGCCGAGGAGGCCGAAGAGGTGGAGGAGGTGTTGTCACTCCTCCTGGACCTCGGCCTCCCCGTCACCTTGAGGGAGCTCGGGCTAGAGCGGAGCGAAGAGGCGCTTGTGCGAGTGGTGGAATACGTGTTCGAGAGGGAAACGAACAAGCTTGAAAACGAGCCCGTGCAGCTTTCCCCGGAAGGGCTCATGGATGCCCTGCTCCGTGCCGACGCCCTGGGACGTGCCGCCAGATCCCGGGGGTGACGGGATGGACAAGGCGCTGCGGCTGCACCCGCGGGACAACGTGGCCCTGGCCCTGGAGTCCCTCCCCCCGGGAGTTACGGTTTGTGTGGGGGAAAGCGCGGTGCGCACGCGCGATCGGATCCCGTACGGCCACAAATTCGCGCTTTCGCCCATTCCGCGGGGAGATCGGGTGATCAAATACGGCCACCCCATCGGCCGGGCCACGCGCGACATCTCGCCGGGGGAGCACGTCCACGTTCACAACTTGGGAAGCGGCAGGACCTACGGGGATACGGCTCTGCCAGAGGAAAAGGTGGACTTGCCCAAAGTCCCGCGTCCCTCCGCCACACACTTCCTCGGCTTCCGCCGACCTGACGGCCGAACGGGGGTGCGTAACCACGTATTGGTATTGGCCGCGGTCCACTGCGTCAACGGGGTGGTGGAACGCATCGGCCAAGAAGTTCCGGGGACCGTGGCCCTCCCCCACATATACGGTTGTTCTCAGCTGGGCGAGGACCTGGAGCTTACCGTGCGGGTACTCAGGGCGTACGCCTCGCATCCGAACGTGGGAGCGACCCTTCTTGTGGGGCTCGGTTGTGAGGCCCTGCCCACGGTAGAGCTCGTGGAGGAGCTAAGAAGTAAAGGGTACGTGATAGAACTGCTCACCGTGCAGGAGGTGGGTGGGAGCCGAGCGGCCGTGGAGAGGGGGAAAGCCATGGCGTCGGAGCTCCTCCGGAAAGTGAGGGAAGCCAGGCGGGAACCGATCCCGTTGTCGGAGCTGGTGGTGGGCGTTGAGTGTGGTGGCTCGGACGCTTGGTCCGGGATCACGGCCAACCCGGTGGTGGGGGCGGTGGCGGATGCCTTGGTAGGGCTCGGTGGCACGGTGATCCTCTCGGAAGTCACGGAATTCATCGGGGCCGAGCGGATCCTGGCCGCCAGGGCCGTTTCCCCAGAGGTGGGGGAGGAGATATTGCGGGCCGTGGCGCGCAGGGAGGCGGTGGCCGAGGAAATGGGAGTGGATCTGCGGGGAGCTCAGCCGAGCCCGGGAAATATGGAAGGAGGGTTGACCACCATCGAGGAGAAGTCCTTGGGCGCCATCGCCAAAGGGGGCACAACCCCGGTGATGGAGTTCCTCCCATACGGAGAGAGCCCCACTGCCCGTGGATTGGTGGTTATGGATACTTCGGGGAACGACCCGGAGTCAGTTACGGGCATGGTGGCCGGAGGGGCGCAGCTCGTCCTTTTCACCACCGGACGCGGCACCCCCCTGGGGAACCCCATCGCCCCGGTGATAAAGATCTCGAGCAATACCCCCCTGTTCGAGCGGATGCGGGACGACATCGACTTCGACGCCGGGCCGATACTCCGGGGGAGCTCCGTGACCCGTGTCGCCGGAGAGCTCCTGGAGCTCCTCATCGCGGTGGCCGGGGGGAAGCTTACCCGTGCGGAAGAATGGGGACACCGGGAGTTCGCCATCGAGGCCCGGGCCCCCAGGGTGTGAAGGGAGGAAGATGAGGATCCGAAAGTACGAGCTCTTTCCGGTGCCGCCGCGGTGGCTGTTCCTCCGGGTCGAGACTCAGGAGGGGCTGGTGGGGTGGGGGGAGCCCGTGCTGGAGGGCCGCGTGGAAACGATGGTGGCTGCCGTGCGCGAGCTCATGGAAAAGTACGTCCTCAAGCTGGACGTTTCCCGGATCGAGGATGTGTGGCAGGTGCTCTATCGTGGGGGGTTTTACCGCGGAGGGGCGATCTCGATGAGCGCCCTGGCGGGGATCGACCAAGCCCTGTGGGACTTGAAGGGGAAGGCGTTGGGGGTGCCGGTTTACGAGCTCTTGGGCGGTCCGTGCCGGGAACGGGTCCGAGTCTACCGGTGGATAGGAGGGGACGAGCCCGGAGAGGTGGCGGAAGAAGCGGAAGCCCAGGTGCGCCGCGGGTTCACCGCCCTGAAGATGAACGTGGCGGGAAAGCTGGAGCTCCTCCCGAAGGCCTCCCGCATCCAGGTGATAGTGTCACGGATCGCCGAGGTCCGGGAGGCTGTGGGGGACGACGTAGACATCGCCATAGATTTCCACGGCCGGGTATCGGCGGCCCTGGCGCCCCGCCTTGTGCGAGCCCTGGAGCCCTTATCGCCCCTGTTTTACGAAGAGCCCCTGTTGCCCCCGCTCGTTCCGCGCCTTGAACGCCTGAAGGCCTTGACCACCGTGCCGTTGGCGTTCGGGGAAAGGCTCTACAGCCGGTGGGATTTCCGCCCGTTCCTGGAAGCGGGGGTGTTGGACGTGGCGCAGCCGGACCTTTCCCACGCCGGGGGGATCAGCGAGTGTCGCCGTATCGCGACCTTGGCCGAAACTTACGGGGCAGTGGTGGCCTTTCACTGTCCCTTGGGCCCCATCGCCCTGGCGGCCTGCATCCAGGTGGCCGCGGCTGTTCCGAATTTTTTGATTCAAGAAACCAGCCTGGGTATCCATTACAACGAGGGGGTGGAGCTCACCGATTACCTCACGAACCCCGAGGTCTTTGCCCTACATGAGGGGTTTGTACTTCTGCCCGAAGGGCCGGGACTTGGGATAAACGTGGATGAGAGGGCGGTGCGTTCAGCATCGTCCACGTCCCTGGACTGGAAGAACCCTATCTGGAGGGATCGCGATGGGAGCCTATTGGAGTGGTGAGGAGGCCTTGGGTAAGGGAGGACGGAATAGCGCGGGCGAGGCCATGTTCTCGCTTGCCGGCAAAGTCGCCTTGGTGACCGGAGGGAGCCGGGGGCTTGGAAGGGGAATCGCGCTGGCGTTGGCAAGGGCCGGCGCCGATGTGGCAGTAGCCAGCCGAAACCGCGCGGCTCTGGAGGAAGTGGCGGGGGAAATCCGGGAACTGGGGCGGCGCTCCGTCGCCGTGGTGGCCGATGTATCCCGGGTGGACGGGGCTAAACGAATGGTGAAGGAAACGACTTCGGCCCTGGGGAAACTGGACATAGTGGTCAACGCCGCCGGGGTGAACCAACGGTGTCCGTCCCTGGAAGTAACGGAGGAGCTTTGGGATTTCATCCTGGACACGAACCTCAAAGGGACCTTCTTCGTCTGTCAGGCGGCGGCAGCGGTGATGCGGGAGGAAGGCGGGGGAAGCATTATCAACATCGCCTCACTCCTTTCGGGGGTGGGCATCCCTACTTTGGCCCCCTACGCGGCCAGCAAGGCAGGAGTGGTGGGGCTGACCCGGGTGCTCGCGGCCGAGTGGGGTCCTTTGGGTATCCGGGTGAACTGTATTGCCCCTGGATATTTCCGCACCGACATGACCAAGGGCCTCTTCAGCGACCCCGATTGGTACGCCCGGCTCAAACGGCAGGTCCCTTTAGGCCGAGAGGGATATCCGGAGGATCTTGCGGGGGCGGCGGTCTTCCTCGCTTCGGACGCGTCCCGCTACGTGACCGGCCAAGTGATCTATGTAGATGGGGGGTTTATAGCCTCCCGGGAAAAATGACACGGGGATAAGGAGGGAACATGCGCAAACACGAGATCCTTGAACGCTTACGTTCGTCCGGTGCCCTGGGGATTATCCGGGTACAGACCTCGAGTGACCTCGTGCGGATCGCCCAGGCCCTGCGGGAGGGAGGGCTTCAGTGCCTTGAAATCACGATGACCACCCCCGGGGCGCTCGAGGCCATCGCGGAGTCCCGGGAGAGGCTCCCGGATGTGTTGATGGGCGCCGGCACGGTGTTGGATGCTGTCACTGCCCGACAGGCCATTCTCGCCGGGGCCCAGTTCCTCGTCACCCCCACGGTGGAACCCGAGGTGATCGAGGTGGCGCATCGTTACGGGGTTCCCGTGATCCCCGGGGCCATGACCCCCACGGAGATCTTGGCCTGTTGGGAGGCCGGGGCCGATATGGTGAAGGTCTTTCCCGCCAGCGTGTTGGGGCCCGGGTACATCAGGGCCGTGCGCGGTCCGCTCCCCCAAATCCCCCTAGCCCCTACCGGGGGGATAACGGCCGAAAACGCCGGCGATTTCATCCGTGCGGGGGCGGCGTTGGTGTGCGCTGGCGGCTGGCTTGTGGATAAGACTGCCCTAGCGGAGGGACGCTTCGAGGTCCTCACCGAAAAGGCCTCCCGCCTTATCGCAGCTGTGGAGGCGGCTCGGAAGGAGGTGTCGTGAGCGGCTACGACCTGGTGACCTTCGGGGAGACGATGATCCGGTTGTCCCCCCCGAATTTCCGACGCTTAGAGCAGACGCATCTCCTTGAGGTGAACGTGGGAGGGTCGGAACTCAACGTGGCCGTCACCGCCCAACGTTTAGGCTTGCGGACCGCGTACGTTACCCGGCTCACCCGAAACCCCCTGGGACGGATGATCGCCAACAAGGCCCGGGAACACGGGGTGGATGTATCCCACATAGTTTGGACTGATGAAGACCGGGTGGGCGTGTATTTCGTGGAGTTCGGAGCGTCTCCCCGGCCCAACGCCGTCATCTACGACCGCCGGGACTCTGCCATGGCTCGAATTCGCCCTGGGGAAATCGACTGGGAATCGATCTTTACCGAAACCAAACTTTTCCACACCTCGGGAATAACCCCCGCCCTCTCGGAAACCGCCACCGCCGCCACGGAGGAAGCGGTCAAGGAAGCAAAGCGGGCCGGTGTCAAGGTCTCTATCGACCTCAACTACCGAGCACGCCTTTGGTCCAGAGAGAAAGCTCGAGAGGTGATGACCCCGTTGGTCGAGTCCGCCGACATCCTCCTTACTACCGAAGAGGACACCGCCAGGGTCTTCGGCATTAAGGCCGAAAGCTACGAGGAAGTAGCCAAGAAGCTGGCAGATGAGTTCGAACTCGAGGCCGTGGCCATCACCATCCGCGAGACACCCTCCGTCTGGCGGAACACCTGGACGGCCATTGTTTACGCCGAAGGGGAGATCTTCCGGGGACCGAAATACGAGATCGAGATCGTAGACCGTGTGGGAGCAGGAGATTCCTTTACAGGGGGATTCCTCTACGGCTACCTCACCCGGGGCCCGGAAGCCGGCGTCAACTACGGGGTGGCGGTATCGGCCCTCAAGCAGACGAACCCCGGCGACATCTGCTGGGCAACTCCGGAAGAAGTGGAGCGACTGCTCAAGGGGGGAGGCCTGCGCATCGTTCGCTGAAGGGAAACAAGGGGGCCACTGGCTTCGCCGCCGTGGCCCTCTTGAACCTCTTCTCAACGGAACCGCGCTAAGCTCTCCACGAAAAAAGTGGTTTGACTTTGATTTACCCGACGTTGAAACGCGGCGGATTCGCGGATTCCATCTGGTTTTTCAGTCAGCGCCAAAAAATTTCATCCCAATCAGTTGGCCGGCCTCTTTCGCTTTCATGAACCCAAATCGGCAATCCGTCTCGTAAATACCGTGATGCCTCAAAAACCTATGTTACCGAGGGTCTGGGCTTTGCCTCCTAATCG
>ENA-OSAI01000106-OSAI01000106.1-marine-sediment-metagenome-genome-assembly--contig:-NODE-106-length-52296-cov-40.149997_pt1 | contig 52296 bp, 44 predicted proteins | sample MGYA00237871_ERZ529316 | MGnify/ENA primary metagenome ERZ529316 (study PRJEB26369, sample SAMN03142814) | marine sediment metagenome | biome: marine; feature: borehole; material: sediment...
CGCCCCCAGAGCCCCCCGGAGCCGATGGCCAGAAGGGACTGGAAGACCTGGTAGCCATAGGTTTCCTGGTAGGCAGCCGGGTTGAGGAATGCCAGCAACCTCCCAACCCGATACGGGGCAGCCACCACCAGCAGCCCTCCCACTGGCAGCCCCCCCAGGGCGGTGAGCGCCAGGTGCCGCACCGGTACCCCCCCCACCAGCAGCAAAAAACCGGTCAAAGTCACATAAAGCACCAGCATCCCCAGGTCCGGCTGCAGCAAAAACACCAGCCCGAACCCACCCAGCACCACCAGGTACGGGGCTATCCCCTGGGCGAAAGTGTGGATCTCCTCTCCCCGCCGCACGAGGGAGCTGGCGAGATACAAGACCAAAGCCAGCTTGCCCAGCTCGGTGGGCTGGAAGGAAAACGGGCCCAACCGCAGCCACCTGCCCCCGCGGGCCACCCCGGGCACCAACGTGGCCAAGCTCAGCAGGAAAACCCCCAGCAGCAGCAAGTCGTCCACCTCGGCCCAGCGGTGGTAGTTCACCCGCCAGAACACCACCAGCAAGGCCAGCCCCAATCCGGCACCGAGCAGTTGGCGGACCAAAAAGGCCAGGGGCTCACCATAGAGCCGGTACCCCAGCACGAAGCTGGTGGAGTAGACGCACAGGAATCCCAACAGGGTGAGGAGCACCATTGCTACTAGGAGCTGAGCTTCCGTTTTCCCCACGGCCACCTCCGGGAAGGTAGTGTGGACCACATGTCCTCTGAAACGAAGGACCTGAGAGGGAAACCAGTGGTCTATAGGTGAGGCTGGGAAGTGCCGGCTGTCTTAGGGATCGGGGACAGGTGGGGGGATTTTCCGAGATAGTTGTCCGAAGGCTTCCCGGAAGGCCCGGCCTCGGTGGGCGTAGTTTTCGAACTGATCGAAGCTGGCGCAGGCAGGGGAGAGCAGCACCACATCGCCGGGCCGGGCCCGGGCGTAGGCCCGCCGCAGCGCCTCCAGCGGCGTGGTCGCCCGCTCGTACCCCACCCCCCACTGGGAGAGCAAGGCCGCGAAGTAGTCCTGAGACTCCCCGATCAGGATGCAATGCCGAACCTTCTCCCTGAGCAGGGGCCGCAGGAGCTGGTAGCCGCCCCCCTTGTGGCGCCCCCCTAGGATGAGCACCACCGGTTGCGAGAGGGCCAGCAGGGCGGCGCGGGTGGCGTGGGCGTTGGTGGCCTTGGAATCGTCGATAAAGGTGATGCCGCCCATGGTTCCCACCACCTCCAGCCGGTGGGGTTGCCTCAGGCTGGGCTCTATTTCCCGCCACGGGGGTGGGGAGGAAGTCAAATCGGGGAAAGCGAGCGAGCAGGCAGCCCAGGCCGCCGAGAGGTCCGCCCGCAGGTGCTGGGGCAGGCCCTCCCCCCAGCCCGAGGGGAGGTCGGCTTCGGTATAGACCCTCACCTGTGCCCGAGGGGAAAGCCGGGAGAGTAGTTCTGGGGGGAGGACTGCCCAATCTCCCTCCCGCTGGTTGCGGAAAATCCGGGCCTTGGCAGCGAAATAGTGGGCCAGGGTTTGATGATGGTCAAGATGATCAAAAGAGAAGTTAAGCCACACCGCCACTTGTGGCCGAAATCTCACCGTCCACTCGAGCTGGTAGGAGCTCACCTCCAGCACCCAGGGTTTCCCGCTGGCCTCGGCCAGGGTGGAGATGGCCGGCCGGCCGATGTTCCCGGCCACCACCGGCTCTAAGCCCACAGCCCTGAGGATGGCCCCGATGAGCTCGCAGGTGGTGGACTTCCCATTGGTGCCGGTGACGGCGATCAGGGTCCGGGGTTGGGCCAGCCGGAAGGCGAGTTCGATTTCGGACCACACCCTCGGTGCCTGGCGGAGCAGCCGCAGGTGAGCCGGCACCCCGGGGCTGGGCACGATCAGCTCTGCCTCCAACACCCGCTCGCTGTGGCCCCCATCCTCCCACGCCACCCCGTGGGCCCGCAGAAAGGCCTTTTCCTCCGGGGTGAGCCGGCGCGCCTCTGAGAGGAAGAGGGAAAATCCGCGTGGAGCCAGGGCCTCCACCAGGGCCCGGCCCGTCTTCCCCAGCCCCAGCACGGCGATCTTCCGGAACGACAGCGGAGTGGACACAAACCCAATCTTACCTTCGCCCCCGGATGAGGGGAGGCGTTTATAATCGGCCCAGATTTTTCGATTTGCGCAAAGGCTGAAAGGAGACGGGGTGAACCAGGACAGGCTTGTGACAGCGGGAGTTAATGCAATCCGGTTTCTGGCAGCGGACATGATCCAGGAGGCCAACTCCGGCCACCCCGGCCTCCCCCTGGGGGCCGCGCCCATGGCGTACGTGCTGTGGACGAGGCACCTGAAACACAACCCCCGGAACCCCAAATGGTTCGACCGCGACCGGTTCGTGCTCTCGGCGGGCCACGGCTCCGCCCTCCTCTACGCCCTCCTCTACCTCACCGGCTACGACCTCCCCCTGGAGGAACTCAAGAGGTTCCGACGGTGGGGGAGCAGGACCCCGGGCCACCCCGAGGCGGACCGCGCCCCCGGGGTGGAGGTGACCACCGGCCCCCTGGGGCAGGGGATAGCGATGGCGGTGGGGATGGCCATGGCCGAGGCGCACCTGGCCGCGATCTTCAACCGCCCCGGCCACGAGGTGATAAACCACCACACCTACGTCCTCGCCTCCGACGGCGACCTCATGGAGGGGGTGTGCGCCGAGGCCTGCTCCCTGGCGGGGCACCTCCGGTTGGGGAAATTGATCGTCCTCTTCGACGACAACGGGGTGTCCCTGGCGGGGACCACCGACCTCACCTTCACCGAGGACGTCCTCAAGAGGTTCTCCGCCTACGGATGGCACACCCAGCGGGTGGAGGACGGGAACGACCTCGGGGCCATCGACGCCGCCATCCGGAGGGCCAAGGAGGAGCGGGACAGGCCCTCCATCATCGCGGTGCACACCGTGATCGGCTACGGGGCCCCCACCAAACAGGGCACCTACAAGGTCCACGGGGCCCCCCTGGGGGAGGAGGAGCTCCGGGCGGCCAAGGAGCGGCTGGGATGGCCCACCGAGCCCAGGTTCCACGTGCCCGAGGATGTCCTCGCCCACTTCCGCGAGGCGGTGGAGCGGGGGGAGAGGTGGGAGGAGGAGTGGAACGCGCGCCTCGAGGCCTATCGGGGCGAATACCCGGAGCTCGCGGCGGAGCTCTCCCGCCGGATCCGGGGCGAGCTCCCCCCGGGCTGGGATGAGGGCCTCCCTGAGTTCCCCCCCGACGAGAAGGGGATCGCCACCAGGAAGGCCTCGGGGAAGGTCCTCCAGGCCCTGGGGGAGAGGATCCCCGAGCTCATCGGGGGATCGGCGGACCTCAACCCCTCGGTCCACACCGTCCTCCCCGGGGAGGGGGACTTCCAGGCCCCCGGGGGGAAGCCCCCGGGGGTGCAGGGGGACGCCGGGGGCCCCTGGGATTACTCGGGCCGCAACATCCACTTCGGCGTGCGGGAGCACGCCATGGGGGCCATCGCGGGTGGCATCGCCCGCCACGGGGGCCTCGTCCCCTTCGTGGGCACCTTCCTGGTCTTCTCCGATTACATGCGGCCGCCGATCAGGCTCGCGGCGATGATGGGCTGCAAGGTGGTGTACGTGTTCACCCACGATTCCGTGGGGATCGGCCAGGACGGGCCCACCCACCAGCCGGTGGAGCAGCTGGCCTCGCTGCGGGCGGTGCCCGACCTCGTGGTGATCCGGCCCGCCGACGCCAACGAGGTGCGGGAGGCGTGGATCGCGGCCCTGCGGAGGGACGGCCCCACCGCCCTGATCCTCACCCGCCAGAACCTCCCCGTCCTGGACCGGGGCCGCCTGGCCCCGGCGGCGGGGCTCCACCGGGGTGCCTATGTCCTCTGGCAGGCGGGGGGTGGGGAGCCGGACGTGATCCTCATCGCCACCGGCTCCGAGGTCCACGTGGCCCTCCGGGCCGCCGAGATCCTCGCCGGGGAAGGGCTGAACCCCAGGGTGGTGGCCATGCCCTCCTGGGAGCTCTTCGAGGCACAGCCTGAGGAGTACAAGCGGGAGGTGCTCCCGCCAGCGATAAAAACCCGGGTGGCGGTGGAGGCCGGGGTCCGGCTGGGCTGGGACCGATACGTGGGCCAGGAGGGGGCCGTGATCTCCGTGGACCGGTTCGGGGAGAGCGCCCCGGGGAACGAGGTCCTAGAGAAGTTCGGCTTCACCCCGGAAGAGGTGGTCCGGTTGGCGAAGGCCCTCCGCCGGCACTGAGCCAGGGCTTTTTGGTTGGGAGCCCGGGAAAGTCCGCCCTGCCGGCGTAGGGGGGTCCGGTGGCTTTGGGGTGCAGCAGGCTTTCGAAAGCCGCGCTTTTGCGCCCTGGGACGCAGGCCAACCTCAGCCAGAGGCGGGGTTTTGGGAGAGGAAGAGGTCGGCTTTCTCCAGGAGCTGGCGCTGTTCCTCGTGGGTGATCCGCTGGAGGGCTTGGGGGAAGGGGAGCCAGGCCAGGGCGGCCACCTCCCGGGGGGCGGGGCGTCCGTCCCCCTGGGCTCGGGCGAGGAAGAAGGTCACTTCCTTTTGGATTTCCTCCCCCCCGCGGAAGAACCGGTAACGCACCAGTTCCCTAAACCCGGGCTGGGGCTGGATGTCCACCAGGCCCACCTCCTCGGCCACCTCCCGCCGGGCGGCCTCCTCCACCCCCTCCCCGGGTTCCACCCGCCCTTTGGGGAACCCCCAGTGTCCTCCCTGTCGGTTCTTGATGACCAGGTACTCCCGTTTCCCCTCCCGGAGGCGAAACAGGACGTAACCCGCTGCCCTCTCCCGGGGCATGGGCCCTAAATCACGCTCAGCTCCCGGCCCCGCACGTCATAGGCCTTGGGGGCCAGGGCCAGGCATTGTAGCTCTCGCCACAACACCCGGAACGACTCCGGGATGCCCGGCTTGGGGAAGTCCTCTCCTCGCAGGATGGCCTTGTACAGCTGCACCCGTCCCTTGGCGTCGTCGGACTTCACGGTCAGCATCTCCTGGAGCAAGCTGGCCGCGCCATAGGCCTCCAGGGCCCACACCTCCATCTCCCCCAGCCGCTGGCCGCCGAATTGAGCCTTCCCCCCCAGGGGCTGCTGGGTGATGAGGGCATAGGGGCCGGTGGAACGGGCGTGGATCTTATCCGCCGCGATGTGCTCAAGCTTGAGGAGGTACATCACCCCCACCGTGACCGGGGCCTTGAACGGCTCCCCGGTGCGTCCGTCCCGCAGGATCACCTTGCCGTCCTGGCGCTGGCCGTCGGACAACCCCCGGGCCTTCAGCTCCTGGGTGAGCTCGGAGAGGATCTCCTCCTCCTTGGCCCCGTCGAACACCGGGGTGGCCACCTTCTCCCCCCGGAGGGCCGCCAGCCACCCCAAGTTGGTCTCGAAGATCTGCCCCAGGTTCATGCGGGAGGGCACCCCAAGCGGGTTCAGGATCACGTCCAGGGGGGTGCCGTCGGGCAGGAAGGGCATGTCCTCCTCGGGGAGGATCTTGGCGATGACGCCCTTGTTGCCGTGCCGACCGGCGAGCTTGTCCCCCACCGCGATGCGCCGCCTCTGGGCCACGTACACCTTCACCAGCTCGTTGACCCCGGCTTCCAGCTCGTCTCCGGCGGCCCGGGAGATGCGCTTCACCCGGATCACGGTGGCGGTGCCGGTGATGGGGGGCATCTTGAGGGATGTGTTACGGAAATTCCTCATCTTTTCGCCGAAGATGGACCGGAAGATGCGCTCCTCCGGGGAGGGCTCCGCCTCCCCCTTGGGCGTGATCTTCCCCACCAACACATCCCCGGTCCTGACCTCGGTCCCCACCCGGATGATCCCGTCCTCGTCCAGGTTGCGGAGGTCCTCCCGGGACAGGTTCGGGATGTCGGAGGTGATCTCCTCCGGGCCCAGCTTGGTCTCCTCCGCCCGCACCTCGAACTCCTGGATGTGAATGGAATCAAACACGTTTTCCTTAACCAGGCGTTCGGAGATGACGATGGCGTCCTCGTAGTTGTAGCCCTCGAAGGGCATGAACCCCACCAGCAGGTTGGTGCCCAGGGCCAGCTCCCCGCCCTCGGTGGACTGGGAGTCAGCTAGCACATCGCCCCGCTTGACCTTGTCCCCGGGGCGGACGATGGGCCGCTGGTGGAGCAGGGTGTCCTGGTTGGAGCGCTCGAAGTTCAGCAGCCGATAGGTGCGGCGGATGGCGCCCGAGCGGACCACGATCTTCTGGGCGTCCACCACCTCCACCACCCCGTCCTGCTCACAGAGCACCACCGCCCCCGAATCCCGGGCTGCCTTGGCCTCCATCCCCGTGCCCACGATGGGCGCCTGGGGGCGCACCAGGGGCACCGCCTGGCGCTGCATGTTGGCCCCCATCAGGGCCCGGTTGGCGTCGTCGTGCTCCAGGAACGGGATCAGGGAGGCGGACACCCCGACGATGGTCCGAGGGGAGACCTCGATGAAGTCCACCTCCTGGGGGGGCACGAACCGGATCTCCTCCCGGCCGGTGCGGATGGGCACCCTGTCCCCCAGGATGCGCCCCTGGTCGTCGATCTCCACCGTGGCCGGGGCAATCCGGTATTGCTGCTCCTCGTCCGCCATCAGGTACTTGATCTCCCCGGTGACCCGGCCGTCTTTCACCACCACATAGGGGGCCTCCAGGAACCCGTAGTCGTTGACCCGGGCGTAAACGGCCATGGAGGTGATGAGGCCGATGTTCTGGCCCTCCGGGGTCTCGATGGGGCAGATGCGGGCGTAGTGGGAGGGGTGGACGTCCCGCACCTCGATCTTGGCCCGGCGGGCGGACACCCCGCCCAGGGCCGACAGGCGCCGCTTGTGGGTCAGCTCCGACAAGGGGTTGGTCTGCTCCAGGAACTGCGACAGGCGCCCGGTGTAAAACAGCATGTTCACCGCCGCCTGCACCGTGCGGGCCGACACCAGCCTCCGAATCACATCCCGATCCTCCAGGTCCACCCGCGACAGCTTGTCCTGGGCGATCCTGGCCATGCGCACCAGCCCGGCCCGCAGGGCGGCCTGGGCCTGCTCCCCGGGGAGCCGCACCCGCTTGTTGGCCAGGTGGTCCTTCTCGTCCAGGAGGCGCGGCTCCCCCGGGGCTCGCAACAGGAGGTCCAGCGCCCGGTAGATGTCCTCCGGGGTGAGATAGGTCTCTTCCCGCTGGATCCCCAACTTGCGGTTCAGCTTGAACCGGCCGATGGGGGTGAGCCGATAGGTGTCGGGGCGGAAGTACAGGCCCTGGAGGTACTCCATCATCTGGGCGAAGGCGGGCCGGTCCGAGGACCGGAAGCGGTGGTAGATGTAGCGCACCGCCTCCTCCTGGGTGGAGGTCTTGTCCTCTTGCAGGGCCTTGGCCAGGGCGGGGTGGACGATGCGCACCCGGGTGCGCCCCAGGGAGGCGAGCTTCTTGAGCCGGGCCGGAGACAGCTCCTCCCCCACCTCCCAGCGGTCCCCGTCCACCTCCAGTGGCTCGGCCAACCAGGCCGCCTTCCAGCTGGGCAGGCGTTCGGAGAGCTCCTCCAGGGGGATGTCGATGGAGTAGCGGGTGAGCATCTCCTGGGTCTCCATGCCCAGGGCCCGCAGGAAGGAGGTGATGGGGACTTTCCCCCGGCGGTCCAGGTTCGCCCGCAGGGTCCAGCGGCGGATATCGAGGTCGATCTCCAGCCACGCCCCCAGCTCGGGCAGGAAGTGGGCCCGGAAGAGGTGGGGTTCCTCCCGGGTGATGTACAGGCCCGGGGAGCGGGTGAGTTCGTTCACCAGGGCGTTCTCGGTGCCGTTGATGATGAAGGTGGCCCGGGGGGTCATGAGGGGGATGTCGGCCAGATACAGCTCCGTTTCCTTGACCAGCCGGTCTCCAGAAAGCAGCCGCCCGGTCACTCGCAGGGGGGCGGCGTAGGTGAGGTCCTTGAGCCGGCACTCCCACTCCTCATGCCGGGGTTCCCCCAGGTGGGGGTCCACCAACTCCAACACCAGCTCCTCCCGTCCCGGGGAGCGGATGGGGGAGATCTCGGCGAACACCTCCGGGATGCCCTGAGTGAGGAACCGCTGGTAAGACCGCCTTTGATCGGCGGTCAGGTCAGGCGGCTCCATCCACTCCCGTGCCCGTCCGTACCTGCGTCTTTCCATAGGCAAGCGGGGCCACCTGGGGGGCGGCCCCACACCTCCTTAGATAGGCTCCCTACTTCAGCTGGACTTCCGCGCCCGCTTCCTCCAGCTTCTTCTTGATCTCCTCGGCCTCGTCGGGGCTCAGCCCCTCCTTGATGGTGGCCGGGAGCTTGTCCACCAGCTCCTTGCACTCCTTGAGCCCTTTTCCGGTGATCTCCTTGACGGCCTTGATGACCTGGATCTTCTGCTGGCCGGGGTTGGTGAGCACCACGTCCACGGTGGACTTCTCCTCGGCCGCGGCCTCCCCGCCGGCCTGGGGGGCGGCGGCCACCGCCACCGGCACCGCCGCCTGGGCGGAGACCCCGAACCGCTCCTCGATGGCCGAGACCAGCTCGGCCAGGTCCTTCACCGACATCTCCTCGATGGCCTGCAGGATTTCCTCTTTAGTCATGACTCACCCCTTCTTTTTGCTTTTTCACTTCAGAGAGGGCCACTGCCAAGCCGCGGATGATCCCGGCCAGGGCCACTGCCAGGCCCCGGATGGGGCCGGCCAGCCCTCCGGCCAGCCGGGCCAGCAGCTCCTCCCGGGAGGGGAGGGTGGCGTACCACTCCACCTGGTCCGGGGGCACCGGCTCCCCCTCGAACAGGCCCGCCTTGACCCGGAAGTGCTTGTATTTCTTGGCGCACTCCCGGGCCAGCTTGTAGGGCACCGTGGGGTCGTCCCGGCCGATCAACATGGCGTTGGGCCCGGTGAGGTAGTCCACCAGGAACTCCGCCCCCGCCTCTTGGGCGGCGATGCGGGCCAGGGTGTTCTTCACCACCCGGAATTCCACCCCTCCCCGGCGCAGCAGGCGCCGCAGTTCCACACACTCCGAGGCGGTGAGCCCCAGGTAGTCCACCAGCACCACGGCCCGGGCCTGGGACAAGCGTTCCTTCAGGGCCTCCACCTGCGCTACTTTCTCCGGCCTTGGCATCCTGCCCCCTTTATCTGCCTTGGGCCAGCTGGATGAGCTCGCCCTCGTCCACCCGGATCCCGGGCCCCATGGTGGAGGAGATGTGGACCTGCTGGAGGTAGCGGCCCTTCTGCCCCTCCGGGCGCCGCTCCAGGATGGCCTGGGTGAGGGCGAGCAGGTTTTCGTAAAGCTGTTCCAGCTCGAAATCCACCCGGCCGAACGGGGCGTGCACCACCCCTCCCCGGTCGGTGCGGAACTCGATCATGCCGGCCTTGAGCTCCTTGACCAGCTTCCCGATGTCCTGGCTGACCGTGCCGGACTTGGGGGAGGGCATCAGCCCCCGGGGGCCGAGGATCCGCCCCAGCTTCCCCACCAGGGGCATCATGTCCGGGGTGGCGGCCACCCGGTCGAACTCCAGCCAGCCCTCCTTCTGGATCCTTTCGGCCAGCTCCTCGCCGCCCACATAATCGGCCCCGGCCTCCTCCGCCTCCCGGATCTTCTCCCCCCGGGCGAACACCAGCACCCGCACCGATTTGCCGGTGCCGTGGGGCAGGGACACGGTGCCCCGCACCATGTGCTGGGAGGGGTTGACCCCCAGCTTGAAGGCGGCCTCGGCCGTCTCCGGGAACTTGGCGGTGGCCAGCCGTTTCATCAACTCGATCGCCTCCCGCACCGGGTAGACCCGCTGGCGATCCAGCGTGGCCACCAGTTCGCGGTACCTGCGGCTCCTTCTCACTTTTCCACCACCTCGATGCCCATGTTCTTGGCGGTGCCCAGCACGATGCGGATGGCCGCCTCCAGGTCGTCGGTGTTGAGGTCGGGCAGCTTCCGCTCCGCGATGCGGCGCACCTGTTCCATGGTCACCCGGCCCACCTTCATCCGGTTGGGCTCCGGGGACCCCTTGTCGATCCCGGCGGCCTTCTTCAGGAGCACGGCCACCGGGGGTTGTTTGAGCACGAAGTCGAAGGACCGGTCCTGATAGACGCTGATCTCCACGGGGATGATCAGCCCGGGCTCTTCGTTTTTAGTGGCCTCATTGAACTTCCTGCAGAAGTCCATAATGTTGACCTTGTGCTCCCCCAGGACCGGGCCCACCGGCGGCGCGGGGTTGGCCTGCCCGGCCGGGATCTGCAGCTTTATCTTTGCCACCACGTTCTTGGCCATCCGTGCCTCCTTAGACCCGCTCGATGGCGTCGAAGCTGAGGCGGACAGGGGTTTCGCGCCCGAAGATCTTCACGGACACCACCACCTCCTCCGCCTCCTTGTCGATCTCCTTGATCTCCCCGGTGAAGTCGGCGAACGGCCCCTCGATGATCTGGACCACCTCCCCCACCTCGAACTCCACCTCCACCTTGGGGGTGGGGGCGCGGGGGGCAGCCGTGGGGGCTTCCTCCAGGCCCGCTTTGCGCTGGATGAGGGCCATCTCCCGCCCCTCGATGGGGATGGGCCGGAACCGGAAGCCCACGAACCGCACCGACCCCTCCAGCCCCCGCAGGAGCTCGAACATCTGTTCCTCGTCCAGGCCCATCTTGGTGAACACGTAACCGGGGACCAACCGCCGTTTCTCGATCCGGTGGATGGTGATGATCCGCTTGTCCTTGTACTCCTTGACCTTCACCAGCCCCGAGGCGCGGGCGTAGATCTTGTGCTCCCGCTCGATCTCCGCCCCCTCTGGAAGGCTCTGGCCTTCCTTGAGCCGGGGGGGGAGGTAGGCTTCGGGGATGATCCGGCGCTCCTCCGTCCCGTCCTCATAGCGCAGGGTGACCCGCCGCACCCGCTCCCGGGCCACCACCTGCCCCCGCACGGTGATGAGGTAGTGTTCGTCGGCGTCCGGGGTCAGGGGGATGCCGGGGCGTACCCGCTCCCCCACCCGGATCTCCCGGCGGAGGCCTTTCTCTTGGGGCACCAGGTACTCCACCTCGGCCCGGTTGATGAGCTCCACCATCACCCGCCATAGGGGTTCGATGGCGGCGATGGTGGCGGGGCGGGGCAGGTGTTTGGGGGGGCGGCGGGCGAGCAGGTCCCCCCGCTGGACGCGCTGGTTGGTCTTGACGAACAGTTCGTAGTCGTAGGGGACGCGGTATTCGCTCTGTCGGCCGCGTCGGGAGCGGGAGGTGATCACCTCCTCCACCGGGACGAAGAAGTACTCTTCGCCGTCGGTTTTCAGAGGTTCAAAGTATTTTTCCCAGCCGAGCTGGCGCACGCGCTCCTCCAGCTGGCGTTTGACGCGCAGCTCGGAGCCGGCATAGGTTTGGATGGCATACCACTTTTTCCGCTGCATAAACGTCCCACATCCCCCGGCGTGATGGGGTGCCAGGGGCGTTCAAGGATTCCCTCCTCTTCCCAGGGCCTTTGCTCTCCTCCCCGGTGGAAGCTCCTCCTCTCCCGGTCTAGAACAGGTCGATGAGGAAGGTGACCAGCCGGGAGATGGCTTCGTCCACCACGAACAGGTACAAGCCCAGCACCACCACCATGAGGAGGATGAGCACGGTGAAGGTGATGACCTCCCGGCGGGAGGGCCAGCTCACCCGCTGCACCTCCCCCCGCACGGACGTCAAGTAGCGCCGTATCCTCTCGATCATGCCAGCTAGGCCCCCCTGGATTTGCCCCGCTTTATGGCCGGGGCACTGGTTTGGCAGGCCCGGGAGGACTCGAACCCCCAACCTGCGGATTTGGAGTCCGCCGCTCTGCCAATTGAGCTACGGGCCTGCGCGGCCGATGCCCCCTGGGGCACGGCAAAACAGGCGAGACTGACCTGGTCTGCCGCCCCCCCACGGCAAACCAGGCGTCTCAAACCCACTTCAACTATACCCTGCCCCCAGCGGGGGCACAACCTACCGCTTATACCTCCTTGTGCGGGGTGTGGTGCCGACACCACTTGCAGTACTTCTTGAGGGTCAGCTTCTCCCGCGTGTTGTTCCGGTTGCGGCGGGTGTGGTAATTGCGCCGGCCGCACTCGGAACAGGCCAAGGTCACGTGTACTACGATGTCTTTTTTGGCCATTACTTGAGGATCTTGGTCACCACGCCCGCGCCCACAGTGCGGCCACCCTCGCGGATGGCGAACCTAAGCCCCTCCTCCATGGCGATGTGCTTGAGGAGCTTGCACTTGAGGTTGTCCACGTTGTCTCCGGGCATGACCATCTCCACGCCCTCGGGGAGCTCGATCTCCCCGGTGACGTCGGTGGTCCGGAAGTAGAACTGGGGCTTGTAGCCGGTGAAGAACGGGGTATGGCGGCCGCCTTCCTCCTTGGATAGGACGTACACCTGGGCGGTGAACTCGGTGTGGGGGGTGATGGACCCCGGGGCGGCCAGGACCTGGCCCCGCTCCACCTCGTCCTTCTCGATCCCCCTGAGGAGCACCCCCACGTTGTCCCCGGCGATGGCCTCGTCCAGGACCTTGTTGAACATCTCCAGGGAGGTGGCCACCGTCTTTCGGATCTCGTCGGTGAGGCCGACGATCTCCACCTCCTCGCCTGGGCGCAAGCGGCCCCGCTCCACCCGGCCGGTGACCACGGTCCCGCGGCCCTTGATGGAGAAGATGTCTTCGATGGGCATGAGGAACGGCTTGTCTTCTTCACGCTTGGGGAGGGGGATGTAGTTGTCCACCGCCTCCATGAGCTCCAAGATGGGCTTGATCTCCGGGTCGTCCAAGGAGGTGGCCTGCAGGGCCTTGAGGGCCGAACCCCGGATGACCGGGATCTCGTCCCCGGGGAACTCGTACTCGGAGAGGAGTTCCCTCACCTCCATCTCCACCAGGTCCACCAGGTCGGGGTCGTCCACTAGGTCCACCTTGTTGAGGAAGACGACGATGGCGGGCACGTTCACCTGGCGGGCCAAAAGCACGTGTTCCCGGGTCTGGGGCATGGGCCCATCGGCGGCGGACACTACCAGGATCGCCCCGTCCATCTGGGCAGCCCCGGTGATCATGTTCTTGATGTAGTCGGCGTGGCCGGGGCAGTCGATGTGAGCGTAGTGGCGGTTCTCGGTCTCGTACTCCACGTGGGCCACGTTCACGGTGAGGATCTTGGTCTCGTCGCGGCGGAACAGCTTGGCGTCGGCCTTGGCCACCTCGTCGTAGGACCGCTCCTTGGCCAGCCCCTTCATGGCCAGCACCTTGGTGATGGCCGAGGTGAGGGTGGTCTTGCCGTGGTCGATGTGACCGATGGTGCCCACGTTCAGATGCGGCTTCGTCCTTACAAATTGCTCCTTTGCCATCCTGTGACCTCCTTCGATTAAGTGGCCGTTTTATTGGCTCCTGGCCCCGTGCCGGCCCAGGAGGCATTTTCCCCGCTTTTCCCGGGCAATTCCACCTGGGAGGCGTCGGCTCTCCCCGGAATTTTTCGTGGAGGGTGCCGGCCACCCTGGTCCCCGGCCCTGGATCCGGAGCCAGGCCCGCAAGTTCGCCTTTCCTCCCCCAGACTGCGACTATTTCCCGGAGCTGGTTTCCCACTGCTCAGGCTCCGGGCGAAGGGCACTGGACCGGACCGCGGGTGGATCCCCTGGGGGTATGGCCACGCCCCTTCCACCTGGAGCCCGCGGGCGGAATCGAACCGCCGACCTCACCCTTACCAAGGGTGCGCTCTGGCCTCCTGAGCTACACGGGCCCGCCTTTTGGGGATGAATCTGGGGGTCAAAAAGGGAGACCGCCTTGCCACCCCTGTCTTCTGCCCCCAAATCCAAACCCTGCCCAGTAGGGCGACGGCAAGTTTACCGTGTGTCTGGGGACACACGCAAGCTTGGTGGAGGGGGAGGGATTCGAACCCCCGAAGGCCTCGAGCCGCCGGGTTTACAGCCCGGTGCGTTTGACCGCTTCGCTACCCCTCCACGGCCCCAGGGGCCTTGGGCCGCTGGGACCTCGGTATTTTACACTTGCATCCTCCCGAATCCAGAGCCCGAAGTGTCCGCTTGGGAACCGCGGCTTCCCCCGCCACCTGGGGCGGTGAGGTTCGAAGAGGCACCTCCTCCGGCCGCGCTCAAGGGGGTGGCGAGGAAGGTGTTTAGCACGGGGGGTGGCCATCCCTCCCCCTGCCCGGGAAGTGGGGCATGGTGCCAAGACAGTTGTCCAAGCGTCATAGTGCCCTGCAGGACTTAACTTTTTATCCTCAACTGTAGAAGATGGGCCTAACCTCCCCGGGGGCGGGCCCATACCGCCCGCGCACCGGACTCCCGCACGGTGAACTCCAGGATTTCCAGCCCCAGCCCGGCACACAAGGAGGCGATCTCCTCGTCCCGGTAGGGACGCCACAGCATCCCGTCCCACTTCCCGCCCCGATAGTACCAGGTCCCATCCGGCAGAACCAGGTGGGGCCTTACTGCCTCCCCTCCCGGGGCGTCGAAGGAGAGGTAGACGAGGCCTCTTGGGTTCAACACGGCGTTCACTCGCCGCAGCACCTCCCGCGCCTGGGCCAGGGTCATGTGATCCAAGACCGAATTGGCGATGATGGCGTCGAAGCGCCGGGCGGTGGGGAGCTGTTGGGCGGGCAGGACCCAGGTTTCTATGTCCAGCCCTTCCTCACGCGCCCAGGTCCGCAGCCGCTCCATGGCCACCTGAGAGATGTCCAGGGCGGTGACCTGAAACCCGGCCCGAGCTAGGGCGATGCTCCAGTAGCCTTGGCCCGCCCCGAGGTCCAGCACCGACCGCACCCCGGCCCGGCGGAGGCGGCCAACCAGCCACCCCCAATCCCGCTCTGCCCGCTTTTTCTCAAGCGGCACCTGGGAGAACAGGCGATCCCATACCCGGGCCTGGGCCTGCGCCTCATCAGCGTCTGGGTGAAAACCTCGGTTTCCAGATCTCTCCCCCGGCGGAGGTTGGACCCACATCTTTCTGAGCTCGCCCCCTATCCAGCCTTTCTCGCTGGCCCTAAAGCTTGCGGGCTCGCGCCCTTCCCCGACAACTCAGGCCGGGTTTAGCCCTCAGCTCGGCGGATGAGCTGCTCCTCCCGGGGCCCCACCCCCACCAACGCCACCGGGACCCCCAGGGCCTCCCCGATGAACTCCAAATACCGGCGTGCATTTTTCGGGAGGTCTTCCCAAAGGCGCACCCCACAGATGTCCTCCTGCCAGCCGGCCAGCGACTCGTAGATCGGCCGGGCAGCGGAGAGTTCCGCCACTGAGCAGGGGAACTCCCCGGTGCGGCGCCCTCCGATGTCGTAGGCCACACACACCTTGAGCTCCGAGAGGCCGGAGAGGACGTCCAGTTTGGTCACCGCCAGCTCGGTGAAGCCGTTCACGCGCTGGGCGTAGCGCAGGGCCACCAGGTCCAGCCAGCCGCAGCGGCGGGGGCGGCCGGTGGTGACCCCGTACTCCCCGCCCCGCTCCCTGAGCCTTGCCCCCAGCTCCCCCGGCTCCTCGGTGGGGAACGGCCCCTCCCCCACCCGGGTGGTGTAGGCCTTGACCACCCCGATCACCCGGGCTGAGTCCGGCAGGCGCACCCCGGCCCCCCAGCCGATCCCGTGCACGGTGGTGGTGGAGGAGGTGACGTAGGGGTAGGTGCCGAGGTCCAGGTCCAGGAGGGTGCCCTGGGCCCCCTCGAAGATCACTTGTCCCCCTGTGCGCATGGCCTCCCAGACCAGGGCCTGGGTGTCCACGATCCGGTCGGCCCACTCCCGGTGGAACCGGGAAAGCTCGGCCGCCACCCGTTTCGGGTCGAAGTTTGCTCGGCCGAAAACTCGCTTCAGTTCCTGGTGGGCGGAGGCGAGGTGCCCTTCCACCAGCTCCCGGTCGCCGAGGTCCCCCAGGCGCAGGCCGCGCCGGGCCACCCGCTCCTGATAGGCAGGGCCGATCCCCCGCCGGGTGGTGCCCAGCCGGCCGGCCGTCCCCTCCAGCTCCTCCCGGAGCCGGTGGTGGGGGAGGATGAGGGGGGCCCTGTGGGAAAGGTACAGCTTGGGCCGAGGCCTCCCCTGCTTTTCCAGTTGCGAAAACTCCTCCCGAAGGACCCAGGGGTCCACCACCACCCCGTGGGCGATGACCCCGGTGGTGCCCGGCTGGAGGGCCCCGGCCGGGATCAGGTGGAGCTGCGCCTTTCCGTACTCGTCCTCCACGGTATGACCGGCGTTGGGTCCGCCGTTGAACCGCACCACCAACTCCGCCTCCCGCGCCAGGGCGTGGACGATCTTGCCCTTGGCCTCGTCACCCCACTGGGCCCCGATCACCGCGATAGTCGACATCTCTCCTCCTCCCAGGCCGCCTCGATCCCCCCCAGCACTGCCCACAATACCCGCTCCAAGTCCTGCCGCTCCCCCAGGGCCTCCAGGAGGGAAATGGCCTCCCCCCGCAGCCGGACCGGGAAATCACGGGCCGGGTTGTTCACGTTCACCCCCACCCCGATCACCGCCTTTTCGGGCTCCCCGCCCCGGAAGGTCGCCTCCACCAGCACCCCGCCCAGTTTCTTCCCCAAGAGCACGAGGTCGTTGGGCGGCTGATAGCGGACGGGGAGGCCGGTGAGGGCGCCCAAGGCCTCGGCCACCCGCCGGGCCACCGTCCCCTGGGCCGGCACCGGGGGCGGCACCGCCGCCGACAGCCACAGCCCCCCCGGGGGGGAATGCCATTCCCTGCCCAACCTGCCCCGGCCCCGGGTCTGGCGCTCGGCCACCACCACCGTCCAGACCGGGGCCACCTTGGCCAGGTCGCTTGTGGAACCTACCTCTCGGTGCCGCTCCAGCCGCCACTTGGGGGCCGCAGAAGAGGTGCCCGGTGACTGGCCGCAACCGACCTCCGGCCGCTCCGAACCCGGGATCCCAGACCCCATCGTCACCCGATCACCTACTCACCCGGCGGAGCTGGATCACCCCGCGCCGGCCGTGCACCTCCAGCTCCTGGGTGAACTCGGGCTCGGGGTGCTCTCCTTCCTCTAGGGACACGGCCAGTACCTCCTCCTTTATCCGCTCCCCGAACTTGCCGAAGATCCCGGCGATCTCCCCCCGGTAGAAGAGCTCTATCCGGTCGGTGACCTCGAAGCCGGCCTCCTTGCGGGCAAGCTGGATCCGGTGCACCAGTTCCCGGAAATCCCCCTCCGCCCGGAGTTCCTCGGTGAGCCGCACGTCCAGGGCCACCTCCCCGTCCGGCTCGGCGAGGACCACAAAGCCTTCGGCCGCCTCCCAGGTCACGTTCACGTCCTCCGGGGTGATCTCCACCCTCTCCCCGTCCACGTCCAGGGAGGCCTTCCCCGCTTGGGAGAGCTCCTCCCACAGGGCCCGGCCGTCGCCGGCGGAGATGGCGGCGGCCGCCTTTTGGGCCCGGGGGCCCAGGCGCGGGCCCAACGTCCGGAAGTTAGGGGAGAGCTTCGGCACCTGGAAGCGGGAGAGGTCTTCCACCAAGGAGAGCTCCCGCACGTTGAGTTCCGCCCTGGCCAGGTCCCACAGCTCCTGGGGCACCTCCTCGTCCCCGGGCTTTTTCACTGCGTACAGGGCGGCCAGGGGCTGGCGCACCTTGACCTTGGCCAGATTGCGGGCGGCCAGGCCCAGGGAGGCCACCTCCCGCACCCGCCGCATGGCCCGCTCCAAGGCCTCGTCTCGGGCCCCGGGACACGGCCAGTCCGAAAGGTGCACCGACTCCGGATCCCCGCTGGCCCTCAGGGACTGCCACATGGCCTCGGCCAGAAACGGGGTGAACGGGGCCAGGAGCTGGGCCAACGTCCGCAGCGCCCGGTACAGGGTGTGGTAGGCGGACAGCTTGTCCGGGGTGAGGCCACCGCCCCAGAACCGGGGCCGCGAGAGCCGGATGTACCAGTTGGAGAGGTCGTCCACCAGCCGGGCCAGCTTCCCGCACGCCCCCACCACGTCGTATCGGTCCAGGGCCTCCGTCACCTCCGCCACCGTGCCCGCGAGGCGGGACAGGAGCCACCGGTCCAGGGCCGGCCGCTCCGCCGGGGTAGGGTGCTCCTGGGGGTCGAACCCGTCTATCCCGGCGTACAGGGCGAAGAAGTCGTGGGAGTTGCGCACCGTCTCCAGGAAGCCGAACCGGGCCTTGGCCACCCCCTGGGGGTCGATCCGCCGGAGCGTCCAGGGGGCGGACTCGGAGATTAGGTACCAGCGCACCGCGTCTGCTCCATGCTGGTCCGCGATCGGCAGCGGATCGAGCACGTTCCCCCGGGACTTGCTCATCTTCTGGCCTTGGGCGTCCAGGCCCATCCCGGTGACCAGCACGTTTCTGTAGGGGGTCTTCCCGTGGATCAGCACCCCGGTCACCAGCAGGGTGTAGAACCAGCCCCGGGTCTGGTCCAGGGCCTCGCAGATGAAGTCCGCCGGGTAGGACTCGGAGAACAGCTCCTCGTTCTCAAACGGATAGTGCCACTGGGCGGTGTGCATGGAGCCGGAGTCGAACCAGGTGTCCAGGACGTAAGGCACCCGGCGCATGGCCCCGCCGCAGTCGCACTTGAGCTCCACCCGGTCCACGTAGGGCCGGTGCAGCTCCACCGCGCGGGCTAGCTCCGGGTCCAAGGCATGCTCCACCAGCTCCGCCCGGGAGCCGATCACCCGTCGGGCGCCGCACTCCCCGCAAACCCACACCGGGAGCGGGGTGCCCCAGAACCGGTCCCGGGACAGGGCCCAGTCCCGCATGGAGTTGAGGAAGTCGCCGAACCGCCCCCGGCCCACGTGCTCGGGGTACCAGCTCACTTTCTCGTTTTCGGCGATGATCTCGTCCTTCTTGGCGGTGGAGGCAATGAACCAGGAGTCCAGGGCGTAGTAGAGGAGCGGGGTGTCGCAACGCCAACAGAACGGGTAGTCGTGGGCATAGGTCTCCGCCTTGAGGAGCCGCCCCTTTTCCTCCAGGTCTGCCAGGATCGCGGGGTCGGCGTCCTTGACGAACACCCCTGAGGCCAGGGGGAACTCATCCGTGAACTTCCCGGCCCGGTCCACCGGCTGCACGAACGGGAGCCCCTCGGCCTTGCCCAGCTGGTAGTCCTCCTCGCCGAAGGCGGGGGCGATGTGGACGATCCCCGTCCCCTCCTTCATGGACACGAAGTCCGCCCCCACCACCCGGTAGGCATTCTCGCCCTGGGCCAGGGGATACAGGGGCTGGTAGCGGAGCCCGATCAGGTCCTCCCCTCGGTGTTCTCTCACCACCTGGAGCCCGTCACCCAGCACGGCCGGGACCCGGGGCCGGGCCAAGATCAGCCGCCGCCCGCCATGGGCAACCTCCACGTAGGTTGCGGCCGGGTCCACCGCCAGGGCGACGTTGGCCGGCAGGGTCCAGGGGGTAGTGGTCCAGACCAGGAAGGCCCGCTCCGGGTCGTCCGCCAGGGGCATGAGCACGAACACCGACGGGTCCTCCACGTTGCGATACCCTTGGGCCACCTCGTGGGAGGAGAGGGGGGTGCCGCAGCGGGGGCAGTAGGGCAGGATCTTGTGGCCCTGGTAGAGGAGCCCCTGGTCGTGGATCCGCTTTATCTCCCACCACAGGGTCTCGATGTACTCGTCCTTGTAGGTGATGTAGGGGTGCGCAAGGTCGATCCAAAAGCCCATGCGGCGGATCATGTCCTCCCACGCTTTTATGTATTTGTGCACCGAGGCCTTGCAGCGCTCCACGAACGCTTCTATGCCGTAGCGCTCGATTTCGGCCTTGGACTTGATGCCGAGCTCCCTTTCCACCTCCAGCTCCACCGGGAGGCCATGGCAGTCCCAGCCCGCCTTGCGCCTGACGAAGAACCCCCGCATGGTCTTGTAGCGGGGGAACAGGTCCTTGTAGATGCGGGGCAGCAGGTGCCCGAAGTGGGGCCGGCCGTTGGCAGTGGGCGGGCCCTCGTAGAACACGTAGCGGGGCCCGCCCTTCCGCTGCTCCACCGACCGCTCGAACGTACGCTGCTCCTCCCAGAACTTAAGTACCGCTTGTTCCCGCTGGCGCGGGTCGGCCTCCAGCTTGCGAAAGCCCAACTCCTCCTCCTTTTGTCAACCTGGCCCCGTCCGGTTCCGGGAACCGGGGTCCAAATAGAAAGCCGCCCTTCCGCATCCCCTCAAAATACTGGCTGCAAGAGAGTTCCCTGCCCCTAGCGGGGCAGGATGATGCGGCGGGCGGCGATTAGCTCAAGCGTGTTCATGGTAGCTCCCGGCATCGATTATAGCGGGCTTTCCCGGGGGAGGCAGCCCGGTTGCTTCCTCGGGCAGGGGCTTGTCAGGCTGGCCGGGTGGACTTCAGCTGAGCTCCTGGGTGAGGGCCGGGCCTAGAGGGGGCTTTACCCGGGCCGTACAATCTGCCTCGGAGAAAGAAGATGCCAGCCAATTTGACCCCTGAGTTCTTGGCCGCCCGGGAGCGGTTCAACAAGGCCCGCTCCGACGAGGAGCGCCTAGACGCGCTCCAGGAAATGCTGGCCACCATCCCCAAGCACAAGGGCACCGAGAAGATGCAGGCCGACATCAAGCGCCGCATCGCCAAGCTCAGGGAGCGCATGGAACAGCGGCGCCGGTCCGGCAAGAGCAGCGGGCCCTCTTATCACGTGGAGCGGGTGGGGGCAGCCCAGCTGGCCCTGGTGGGCCCGCCCAACTCCGGGAAATCTTCCCTGCTGGCCGCCCTCACCAACGCCAACCCCGAGGTCGCCCCCTACCCCATGTCCACCTTCCGCCCCTGTCCAGGGATGATGGAGTTCGAGGACATCCAGATCCAGCTGGTGGACTTGCCCCCCATCACCCCAGAGTACACCGAGGGCTGGGTCTACGGCCTGGTGCGGCTGGCCGACGCAGTGCTGCTGTGCCTGGACCTCTCTTCCCCGGATTGCCTGCACGAGGCCGACCAGGTGGTGGAGCTGCTGGCAGGGCGGCACATCCTGCTCACCGGCGGGGCCAGTCGGCAAGTGGACTGGCGCACGGTGGAGCGCCGCACCCTGGCAGTGGGGCTGAAGGCGGATTTGGCCCCAAAGGGACGGGAACAGCTGGCCAAGTGGGCTGAGGGGCGCTTCCCGCTGGTGTGCGTGTCCACCACCACCGGGGAGGGGTTGGAACAGCTGAGGCGGGCCATCTTCCGGGCAGCGGGAATCGTGCGTGTCTACACGAAAAAGCCGGGCCACCCGCCGGACATGGGGCAACCTTACACCCTGCGGGAAGGGGCCACGGTGCTGGACGTAGTTGAGCACATTCATCGGGAATTCGTTGAGCGGCTGCGGTACGTGCGGCTGTGGGGCTCGGGCCGGTTCGACGGGCAACATGCCCCCCTCGACCACGTGGTCCAGGACGGGGACATCGTGGAAATCCACCTTTCATGATCGACCCCCAGCGGCTGTTGGCCGGGCTGGTGCGGATCCCTAGCCCTTCGGGGGAAGAAGGGGCGGCGGCGGACTTCCTGTTCCGGGCCCTGCGCACTTTCTGCGACGTGGAGGTGGGCCCGGCCGGGGCCATCGTGGGGGCGCTGGAGAGAGGGAAAGGGCCCACCATCCTCCTGAGCGGGCATCTGGACACCGTGTCCCCGGGGGACGAGGGCGCTTGGTCCCTGCCCCCCTTCTCCGGGGAGGTGCGGGGCGGTTTTTTGTACGGCCGGGGGGTAGTAGACATGAAGGGGGCCATTGCCGCCCAGGTGGCCGGGGCAGCCAAGGCATTGACCGGGTTGCGGGGCCGGCTCCTGTTCGCCTACGTGACCCACGAGGAGACGGCCGAGGGGGTTGTGCTGGGGCGGGTACTGGACCGGCTGCCGAAGCCGGACCTGGTGGTATTGGGGGAACCAACCGACCTCAGGCTGGGGATCGGGCACCGGGGCCGGGCGGTGCTCAGGGTGGTGACCGGCGGCCGAGTGGCCCACGCCTCCATGCCCGAGCTGGGGGACAACGCCGTCTCCAAGATGGCCGAGCTCCTCCCCCGCCTGCTCACCTTGCCCCTGCCCAAAGACCCCATGTTGGGCAAAGCCACCTTGACCCCGGTTTCCATCTCCTCCTCCCCCGGCGGGCCGGTGGTCCCGGATCGGTGCCAGGTGCTGCTGGACCGGCGGCTGGTCAGGGGGGAGCGGCCGGACTCGGTGCTGTCGCTCTACAAGGAGCTCGATCTGGACCTGGAGGTGGAAATAGAGCGGGCGGAGCTGCGGGCCTACACCGGGGAAGTGTTAGCGGTGGAAAAATTCTTCCCCGCCTGGCTCATGGACCCCCAGGATCCTTGGGTTCAACGGGCCCAGGCTGCTTTGGGTGGAGTGCCCCTCAAGGTGTGGCAGTTTTCCACCGACGGGGTGGAGTCTTGCGGGCGCCGGGGTATCCCCACTTTGGGCTACGGTCCTGGTGACGAACGCTTGGCCCACCGGCCCGACGAGCGGCTGGCCCTGGCGGACCTGGAGAAAGCAGTGGCCGGCTACCGAGAGCTGTTGACCAACCTGCTGGGGGAGAGGCCCCCGCGCCGGCGAGAGCGAGGGCGGCGCCCTGCCCGCCGCCGCCCCCGGGCTCAACGGCGCAAGCCGAGCCGGGCATAGCGCCAGATCATCTGGTGCAGGTAGTAGAGGGCGTGGTCGTAGCCTCGCAGGGCGTGCTGAGCAGTGTAGTTGAGCGTGCGCGCCACCCACAGCCGGAACAGCAAGCTCTCCCAGTGAGGCTGGCCCAGCTGGAAGTTATCAAGGAGCACTTCATAGGCCCCCCTCCACGCCTCCTCGTCCATGAACGAGAACTTGGGGAAAGAGCGGCAGGCCTCCATCCCCGCCCGCACCTCAGGGGGAAAAAGTGCCAGCAAATCTTCCTCTTCGGGGGTCCAATCCCGGCACAGCAGGGGCAGGGTCCTCTCCAGGTCATAGCCCAGTTTCTCCTTCACCTCTGGGGGGACCGGGCCTGGGAACTCCACCTGATGGGTGCTCAGCTCGGTGAGCTCGATTCCCCGGAGCGATTGAATGGCAGCGAAGCATTCGACCAGCATTGTCTTAAGGTCAGTGAGAGCGCCATACAATTTATGTAACTTGCCCACCCCCATGTAGGTCTCATACAGGCTGAAACCCTGTTTGACCATGGAGAAGGTGTACAGGGTGTCGATGCCCCAATCGGACTGGCGTCTCACCCGGTGATCGGCCAGTAGCCCGCGGGCCGCCTCGCGGGTGAGGAGGAGCTCCCCGCCCAGCGGCTGTTCGATCCAGGGGAGGACGCTCTTTGGCCATAGCAAGGCGAACCCGGTTCGGGTGATGAACCAGGTGATCATGGCGTCGGTGGAGGCGCGGGGGAAGTAGTGGCGCACCACGTCGTAGCCTTGATCCGCCGCCTCTTCGGCCTTGGTGATCCACTCCTCGGAGAAAGAGACGATGTCGGCGTCGTAGAAGTGGAGCCGTTGGTGATCTGTTTCCTCCAGGAAATATCGGAGGGCGGTGTTCATCCCGTCTCCCTTCCCCGGACGCAGTTCCCCCAGCCGTTCCTGGACCATCACTTTCACCGGTTTGCCTTGTTCCTTTGACAGCTTGGGGGCAGCGGCGGCCAGGGTGCGGAAGCAGTCGTCCTCCTCGAACCCCACGCACAGAACCTCCTCCACCCGCGGGTGGGCAGAGGCAATCTTCACGTTTTTCAGCAGGTTCCCAGGGTCCTCACGCTTAAATGGAAACACCACCAGGCTCATAAGGTTTCCTCCTCGTGGTCTCGGCTAGGCCAAGGCTTTTTCGGAGTCCGGATCGAACAGGCGGATCTTCTCCGGAACCAACGACAGGCCGATCCTCTGGCCGGGTTGCACCGGGAGGTCAGGATCGGTAGCCACTTTCAGGATGTCATCCCCCACCCGCACTGTCAGCAGCTGGGTGGCCCCCAGGGGCTCGGCCACCACCACTTCCGCTGGGAGCCTCCCCTCTCCGGGCTGGGCATGCACCTCGATGTTCTCGGCCCGGATGCCCAGCACCAAGGTACGTTCGGTGTCTTCCCCGAGCTTCCCCTGCCAGGCCGGGGGCAACTCCAAGCTGAACTCGCCGATCTTGAGCCCCAGGCCTCCCTCCCGGGCTTGCAGTTGGGCAGTGAGGAAGTTCATGGGCGGGGTGCCGATGAATCCAGCCACGAACAAGGTGGCCGGTTGGTCGTAGACCTGAGTGGGGGAATCGAGCTGGACAATCTCCCCGGCCCGCATCACCGCGATCCTGTCCCCCAAAGAGAGGGCCTCCACCTGGTCGTGGGTCACGTACACGGTGGTGGTGCCGATCTCCCGGTGGAGGCGCTTGAGTTCAGCCCGCATCTGAAGCCTCAACAGGGCGTCCAGGTTGGACAGGGGCTCGTCCATCAGGAGCACCTCGGGGCGCATCACTATCGCCCGGGCCACCGCCACCCGCTGCCGCTGCCCACCGGAGAGTTGGGCGGGGTAGCGATCCAGTAACTCGGCGATCTGAAGTAGCTCCGCCACCTCTTGCACCCGGCGGGTTATCTCCTCTTTGGGGGTGTGCTTCATCTTGAGGCCGAAGGCGATGTTTTTCGCCACCGTCATGTGGGGGAACACGGCGTAGGATTGGAACACCATGGCGATGCCGCGCCTGGCGGGGGGGAGTTCGGTTACGTCCCGGCCGGCGATGAACACCCGCCCCCGGTTCACCCGCTCCAGCCCGGCGATGCAGCGCAGGGTGGTGGTCTTGCCGCAGCCGGACGGCCCCAACAGCACCAGGAACTCCCCCGCCCGCACCACCAGGTCCAGGTCCCGGACCGCCACCACCTTGCCGAATTCCTTGCGCACTTTCTGCAGCTTGATCTCGGCTGCCATGGATCACCTCTCTGCGGTGGCGCCGCCCCACATGTGAAATAGGTAGCGGCGGATGAAGAACATGAACAGCAGGGCGGGCATGATCATGAAGAAGCCCCCTGCGAACCGGAAGTAGAGGGGGGACACCCGGAGCATGGTCAGCACCTGGGCCGGCAAGGTGCGATTTTGCACCGTGAGGATGGTGGCAGCGAACACCTCATTCCAGGAGATGACGAATGTGAACATGGCCGCGGCCGCCAACCCCGGCAAGGCCAACGGCAACGCCACCCGGGCGAACGCCCCCAACCGGCTGCACCCCAGGGTCATGGCCGCCTCCTCCAGCTCCTTGGACACCCCCAGGAAGATCCCGGTGGTGATGATCACCGCGAACGGGAGGGCCATGGCGGTGTGGATCAGGGCAACCCCCAGCAAGGTGTCGTAAAGCCCCCACCGGATGAAGTTCACCGTGATGGGGATGGCCAGCAAGGCGGTGGGGAACATCCGGGTGACCAGGATCCCCAAGCGGAACGCCTCCCGTCCCCGGAACAGGAACCGGGCCATGGCGTAGCCCGCCGGGGCCCCTACCCCCAGCGTGAGCCCCAGCGTCATCAGGGCCACCCACACGCTGTTCAACAGCGAGTTCAACACCCCATGGGTGTTGAGGAAAAAGCGCATCGTGTCCAGGGAAAACCTCCTGGGCACCACCGGTTTGGGCCACAGGTAGAAGTCCTGCTTGGGGGTAAAGGCGGCCAGGGCGGTGAACACGATGGGCACCAGCACCCAGAACGCAGCCAGGCTAGCCCCCAAGTACAGCCATGTCTGCCGCCGCAGGACCCGGAAGTTCATAGCCTGGTCACCTCCGGGCGGGTGCGCAGGAACCTGAGATACACCCAGGTCATGCCCAGGGAGATGGCCATCAGCAGCACCGCATAGGCAGAGGCGATGTGGGGGTTACGGTAGGAGCTATACCAATAGTAAGACTCCCCCGCCAACACCGGGACGATCTCCCCGCCCAAGGCGATGGCCACCGCGAACATTTGCAGGGCGAAGATCGTCCTGATGATGAGGGCCGACTGCAAAGAGGGCTTGAGCAGGGGGAGGATCACATACCATAGCTTCTGCCACCGCTTGGCCCCCAGCACCTCTGCCGCCTCCAGGTAATCCCGGGAGATCATCTGGAGGCCTGCCACCAGGATGACCAGCACGATGGCGGTGGCCCGCCAATGTTCGGCCAGCACGATGGTCAGGAAGGTGAGGCCCACGTTCTGGTAGGAGATGAAGTAGATGGGGCGCTCGATCAACCCCAGGGCCATGAGGATGGAGTTGAGGTAGCCGTGTTGGGTGAAGATGGCCAGCCACACCAGTCCGGCGGCCAGGTCGGAGATCCCCAACGGCAGGGCATAGAGATAAAGGAAGAACTTGGAACCCCGGAAGCGGGTGTTGACCAGCATGGCCAGCAGCAAGGCGGTGATGAGCTGGAGGGGCACGATGGACAGGGCGAGGAAAAAGGTGTTTTTGATGGCCTCCCCGAATTTGACGTCCTGGAACATCCCCAGGAAGTGCTGGGCGGTAAACCCTTCCTCTCCCCAGAAGGAAAGGCTGATGGCATTCCCCAGGGGTACCAAGAAGAACACCAACAGGTAGGCCAAAGTGGGCAAGAGCAACAAGTAAGGCAGCAGGGTGTCGGTACCCAGGAATCTGCGCCAGTTCATGGGGTGATTTTATGAAAGGAGTGGGGGCGGGGGAGGGTGCCCTCCCCCGCCCCTGGTCATCAGCCGTCCGGGGCTGGGTAAGGTGCGCCCGCTTCCAGGTACAGCTCCCGCAGCCGGGTGGCCTGCTGGCGCAGGAACTCCGTGTCCACCGGCTCCCCGCGGATGACGAACTTGGTGAAGGTGTCTCGGTAGATCTTCTTGTACTCGTCGGAGATGCCGCCGGGGATGAAGGACACGATGGCATCCGGGGAGCCAGCCTGGGCGGAGACTCCGGCCGCCAGGATCTGGAGGGCCCCAGGAGGCACCGCTCCCGCGGCCTCCTCCACCACGGGGAAGAACCCTACCCCCTCCAGGATGGCCACTTGGGCCTCGGGGGAGGTGAGGTAGCGGATCAGCTCCGCCGCCGCCTCGGGGTTGGGGGAGGTCTTGGGGATGCCCAGGCCGGCGAGCACGGTGATGAACCCGCGCCCCATGGGCCCAGCCGGGGAGGGGATGGCGATGAAGTCATCCGGCCGCTCCACGATCGCCCCCTTCAACCGGGCGGTGTGGTCCCAGGCGATCAACACTTCGCCGGTGAGCAGGGGGGTGTCCATGGCGTCCCAGGTGGGGGCGGCCTCGTTCACATACCCCCACAGCTCCTGCATGAACTCCCACATCCTGACCGCGGCTCCGGAATCGAAGGCCAGCACCTGATAGCCGGTGAAGGAGGGGTAGAGGTAACCGTGGATGAACCGGTGGAGCAAGCTCCCCGGGCCGGCCGGGATGCCCAGCTTCTTCTCTCCGGTGGCCTCGTAGATGTTCCTGGCCCAGGCCAGCAGGTCGTCATAGGTGAGGGCCCAGATGTCCACCCCCTCCGGGAGATAGTCCAAGGCCGCCTTGTTGATGACCATCAGGTAGGTGGCCTGCATGAGGGGGATATAGGCCTGGATGCCCCCCATCTGGGCCAGTTCCACCATCGCCGGCGGTAGGGTGCCGGGGATGGTGGGCAAGAGGTGGGAGACGTCCGCCAGGGTGGGCAGTACGCTGGAGAAGTCGCCGTGCAGGCCGCAGATGACGTCGATGGTACCCTGGCCGGCCTCGTGCTCGGCCATCAGCCGGTCCACGAACGCGGCGTATTCGGAGCCGAGGAAGTTCACCTCGATGCCGGTCTGCTGGGTGAAGGGGGGCAACAGGGTATTGCGCACCCACTCGGCTTCCTCGATGGGGACGAACTGGGTGGACATCCAGGTGATCTCTTGGCCGGCGGCCAGCAGGCCAACTGCTAGGACTGCCGCTAGAATGAGCTTCACACTACGCATATCCTCCTCCTTTTACAAAGTTTGGTGCCCAAGACAACTTTTTTACCACTTACCACCTCCCCTCTCGCCGTTGATCATCAATGGTACATACCATTCTAGCCCGCCCCGGGGGGTGGGTCAAGGGAAGCCCGCTGCCGTCTGGGTTTTCGCACTCGGTTGCCCAAATGAGCGGGGCATCTAGACTGAGTCCCCGGGCCAACTCCGCCTCCGGGAGGCCCCAATTTGGGCAACCGGTTGACTAAACCGCCCCCGCGTGCTATATATAGACCTCATCACTCCCCAAAGGAGGTGATCGGAAGGAGTACCTAACCACGGCCGTTCGGCCACAAGAAAAGCCATTGTAGTCCCCAAAAGGAGGTGTGGTAATGCGTAAGTACGTGGCAGTGCTCCTGGGATTGGCCCTGTTTACCCTGCCCCTGTGGGCTGACACCACCCTGAGCGTGGTGTCCCGCGTGTTCAGCCCCCCCGAAGAACAGCGCTTCATCCGCGAAGAGATCATCCCCCTGTTCGAGGCCGAGAACCCCGGCGTCACCGTGGACTTCGAGATCCTCACCGACTCCGAGATGCTGGACAAGCTGGTGGCCCAGAAGGCGGCCGGCAACGTGACCATCGACGTGCTGATCACCTACGTCTCCAACTTCGAGCGGTTGGTGGAGGCCGGGGTGGTGGCCGACCTCACCGCCGAGCTGGACGTGGTGGCCCCTGACCGCACCCTGAGCGCCGGCTTCCTGGCCCAGGGCCAGTTCGACGGGAAGCAGTACTTCATCCCGTTCGCCGGCGACGACTACTGCCTGATCATCAACCGGGCGGCCCTGGATTACCTGCCGGCCGGGGTTTCCCTGCAGGAGATCACCTATGAGGATCTGGTGGCCTGGCTGGCCAACATCCACGAGGCCACCGGCATGAAGGCCTTCGCCCTGCCCGGCGTGCGCATGGGCCTGCTCACTTACATCGTTGGCTCCACCATCCTCGCCTACGGCGGCTGCTTCCCGGACGTCAACTCCGAGGCCGCCCAGGCGGCGTGGGAGGTCTGGACCCGCATCTACCCCTACGTGAACGACAACTGGGTGACCTACAAGATGGTCAACGACGCCATGCTGCGGGAGGAGACCTGGATCGCCATCACCCACGTGGCCCGCGCCGGCATGGTGTATCTCTCCGACCCCAGCAAGTTCACCCTGGCCCCGGTGCCCTTCGGGGCGGTGGACCGGGGCAGCGTGGCCGGCAACAACTCCCTGGCCCTGGCCGAAGGGGCGCCCAACCGAGAGCTGGGCCTCAAGTTCATCGAGTTCATGACCCGGCCTGAGATCCAGGCCCGGATCGCCCAGGGGGTGTCCTTCAACCCGGCGGTGGCCGAGGCCGTGGAGTTCATCCCGCCCGGCCCGGCCCGGGACATCATCGAGGTGGCCAACATCGGCATGACCGGCCGCGTGGCCTTCATCCCCGGGCCCACCGCCGAGGGCGGGGACTGGGGCGTGGTGAAGCAGGTGTTCGAGGACGCCTTCTACTATATCTGTGCCCGCGGCAAGGGCGTTGACCCCGTCTACCTCGACATGCAGCAGCAGATCATCAACATGCAGTACATCGAGCCCCCTTGCCCGTGAGGGGACGAAACCGGTAAACTAGGGGCGGGGAGGGAGATTCCCCTCCCCGCCTCATCTAACTATGCCGGAAAAACTGGGCGGTTGGAAGACACGGCTCGCCTCGTACTACCCCTATTACCTCATCATCCCGGCCATCCTCTACTACATCGCCTTCTGGGCCATCCCCGCCGCCAGCGGCGTCGCCCTGGCCTTCCAAGGCCCAAAAGGATTCACCCTTCGCTACTTCCAATATGTCCTCCGCGACCCGTACTTCTACCAGGCCCTGGGCTACACGTTCACCTTCCTGGTGATCTCGGTGACGGTGGAGTTCATCCTGGCGTTGGCGGTGGCCCTGCTCATCAACACTAATTTCAAGGGGGCGTCGCTGTTTTTGTTCGTAGCCCTCATCCCCATGGTGCTCCCGGAGATCAGCTACGGGGCCATCTGGGCCACCGGCTATGCCCAACACGGCTGGGTCAATTCGCTTTTGGTGCACTTGGGCCTGATGGACCCGGCCCAGCCCATGTCCTGGTTGGCTTACGGGAAGATCGCCCGCTGGATGGCGCTCCTCATCGTGGCCGAGGCCTGGCGGGGGCTGCCCAGCGTGATGATCATCCTGCTGGCTGGCCTGCAGGGGATCTCCAAGGAGTACGGGGAGGCGGCCAGGATCTTCGGGGCCACCGGCTTCCAGACCCTGCGCAAGATCACCCTCCCCCTGCTCAAGCCCAGCATCCAAACCGCCCTCATCCTGCGGGCCATCGGGGCGGTGCAGATCTTCGTCATCATCACCGTGATCTTCGGTCACCGTAACTTGCCGGTGTTGGTGGAGGAGGCGGTGTACTACTTCCGGGAACTGCATCAAAAGCAACTGGGAGCCGCCTATGCCCTGATCATCATGGGGATCGTGGTCACCCTGAGCGTGCTTTACCTGTGGCTTTCCGGCTCCTTCAAGGGGGAGGAGGGGCGGGGTGAGTGAGCTCCGGTTGGCCCCTCCGGTGGCAGACTGGCGGCGGTTCACCGGCCTCACCCTGACCTATTTGGCGGTGGCCGGATTGGCCCTGTTCATCCTGGTCCCGGTGTACTTCCTGTTCATCTTGGCCTTCATGTCCAGAGCCGAGGTCTACTCCTGGCCCTTGCCCCTGTTCCCGAAGCACTTTACCTTGGACAACTTCCATTTCTTCCTCACCATCAACCCCAAGATCATCCCCTCCATCTGGCGGTCCATCGAGGTGGCCATCACCACCATCCTCATCGCCCTGTCCATCGGGGGGTTGGCGGGGTATTCCTTCGCCCGGTTTCGGTTCCGGGGCAAGAACGCGCTCAAGCTGAGTGTGTTGTTCGTGCGCATGTACCCTGGGGTGGCGGTGGCCATCCCCATGGCGGTGCTGTTCATGCGGCTGGGGCTCTACGACACCCCATTCCCCATCGCGTTGGCCCTGAACTACGGGGTGGGGAACATCGGGCTCACCATCTGGATCACGGCCAGCATCTTCCTGGGGATAAACGAGGAGCTGGAGGAGCAGGCGATGGTGTTGGGGCTGTCACGCATGGGGGCGTTCTTCCGGATCACGCTGCCGTTGGCCGCCCCGGGGCTGGCTGCAGCCGCCATCTACACCTTCATCGGGGCTTGGAACGAGGTGGTGATCGCCACCCTGATGACCCAGTTCAACCCCACCCTGGCCGCGGTCACCTACCATACGGTGGCCGCGGCGGCTGGCTCCCTGCACCTCCAGAGCGCCGGCGGGGCGTTCATGGCCTTCCCCGCCCTGGTCTTTACCTTCATCATCAAGCGGTACATCATTCAGATGTGGGGAGGGGTCCGGATCTGATGACGAGGCAACCATGGCCGAGGTAAGGCTGGAGAAGGTTAGCAAGCGGTTCGGCAAACGGGTGTGGGCAGTGCGCGACTTCGACCTGCGGGTGGAAGACCGCGAGTTCCTGGTGTTGTTGGGGCCGTCCGGCTGCGGTAAGACCACCACCCTCAGGATGATCGCCGGGCTGGAAAGGCCCACTGCCGGCTTGATCTACATCGGGGAGCGACTGGTCAACCTGATTCCGCCCCGGGACCGAGACATCTCCATGGTGTTTCAGTCCTACGCGGTGTGGCCCCACATGCGGGTTTATGACAACATCGCCTTCGGTCTCCGCTACGGCCGTCGCAAAAAACGCCTCTCCAAGGCGGACATCGACCGGGTGGTGCACGAGGTGGCGAGCTTGGTGCGCATCGAGGAGTTGCTCAGCCGCTACCCCACCCAACTCTCCGGCGGGCAGCGGCAGCGGGTGGCGTTGGCGAGGGCACTGGCAGTGAAACCTCAGGTGTTCCTGTACGACGAACCCCTGTCCAACCTGGACGCCAAGCTCCGCATTCAAATGCGTACCGAGCTCAAGTACATCCACGAACAGGCTGGTTCCACTTCCATCTACGTGACCCACGATCAGGCCGAGGCCATGAGCATGGCCGACCGGATCATGGTCATGCGGGAGGGCCAGGGGGCCCAATTGGGAACCCCCAACGAGATCTACTTCCGGCCTGCCAACCAGTTCGTGGCCGGGTTCATCGGCACCCCGCCCATGAACATGCTCGAGGTGGAACTAGAGGAGGAGGATGGGGGAATCAAGTTGGTGTCCCCACACTTCGGCTTCCGGCTAGGGGAGAAAACCGCCCGGGCCGTCCAGGAGAGCGGGGTGCGGCAGGCGGTGTTGGGGGTGCGGCCCGAGGATGTGACCGTGTCCTTGGAGGGAGGGGATTTTTCCGCCCAGGTGTTCGTGGTGGAGCCCCAAGGCCCCCAACAGATCCTGTCCTTCAAGCTGGACGAGACCCTGATCATAAAGTCCCTCACCAGCGCCGACCTCTCCGTCTCCCCGGGGCAGGAGGTGTGGCTCTCCTTCAACCGGGAGCGGCTGCACCTCTTCGATCGGGACACCGGGGTCCGGCTCAACTGAGGCCCGCTTTCACTGCCATGGCCCGCGTCGGGCTTTGCCATTACAAGGTGGGGGGGACGGACGGGGTCTCCCTGGAGATGGACAAGTGGAAGGCCGCCTTGGAGCGGCTGGGACACCAGGCGGTCCTGTGCGGCGGGGACCTGGGCACCGCCGAGGGGTATCAAATCGAGGAGCTCTACCACCACCGACCGGACACGGAACGCATCCGCCTGAACGCCTTCAAGGCCCTTGAGGACTGGTCCGAGGGGGAGCTGGTCCGGGAGATCCTGGCCCTGGCGGATCGGATTGAGGAAAAGCTGAGCGAGTTTGTGGACCGCTGCTCCATAGACGTGCTTGTCCCAAACAACATCTGGTCCCTGGACGGCAACCTGGCGGCGGCCATCGCCTTCTCCCGGGTGGTGAGGGCCAACGGGATCCCCGCCGTGGGGCACCACCACGACTTCTTCTGGGAGTGGTTCCGGGGCAACCGCCCCAGCTGCCAAGCGATTAGTCGGCTGGCGGAGGAAGTGCTGCCCCCAAAGGGGGGAGGGATCAAGCACCTGGTGATAAACAAGATCGCCCAGGGGCAGCTCCAGCGCCGGCGGGGGCTCCCGGCCCAAGTGGTGCCCAACGTGTTCGACTTCTCCTCCCCCAGGTGGGAAGTGGACGACTATAGCCGGGACTTCCGGGACAGGATCGGGGTGGACGAGCGGGACGTGTTGGTGCTCCAGGCTACCCGGGTGGTGACCCGCAAGGGGATTGAACTGGCCATAGATCTCGTGGCCGAGCTCTCCCAGTCCCGATACCTATCCCAGCTGCGCCGGGCCGGGCTCTACGACGGCCGCCCCTTCGGCCCCAGGTCCCGGATAGTGCTGGTCCTGGCCGGCTACTCCGAGGACCCAAGCGGGGAGTACTTGGACCGCCTCAAGAGGAAAGCGGAGGCCGCCGGGATAGAGATCCGCTACGTCTCCGAGCTGGTGCGGGCCAAGCGCACCTACGAGGATGGGGAGAAGCGCTATTCCCTGTGGGACTGCTACGCCCACGCCGACCTGGTCACCTACCCCTCCTACTGGGAGGGGTGGGGAAACCAGTTCCTGGAGGCGGTTTTCGCCCGCCTGCCGCTGGTGATGTTCGAGTACCCGGTCTACAAGACCGACATCAAGGGAAAGGGTTTTCGGGTGATCTCCCTGGGGGACAGGATCGCCGGTCGGGACGAGCAGGGCCTGGTTAAGGTGGAGAAGGAGGTGCTTCGCCGGGCAGCCCAAGGCGCGGTGCGGGCCCTCACCGACCCCGGCGAAAGGCAGCGGATGGTGGAGCACAATTTTCGGTTGGGACAGGAACACTACAGCTTGGAAAGCCTGGAGGAGTGCATCACCCGGGCGCTGGGAGACTACCTGGGAAGCTAGGGGGGCAGGCTGATAAGAGCTTGCTCTCCGAGCCGCGCCTACGCACGCCCTCGAACTGTTGGGCCGGCAGGGAAGCCCGCCCTTGGGAGCAAGCTGGCTTAGGAGGCGAAAACGCCTTTCCTCAACCAGTGAAGCAGGTGCTGGCCAGGCTGCATCGGGGCTTGCGCTGGGAGACAACCTCCCGAAGATGCTCCCGGGAGCTACGGCCCTTTGGAAGGGGAGAGGTGGGGGTGGTGCCCGCCGAGGGGCCCGGCTGGTGGTTGCGGATGAGAAAAAGGGGGAAGGCCTAAGCCTTCCCCCGGCGTGCTGAGTGAGCCCCCGAGATTATGGCACGATCTCGAAGGCCAGGAACAGGTTTCGCTGGTAAGGGTTGTAGTTGTTGTCGCTGGCCAGGATCAGGGACGGGTTGCCTGAGGGGAGAGTGGGCCCGAGACAAATGGCCTCGATGTTGTCCGGCTCCACCGGGATGTCAGAGTACTCCGGGATGGCCGAGATCCTGAGAAGTAGCGTCTTCTCCACCGCGCTGCCGGTGAACGGGAACGGCAGGGCCGGGAGGTCCTTCACGTCCTCCGCCCCGGCGAGCACCACCCCGAACACCTTGATGTCGTTCCCCACCCCGCTCACATAGGCCCGCTCCACCACCAACAGGTCGTACTCCGGCAGGACGTGCTTGATGTAGAGCATGGCCGTGACGCCGTTGTCGGCGTAGGTGTCCAGGGGCGAGGCGAAGATGGGCTCGGTGACGTAGGCGTATTCGGCCACCACGGTTGGAACTTCACCGGAAAGGTCATATTGGATGATGCGCACGGTGGTGCCGTGGTCGGTGGTGCAGATGGGTCCGTCTTGGGCCAGGGCCTGCTCGGTGGTCACAAACAGGGTTTTCCCGTCCGGGGTGATGGCCATCGCCTCGAACGCGAGGTTCCTGCGCACCCCCACCTCCTCCCCGGGCATGAACTTCTCCGGTACCGGGATCTCGCCCAGCATCTCCCCTTCCGGGGAGAAAATGCGGATCCAAGGTCGGTTCTCCAGATCCCGCTCCGAGGAGATGATGAGCCGGCCGTCCGGGGTGAGCACCACCTCCTCGGCGTCCACCTCCCCTGGGCCGTAGGGCTGCACCCCCGGGGCGGCGGGGTCGGAATCCAGGAGGATCATGTTCTGAACCCTGACCCCGGAGATGCCATTCGGTCCCACACCGATGGCCAGGGTGTAAAGCCGCCCGGCCACCCCCTCCTCGGGATCCCGCCCCCGGTTGTCGTTGATGGCGTAGTAAAGCCCGAGGTCAGGGCTATAGGCGAGCCCCGAGATCTCCCCCACCGGCATGTCCTGATAGGCCCACAGCCCGGTGGGGATGGTCAGTTCGCCCAGGAAACGGATCTCGGCGGCCAATCCCGCAGCCCCGCAGGCCAACAACACCGCCAGCATGCCCAGCATTGCCTTCCGCATCTCCCACCTCCTTATGGATTGCCCCTTGTGGGGCAGCTCCATTTTAGCCCCGCTAGCAGGCTCCAGGAGAAGCCGGGTTGCTGGCGGCCCCGCCCGGAGGGGCGATCGCCCTCTCCCTCCGGTTCTAGCGGGGGAGGGTCACCCCGGGTTGGTCCTGGTAGATCCCACCCGCCTCTTTCTCGTGGTAGGCCCGCTGGGGACGCCGGCCTCGGAAGAACACCACCTGGGCGATCCCTTGGCCAACATGCAGTCGAATGGGAAGTGGCGACAGGTTGGCAAGTTCAATGGTGAGCTTTCCCCGCCAGCCGCAGTTGCCAGACCACACGGCCTTGCCGTTCCTCCGCACGTAGATCGTATGATTCGGCGGCACGGTCACGTCGTAAACATAGCCTTTATATGGAACCCGGGACCAGGCTCTTTCGGCTCTGCCGTGTCTCGGGGTGCCGCTCTTGGAAAAGCGGATCTTGAAGATCGCGTGCTTTGAGGTGTACTGAGAATTGACATGCACGGGCCTGCCGGCCTCGGCACCGATCCAGTAAGAGGCGGGCCACCCAGCCTTAAGCCCTATTTCCTGCAGGTCATCGATCAGTTTCCTAGACGCGGTAGTGGCCGTAAGCGTGGCAAAATTCCCATCCCCCAGCATGTATCCCCATAGGAACTTGCGCAGAAGACGCGGAGACAACGTTTTGATCTCCACAGGCACGTACTTTTCGTGTGCGTGGCCGAATTGCATGAGGTATGTACCGAGCTGTTTGCTGTGGGTCAAGAACCCACTTTTTATCCGGGTCCACTTAAACGGCAATTGCTCCAGTATCTCTCGCACAAGGGGGATGGTGTTGGTGTTCAGCGATGCGATCTTGACCACGTAATCTCCCTTGTCGGAGACATACGCAGACCCTTCGGCCAGCCAGAGACCGAAAAACTGAACCCAAGGTTCTGTGGGCACTGGTATCGGGGCCAGGAGACCGAAATCGTTCAGCCTCCTCTTCAGCCTGTACTTCCAGAGATGCGAAGCGCCGATGGAACGCCCCTCCGTCGAGTGAACCGGGTAGCGTTCGACAGCTTCCAAATTGGTCAGGATCGTCATCAGTCGGTAGAACGTCCTCTGTGTTGGCTTGGGTGGCTCCAAGAGCCCATAGATCTCGGGCGTGGTGGCCTCTCCAAGCTCACTCAGGATGTCGAAAACTTGCAACGCTACCCTTCTTGTTGACGCTTGTCCCTCATTAGGCAAAGGGGCGAGCACGAGATACTCCGGGCTCTCCCCAACCCAGAAGGAATCTCTTTTGAACTCTAGTTCGTAATAGCCTTCCAAGTCCCTTGCTTGGAGCAGTTCAAAATCAAACTTTCCTTGCCGACGTCCATAAAGTTGGTGCTCTGGCGTAATGAGGAGGTCGAGGCTGCGTCCCTTAATAGCGATCATCTCGCCCTCATACCACCGCTTTTGGCGGGCGATGATCGGGTGGTATTCGAACACGCCGTCCTCATTCAACGTTGCCACAATTTCGCCCGGAGCCAGATCCTCGAACTTCTTCCAGCCCTCGAGGGTGAGGATCTCTGTCTGGTCGTCGAAGCATTCGAGGGGCGTGACGTTGACCAGAAGTCCGCACCGGGCGTAAGAGCTCTTCCCCCAACACACCCCCATCACGTCCTCCGGCATGTGGAACCGCTCCACCGATTCGGCCAGCACCTGGGAATGGGGGGCGAGCTCAAATACGCGCTCGACCTCGATCTCCCTGAACAGGTCCTTGGGAAAGTCCACCGGGTCCAGCACCGCGTTCACCCCGCCAAGCGGCACCAGGAATTTCCGCCCCAGCCGGAGGTCGTAGCCGAAGCTCCCCAAACCATAGGAGGGCTTCCCCTCCTGCCGGGGGACGAACGGGGTGATCATCGGGGGCTGTCGCTCACAGAGTTCCCGGATCTCCCTATCGGACAGGATCGACCAGCTCACTCTCTCACCTCCAGATCTCCGAACACAGTGGGGGCGTGCTGTTTCAGTATCCGCAGCACTTCCCTAGCCAGCAGGCGGATCTCCCACTGGGCTGCCCGGTTCCCTCGCAGCCTGATGATGTGCCTCCATTCCCGGAAATTGGCCGATACCGTGAGACGCGTCTCGGTACCGATGGGGAGGAGGTAACGGGCGTCTTCCTTGGGAACGCCTTCCGATAAGAGCTCCAGGTAGAGGTCCACCGCCTCTCGGTGGAGCGAGCGGGCCTTTTCCCACTGGTCCTCGCTGAAGGTCGGGGGGCGCACCATCCCCCGGTCCCGCACGTCCACGTAGCGCTGGGACTCCTGGACGAAGCTGGCCAGGCGATGTCGGGTGAGCTGGTTGGCCGCCGCCCGGGAGATGCCCTCGATGAGGAAGGTGGCGCTGGCGAACTCCAACACCGACTCATGTCCCAGCTCGATCAGCCGCCGGATCAGCTTGGCGTCGGCCTCCGGGGACGCCTTCGCCTCGGACCGGTGCGACACCCTGGCACAGCGGGCGATCACCCCCTCCGCGTCCGGGGTGATGGCTACTAGCTCCACTTTCAACCTTTCCTCCCTTTGCTCCCCCGCCCCCTGTCGGGGGCATGTTAAACTTGGGGGACTTTACCAGCTACGGCGAGGACGTGAAATGGTTATCTTGAAGAGAAAAGGGGAGGCATACACCGTGCCGGCGGGAAAGCGGCTGGAGGAGGCCTTGCGGGAACTGGGGATCCTGCCGGAGACGGTGCTGGCGATAAAGGATGGCGGGATCGTCCCCCTGTCCCACCGCCTGACAGAGGGGGAGGAGTTGGAGCTGGTGGACGTGATCTCCGGTGGCTAGCGGAAAACCCTGGGGAACACCGCTAAGGTCGGGACGGAAAAGCACTGAACGTATTTTTGGTCTCGGTGCCCTCCGTGGTTGAAAAGGAGCTTCCGTGAAGTGTTCGGTGTGTGGCGGGGCAGCGGTGATCAAGCTGCGGCATGCGGGCCTGCGCCTGTGCCCCGAGCACTTGGTGGCCCGGGTGGAGAGGGAAGTGGAGAGGGCCATCCGCCGCTTCCACATGCTCGCCCCTCAGGAACGGACCCTGGTGGCCGTGTCCGGGGGGAAGGACTCCCTGGCCCTGTGGCACATCCTGGCGAAGCACGGCTACCGAGCGGACGGCCTGTACATCGACCTGGGGATCGGGGGCTACTCGGGCCGTTCCCGGGAGGCCTCGGAGGGATTCGCCCGGGCACACGGGCTCAGCCTGCAGGTGATCTCACTGAAGAAGGAGCTGGGGGCGACCCTGGACGAGCTGGTGAAGCTTGCCCGGGGTAAGACCTGCTCCCTCTGTGGCACGGTGAAGCGCTATCTGATGAACCGGGCCGCCTGGGAGGGGGGGTACCAGGTCCTGGCCACCGGCCACAACTTGGACGACGAGGCGGCTACCCTGTTGGGGAACGTGCTCCGGTGGGACGAGGGGTACCTGGCGCGCCAGTACCCCGTCCTCCCGGGGGAGGGGAAGCTGGTGAAGAAGGTCAAGCCCCTCGTGTTCCTCTCCGAGCGGGAGATGGCTGCTTACTGCCTGATCCAGGGGATTAAGTACCTGTACGAGGATTGCCCCCACGCCGAGGGAGCCAGGTCCATCGCCCTCAAGGGCGTGCTAAACGAGCTCGAGGACCGCTACCCCGGCACCAAGCTCTCCTTCCTGCGGGGATTCCTCAGCCTCCACGAGCGGTTCCGTCCCCCTGAGCCGGTGGAGCTCCGCGACTGCCCGAGCTGCGGCATGCCCACCGCCGCGGACGGGCCCTGCCGCTTCTGCCGCCTCAAGGAGAGGGTGTCCCATGGCGCGCCCGCTTGAGTACGGGGAGGCGGTGCTCCTGTGGGAGGAGGGGAAGGGACGCACCTTCCTCATCACCCTAGAGGAAGGCGGAGAGTTCCACTCCCACCGGGGGGTGATCCGGCACGACGACATCGCCGGCCGCCCCGAGGGCACGCGGGTCACCTCCGGCACCGGCCACGCCTTCTACGCGTTCCGGCCCCGGGCCCCGGAGCGGATGATGAAGGTGCGCCGGAGGACCCAGATCGTCTATCCCAAGGACGCCGGCTGGCTCGTCCTGGCCCTGGACCTGTTCCCCGGGGCGCGGGTGATCGAGATGGGCACCGGCTCCGGCGCGTTCACCATCCTGCTCGCCCAGCTGATAGGGCGGGAGGGGCGGGTCTACACGTTCGACCGCCGGGAAGATTTCTTGGAGAACGCCCTCGCGAACCTGGAGCGGCATGGCCTGAGGGAACGGGTGGAGGCCGGGGTGCTGGAGGCTGGCCAGCCCTTTCCGGTGGAGGACGTCGATGCGGTTTTTCTGGACCTGCCCGATCCGTGGCTGGCCATACCACCTGCCTACGCTGCCCTCGCCCCTGGACGGCCCATCGCCCTCATTGTCCCCACCGCCGAGCAGCTGAAGCAGGCCGTTGGGGCGCTGGAGGGGGCGGGGTTCGTAGCCGGGGAAGCGGTGGAGCTGCTGGAGAGGAGGATGCTGGTGCGGGCCCGGGAGGGGGTTCGCCCGTTCGAGCGGATGGTGGGCTTCACCGGCTACTTGGTCTCGGCCCGCAAAGGACTGACCTCCGTCCGGCGGCGTAGCTCGCCGAGCGATTGAGCGCACTTACCGGGCACGCTGGTTTGCCCACCAGGCATCAAAAATTTCCGGCCGGTGAGGGAAGGCCCTTTGATAAGCCCGCTGTTCCCTTCAGGTTGCCCAAGCCCTTCAGAACGGCACCTCTTCCTTGGCCGGGGAGTAGAAGGAGGCACACTCCCGGTGGAACATGAGCCGCACCCGCCCCACCGGGCCGTTGCGCTGCTTGGCGATTAAGAACTCCACTTCCGAGACCGGGCTTCCCTCTCCCTGGTCCTCGTAATAATCTGGCCGGTAGATGAAGGCCACCAGGTCTGCATCTTGCTCGATGGCCCCCGACTCCCGCAGGTCCGAGAGCTGGGGGCGTTTGCTCTCCCGTCGCTCCACAGCCCGGTTGAGCTGGGAACAGGCGATGACCGGCACGTTCAGCTCCCGCGCCATGGCTTTTAAGGTCCGGGAGATGTAGGCGATCTCCTGTTCCCGGATGTCGGCCCGGATGCCCGCCTCCACCAGCTGCAAGTAGTCCACGATGATCAAGCTGACCTGATGCTCCTGGACCATCAGCCTGGCCTTGGCCTTGAGGGAGAGGACGCTGAGCCCCGGGGTATCGTCCACCAAGATCTCCGCCTTGTGCAACCGGCCGGCGGCTTCGGCGAGTTCCTTCCACTTGGCGGCGGGCAAGAGCCCCCTTCTCAACCGCAGCAGGTTCACCTGGGCCTCGGCGCACAGGAGCCTCTCCAGGACCTGTTCCTTGGTCATCTCCAGCGAGAAGATGCCCACTGCCTTTTGTTGGTGGATGGCCACGTGGCGGGCGATGGTCAACGCCAGGGAAGTCTTGCCGGTGCCGGGCCGGCCGGCGATCACTACCAGCTCAGCCGGATGGAGGCCGGTGGTGAGCTCGTCCACCTTGGGGAAGCCGGTCAGCACCACCCCGGGGGGCAGCTCCTCGGGTTTGCCGTGCAGCGCCTCCAGGTAGTCCATGTGCTCTTCCAGGTAGTCGCGCACCAAGTAGAAGGAGGTGGAGGATTGCTTGCGGGCCAGTTCGAACACCAGCTCCCCGGCCCGATCCAGGGCCTCCTCGGCGGGGATCTCTTCCCGGTAGCCCAGCTCCTGCACCCGGTTGCCGGCCTGGATCAACCAGCGCCGCAGGGCCTTGGCTTCCAGGATGCCCATGTAGTGATCCAGGGCGGCCAAGGTGGTGACCTGGGCCACCAGCTCGTGGAGGTAGGAGCGGCCGCCGATGGCCTCCAGCCTGCCGTGTTCCTCCAAGAAGTTGGCCACGGTGACCAGGTCCGGCAGTTGGCCGTGGTTGAACAGCTCGGCGGCGGCCCGGAATATTTCTTGGTGGGCTTTGAAGTAAAAATGTTCAGGTTTCAGCCGAGTGACCACATGGGGGGCGGCCTCTTCCGGCTCTAGGAGGACCGCCCCCAACACCATCTGTTCCGCTTCCCGATTGCGTGGGATGCGCCTTACCCCCTCATCCAGCACCTCGGCCATGGCGATGAATGATATGGTCAGTGCCACGGCCGGGACAAGGACATCGGCGACCTCCGAAAAAGGAGTTTTTAACCCCTAAGTGATTCACAAAGAAGCGAAGGAAATTCCAAGGATTAAAAATAAAGAGTCACTCTGGTTGGGGGACCACCTTGTCTGACCACAGCCCCTCCAAGTCGTAAAAGCGGCGTGCTTCCCGCTCGAACAGGTGCACCACTACCCCCCCGTAGTCCAGCAACACCCACTGCCCCTCCGGCAAGCCCTCCTGGTGCAATGGCTCCAGCGGCAACTTCTCCAGCAGCTCCTCGGCCAACGCCCGCACGTGCAGGGGATGCTCCCCCTCGGCGATGAGGAAGTAGCTGGTGGGGATGGAGGTGTCCCGCAGATCGAGCACCACCGGGTGAGCCCCTTTCTTGTCCTCGATGATCTGGATGGCCCGCCGGATGAGTTCCCAGTCGGGGTTAGATTTCAAACCCCACCCCCAGGATGAGCACCACATCGGCCTCAGCCGGCCAGCCCCCCAGGCGGTCCACCCCGTAATCCTGGGCAGCCATCACCTCTGCCCCTCCCGGGAGCAACCGGGCCACCATCTGCCCGTGGGCCTCTGCCCCCGGTCGGACCAATACCAAAGCCCTACGCGACTCCTGGCGCTCGGTGTCCCCCACCCCCACCACGGTGAACCCCCGCTGGATCAACCAGGCGCGGGTCCGGCGGGCCAAAAACGGCTCCCCCGCCCCGTTCAAAACCACCACCCGCACTTCCCCCCGGGTGAGGTACTCCTTCCCTTGGTAGATCGAGGTCACCAGCCGGCGGGTCTCCACCACCTGGGGGCGCACCCCCCCGGACACCGGCTCCCCAGGGAGGGAGGCGAACGTCCAGTCCGAGGCAGACAGGCGGCGGAAGCGCTGCGCCAGCGCCAACACCTCCCAGCGCCCCAGATTGGTGTTCTCGCTGGTGAAGAGTGTCTCGATCGCCTCTCGCCACTTCCCCCAGCTGAGTTCAGCCAGCTTGGGCCACAGGGCTTGCCCCAGGTCGGCCAGCCGGGCCAACCTGGCCGGCTCGTCCCCTGGGTGGAGGTAGCGCAGGTAAGAAACTGCCTTCCCCTCGTCCAAGCGCTGCACCCCGGCCGGGATGTCCACGAATATCCCCCGGTCCTGATCCACGTATTGGAAGCGCTCGATCAACACCACCTCCACGTTCAGCTTGGAGATGGCCTGGGCGATCCGGGAGAGCGGGATTTCCACCCAGTAGGAGAGCGGGAGCTCCACCACCCGGGCCAGCTGGGCCATGAAGGCCGCGGGGTCCAGTTCCCCGTAGAGTTGCACCAAAGGGCGGAGGCTACCATCCGGCTGGGGCAAGGTGAGTGCCGCCGGGATTCCCAGCCACACAGCCCTGCCCTGGGGGGAAAGGCTCACGATCCCCACCACCTCGGCCTGCTTCCCCGGGGACTGCTCGCTTACCCCCACCAGCAGGGCGTGCACCCACTCCCCCCGGCCCAGGGTCCTTTCCACCTCGGTCTGGGAGTAGAGGAAGAACAGGCCCACCGCGACCCCGATCAACACCCCCCCGGTGGCAATACCCAACCAGCGCATGACCAGTGTAAGGTAGCGCAAAGGATGCCCTTCCGTCAACTTCCCCTGGCCGCCGGGCGTTTTTTCGCCCCCAGCCGGGGAAGCTATAATGGAGTATGGCCGTTCAAAACCGGATTAGAAAGGTACAGAAACGCGATCGGTCCCTGGTGCCCTTCGATCAAGGCCGGATAGTGAACGCCATCTTGCGGGCGGCCCGCTCTGTTGGGGGGTTCGCCTTGGACTACTTGCCGGGCGTGAACGACCGCCTCTTCCAGGCTTGCGGGGACGACGAACATCTGGCGGAGTTCCTGTCGGACATCGTGGTGGCCACCCTGAATCGGGACCCCCGCCACTGGATAGCCAACTTCCCCCCCTCCATCGAGGAGATCCAGGACACGGTGGTGCACGTGCTCCGCAGCTTCGGCTTGGTCACGGTGGCGGATGCCTACGAGTGCTGGCGGTGGGGCAAGTACTGGATCCGCGCCGGGGAGCTTCCGGAAGAGAGGTTCGTAGGCAACGGCTATCCCACCCCCTGGCACGAGGAGATCCTGGCCTGGAACCGCGCCCACGGCTGCCACACGGTGGAGGGGCTGAACGAGATCGTCCGCTCCGGGCGGCTCCCGGAGCTGATCGTGGCGGCCACCGAGGTTTACGAGCGCTCGCTTGACGAGGCGGCGGAGAAGATCCTGGCCCGGGCGGAAACCGGCGATTTGCGGATGATCTGGATCTCTGGGCCTTCTTCCTCCGGCAAGACCACCACCACCGTGAAGCTCACCCAGCGGCTGGAGCGGGAAGGCTTGTCCTTCCTCATGCTGAACTTGGACGATTACTTCTGGCCGGTGGTGGAGCACCCCACCGACTGGCTCAACGACCGCAATTTCGAGACCCCGGAGGCACTGGACATCCAGACCATCAACCGGCATCTGCGGGCGTTGCTGGCGGGGGAGACGATCGAAAAGCCGATCTACAGCTTCAAGGAGGGGACACACGTGGGCACCCGGCCTGTGCGCCTGAGGAAGGATCAAATCCTGCTGTTGGACTGCCTGCACGGCTTTTACCCGCCCCTCACCGCCGGCATCCCCAAGGAGGCCATGTTCCGCATCTACATCGAGGCTGCCAACATGCTGTTCGAGGGGGACGGCACCCAAGAGCGGCTCACCCAGTTCACCGACGTGCGGCTCCTGCGCCGGATGCTCCGGGATGCCCAGCACCGCAACCACCCGCCCCTCCAGACCTTGCTCCACTGGCACTATGTGCGGGCCGGGGAGCTGTTCTCCATCATCCCCCTCATGGGGTTGGCGGATCACTGGATCAACGGGGGCATGCCCTTCGACCTGCCGGTCCTGAAACCGTTTTTCCTCCCAGACGGGATCTGGCCCTCGCCGGAAGACCTCGCCCCCTACAGTTCCTTCCTGGACGCCAGGATCCGCTACCGCCGGATCTCTGACCTGCTGGGGCAATTGGCCGGCCTCACCATCTGGGAGGCCCAAGACTTGAACCTCATCCCCGGGGATCACCTGGTCCGGGAGTTCATCGGTGGAAGCACCCTCAAGATACCCCACAACGAGTGACTGCTTGGGAAGCCCAAGCCCAGGTCCTGGAGTGGCTCGTCAACCAGGGGGGAGCTTGAACTCGGCCACCAGGAACGTGTGGTCGGAGGGCTTCTCCGCCCGCCGCGCCTCCCGGTCGATCCAGGCATCCACCGACCTCTCCGCCAGCGGAGGGGTGGCCCAGATGTGGTCCACCCGCCAGCCGAGGTTCCGCTCCAGGGCCCGGGGCACCCGGTAGTCCCAGAAGGTGTACTGCCCCGGCTCGTTCGGATGATGCCTGCGGAACACGTCCACGAACCCCCACTCCCGGATCCGCTCCAGGGCCGCCCGGGCCTCGGGGTGGAAGTCCACGTGGTGCTTGAGGCGCACCGGGTTGTGGACGTCGATCTCCTCCGGGGCCACGTTGAAGTCCCCACACCAGAGCAGGGGTTCCGCCGGGGAGAAGTGGCGGTCGAAGTAGTCGCGGAGGCGGGCGAGCCATTCCAGCTTGTACCGGAACATGGGATGGTCGGGGGAGCGCCCTTGGGGGACGTAGGTGTTCACGACGGGGATCCCGCGCACGGTGGCCCGGACGAGGCGGGCCTCGTCCGGCGGGCCGCCGTCGTCCAGCCCGAACGAGACATCATCGGGCGCCGCGAGGCTGGCGATGGCCACCCCTGCCCCCCCCTTCTGTCCCCGGAAGACCACGTGGTACCCCGCCTCCCGGAAGGCATCCGCGGGGAACTCCTCGTCGGGCACCTTGGTCTCCTGGAGGCAGAGAACGTCCGGTCTGTTGGCGGCGAGCCACTTGAGGATGAGGGGGAGCCGCGTGCGGATGGAATTGCAGTTGTACGTGGCCACTCGGAAGACCTCTCCCATCGGGGTCACCTCCCCCCCATTTTACCCCCGGCCCCCCAAGCAGGACTTATATCACCCTGGGTAACCTCCCCCCGCGGGCCCGGTGTAGGGTTTGACGGAGGTTTTGCCGCGGTCATCCGCGAGGGTGCGGATGCGAATCGAGGCAGCGTGCCCAGGAGGTGTTAGGTGCTTGAGGAACTGAAGGTGGCGATGGCTTTGGTGGCGGTTTTCGCTCTCGGTTGGAGCCCGTCAGGGGTGGCGGCCGGTTGCCCGGCGGCGGAACCGGTGCCCGGCGGGGCCACGCTGGTGACCTGGGTCCCCTCGGAGGCGGCCCCGGGCCGGGGGATCGCGGTGCGCCTCATCTGGCCGGAGCGGCCTCGTTACCCCGAGAGGACGGCGGCGGCCGTGGAGGTACCGGGGGCGGATTCCCCCGGCGGGGTGGAGCTTCCCCGGGACCTGGAACGGGACCCCTATCTGGCCCAGGGCCTGGTCCGGGTCTCGTTTGCCTTCCCCGGCGGGGGCAGGCCCCCGTTCCGCTCCGGCGGCGTCTACGACCACCGGGGCCTGGATTCCCTCAGGGCGCTGCGGGACGTGGTGCGGTTCCTGCGGGGGGAGATCCCGGACGAGAACGGCTGCTATATCTCCGACCTCCTCCCCTACCCGCTGCTCCAGGTGGGGCTCATCGGCCTCTCCAACGGGGGGAACACCGCGGTGGTGGCCCTGGGGCTGTTCGGCGACGAGATGCGGGTGGACTGGTACGTGGGTTGGGAGAACCCGGCCGGGGTACAGTTCACCACGGTGGACCTGGGTTCCCGGGACCAGCCGCTCCCCTTCTATTCCCCCTGCTCCTGTCGGCTGGCCTCAGGCGGGGTTGAATGTGATGTGGATTACACTCACCTCCGCTGGGACGGACAGGCGGTGTCCCAGGGCTGGGGCCTCCAGGGCCGCGGCACCAGCGGCGTCCTCTTCCACGACCTCAACGGGAACGGCCGCTACGATGAGGGGGACTACGTGCTCGGGGCCTACCCCGGGACCTTCGCTGGGGTGGAGAAACGGGTCTATTCCGAACATGCCCTGGAGGCAGCGTTGGAGCGGGGGCTCATCGACCCCTGGCCGGAGGACGTGGCCACGCTCGAGGAAGCCCGGGACTACTGGGCCATCCGGGACATGAGCCGCTTCTACGCCGAGGTGATCGAAAACCTCCCCCAGCTCGCGGCCATCGTCGTCGGGTCCGAGGTGGACCACGTCCAGGCAACCCCCGACCACCCCCACATCCTCCTTCAATACCAGGGCTGGCAGGCCGCGGGGATGCCTTGGGTCCGCCTCAACCCCGATTCCGCCTATTTGCAGCTCCTCCTCCCCCGCTCCCTCCCGGCGGTGGATGTCCCGGCCGGCGCCCAGATCGGCTGCGGGGAGATCGCTGAGATGCTCGAGCCCGAAGGGATCCCGGATTCCCTCACCACCGCCGCGGCCGCGCTGGAGCTCTCGGACCGGACCTATTGGGGGAACTGGGCCCCGGACCTCGACGAAGTCCTCACCGGGGGCACCGGGGCAGCGCCCGGGGCTTCCCCCGCCCCGGGCCTCCTCTGGCTCCCCCACGCCGTGGAACGCCTCCCCGGAGGGGGGACCCTGATCTGCGATGGGAGCGCCTCTTCCCCGGCTGAAGGCGGCCCGCGCGGCGGCCGGGTCCTGATCCTGGACGCCTCCGGGACGGTGGTCTGGGACCACTCGGCCGGGCTCCAGTTCCCCCACGACGCCGAACTGGACCCTTCCGGGGAGCGGATGCTCATCGTAGACACCGGGCACGACCGGGTGATCGAGGTGGAACTGAGCTCCGGCCGGGTGGTGTGGGACTCCGGAGGGGTGGCGCTCTCCGACGGCTCTTCCCTGCGGTATCCCAACGATGCCGACTACCTTCCCGACGGGACTTTCCTCGTCACCGATCGGGACAACCACCGGGTGGTGGTGCTGGACCGGGAGGGGAGGGTCAGGTGGCAGTTCGGGGAGGCCGGGGTCCCGGGCGGAGATTCTCGCCACCTGAGCGGCCCCCACAATGCCGACCTGCTCCCGGATGGGAACGTCATCGTGGCCGACTCCGGCAACGACCGGGTGGTGGAGATCTCGCCCGCCGGGGAGATCGTGTGGGAGTACCGCGGGGGGCTCTCTTGGCCCCGGGATGCAGACCGCTTGGAAAACGGGAACACCCTGATCACCGACTCCAAAAACAACCGGGTGATCGAGGTCTCCCCCACGGGGGAGGTGGTGTGGGAGTACCGGGGGCTGCAACTCCCCTACGAGGCTGATCGGTTGCCGACCGGGAACACCTTGATCGCCGACTCCGGGGGGCGCCGCGTGCTGGAGGTGTCCCCCCAAGGAGAGGTGGTGTGGAGCTTCCCCCCAGGGGGCGGTGCCCAGAGCGGGGAAGCCCTCCTTGGGGGAATCAGGCGGGAGTCGGCCTGGGTGCTGGATGAGGTGGGGCATCGGATCTACGTGGCCTGGTGGCGACCCCCCGGGGAGGGGCCGTTCCCGACGGTGGTGTTCGTCCCTTCCATCGGCCCCGGGGTCCCGGCGCTCGCCCAGGAGGCCTTCCGGGAGCTCGCCGCGGACGGGTTCGTGGTGGCCTCGTTCAACCCCGAGGGCCGGGGCCGACCCGGAGTGGACCGGAGCGAGGGGGAAGAGACCTGTCAGGGCCCGAACCAACAGGAGGACCTGAAGGCGGTGATCGAGTACCTCGCCCGACTCCCCTACGTGGACCGGGGGAACATCGGTGTCCTGTCCTTCTCCGGGGGGAGCCTGCTGGCGGGGCCCGCTTTGGGGCGGTGGCCGGGGCTTCCCGTGGCCTATTGGATCGACTGTGAGGGCCCCCACGACGGTTCCATCATCCTGGGGGAGCCCTGCGGCCACCCCAACACCCGCGTCGATCCCTCCCCAGAGAACCTGGCCTTCTGGGAGGAACGTTCCCCGGTCCTCTTCATCGGCGACTTCCGCGGCCGCTATCTCCGCGTGCAAGCGGAGATCGACCACGCCCAGGGGGACTATCGGGAACACGCCCTTTTGATGAACAACGCAGCCGTGGAAGGCGGCGTTCCCTGGGTGCGGATCAACTGGGAGGACCTGGGCAACCCCGTGAACCGAATCTACCCCCTGGATGATCCCTCCCAGTGGCCCAAGTGGATCCCGGGACGGCTGCGGGACCTGCCTGGGGGTTGGCACGGGGTGTTGGCCGGCTACGCGCGGGAGATGGCCGCCCTGGTGGCGGCCGAGGGAGCGGCCGCGGCGCCGCCACGGTTCGAGCGGGCGAGCCAGGCCCCGGTGCTCGGGCCCGGGGAGGACCCTTGGGAGTCGGTGGACGTCCTCTCCTGTGAGGTGCTCTGGGACGGGGAGCCCCAGGTCTTCCGCATGTGGTACACCGGCTACGACGGGGAGCGTTATGCCATCGGCTACGCCGAGAGCCACGACGGCCTCCGTTGGGAGCGCTACCCGGGGAACCCGGTGCTGGCCTCCAGTGGGGGCGAATGGGACCGGGAGGGGGTGGGTTTCCCCGCGGTGGTCCGGGTGGGGGACATGTATTACATGTACTTCACCATGCTCAAGCGTGCCCGGGCCCACCGGGACGCCGCCGTGGGCCTCGCGGTCTCGGGGAATGGGCTGCACTGGGAGGTGGTGGGGCCGGTGCTCCTCCCCGGGACGGCGGGGGAGTACGATGCCCGCGCCGCGGTGAGCCCGGACGTGTTCCTCGATGGCGACGGGACCTGGCACATGTTTTACGCAGGAGGACGCGACTACCCCGGCGATCCCGACGGCCGGTGGGTCATCCTCCACGCCACGAGCCCCGACGGGGTCCACTGGCGGGCCGACCCCGAGCCGGTGATCGAGGGAGAGATTGTGGGGATGGAGGACGCCCTCAACCCGGAGCTCTTTCGCCTCCCCGACGGGAGCTTTTGGCTGGCCTTCTCCGCCCGGGTGGAGCACGCCGGCTTCCGCCTCTTCCTCGCCCGCTCGCCCGATGGACTCTCCTGGTCGGTTATCCCGGGGGTGGAGCTTTTGATCCCAGGGGAGGAAGGAAACTTCGATGAAAAATCCCTCAACCACCCGGCGCTCGTGCTCCGGGACGAAGTATTGCACCTGTTCTACACCGGCTACAATCGCCGGAACCGTCGGGCCATCGGGGTGGCGGTGGCTGGGTTGTCCGGCGCCTGAGTTCTCTTTCTGGCCCCCCTTGACGGGCAGGGCGGTTTTGGACCTCGATCCCTGAAGCGTGGGCCTTTTGCCGCTTGCAGCGAGGCTCGCCCACGTCAGTCCCATCTCGCGAAAATTCGCCTCCTGCCCTCACGGAAATGGTTTGTCACCAGAAGATTCGCCGCCTTGGTGGAGCCGGCCGCTATGCGGAGGTGAAACGGCTGGCCTGATCCCCGGTTTCGGCCTCCCCCTCCGGGGGCACGATGCCATACACTCCTTCGATCCGCAGTAAATGCCCTTCTAAACTTGATTATTCGAGGGCACTTCTCAAAGCTGGGTGAGAAGGAGGTCTTTTTTGATGGCACACCTCCTGCTCCAACCTCAGGGACTGCATGGGGGGATGAGATGTCAAAAGGAAAAACCTCTCCCGCGATTTTTTACGGTTGGACTTTGCCCATCACTCTATCACACACTCATTCGGTCTCATGGAGCATCCGGTCCAGGGTGAATTCCTTAGGGGCCTTTTCGCGGCCAGCTTGGCCCATCCAGGGACACAGTCCCCCTAAGTGCACGATTCAAGCCTGCCCCCCCTTGCTACGGTTGGAGTTCCTCTAAGAAGCGGTCGATCTCCTGCCGATGGAGCCCCCTGAGTTTGAGGGCATCCTCCACTACCAATGCCACCTTCCTTGGATCTAGGTCGTAGGAGTAAGCGTGCCTGAAGAAGTGCCTGAAGGCCCGAAGCGAATCGAGGATCCTGTAGCTCTCCTCGGAGAGTAGGGCTGGCCTCACGCCCTCAATGGAGAGCTTCATCCGCCAGAGGAGCTCCCGATGGTATCTCGCTCGATCCTCGATCCGGTTCTCGAAGAAATCGGCGATGATCCTGAACAGATCCTCAAAGGCACAGTACAGGTTGTGGAGCTGGTAGGCCAGGCTTTCGAGCTCCACGGCATTTTTGGGGCATCGCCGCTCCTCTATTTTGGCGAATATCCGCTCGATCACCCTCAGCTGGTCCTCAACCGAGGCTTTGAGGAGACTTAGCCTTTCCTCTTCCATCTGATCCCCTCCTTCAGGATCCTCTCCCTGAGGCGATGGCCCTCGAGCTGCAGTACATCCACATCGGTCCCGAGCTTATCGGACAGGAAGGCCATGGCGCGGAAGAAGTCCTCGTCTTTCAGCCCGAGGAAGGCTATATCGACGTCGGAGCCCTCGGAATATCGATATGGTTTGGCCAGGGAGCCGAAGATATAGGCCTCCTCGAACGGGATCTCGCGGGATAGCTCCTCGAGGGTCCGGAAAACGGTTTCGAGGAAGTCCTTCCGCTTCTGCTCCCTCCTCTCCCTCTTCCTGGCAAGGGCCTGATCGAGCAGATGTGTGGAAAAACGTGTCATCGTTTCCTCCTTGGTAAGGATAACCGGACTTTTGGGTCCGCCGGCAACCCTTGTGAGGTCTTCTCCGCCTATTGTGTGGATGGTCTTATCGTCCTGATTTCACGGCATCAAGCCTATGAGCACCAATAATATACCCTTTCGGTTTCGCGGAGCATGTGGTTCAGGGAGAGCTCCTGCGGGGGGCTTCCTGCGGCCGGCCTGGCCCATGCAATGGCACGCCCCTTCAATGCACGATTCAAGCCTGGCCCCGGATTTTCTACCATTGCGCTCTTTTCGGAACAGGTGATAATTTGCTAAATGAGAGTTGTTCCCTAGGGGAGGCAAGGAGGATGAGAATCGGAGGACTTTCAAAGGAAGAGCTCAAAGAGCTTTTTCGAGAAGCCATTGAGGAAGCATTGGTGGATCTTTTCGGGGACCCAGATGAGGGTCTCCAGTTGCACACCGAGATTCGCGAACGCCTCAAGCGTTCTCTGGAGCGTATTCAGCAAGGTGAAACGGGTATATCGGCCGAAGAGGTAGCGAAACAGAAGGGATTGACCTGGTGAAAAGCTACCAAGTTCGGTTTCTCCCTGAGGCTGCAGAGGAGTTGGCTTCTCTAGACAAGTCAATTGCGGAGCGGATCCTCAAGAAACTGAAGTGGCTGGCCGAAAACTTCACGAACCTAACCCCAGAGCCTTTAAGCGGCGGGCTCAAAGGCCTTTTCAAGCTCCGCGTAGGAAGTTACAGGGTACTCTATTCATTCGGTTAGGAAAAGAAATTCATATATTCATCTCATAGGGCATCGGCGGAAAATATATGAGCTACACTGAAAGCTACTTTGAAAACATCATCGCGATTTGTCCCTTACCTCCTCGTATGCCTTTTCAGTCGCTCGGAGCAGGCGGTCCAGGGTGAGTTTTTTAGGGCCTTTTCGCGGCCGGCTCGGCCCATCTTCTTGCGGAGCTCGGGGCCATCGATGAGCTTCTGAAGGGCCTGGGCTAAAGCCTCCGGGTCCTTTGGGGGAACGAGGAACCCGGTAACCCCATCTTCCACGAGTTCGGGCACGCCGCCTACTTTGGTAGCCACCACCGGAAGGCCAGCCATCATCGCCTCGATGATCGTGTAAGGGAGCCCCTCCCAACGGGAGGAGAGGACGAAGCCATCATCGACCGAGGTGAGCGGACCTTTTTTGGAGAGAGCCTCCCCCACGAAAGTGTCGATTCGTTGTGGCTAAGCATCTCATGAGTGGATTCCCGTTGTGGATAACCCACCAGCTGCTTGGGCCGGCATACCACAACCAGCTCGATGGTCTTGTAGCTTTGCAACACGTGTCCCGTTTTGTGCTTTTCTTTGGGGCTATGTTTGCCCCTTTTGTCAGGGCCTCGTCCGTTTTCGCCACTTATTGTGGTCAACTATAAATAGTGCGCCTGCAAACTCATTCTCTTCTACTTCCCGTAGCATCTTCCACAACATGGATTGGACTAACTCAGATGTGCGGTAGCTCATCTTCAACACGATAACCCCACCGTAAGCCGAGGGTAGTGCCCCGCGGAGTGTGTCCACCCAAAAGGCATGGTAGCCTTCCCACAAAAACGGGAACAGAAAGGAGGGAAGGCCACCATGCGGGAAAAAACCCGCACCCAAATCCTAGAGCGGTTCTTCGAGGAGCTCAAGGACCTCATCAAGGCCCTTATGGAAAAACTCATGCT
>ENA-OSAI01000108-OSAI01000108.1-marine-sediment-metagenome-genome-assembly--contig:-NODE-108-length-50868-cov-31.621298_pt1 | contig 50868 bp, 51 predicted proteins | sample MGYA00237871_ERZ529316 | MGnify/ENA primary metagenome ERZ529316 (study PRJEB26369, sample SAMN03142814) | marine sediment metagenome | biome: marine; feature: borehole; material: sediment...
TCGAGCGATACTACAGGGATGCAAGGGTGGGAACGATATATGAAGGGACGAGTGAAGCTCAGAGAATAATTATCGGCAGGAGGCTTGCTGGTAGAATTAAAGGCTGATTTTTTATTTTTATCTTTTAAGTGTATGAAATGTCTGAATGTCTAAGATCGAATAAATAAACATAAGGTGGTGTATCATGAAGGTTGAGGATGTAAAGGTTGTTGGAGTGCTTGGTGCGGGAACGATGGGTAATGGCATTGCACAGGTCTGTGCAGCGGCGGGATTTGAGGTGATAATGAGAGATATCGAACAAAAATTCGTGGACAGAGGGATGGAAACGATAAAGAAGAGTCTCTCCAAATTCGTACAGAAAGGAAAGATCTCACAGGATGAAATGGATTCGATAGTCTCCAGAATCAGACCAACAGTTGAAATGGGCGATCTTGCAGAGGCTGACCTTGTAATTGAAGCTGTTATTGAGAACATGGATGTTAAAAAAAGAGTGATAAAGGAGCTTAATGAAATTGTAAAGAATCAGGAGGCAATCTTCGCTTCAAACACATCCACTCTGAGTATCACAGAGATGGCTGCTGTTTGCAGAAGACCTGATAAATTTGTGGGTATTCATTTCATGAATCCTGTTCCCTTGATGAAAGGAGTTGAGATTGTTAGAGGTCTTCTGACGAGTGAAGAGACGCTTGAATTTGCTGTTGAGTTTATCAGGAGAATTGGCAAAGAACCTGTGGTCTGTAAAGACTCAGCCGGTTTCATAAGCAATAGAATCCTGATGCCGTGGGTAAACGAAGGGATTTATGTGCTTTATGAAGGAATTGCCACAAAGGAGGAGATTGACAAGGGAATGAGGCTTTTCACCAATGTTCCAATGGGTCCCTTAGAGCTGGCGGACCTAATAGGGCTCGACATAGTGCTTGCGGCGGTTGAAACTCTCCACAGGGAGCTTGGAGATAAGTATAAACCCTGTCCCCTTCTCAAGCAGATGGTCGCCGCTGGGTTACTCGGCAGAAAGACCGGAAGAGGATTTTACGATTACAGATAACTTTTTCAAATTTTTTTATCCAGAAGTCCATGAGTTTAGTTTACCTGGTTATATGGTACCCCCTCAGTTTCTTAGTGTATCTGTTTATGGTTATTTTTCTGGGATGAGAAGGGTGACTGCTTAATCATATATGTCATCCCTCAAGCTACTCCTTTCGATACCCATCTACAAAATGAAAAGTAGAGTTCAACAAGAATTATATACCCCTAAATTATAATAGGTTTGGTTGGTAAATCTGTTCAGGGGTGATGTTTTGTAGTACTCAACTCAATTTACATGGATTCAAGGGACATAAAGGAAAGCACACTGGCTCTCTCCCTTGTGACAGTTGGCAATCTCATTACAGGTTTTGTTCTGGGTTATTCATCTCCTTTGCTCTCACTGCTACCAGCTCTTTTTCTGCTTGTTCCTCCAAGCATAGGTTTGAGAGGTAACATATATGCCTCTCTGGGTTCAAGACTGAACTCCTATCTGCACACCGGTAGGATCTCACCAAAGTTCGAGATAACAAAAGAGTACTCGGAAAATCTGGTCTCATCCACCTTCCTCCTCCTCCTCTTCAGCATGACAAGTGGGTTTATGGCTGCGATGATGGCATATTTTATGGGTTTAACAACCTTCGGGGGGGAGGAGATATCCCTTGTCATGCTCTCTTTTGATATGATAACAATATCAGCACTTTCTGGCATTCTCTCAGCCACCCTCATGATCCCATCCACCCTTGTCATATCTCTTGGAAGCTACAGCTATGGATGGAATCCCGACAACCTTACTGCACCTTTCATCACCCTGATTGGAGACGTAGTAACTCTTCCGATTCTCTTCCTTTCTGCAAAGGTCATCTTTGGCATTCCGGTTGGAGTCAGAATTTTCATTTTCCTTTCTCTCCTCTTTTTCACTGCTGTTCTTGGGTTTATAACCTATTACGGTCAGATGAGTATGGAGAAACACAGAATTGCCAGAAGGATAATAAGAGAGAGCTCATGGGTCCTTCTCGCCTGTGTAATCCTAGATGTGTTTGCAGGTTCGGTTATAGGTATAAGGGCTGAAGAACTCATAATTATTGCGGGGCTTTTGACTGTTATTCCATCTTTCTTAGAGGATGGAGGAGCTATTGGTGGAATTCTCTCCTCTCGATTTTCCTCTCTTCTCCATCTCGGTGTTCTGAAGCCGAATATCAAACCTCCACTTGAGATTTTAAAGGTTTTTGGAGTCTTTCACCTGATCGGTCTCTTTATTTTCGCACTGATCGGTGTTCTGGCTCAGACGCTCAATATTTTCATTGGACTTCAGACAATTTCAACGCTGGAACTGGTTCTGATAACGATTGTGGCGGGACAGATTCTTCTTGTTCCCCTGAACCTGATGTCATACTATTTTTCAATTCTCTCCTTCAGAAAAGGTCTGGACCCTGACAACATTGGCATCCCTCTGATAACCTCCATAATGGATGTCCTCGGAACGCTTTGTTTTATTGGAACCCTCATTGTTTTCGGAGTGATATGATCATCATGGAATCAGATGTGACCCATCGCAGCTTTCTGCTCTGAAGTTAAATCCCTCCCTGCAGAAGGCATAACTCAATCCGAACTCCTCGCATATTTTTTTGACCTTATCAAGAATGTTTCTTCTTATCTCAGTGGGCATATAGAATGAGTTCCGGATTTTTTCTCCTTCAATGAAGTAGAGTCTCCTGTAAACCTCTCCAGATATATTTTTCAACCTTTTGAAAGAGTCATATCTCAGTTTGAGAGTTGATGAGACTATATGGTCGGCAAAGCTGCATTTCTCTATGATTTTTTCCACCTCACCCTCAGTTAATCCTGGTAAAATCGGGTCAAGTCTGAGAATTACAGGAATCCCGCTCTCTTTCAATCTCTGCAAAGCTTTAATTCTTTTCTCAGGATTTGGCGCTCCTGGTTCAATCAGAGAAGCCACTTCATCCCTCAGAGTTGTGATAGATATGCTGACAGCACCTTTATCCAGCAGATCAACATCTCTGCAGACCATGTCACTCTTTGTTACAATCATTATCCTCATGTTGTAATCCCTCAAAAGTCTCAGGATGTTTCTTGTCTTCTCAAGTTTTCTCTCGACAGGAGGGTAAGGGTCGCTTGAGTTGGAGATAGAAATCAGTGACTTTTCCGGGATTTTTTTCAGATCTATCTCAACCCTCTGTTCAAGCCTTTTTTTGAGTCTCAGTTTGTAGAAGTCAGGAATATATGTGGAATAGCAGTAAAGACATCCGTGGGCACAGCCTGTGTATGGGTTGAGAGAATATTTTTCCCTGCAGGTACACAGAGGGGATTTCCAGGGGTCGAATGGTCTGATAAGCTGAGTCATACTACTGCGTTAAAAATAATGCTCTCTGTTTATCCAGGGTATCAGTGCTGCTGTTACTGAGAGTCTTGTTAGCTCCACTCTCGAAATTTTTCCCTTGGTGAGAAAGTGAATTGCCCCGGTTTTCTCACCAAGGTTTTTTATCCCTGTAAACTCATCCATGACATCTCCAACCTCTCTTCCTTTCAGAACCTCCTCTACAACAAAAGGAGGATATTCAAATCCGGGACCAAAGCCTATAGTTATCCTCTCTCCGTTGTATATCGCTGAGACCTGAAAATCAATAAAGCCGGTTACTGTCTCTTTGACCGAGAAAAGTCCAGCCTCAACACCTACGGAGAAGTCATAGTCATCGGAAAAAGACCTTAACGCCCTGTTGATAGCCCCTTTTATCGAATCGTTGTTGAAAGGCTGGTTTCCAACGCCTGAATCAACCTCCACTGAGTTTACACTGACATCATCAAAGAACTGCTTAAAAGCCTGTTTAACTCCCTCCACCTTTACGGGGTTCTTTGAACCTACGATGACCCTCACCACAGAGACTCAGCATCCCTCCTTCATAAATTATTTTCCAGAGGAGATTAGCAGGAATCTATCACAATTAATTTTATATATTCTGCGTTAAACACAACTCCAATGAAAGTTGTCTTTCACATCGATTTTGACAGTACACCTGTGCTTGAAATATTGCTCGGAAACATAAAGAATCTTCTGAAGGAAAGGGATGCAGAGGTGGCTGTTGTTGCCAATGGATATGCAGTCAAGCTCTTCACAAAGGCAAATCTCTCAAAGTATGAGCCTGAAATCAGGAAGTTACTTGAGAGTGGAGTGGAGTTTTATGTCTGCAACAATGCGCTGAAGAATCTGGTAGGAGTACAGCCATCTGAGATATCTGGGTTATGCAAAATAATTCCAGCAGGGGTTGTAAAGTTAATAGAGCTTCAGAATATGGGGTTTGCATATATCAAGCCCTGAAAAACCTTTATATAAGGTTTCCATACCTGTCTATCTCTCCTTTTTTTATTCTTGTTGAGGATATGGGCTTTCCATCCTCTGCGAGAAGAAAATCCACCTTGACTATTTTAATCTCCTTTTTTCCAAGTTCTCTTCTCTTTTTGTTTATCAGCTCAGCCATTTTGCATGTTTCCGGGGAGACAACGAGGTAGTCAAAGTCTATATCGAGAGTTCTGCCGTATGGATTGTCGATTCTTACAACCGTGGGCTTAAAACCGTATTTTGATTCAACATATCTTCTTACATTTTCTGCCCTTATTTCGTAGGGAAGGACACTCCTTATCCTCATTCTTGCCATCTCGTCGCATGTGATTCCTATCATCACTTCCTTTCCGCCGAGTCTGATTGCAACATCAATCAGTTTCTTGTGTCCTTCATGCAAGGGTTCAAAAGTTCCTCCGAGGGCTACCTTCATTCCATGTTGGGATTACATCCTGGCTATAAAAGCTTATTTGTTTTTAACGGTTTTTAACTGTATAATTCAGATATTGCTCATTATCGTATGGAATACCTGATTCACGATATCTATTCCGTTTAGTTTGAGAATGAGATTCAGAACTGCTCCAATAATCGCTCCAACAATCAGAGCGGAGATAATTCTTACCTTTACGATCAGAATTATTGCAATAACTAAGAGTACAAGCGTTGAAACAGCACTTAGCTGAGATAGCTGCACGCTTGCTTCTGAAATCACATCACTCATAAGGTTAAAGAGGGTTGCTATACCGCTTAAACCGAAAAGAAATCCGACTATAACTCCCACAATTGTTATGGTGGTGTCAGTACCCATGATTGAACCTTACCCTTCTGCAATATAACCTTTTTGAAAACCTCAATTCATATAGCTATCTGTTCCGTCAGGAAATTCTATGGGGTTTATACTTTTTTCAGTTCACAAATTGTGCTCTTTTTCAAAATTCTTTATGTATTTCATAATGGTAAAAAACGAAAACCATATTAAATCGACAACTTAACAACGACTATGCTTATAGTTTGTGAAAACTGTGGTGGTGATGAGTTCAGAATTAACAAAAGATATGTCGCAACATGCGTGCTTTGCGGTAAAAGTATAAAATTATGCGAGAATATAGTATCTGAGGGTTAGATTAATATGGGTGATTAATGCAAATCATTGTAAGATTAATTCAACTTTATTGTGGTTTAATCAGATTGGGATTTTTTGCAGCCTCATTCGTATCTCCTTTGTTATTAGAAATTATAGGAAAATTTTTAGGCAAATCCAGCGAAAGGTTATTATTCTAAGCTGATTGCCTCGGATTATGGATGTAATTGTTGAGGGTGGAGAGGTAATGGGAGAAATAACACCTCCTCCCTCAAAGAGTTACACACATAGAGCTTTTATTGCAGCCTCCCTCTCACCTTCTACAAAGATCGGCAATCCGCTAATCTCGGGGGATACTGTGTCCACCCTGAATGCCTGTCTGTTCATCGGTGCTCGTTTTATGAGAGATGGGTATTGGTTTACATTTAAAGGAATTGAAGAAATCAACACCTCGGGATATCTGAATCTCAGAAACTCCGGAACAACTCTGAGGTTGATGATGGGGCTGACCTCACTCTCTCTTTCCGGGAAATTTGCTGTTCTTGATGGAGATGATTCGCTGAGAAAAAGACCGAATCTCGAACTTGCAGAAGCGATTAATAGGCTTGGAGCAAGAGTTGAGGGTGGGAAGGAATTTAGAGCACCTGTGAGAATAAAAGGAACTGTTAAAGGAGGAGATATAGTACTGTCTGCAAGAAGCTCACAATTCGTCTCAAGTTTGCTCTTCACTCTATCCCTTGCGAGGGGAAACTCTGAAATAAGGATTTTGAGCGTAAAATCAAAGCCATACATAGATATAACGCTGGAAGTTCTGGAGAACTCTGGGATTTACGTTGGGATGGAAGAGCAGAATGGGAACATCATGTATTATATAAATGGTGATCAGAGATTTAAACTTAGAAAATTTGTTGTTCCAGCAGATTTCTCATCCACAGGATATCTTATTGCTGCCGGACTGATTGGAGGAGAGATTGAAATAAAGAATGCTTTCCCATCAAGACAGGGGGATGAAATAATAGTTGATGTAGTCAGAGAAATGGGCGGCGATGTGAGATGGAACAGAGATGAAGGCATAATAAGGGTAAGAAAATCACCGCTGACAGGAATCGATATCGATGCATCAAATTTTCCAGACCTCGTTCCTGTTTTATCAGTTATGGCAGCCTTTGCAGAGGGAGAAACGAGAATAAGAGGCATCGAACATCTGAGGATAAAGGAGATAGACAGAGTGGAAGGAATCCTCAGAAATCTTCATTCACTTGGAGTTGAGGCTAAAATTGATAATGGGAAAAACCCCACAATTACTGTGAAAGGGGATGGCTATCGCATCTTCAAAGGAAATGTGAAATCTTTTGGAGATCACAGAATGGCTCTTGCATTCTCTCTTTTTGGTATAGCAGGAAAAGTTTATGTTGAAGGAGCTGAAGCTGTGAGTGTTTCCTATCCGGGATACTTCGATACTCTCAGGAGCTTGGGAGTTAATGTAAGAAGGGTGAGATGATGGGGAATACCTTTGGCAATCTATTCAGGATAACCACCTGGGGCGAAAGCCATGGAAAAGCAATAGGATGTGTTGTGGATGGCTGTCCAGCAGGTCTTGAGCTGAGCGAAGAGGATATTCAGGTGGAGCTGGATAGAAGAAAGCCTGGAAAGGAATATACGAGCACAAGGAAAGAAGAAGACAGAGTAAGCATACTTTCTGGAGTTTTTGAGGGCAGGACCACAGGAGCTCCCATTTCGATGATTATCCTCAATAAAGATGTAATCAGCGAACATTATCTCAGAATAAAGGATTCACCCCGTCCCGGTCATGCAGATTTAACCTACTGGTTGAAGTACAGGCACAGAGACTGGAGAGGAGGTGGCAGGAGTTCGGCAAGGGAGACTGCAGGAAGGGTTGCTGGAGGAACGATTGCAAAGAAGCTCATATCCAGTTTCGGCGTTAAGGTTGTGGGTTATGCGGTTGAGATTGGGGGGGTAGGATGGAAAGAGAGCAATGAAAATTATGATGAGCAGGACTATCTCAGATTTTATGAAATGGCTGAAGAAAGCCCCCTCAGAATTCCAGATAGAGATGCTACAGAAAAAGCCATAGATCTTATAGAATCCATCAGAAAAGAGGGAGATAGTGTTGGCGGAATAGCAGAGGTTGTAGTTTTGAACCCTCCTCCCGGTTTGGGGGAGCCTGTGTTCAACAGATTTGATGCTGCTCTTTCAATGGCTGTTATGAGCATCCCGGCAGTGAAAGGGGTTGAAATAGGTACAGGTTTCAGGGTTTCAAGAATGAAGGGCTCTGAGAATAATGATCCAATAATTTTGAAAGATGGCAAGATAAGACTTGCAAAAAATCACTCTGGAGGGATTCTTGGGGGAATAACCACAGGAGAACCGGTAATAATCAGAGCAGCAATAAAACCAACGCCCTCTATTTCGAAGCCTCAGAGGACGGTAAATCTTGAAAGGATGGAAGAAGAAACAATAAAAGTTGAGGGGAGGCATGATCCCTGCATAGTTCCGAGGGTAATCCCTGTTATTGAGGCGATGGTGGCAATTACGGTTGCAGACTTCATGCTGATGAGCAGAATCATCCCACAAAGAATTGAATGATTATTTTCTCATTTTCTTCAAATGCCCGTTTCAGTCAAAAATTTTTTTAATTGTAAATACAGGAAGTAGAATATGGGTTTTGAATGGTATACGGATTTTGTTGATACATCTTACGAGCCCTCAGAGGATGATATCATATGCCACTTTGCTGTTAACTCGGAACTGCCAATTGAGGAAGCTGCGGGCAGAGTGGCATCAGAAAGTTCTGTTGGAACATGGACGACCCTTGCAAAACTCCCGGAGAGAATAAAAAAACTGATGGCAAAGGTATTCAGAATTGAGGGGAATAGAATAAGCGTTGCCTATAATGTTGAACTCTTTGAGGAAGGGAACATCCCTCAATTTCTCAGCTCTGTTGCAGGAAACATCTTTGGAATGAGGGCAATTCAGGGACTGAGATTTGAGGACTTTGAAATTCCTGAAGTTTTTGCAGCAAACTTTGCTGGACCACAGTTCGGCATAGAGGGAGTGAGAAACTTGCTTGAAATACGGGACAGACCAATCACTGTTACGGTTCCAAAACCAAAGGTTGGTTTTGATGCAAAGGAGTATGCAGAGATTGGCTTTAAGTCCTGGGTTGGTGGGATAGATATACTCAAAGATGATGAGAACCTAACGAGTCAGCCTTTCAACAGGTTTGAAGATAGACTTAAGGAGGTAATGAAGGCAAGAGATAAGGCTGAGAAAGAGACCGGAGAGATAAAAAGCTTTCTGATTAACATAACTGCTGAGACCTATGAAATGGAGAGGAGAGCAGATCTTGTTGCCGATTACGGAAATGAATTCGTAATGATTGATATTCTGACTGTCGGGTTTTCAGCTCTTCAAACTCTGAGAGAGAAATGTGAGGAGATAGGTGTTGCAATTCATGCTCATAGAGCTATGCATGGAGCGTTAACAAGGAATCCGGAGCATGGAATCTCTCTAAGGGTGATAACAAGGCTCTCAAGGTTAGTCGGTGTTGACAACATGCATGTTGGAACGGGAGTTGGGAAGATGGCTGGAAAAAGAGAGGAGGTCTCACAGCTCATAGATATCTGCAGAAAAGAATGGTATCATTTCAAGCCAGTATTCCCAGTTTCATCTGGTGGACTGCATCCTGGAATAGTTCCGGATGTGATTGATTTATTCGGGAAAGATGTGCTTATTCAGGCAGGGGGAGGAGTTCATGGTCATCCAGGGGGGAGTGAGAGTGGAGCAAAGGCTCTCAGACAAGCTATTGAGGCATGTATGGAGGGTATCAGCCTCGAAGAGTATGCCCGGGACAGAAAGGAATTAAGGCAGGCACTTGAGAAATGGGGAAGGATAAGTCCAAAGTGATTTTTCTTCAAACTTGTAAAATTTTTATACTATAATTCATATAACCAGAATCTTCTAACATGTTTTGGTAGTAAAATAGGAATACTTAAATAGTAATGGTTTAAAATTTTGTTTATGAGCAAAAATGTTCTGATCGTCGGTGCAGGAACAATGGGCCATGGCATTGCCGAAGTTTGTGCACTTTCTGGATACAATGTTATTCTCGTAGATATAAATGAGAACATTCTAAGCAACGCAATCGCAAGGATTACCTGGAGTCTGAAAAAACTTGAGGAGAAGAAGAGGATAAAGAGTGCTGACGAGGTGCTGGGCAGAATAGAAACCGCTCAGGAACTTTCATCAGTTGCATCAAAGGCAGATTTTGTTATTGAGGCTGTTGTTGAGAAGACTGGTGTAAAACATGAGATCTTCAAAGTTCTTGATGAGAAATGCAAGGAGGATTGTATTCTTTCAACGAACACATCGACAATCCCGATAACTGAAATAGCCAGAGCCACTGGGAGAGCAGATAGGGTGGTAGGTCTTCATTTCTTCAACCCTCCGACTCTGATAAGACTGGTTGAAATTATTAGGGGAGAAAAAACCTCTGATAGTACTGTTGAGGCAACAAAGGAGTTTGCGAAGTCAATAGGTATGGATTATGTGATGGTTGAAAAGGATGTACCGGGATTTCTGATAAACAGAATAAACATAAGAGTGTTTGTTGAAGCAATAAGACTTCTTGAGGAAGGCTTCAAGCCTGAAGAAATTGACTCAGCGATTAGATACAGGGCAGGATTGCCAATGGGGATTTTTGAGGTGGTGGATTTCACAGGAGTGGACACGGTTTACAATGTTCTGAAAGAGGTGAAGGCGAGGGGTTTTGAGGTTGAAGTCCCGGAGATTTTAGAAAGAATGGTTGAAGAAAAATCACTTGGAATGAAAACCGGAAAGGGATTCTATACTTACAGGAGCTTTTATGATAGAGCGAAAATCCCAAAAGAATATCAGTATAAAGTTAATCCACTTCAGATACTTGCCCCCGGTATAAATGAAGCTGCATGGCTCCTTAGAAACGATATAGCTGTGAAGGAAGATATTGATAAAGCCACTGTAAAAGGAATGGCTTATCCGAGGGGAATACTTGATTTTGCCGATAGCTATGGCATAGACAGGGTTGTGGAAATTCTGAAATCGAGGAAGAGCAAAACGGGTCTGAAGGAGTATGAGGTTGATCCTCTACTTCAGCAACTTATTGATGAAGGAAAACTGGGTAAGAAAACAGGTGAGGGATTCCACAGGTGGAGCTATGAGCTCGAAGATTTCGGTCCTGTAAGATATGAAAAAAGGCATAATTATGCTCTGATAACGATGAGAAGACCTGAAAAGCTCAATGCACTCAATGAAGAGATGTGGAATGGGCTGAATAGGGCTTTTCTCAAAGCTCAGGAGGATGACGAGGTCAGAGTGACTGTTATTACAGGGGAGGGGAGGGCTTTCTGCGCCGGAGATGATATTGCGGTTATGGGCTCATGGAAAGATTTGAAGGATGGAGTTGATTTCTTCGAAAAGGTAGCACTTCCTTTCGTCAACACTCTGGCTTACTATGAGAAACCAATTGTCTCTCTCGTGAATGGGAATGCCTTTGGAGGAGGGATGGAGATTAACCTCTTCTTCGATGTAGTAATATCGGCTGAGAATGCAACTTTCTCAATTCCTGAGGGATTGATTGGCGCAATCCCGCCAATAGCATCATCCTTTGGTTATATGCTCTTTGGAAGGAAGATAGCAAGATACGCTTTAACTGGAGAAGTTCTTTCAGCCAGAGAGGCAATGGATCTTGGTCTTGTTGATGTTGTTGTGCCTGAGGATATGCTGATGGATGTCGGAATTGAATTTGTGGACAGGCTTGCGGCAGTAGCACCTCTTTCCTCAAAGGCAATCAAGAGATCGATGAACGCTGTTAGAGATGTGATGAAGAGTGCAATGGAGATAGCTGCAAGAGAAATAGAACTGTTAATTCCAACTGCGGACTTTGCAGAGGGTATGGATGCTTTCATTTCAAGAAGAAGACCAGTATGGAAGGGTAGATGATTAAGGAGGTATTTTCATGGCTGCCATAACCTCCTGTTCGGTTTACATCCCGGTGTGGAGGCTGGGCAGAGATGAGATAGCAAGAGCAACGGGTTTTCAGTCGCTTGGTGGAGAGAGGAGTGTTGCATGCTGGGATGAAGACTCTATAACAATGGCGGTTGAAGCAGCAAGGGGAATTGAAGAAAACCCGGATGCTCTTCTCTTCGCCTCAACCTCTTCTCCTTTCAAAGTGAAACAGGCAGCGTCCTTAATAGCAACAGCCCTTGATTTAAATCTTGGTATATTCACTTCAGACATCACTGACACAATGAGAGCCTCCACAAACGCTCTTCTCATGGCATCGAACATGATAGATTCCGGAAAATTTGAGAGGGTTCTTGTGGTGGCGTCAGACTGCATACCCTCAAAACCCTCCTCTCTCTATGAGCAACTGTTTGGAGATGGAGCGGTTGCTCTGATGGTGGAGGCTGAAGGGGATGCTGAGATAGAGGGCTACACGACCTATTCAAAGCCTCAGCCCGGCTCATGGATGAAGGCATATGATGACTCGATGAAGGATTTTGACATGAGGGTTGATGCAAGATATGGCTATGCAGCCAGCCTCCAGTCCGCCATAATGCCACTTATAGCAAAGCTCGGACTTTCTCCGGCTGATATAAGCAGGGTGGCTGTGTCAGCCCCGGATCCTAAGAGTTATGTTGGGCTTATTAAATCTGCTGGCTTGAAACCGGAGGAGTTCTTCTTCGACAGAGTTGGTATAACCGGAACGGCTCACCCATTCCTTCTTCTCGCCTCCCAGCTTGAAAGAGAGGGCAGAATACTTCTGGGAAGCTACGGAGAGGGAAGTGACGCATTCTGCATTGACATAAAAACTCCAATCAGAACAAACCTGAGCAGGATGATAGAGAGCAAAAAGGAGATAGATTATGGGGAGTACCTTTACTTCAGGGAAAAAATGGGTGAGAAAACATATCCAGACAGGCCGTCACCTGTGAAATACTGGAGGGATGAAAAATCCATTTTGAGGTTCTATGGTATGAGGTGTAAAAACTGCAAAACAGTAAGCTACCCCATCAGCCGGTGCTGCATAGAGTGTGGCTCAAAAGACTCCTATGAGGAGGTTAAGATCTCAGAAAAGGGGATAATATACACCTACACGGTTGATTACCTCATCTCACCCGGTAACTATAACGCCGATGGAATTCATCCCAATGTGGTTGCTGTAGTGGATTTCGAGAATGGTGGAAGAGCCTTCATGGAGTTAACGGATGTTTACAGAGGGAAAGAGAATGTTGAGGTGGGAATGGAAGTTGAAAGGACATTCAGACTGCTGAACGAGAAGAATGATTTCAGATATTATTACTGGAAGGTTCGATTTCCAAGAGGGTGATGCATATGGAAGTTGCTGTTATAGGCACCGGAGTGACTAAATTTGGACATATATGGGAGAAAGATCAGGAAGATTTGCTTGTCGAGGCTGTTTATGAGGCGGTAAATGATGCCAGCATCGAGCTGAAAGATGTGGAAGCGGTCTGGTGTGGAACTTTCTATCCGTTTTCAGGTGTAAGTGGAAACAATTTCAGCGACCCTCTGAAATTCTTCGGTAAGCCAATTTCAAGGGTTGAGAACTACTGTGCAACTGGAATGGATAATATAAGGAATGCAGCCTTTGCCGTTGCGAGTGGAGCTTTTGATATAGTCATCGCTGCAGGTGTAGAAAAACTAATGGATAATGGAAGCAGGGGAATCCCATTCATAGAGGGTATATTTCCACCCTATATGCCTGCAGTCTCCGCTCCAGGGATGTTTGCCCTTGCTGCAAACAGAGCCTTCAAAGAGTGGGGATGGAGCAGGGAAGATCTCGCTCTCGTAGCAGTTAAAAACCATTACAATGGAGCTAGACATCCAAAAGCCCATTTCAGGAGTGAGATTACTGTTGAAAAAGCTCTGAAGGCTCCCATGATTGCCTACCCCTTAGGTCTTTACGATTGCAGTGCAGTAAGTGATGGTTCGGCTGCAGTGGTTCTAACCCGTCCGGAAATTGCAAAACAGATTGTTGGAGATGAGTATGCAGTTATAAAAGCAATAGGAATGGCTGTTGAAACGATTCATCCCTGGTCAAGACCATCTGAAAGCTTCCTCAGCTTTCCGGCAACTGTGAAGGCAGCGAAAATGGCTTACAAACAGGCTGGGATCGAGAATCCCTACAAAGAGATAGACTTCGGGATTGTTCATGACTGCTTTACCATAACTGAACTCATAAACTACCAGGATATGCAGCTCTGCAAACCCGGGGAAGGAGCAGATTTCATAAGAAATGGTGTGACGGCAATAGATGGGGACTTTCCAATCAATCCTGATGGGGGGCTGAAATCTTTCGGACATCCAATAGCAGCGTCGGGTGTAAGAATGGTTTGTGAACTCACGAGACAGGTTCTCGGAAAAGCAGATGGATTGCAGGTAAAGGATGCTGAGGTGGGATTTGCCCACAACCTTGGGGGTCCCTACTCGGTTGCGGCGGTTTCGATCGTAACCAGAGCTTAATTTTTTATTTTGCATTCTTATCTGCCGTGTTTCTTTTCTGACATTGCTAATTGAGGTTGCAATACTGAATGGTCATTCTATCATTACCTGTTCTACTGTTGTGAAGGCAAGAATTGTCATAGCTGCTGTGTAGATTGCAACCAGTCCAATTGATGCCATGTCATAGCCTGAACCGTTTATGGCTGAAGAAAGCGCCCTGATAGTTGTGCTGATAATTGGAAAAATTACGGGAAACAGGATGACAGGAAGCAAAAGCTCCCTTGCGTTTGCTCTTATAGTTAAAAGGGAAAGAGAGGAGGAAACTACAACAAAGGCAACATTTCCGACAGTAATGGAAACAATAAAGTTAAGGGGCTGGGAGATTTGAAGGTTGAAAAATGCAATGAAGAGGGGGAGTGTTATTGCCTGAATTATCAGCATCAGTGAGAGGTTGTAGAGGATTTTACCGGCTAAAATTGAAGTGGGTCTTGCAATCATTTTCAGTCCGTCGAGGGTACCATCCTCAACCTCCCTCACGAAAGCTCTCGCATAACCTCCGATTCCAACAAAGAGGAAGACGAGCCAGAGTAAAGAAGGGGCAACTTCTGGAATGATTTTCACTGGCACTGATATGCTGAAAATTGAGATGGTGACAAATGAAAAGAGAAGCATGAAGTTGAGGGTAGTTTTACTCCTCAGCTCAACTTTTATATCTTTTTTCGCAATCTGAATAGCCTCCATTCTCATCTCCCGTAGTATGTTTCAAGGATCTCCTTAGCTGGAGCGTCAAGCTTTATTTTTCCATCTGAAATTATATAGCCTCTCTCACAGAGTTCTATGTCATCCGGATTATGGCTTGCTATAATCATTGTCACCTTTCCGGACATCTTCTCCAGAATTTCTCTCAAAAGCTCCCTTCCCTCTCTGTCCAGCCCTGAAGTGGGTTCGTCAAGCAACAGAATCTCCGGGCTGTGGATTAACATTCTTGCGATTGCCAACCTCTGCTCCATGCCTCTTGAAAAGGCTGAAACTCTCATGCTTTTAAATCTTTTAAGCCCTACAAGTTCAAGGACTTCATCAATACTGTCTTTACTTCCAACAAATCCTGAAAAAAAGCTGAGGTTCTCTTCTGCTGTCAACTCCCTGTAAAAATAGGTGTTGTGGGATAGAAATCCGATTCTTTTTCTTATAGCTGCGTTTTTCCAGGGTTCCATGTCAAGAACCCTCACCTCTCCTGAAGTTGGCCTTAGCTGTCCGCAGATAACCCTTAGAAGGGTTGTTTTACCTGCACCATTTGCTCCCACAAGTGCGACTTTCTCACCTGGTGGTACTGTCAGATTGATTCCTCTGAGAACAGCATTTCTCCCGAATTTTTTCTTGAGGTTTCTCACACCAATTATTTCGGGCATTTACGGCACCCTGACAGGAACTTTCTCTGAGAATTTCTCCTTTAAAAGTTTCGCAACACCCAGAGCAATTCCATCTACTTCTATGTCATCCCCTTTTGCTCCATCTCCCACTACGAAGAGATTTTTGAAGGGTGTTTTGTAACCTCTATCAAGACCGCTCATTATTCTGTTAACGGGCCAGTCGTCATGAAAGCTCTGAACAGCTATTATTTCATAATCAAATCCTCTAAGAAGTGTTCTGAGCTCTTTCAAGCCCTCTTCTATTTCCTTTCTTATGTTATCTGTGAATAGTGGCTGATGAGCCATCAGGAGGTGCTTCCCCTTTGGGGCTAAGGAAGGGTCTGCATTCGTTACTTCATTCATACCTGAAATTCTGCTGCAATTCAGCGGAAAGAGAACTCCGGTATTACCGATGAAGGGCTTACTGATGGAAATTGAGTACTTTACCCCTTTGCTCTCACAACCATTATGTTCGAAGTATTCTCTGCCAGCAAGTCTTCCTGTTAGTTTGTGCCCGAGATTTGAGATGAATAAGTCATACTCAGCAACATCTTTTTGACTTTCAAGCTTTTTAATCGTATTTCCATTTGTAATTAACCTTATTACAGGGTTTCTAAGCCTTATACTACCTCCATTGCTCTTTATAATCTCTACAAGATCATCAACCACGGCTTTGCAGCCGCCAACCGGTATGCCAGGGCCTCCACACTCAACAACCCTGTTGTAGATAGCGAGCAGTTTTGAAAATTTGATTTGAGAGGGAGATATGCTCAGCGACCATCCGAGAAAACTTCTGAGAAATCCTGCACTAACATCATCCAGCTCCTTTTCATATGCGTCCATGTAAGGGTCTATTCTCAGTACGCGATACTTTAAAAGCCACTTGAAGAACTTGAACTTTGATTTAAGCGGGAAGGCTGAGCTCCTGACCTCAATCCTGTCATTCAGAAGGATCTCCCCTTCGGGCTTGGAATCAATGATCTCCACGTCTGAACCCACGGATTTTAGAAGTTTTCCCAGAGGTCCTCTTTTTCCGTGGGGTATCATGTGGAGAGCTCCGGTGCTTATCTGGAAACCCCTATATTCGAAAGAGGTAAATCTTCCACCATAGAAGTTAAGCTTTTCATAAACATCAACAGTGTAACCACTCTCTGATAGAAGGGAAGCCGTCAGTAACCCTCCGAGACCTGCACCAATCACAGCTACTCTCATTCTAACCCTCTTTTACCTCGATTGCGGAGTTGGGGCAGTACATAAGGCATTTCATACAGGCATTACATCTCTCGTTAATCTCGGCGCTCCCAAGTACATCAACACCATCAAAGGGACAAACAAGCATGCATACTGCACAACCAACACATCTATCTGTTATTTTTATTATTCTTTTTGTATTAATTTTGGCTCCCACTGACAAAAGAAGAGATTAAAAGGTTATTTTAATTTTCTTTTCATCCTTTTATTCATTGCAGGTAAAACTCTCTCATTTCAAAATACCCATCTCTGTGAGTCTCTCCGGGAGATATGTATCGGTTACATAATCCAGTCCATATTTGGCAAGAGCCTGCTGCTCAGACTTTTTCCTGAGTTCAAGCTGCAGATTGACCTCTCTTTTCCAGAAATCGGAATCGAATCTTGGATCAGAAAGAATTGAATTAAGAGCTTTGATATCCTCATCTGTAAGCTTATCGGATGGGAGGTCGTACTTGACAATATCTGTAGGGCGAATGCCAACAAACTGGGCGGATGGAGTTGCAAGATATTCAGAGAGATGAGCAGATTTTATCGATCCATACGCTATGCTTGCATAGATTCTGTAACTCCACGGATCTCCATCTGTGAAAACAACAACGGGCAGGTTCAATTCGAGATTCAGCCTTCTCAGAAGTCTTCTTGTGCTTCTTGCAGGCTGACCTTTCAGGTGGACGATTATTGCATCGAACCTCTCATCGAATCCATTCTCTATCAGTCTGTCTCTCATACCACCAGTCTCTATTGCAATCACAAACCTTGCATCATGTTCCAGAAACTCTATTTTGTCCACATTAATTGGAATCTGATAACCCCCCTCTCCAACATCATCCTGGCAGTGGATCTCTCTTAAACCTCGTCTCGTCTCCTCCCTAATCCTCAGTGGACCAACAACGGTTGCACCATCTTCTTCGGGGCGGATGTGGAAGTGCTCTCTCTGGAAGGAGGTTATTATCTCTAAATCCTCCACGAGTCTATCACTTTCTGGCTGTTCGTTGAACTTTGCTATGTCCCAGTTCTCGGAAATATAGTAAAGTTCTCTGAGAGTGGAGGATTTGTTGTTGTGAAGCTGATCTTTCAAAAATCCAATAACATATGCCATTCTGAGTAGCTGATATGCTCCTTTAACAGATTTTGCACTTCTGATGCTCTTTCTGTCTCCATATACCCATACCTCACTCTCTTCGTTGAATTCTATGTTGTGTTTTGTTCTTGTGGCTATCTCTATTTCGGGAATCATCCCCATCTTCATCTGCTCGTAAATCGTTTCAGGAATTTTGAGTAAACTTCTCAGACATTCTTTCTCTATTTTATTCAGCAAAAATCACCTCCCTTAGAGATTCATTACATCAGCACCATCGAGCAGATCTTCATCAATTCCATCGACATAAGGTCTTCTGTTTATTATCCTTCCTTCAGCTCTGTATCGAAGAATTTTAACCTCTCCAGCACTCAGTTTGAGACTCCAGAGTATTGTTGTATGCCCTCCAGATTCTGAAACCTTTGCATTATCTGAGTCAATACTTACCTTTCCGGCTACGATCTCAAAGAGCCTGAATTCCTTTGCAGATCTGGTGTAATTTGAAACTGTAATCTCAACATCAAACTTCCCGTTGCTCTCCAGAACCTTTCTCTGTACATGGATATTCCCGACAATTCTGGCTATCACCTTCCCAACGTCAATCTCCTCTCTCTCCAGAACCTCTGAAACCTTTTTTGCAAGAAGGGGCAGGATTTTGTTCAGTATATCTTCCTTACCTTTTTTCTTTTTAAGTTTCTCCTTTCTCCCTATATACTCCTTTAACCTTCTGCCAACTTCCTGAAGTCCGAGCCTGATCTCTTCATAAATCTCAGGGATTGGTGTAACAGCTTCTTTCGATTCTGAAGTGTAAGGAATGTTTGTTGAAGCAACATGGATGAGAATCACAGCAGGAGCGACAGGAAGCTCGTTTCTGGACTGGCTCAAACCATAGCTCTTCCAGTTTACACTCTCCACGGCTTTGGTCATTGCACAGCCGCCTTGAGAGTAAAGAAGGGGTATTTTGTTGGCAAATCTTATTACTTTAACTTTTTCATCTGCCCTCAGCTCACCTCCGTATCCGATGCCCACCTCAACAAGGAAAGGATTGCCTGAAAAGACCTTTGGTTTTCTTGTAATGGCATAAGCCCATTCTACATTGTATTTGTTAATCAGACTTCTCATGATGTTTCTATCTCCAATTGGAGACAGACAATCTGTTGGGGGTGGCAGAAAATCGGTCTGGTTGAATGCCTCCAGCAGACCTGCAACCTCATCTCTCGACAGAGATTGGGGCATTCTTTCCGGACTGAGTTTTGCCCTTTCTATAACCTCTTCTGCTTTTTTATCTCCTACTCTAACAAACTCTGATTTCAGAAAGGATTTCAAAGTGTTTGCTTTTGTGGTTCTCAGCATCCACATAAGTTTTCCAAGCTCAATTCCATGTGGATGGGGGAGGATCTCTTTTGGTGTATCCGGGATGTCTTCAGATATTCTGGGAAACTCGAATATCTCCCCATCAGGGTCGATAAAGGTTATCTTGGCATGAGGATTCACCACGGCGGTCTCTGTCAGATATTCAATAACGCTCTGTTTTCTCTCCTTAACATATGCACCTTCTATCTCAAGCTCTATCCTTGTTCCTCTTGGCCTGAACCATTCTGTCTCCTCCTCGAGAACGACTTCTGGTTCGTTTTTCCTTGTGTCAATGAAAAGCTGAAGTTTAACAGCATTTTCTTCCGGATTAGTCTTGGAAATTATCGTTGCAGGCTTGCCTGTAGTCAGCTGTGCATATAATACAGCTCCTGACACGCCTATTCCCTGCTGACCCCTGCTCTGCCTGATGGAGTGGAATCTTGATCCATAGAGTAGCTTTCCAAAGATTCTCGGAATCTGTTCTCTTACAATTCCAGGCCCATTATCCTCAATAATAATTCTAAACTGGCTTTTTCCTGTTTTTGAGATTTTGACGAGAATATCTGGAAGAATCCCTGCATCCTCGCAGGCATCAAGGCTGTTATCAACAGCCTCTTTCACGCATGTGATGAGGCTTTTGGCAGGATTTGAGTATCCAAGAATGTGCTTGTTCTTTTCGAAAAACTCAGCAATACTTATTTCCTTCTGTCTTCTGGCAAACTCCTCGGCTATCATTTTTATTCAGATTGAAGTTAAATTTCTGCTCCAACAACGGTCTGGGTTTTTGTTACTCCTTCAATTGCCCTGATGTTATCAACAGTATTGTTGAGAATCGAAAGGCTGTCAGCCTCTATGATGACTACGAAATCAAATTCACCGAAGACATGATATACTTCTCTAACCTCTTTCATCTCTTTTATCGCATTATAAACATCTTTCTCCCTTCCGGGGAGAACATTAACCATTGTTACGCCAATTACCATGTTCTGAAATTAAACAGCAGAAATTATAATTTTTTCGGCTGAAATGAAACTGTTGCACAGTATTTCTGTTACTCAGATCTAAGGAACTCAATCGCGTCTTCGGCTGAAGTGTTTTCATGGACTATCATTGAAATTGCTTTTGTGGTCTTTACTGGATCATCTGCCTGAAAAATATTCCTTCCTATTGCAACACCTCTTGCTCCCGCTTTCATGACTTCTTCGATCATTTTGAGAAACTCCTCATCACTTCTCATCTTCGGTCCTCCTGCAATCACGATTGGAACAGGACAACCCCTGACAACTCTTTCGAAAGATCTCATATCTCCTGTGTAGTTTGTTTTTATTATATCGGCTCCGAGTTCTGCTCCAGCTCTTGTGGCTATTTTGATTGATTTCTCACTGAAGGGATCGATTCCATTCCCTCTTGGATACATCATTGCAAGCAATGGCATCCCCCACTCAGCACAGCATCTGCTAATCTCTCCAAGACTTCTCAGCTGTCTTGCCTCTGTGTCGCTTCCGATGTTTATATGAACGCTTACAGCATCGGCTCCAAGTTTCAAAGCCTCCTCAACGCTGCAAACGATCACCTTTTCATTAGGATCGGGGGCAAGAGATGTAGAACCACTGAGGTGGACGATTAGTCCTACATCCTTTCCGTATCCTCTGTGACCGAAGGGTACGATTCCCTTGTGAACAATCACTGCATTTGCTCCTCCAACCACAACTTTGTTTATGGTGGATGGCAGATTCTCCAGTCCCTCGATTGGGCCCATTGAAAGTCCGTGATCGAGAGGGACAATCACAGTGTTTCCTGATTCTCTATTTATCAACCTCTCAAACCTGATTTTTTTCCCGATATTCATGTCATCACCTTGTTACTATGTGACACATTAACATGCGAATATCAATATAAAAATTTTTTGGAATTGTAATGAATTGCCAAACCGAAGTCAATCCTGCCTCTTACCTTCAACCTCTGCTATGATTTTTTCAGCAATTTTTTTCCCAATAAGAGCTGGTAGTTTATCTCTGTTCTTTAGAAGCATATCCACTGATTTGATACCTGCGGAATAAAGCTTTCTTGCCCTAACTCTTCCGATTCCTTTAATCTCAACAAGCCCGACGAGCTCCTCTTTCACACCATACTTCACTCTGGACTCGAGCCCCATAATCAGAGATTGCAGTGGATGGTTGAGGTGGTTTGCAATTCTTCTCAGCGAGTAGGATAGCCACTCTGCCGTCTCGACTATCCGTCTGAGATCTCCAGGTGATATTCCAAATTTTTCACATATCGAATCCTCATCCTCCTCGTTAATCCATTCCTGAAGACAGAAAGCAGTTTTCATCTCTCTCAAAAACCAGTCATACTCTATCGAGTAGTCTGAGGGGTAGTAAGTCAGCTCATTTCTTACTGAAAAAGCACTCTCTTCAACCCAATCATCTCTCTTTCGCATATAGAGCTTCTCCATATCAGGGGTTCTGCAGATAAGGTGGAGAATGGCTATCTCAGAAAGACTGTCGTACCTGTTCAGACTGTTTATGAATATGAATCCTGTTAGCGGGTCTATATAGAGTTTTGATATCAAACTGCCTGTGGAAGTTGGAGCAAGCACATCATCCCACTCAACAAAGTCCCAGTTGGAAAGCTGTGTCACAACTCTTTCAATTTCGAAAATCGGAGAAATCCGGTTTTGATAGAAGAAAAATGTCTCCGAGAAAAAGTCAACAAGTTCCTGAATACTCCTTGCAAAACCTTCTGAGATAAGAGATAGTGTGTGAAATCTCAGATGTGTCTCGGCTCCAAGCTTGGATTCTATATTTTCGGGAACACCTCTAACATATCTTTCAATCACAGCCTCTCTCTCATGCTCATTTCTGACTATGAGTACAGCCTCGCCCCTTGTGTCGAGACCCGGGCGTCCCGCTCTTCCCGCCATCTGCTTGTATTCCATAATTTTTATCGGGGCACTCCCGTAACCCTCGAATCTATGGTAACTCTTGACAATAACCCTTCTTGCCGGGAGATTTACTCCTGCTGCGAGAGTCGGAGTAGCAACAACAACTTTAATTCGTCCCTCTCTGAACGCATCCTCTACGATTTTTCTCTGAGAGTTGAGCAATCCAGCATGGTGGAAAGCTGATCCGAGTCTGATACAGTCTGCCAGGTTCTGGCTCATTTCTCCCTCATTCTCTTCGAGCACCATTCTTGCTATGTCCTCATTTGAGTCAACGAATCTCATTGTGATGGTCGATATTTTCTTTGCGGTAGATTCAGCATTTCTTCTTGTGGAGTCGAAAATCAGTACCTGCCCTCCATCTTTGAGGCAGTCTGCTGTAAGAGCGGAAACATCACCTCTACCTATCTCCTTAACTTCCGAGTCTCCATTTGAATAGAGTTCAAGCACACCTTTGCTGTAGATCCCCTCATAAAGTTTGACTGGCCTCCACTCGCTCCTGCATAGCTCTGCGTTGAGCCATCCAGCAATTTCATCGGCGTTCGGGATGGTTGCTGAAAGAGCGATAAACCTCAAATGCGGGTTTATTCTTCTGAACTTGCCAACTATAATTTCAAGAACGGGACCTCTTTTCCCCGAATCTAAGAGGTGGATTTCGTCCAGAATGATACATGTAATCTTTTTTATCCAACCTGCGCCATTTCTCAAAAAAGAGTCGGCTTTTTCGCTTGTTGTGACTATTATGTCGCTATTCCCGAGCCACTCATCCTTTGACTCAAAGTCTCCTATGGAGTATGATGTTTTGATTCCGAGTTTCTCCCATTTCAGGAACTCATCATATTTCTCAACTGCAAGAGCTCTGAGAGGAACGATGTACAGACATTTTCCCCCTTCCATAATCTCTCTGAGCATTGCAAGCTCGGCAAGAAGGGTTTTACCACTTGCTGTAGGTATGGCAATAACGAAGTTTTTCCTTGAGAATAAACCGGATTCCACAGCCTCTTTTTGTGGTGGAAAAAGCTCTGATATCCCTCTCTCTCTGAGGACATCAACTCCAAACCGTGAAATGTAGGGTTCAAGTTCTGAAACATTCATTTTTTAATTCCTGTTCAGAATTGAATATAGATTTTGGGGTTGATTGAGAAGTGAGGGGATACAGATGTTAGCAGAAAGTTTATCGAAAATATTTTAATACCATCTGCGATGAAGATGATTTGAAGCTTAGAATTGCTGTAAAATCCCGTCTAACATTAGCCACGGTAGCTCAGCCGGTAGAGCGCGTGCTTGGTAAGCACGAGGTCCCGGGTTCGATTCCCGGCCGTGGCTCTTTTGCTTTTAAGTTTAGGATATAGCTCTCTTCATCGTTCTATTTTGTAGTTGATGGGCATAGACTTCATTATGTTCGGTCTGTTTGATGTTGAATGCTTGTGCGTTAATTTTTAACATAGCGAAACATTTAATAACTATGAGTAACAAAAAAATTACATATGTGTGAGGTGATGAACATGAGTATGAATATATTGAAGAAAATTGGTATGGTGTTTGTTTTGCTCTTGACGATCTCAGCCACATCTGTAATGGCTGGAGATCTACAGAGTTCACAGGAAGAGATTTTGAACAAAGCAGAAGAAATTTTGAAACAGTCGGAAGTAACTAATGATTGCAGAAAGACATATAACAGACTTGTTCTGAACGGTGAGGGTATCGGAGTTTTGTGGGGTAGTTATGAAAAGGAGAGCTTGAACTTAGGAAAGCCATTTGTAGCAAAATGGGGTATAAGAGTACCTCTTTACAGTGGAAAAGAGCTGGTGGGACAGATATTTTTAGAGAACAAGCCTCCTGGCTGGGAGCATGACTGGAAGAAAAGCAGAAATTACTATGATATGCTAAATGGACAGAATGGCTTTCACAGAGATTTTGAAAGGCAGGGCTTGCACAGGGGTTATGGTGGAGATAGGACTTAGGTGGTCAGATGAGAAAACATGTTATTTTCTGGAGCATGATTGTTACTGGCATTCTGACTCTTATAACAGGATTTGTGCTGTGGCTTGCACCCAAGGGCTCTCATTCAAGGGAGGCGGTAATCTATGGACTCCAGAAATCTACATGGCTCGATATCCATCCCTGGATAGCAATATCTGCAATTTTACTTGTAGGCATCCACTTAATCGATAGGAGAGTTTGCCTAAGACTCTACCTTAGAAATCCGCTGAATGGAAAAAGAGACAGATGTGAAATTTAGCTTGATTATTATTTATTTATATTATTCTGATATTCTTTAAAAAAATCGAAAGGTATATGTGGATGGGAAATAATTCACACAAGGTGAAGCTAAATCTTGAGAAACTTGTAAGACTCGGTGATGCCCTTTCAAACCCGTTGAGAGTGAAGATTTTGAAGCTTCTGATGGAGAAGGAATGGTATGTTTACGAAATGGCTAAGGAGCTTTCTATTTCAAGGCAACTCCTGTATTTACACCTTAAGAAGCTTGAGAAGGCTGGACTGATTGAGAGTGACATAAGGCTTGAGGATAACAGAGCAAAAAAGTATTACTGGGCATCTGAGTTTAATTATGTGTTGGACAATGAAACAATAAAGAATCTGGAGGTGTGAATATGGTTAATGGTATGGGAAGTGGAATTGGTGGTGATCTTCTGCTCTCTCTGATAGTCGGGTTTGGATTTCTTGCTTTGATTATGGTAGTTGGCTTTTATTTGCTCATCAAAGCTATTAACGACCTCAGAAACTCCCTCACAAGGATCGATAGTAGATTTGAGGGGGTTGAGAAAAGGGTTGAAGATATAGCAAGGCAGCTCGAGGAAGTTTAGGTCAAAGATAATCAGAGATTCTCGAAGTCAAGGTCTTTAAACCTTGTTTTATTTCCTGGATGGTGTCTTAGAAAGTCTCTCACTTTTTCTGTTTCAAGCCAGCCCTGATCTAGTTTCTTTATCACATTATCGATTTTTACTATCTGTTCCATGATTATTTTTGATGACTCATGCTCAATCGTCTCTGAAAGCCCGAGAATAATCATCAAGGGATTTCTTATGGCGTCAACTAAATATGCGAAGTACTCTATGTTTTTGTTAATCTGCTCATATGCCTTTTGCCTCTGAAGGTCCATGTCTATTGTCTTCAACCCGAATACGATATCTCTTGACATTGTTCTCAGAATCTCAACTTCATAATCGTAAAATTCTGTGTTTTTGAAAAGCATAATTGTCCCGAAGTTAACTTCATCTGCAAGGGGGAGTATGAACATCCGTTCTTTATCCTTTACAGGACATAAAACCCTGCATTCTGAACAGTCAATTCGGAATTCTGGGGCGGAAATCAGCATTTCATCCGAGGCTAGGATATCTCTTGCTCTCATGCATCTGAACTCCGAGGCCTCAATTTCTCCGGGAGGTATGTAGATTCCTTCTCCTGTCTCGAAAATTATACAGCAATTGTAAACTGTGAGGATTTTACATATCTTTTTGAGAAGCCTGGTATAGTCTCTCTCATGAACGATGGCTTTGTTTACATCACTGACAAGTCCTAAGAGTTTGTTAAGGTTCACCAAATCGGTTATCTCCTTCCCTATCATCATACAGTATCTTCCTTCAGGAAGATCAACTGGCACAACTGTGAAGGAGAAATATCCTTTGAATTCATCGATGAAATTCACTTCGGAATTTGATTCAAGAGCCCTCTTTATGAACCTCAATCTGGACTCAGCAACCTTTTTCGGAAATAGATCAAAAAGACTCTTTCCCGTGGGGTTCTCACCAAGAGTCTCTTCAAACTCTCTGTTTGAGTCTATGAAGACACCATTGCCGTCAAGAATCCCTATCAAAACTGGTGAGTGGTCGAAAACAGCTCTGTATTTCTCCTCAGATCTTTTTAGATCTGTGACATCAATCAAAGTTCCTATCACTGCCGGCCTCCCTCCGATTACAGCCCGTGAGCCAAAAACTTCAATGAACTTTGTCTCGCCACTCTTTGTAAGAATCCTGATAGTGTAGTTTATGGACTTAGCTTCTCCACTTATTCGTTTTCTAAGATTTTCTGTAACTTCTTCCCTGCTATCCGGGTGGATAAAATCGAGAACTCTCCTTCCGATCATTTCATCAACGCTGTAACCCCATATTTCAGCGAGCTTGGGGTTGACGTACTTAAATAAACCATCCTGAATAAAATAAACTCCTGCTACAGATTTCTCTACAAGAGTTCTGAACTTCTCTTCGCTTTCTCTGAGCATCTTTTCGAATCTTTTTCTCTCGGTTATTTCTCTTCCTATTATCTGTAACAGTGGTTTTTCTCCCTCTATTAAGCTCCCTGTCACTTCAAACCACAGTTCGGAACCATTTAAATTTATTTTGACCTCCTCTGTACTTATAATATTGTTAAAACCCTCTTCAATTTTATGTTTCATGTATTCTGTTATGTCATCGCTCAGAAACTCAAAAATACTCCTTCCTATAATCTCTTCCTTCTTCAGACCTATGATTTCACAGGTTTTCCTGTTGCACCCCACAATACTGCCTTCTCTGTCAATTAAGATTATGGAATCGCTAACACTGTCCCATAGGTTCCGGTACATTTCTTCTGACCTCTGTAATTTCTTTTCTAAGTATTTTTTGTCTGTAATGTTCATTACAGCACAGAATCCAGCAGGTCTTCCCATGTAAATTGTGTTTGAGAATGAAAAAATGCCCCATCTTAATTCTCCACTTTTTGTGTAAAAGGGGATCTCATAAAGGAATGGCTCAACTACTTCTCTTTTCTGTCTTTTTCTCCCTCTTTCTTTTACAACATCTTTAAAATCTGGATGGACCAGATCCCAGAAGTGCATTCTGTATAATTCTTCTCTGCTGTAGCCAGTGATTTTCTCAATAGTAGGATTGACATATACAAAATAATCGTCCTGAAAAATGAATATTCCAAAAAGAGAGTTCTCGGAGATGAGGCGAAAAGATTCCTCCTTCTCTCTGAGCTTCAGCTCCATAAGTTTTTTCTCTGTGATATCGTGAGCATTGCCAACAATCATCTGTCCCACAATTGACGGTCTGAGAACGACATACCTTGTCTCCCCATCTTTCCGTCTGATTCTCAATTCTATTTCCGGTGGAGGTAGAGTTCCACCTAAAGCAAGGGATGTATATTCAACGAGTTTTTCCTTGGCATCTATATCTTCTGGATGTATCAGGTCGAAAGGATTCATTTCAAGCAGTTCTTCTCTGCTGTAGCCAGTTATATTCTCCATTTCTCTGTTTACGAAAATAAACTTTCCATCTTTGAAAAAGTAGATTCCAGATTTAATTGAGTCTAAGATGTCTAAGTTGATAGAGGTGGGTAAGGATGCATTCATTAGCTGAAAGAAACCCCTGAAAATATATAAGTTTGAGTGATATTAGCTGATGATGATGGGAGATTATATCTGACATATATTCAGAATTTTTAAGAAAATCAGATATAATCTCAGATTCAACCAATCTTGTTCGATTTATATTACTTTTCAATCTTGAACAACAGTTTACAGTTACTTCTTCTTCTCTCTTACCTTAAGTTTATAAATACTCTAGATAGGTGTGAACAGATTTCTCCTTTTGTGTTTGTTAATGGAATACAGATTATGGAATGTGGGTCTCTTTCAGGGATGTTTTTGTATATTGTGGTCTCTCTTCATGTTTACATTTAATCAAGTCTGAATTAGCAGAAGGAATTCTGATTACAAATACTGCTCCCGAGGGAAGATTGTCCTCAACATGAACTTCGCCCCCATATCTTTCCACAACTTTTTTTACTATGAAAAGCCCAAGCCCGGTTCGCCCGGTGCTACCGTATTTGAATCCCTCTTCGAATATATTCTTCTTGATATCATCAGAAACCCCCTTTCCATTGTCTGCAATTTTTATCTCGCAGTAACCGTTTGTTTTTTCGATAGAGATTTTGATTCTATCAGCGCCACCGTGGATTATGGCATTTCTGATTATGTTGCTGAAAACGGAGTTTATAGCATCATCTCCCATAACGGTACAATCTCCCACAACATTGATTTCTACATTGAATCCTTCAGTGATCCTGTTTAGAATCTCTCTAACGTTTATTGAGTAAAGTTGCCTTTCCTTTACAGCATACTCAAGTTCTCTCATTGCTTTTATCAATTCTACGCTCCTCTCAGCAGCCTTATGGGCAATTTCAATCATGCTCTCATTCCCAGTAGCCCTAAAAACATCAATTGAACCGATAATTGCTGAGAGGTCATTGGATATATCATGACGGAGAATTTTGTTCATCAGAGAAAGCGTATCAACGAGTTCCTCTGCTCTCCTTTTTGCCTTGATTTCCTCTGTAATATCCACTCCAATACACACAATAATTTTCTGTTTCCCTCTTCTCACAACAGTGTTGCTCCAGAATACTGTTCTCTCACCATCTTTCGTTTTGACGGGGATTGCACACGATACAGGGTTTCCTTTTTTAACCTCCTCAAACATCCTCCTGGCTTCCTCTCTATGCTCATCAGGGATGAAGTCGAACCAGTCTTTCCCCACCATCTCTTCTCTTTTCAAGTCCATAAGTTCCTCACATTTCCTGTTAAGCATCAGAACATTCCCCTGGACATCCAGTTCAACAATAAGAGAGTTTGCTGTATCGATTATTTTTTCAATAAATTCTTTTTCTTCTTTGAGCCTCTCCTCTAAGTTCTTTCTTTCGGTAATATCCATTATTGTACCTGTTATCATCTCGTTCTCCAGCTTGGCACTGACGATTACATCGATTTCTCTGCCTTTTTTTGTAATGAGCTTTGTTTCAAATCCGTAAATACTGCCTTTCTCAAAGAGAAGTTTCAGAAATCTCTTTCTTTCAGACTTGTTTTTGTAGAACTCCATCGTCTTGGTTGAATAAAGTTCCTCGAGAGAGCACTCTAATATTTTGGAGAGAGCACTGTTTGCAAGAAGCATGTCTCCATCGACGGTTGCCATATACACCCCTATAAGCGAGTTCTCGACAAGATCCCTGTATTTTTTCTCTGATTTTCTCAATTCCTCTTCAAGAAGCTTAATCTTTGTAATGTCAAACCAGTTTCCGAGTATGGCAGGTTTACCATTGAACTCAATTCTTGAGACTGCCATTAGAACCCATCTTTCTCTACCATCCTTTGTTAGGTATCTCACCTCAGTTACGGGTACCTTCTCACCTGATAGAACCTTCCGGTAGATCTCCCTGACTTTCTGTCTGTCTTCCTCAGCCACTATCGAAAATGGTTTCATTTCATATAGCTCTTCTTTTGTGTATCCTGTAGCTATCTCAACAACCCTGTTGACATATCTGTATTTTTCATCCTGAATCAAAAATATGCCTTGGAGCGATTCTTCTGCAAGGGTTTTGAACATATCTTCTGACTGTCTGCATGACATTTCAAGCTCAGTTTTTTCTGATAAGTCTTTGAAAATGGCCAAGCAGATTTCAACTTCTCCATTCTCAATTTTTGGAATTATGAAACCCTCAGCAGGAATTTTCTCCCTTTTATCAGAAATGAAGCTAATTCTGAACTTATCAGATTTGCTTTTGTTAATCCCGACTTCTTTTAGCTTTTCCGTGAAGATGGTGTGGTCTTCAGGAGTAATAAAGTCGATTTTTTTGTAGTTACCAACAGTTTCTCTGAATTTTCTGTTAGAGTAGATTATGTTCATATCTTTGTCAACAGCGAAAATAAGGTCTTCACTATCTTCAACAAAAATCAGAAGAGGTTCCAGCAGATTTTCGACAGACAATGACTCTTTCTCCACATACCAATTGGGACTACAGTAATTTAATAGTTATTCCGGAAAACTCATGATGATGAAGTGCGGGAAATAGATTTAAACAACACCATCTCGTTCTGGAAAGATGGAATTCAAAATTAAAAGCACCCTTGACAGGATGAGAACAGGTGTGGTCAAAACAGATCACGGAAAATTCAGGACTCCAGTGTTCGTACCTGTTGCAACTCTTGCTTCCGTCAGGGGATTGGACAATAGGGATCTGAAAGAAATTGGGGCTGAGGTTTTACTTGCAAACACATACCACCTCCACCTGAGACCAGGTGATGAGCTTGTAAAAAAGCTTGGTGGAATCCATAAATTCATGGGTTTCAATGGTCCGATAATAACGGATTCCGGTGGTTTTCAGGCTTTCTCTCTTGGATTCGGTATGGAGCATGGAGTTGGAAAGATTGCCAACAACATTTTTCTCGAGGGGCTTAAAGAAGTGGAATACAGGGGTGAAAAGTGGGCTGCTGTTACTGATAGTGGTGTGAAATTCAAAAATCATATTACAGGGGAGATTGTTGAACTCACACCCCGAAAATCGATGGAGATCCAGTCTAATCTTGGTTCGGACATAATATTTGCTTTTGATGAGTGCACATCACCCCTCTCAGACAAAGAATATACCGCAATAGCCCTTGAAAGGACGCACAGATGGGTGGAGGAGTGCTTGAAATATTATGATAGGGGGCAAGCACTCTTTGGGGTAGTTCAGGGTGGAGAATATAAAGATCTGAGGATAAAATCTGCCAGATTTATGGCTGAAAAGGACTTCGCTGGCTACGGAATCGGGGGCTCTCTCGGAAAGAGCAAAAAGGATATGCACAACATTCTTGAATGGGTAATTCCACTGCTGCCTGAGGATAAGCCGAGGCATCTTCTTGGAATTGGGGCAGTAGAGGATCTTTTCAATTCGGTTGAGAGGGGTGTGGATATGTTCGACTGTGTTGCTCCCACGAGATGGGCAAGGAGGGGGCACCTTTATGTAAGCCCGGAAGAGGGAGGAAACCCCAAGAACAAGTTCAGAATACACATCCAGAACTCCCGGTTCAGGGAAGATGAGAATCCAATAGATAAATCGTGTGAGTGTTTCGTTTGCAGCACTTATTCGAGAGCATACTTAAGACATCTGTTCGTTGCAAATGAGCTTTCGTATTTCAGACTTGCCTCTTACCACAATGTGTACTTCATACTGAGACTGATGGATAAAATAAGGGAATCAATAGAGGAGGGAAGATTTTTTGAACTGAAAAAGGAGTGGCTCGGATATATCTGATCGAGTTGCTCGGTTGCTGATGTGGTTGCCTTTGGTTACTAAGTGTTGATGTTGCGATTTAACTTGCTATCTAACCAGTCAGTTTAGCTAAGTTCAATCCTTAAAAACTGTTTCAGATAGAGGAAATAGGCTAATACCACCCCCATGGATAGCAATCCTAAACCCGGTTCAACAATGGTTGAAAGGTAGATGTTGTCATAGGGATTTGGTATATACTCTCCCGGAGGATTTCCAAGCATGTAGAGGTTTATTCCGGTCGAAGCGATGAAATACCCTGCAAGCGTCAGATATCCAGCAATTCTCCCGGCCCTACCGAGATTAACGGGATAAACCATGTAGATGACCAGAAGCATCACACCCCATGACAGTAAAAGTATGTGCCAGTGACCTATGTTATAAGCCAACTCTGCCCAGTTCCAGACCTCTGCCCTGAACTCTGGATTGAAGAAAAGGGGTTTTCTCAGACTCATCGCAACCAAAGCTCCAGGGATAGCCACAGCAATCCACATAACAGCATTACCTGTGATTAATCCGGCTTTTATCAGGTTCCATTTATCAACCCTGAGGCTCAGTAAAAGCGTTGAGAAGATCAGCAGTAAAGCAGCGGGAGTTATGGCCAGATGAGCTATTCCGCCTATGAACCATACTGAATAGGATGCCAGAGCCATAGTAACTTGGGAGGGGATTGCTAAATAAAGCAGGTATCTCGTAAGCTTACCTCCTTTTAAATCTACCAAGGATAGGGCTATGAAGAAGACTAGGGCTAATGCAATCGCCATCATAGCATGCTCGTGGGCGGTTAAAGCTCTCCAGAATATGTTCTCCTTGGGCAAACTTGGATCGAATCTACCTTCTATCAGGGCATTTAGAAAGCTGCCTCTGTATTTCATGAAGCTTGCTCCGAGCCAGCCTCCTATGAATGCACCCATTAGCAGAAGAATACCTGATACATATATGTTCCAGGCTACCAGATCACTTGGCTTGAATTTACTGAAAGTGAACATTCCTGATACAAACAGGAAAGTCAGGCCAGCTATAAACAAACCGTGAAGCATGAAATCCTTTGTTATGTAGCTGTAAGCTATCCCACCAAAAACTGTCAGCAGAGCACCGAGAAGCATTATGTCTGTAAGCAATCGTCTGTCATTGACATATCTGTGGGTGAACACTAAATAGGAACCGAGGATAAGTACTGCAAAGATGCTGTGATAAACAAATGTTATCCTGCCAAGGAAAGTTTTACCTCCATCGGGGTTGATTAAGTCTGCTGCACCAGTCTGATCATTGTATCTGGCTCCCTCAAGCTCTTCGGGCAAGCCTATGGCAGCTCTTACCGATTTGAATGGTGGCGATAAAAGCACACCATAGGCTGTTATCAGCACAGCTAATGTGAAGGCAATCAGCATGTATAATCTGTCTCTATCTACAGACGCTGTATCTATCGCTCTTGTATCCATCAGTGTCCACCCCTCTTTCATTCAGTAACTTTAGCAGACTTTTACAGATTCCTTACCCGTTTTTTACTGTGTATATTCCAGATGCCAGCAGAAATGCTGATATGAACAGCAAGGGATGTAAAAGCTGTACAACCAGCTCGAGTGGAAGAATTGGTTTACCAGCTGAAATAGCCGCCAGTGCCATGCCTCCAACCGCTATTGTAAATCCACCCACAGTAAACAGCAGTATTCCGGCATTTGCCTGTTTTCGAACAAAGTATACTACGGGCAGAAGTATTATAATCAACCCTGAGATGCTGTGTAACCCTACTTGAAAAACATTCACGGCAAATGCTGAACCTGCGGGAATCAGTATCAGCATCAGGATTACAAATGCAAGGTAGTGTTTCCAGTACCTCGATCTGTATGCTACCAAGCCCAGAGCCATGAAAGCCGGGTATATTGAACCAAGATATGGTGTGACGGGAAGTTGGAGGGCGTTAAGACCCAGAACGATCAAAGCAATCGATATGATCAAAAATGCCAGACCAGACACAGCCCAGAATACATATGACACTCTGTATGCTACCTCTTTGCTTCTGTAGCTATCCAGCGAAATCCCTATCAAAATCAGAGAAGACAGCAATGTAATGAATTCCAGCATATTCTGATTAAAAGCGGAGGATTAAGTAATACATTATCCCTTAAATTTTAGGGTTGAACGGGATGATACTAGATTGATCGCAAAGATTTGCACCTATGTGTAATGGTAAGCTGTGAAAATATAATATTTGGGGAGTCCCTGTCATACATTCGGATATAGTCGTCTAAGTGTATTCTCTGATCTCGATCTCTCTTTTCATTCTCGTGCTGAGATAAACGAAGGGTGTATCCAGGACTGCTACAATGAACTTCATAATGTAGGAAGTGACAAAGATCTCCACCACAATATCTGTCGGGAACACCTGTGTCCATCCGACTCCAAACCCGATAAAGGCAATCCATGTAAAGACCGCGTTATCAATGAGCTGAGATACCATAGTCGATGCATTGTTTCTCAGCCATAGATGTCTGCCTGCAGTTTTCCTCCTCCAGAAATCAAAAGCCCAGACATCATGAAGCTGGCTGATGAGATATGCAGTTAAGCTTGCAACCGTAATTCTTGGTAACAGACTGAAGATCTGTTCAAGAGCAGGGCTGAGGGTGTCACTCTCGTCGGGAATGAAGGCAAGGCATATCTGCATTATCACAGTTGTAAAAATCAGTGTGAAAAATCCTATCATCACCGCTCTTTTTGCATCTCTTTTGCCGTGGTTTTCGCAGAGAATATCGGTGACAAGGAAAGTTGAGCCATAGATTATGTTTCCCATAGCCGTCACGAGTCCAAAAAACTTGATAGTCTTCATTACCTGAATGTTCGCTAAGATTATTGCCATGGCTGTCCATGCATAAAGTCCTGTTTTTCCAAAGAATCTGTAAGCCAATGTAATGCCTGCGAAGTTTACGATGAGCAGTATGAACCAGAGAATTTCGTTGTAGTATTGCATGATATCCCGCTCATTTGCGGCAATATTAAGCTTTTGATTGGCCCATACTATAGCATTTTTCAAGGAAAAATTTTAATATGTATACACATATTGAATGTTCGTGTATTCTGATAGCTTCAGAAAAATGGTAATGTCTGCTCTTCTCTACACACTTATTTTTGCACTTGTTTTTGCTGGCTGCGTTCAGGAGACTCCTCAGTCCAGCTCTAAAACTCTTACTTCTAAGGAAACACCAGTCCCTCATCCAGTACCAACACCACCGAATGTTTTGAGTGTAACGACTGATAAGGAATCGTATCTGCCAGGAGAGAATGTGGAAATAAGGATTAACTTCCTTAATAGACTCAGAGAACCTGTTAAGATATATTATCCGGATGAAGTAAAGATTAAAATGCACAGTACAGTAATTCGGAATTTTCCCATAGCGAAGGAGGAGATAATCTTAAACCCCGGGGAGGAGCAAACCCATATGATTATCTGGGATCAGAGGGATGATAGAGGGAATCAGGTCACACCAGGAAGATATGATGTGGAAATTTCCAGAGTTCATTTTGAAAGCTCTGAATGGAACATGACGATTTATCCAAATGGAGCAGTTCTATGGAGATTTCTTATTCAACCCCTACAGGGTGTAAAAGAGGGAACGATTGAGCTAAACGAGTCCAGAACTGCTAACGGAATAACAGTTGCTCTTCAGCAAATAGAGATGACATCCTCGGAAGCAAGGATTTATGCAGTTGCATACATTTCTGGCTTGAAACCAACAGAAGATACATCTGCGCCCGGCACTTCTGTACCTGATACTTCCATACCCGCCCCGCCCTCTACGCCTCCTGACGAAATATGGCCCTGCAGGGCAGTTTATCGCATTGATAGTGGGGCGGAAAGAGATGCTGGAACGGCAGGCATCAGGGTTATGGAAGAAGGATATGGATTATTATGGGTTATTGATCCGATTCCAAGTGATGCTGAGGAACTCACATTCACAGTAATAAAAATTGGGAAGTGGGATGGACTCTGGGAATTCAGGGTGAAGCTTTAGCTCTGAAGCTTTGAAATAAATGCTGGTTTGAGGGAAATTCTGCATGATGCAATAAAGAAAAGGTATGGATAGATACATAAACAAGTATCAGAGAATTGGTAAAAGTAAGGGAAAGTATAGACCTTTACCTTACTATCTCCAATTAACTATTTTTTCTTTACTATGGTCAGTTTCCTGAATCCGGAGATTATTTCGATTGGGATGCCCTGAGCTTCAAACATGCTTTCAAGAAAAATTTTGAGTATGTTCTGTTCACTTCGAGTCGAGAGGATTATTGTGTAAGCCTCACCATTGGCCTTTACCTTGAACCAGTTTCCAATCTCAAAGCTTTTCAGAGTTTCGTATATGTCTTTCAGACCCACTTTTCTGTTCTGGATTCCTCTATTGTACCCTATCTCTCTCACATAGTTGTAAAAATCCTCAGTACCTCTTTTGTTTAACTCGTCAAGAATTTTTATCCATAGATCAATATCCACCAGTACATGCTCTTCGCTTTCCAGCATTTCTCCGAATTTTTTCAGCCTGTCTATATCCAGCGACCTACTTATCTTTTTCAGGTCAAAGTAAGCTTTAATCGCTGATCTTATGGTTTCAGATGCTGTTCTGTCCTCCTCCTTAGCGAGAAGCTCAACCATTCTCTCAGTTTCGTTATCTAAGGCAATAGAGACCCGGGATACATTTCTACCTCTCCTCATTTTGGTCAATTCATCCGACACCCCCTACATTCATTATCAAAGGTCGCAGTATGGCATAGATGAACTCAATTGTTATCACAAACAGTAAAAGTCTCAACGCGCCATGAATTCTTGGAATTGCAAACACGAATCCAATCAGCGGCGTCAGTGCCAGTATAGTTGTACCGAGGATTACAGCATTCTCCGGATCGGTTGAGTCTGTGAGGAACCAAGAATATCCATTCACTTCTATTCCCTTAACATCCTTCCAGAAAATCGTAGCTGGTTCGTTCCATTTTAAGACTTCAAGATTTGGATTATCTCCTGGATTTATTCCAACAAAATACAGTGCAGCTGCTACGATAATCACCAAAAGCCCGATGTTGCAGACCGTCCTCATTACATCTCCGAAAATCCGGTTTACAGGATCGATAGTTATCGTTGCCGGTACCGGCTCCTGCAATGGTGTCAATGCCTCTTTTGCTGGAATTGGTTCCATAACATCAGCCAGTTTGTCAATACTCGGAGTAAGCTCTTTTATTTTATCTTTAACGGAGCTTTTAGCTGTTTTTTCTGAAATAGTGTGTTTTGTTGGGAAATGGTCATCTGAAACAGATGCTGAGACGGGTGCTAAAGCCTCTTTCGTCTCCAGAGGGTCCATAACATCAGCCAGTTCATCAACACTCGGAGCAAGTTCTTTTATTTTATCTTTAAATCCCATACATATCACCTCAGATTTTTTTATGAGTAAGAATGCCCATCTCGCAGTAAATTCTGTGTCTTAGCGGTTCCACACCTTTCGTGGAGAGTTCTTACATTAGGCGATGAAAGTGGTGCCAGTGCCTCTCCCGTATAAGGTGGATCAATAACTTCCATCAGTTCGTCCAAGGTCGGGAATATGCTTTTCACTTTACTGAACAGGTACTCCATCATTTTTTCACCTCATAACACCTCAACACCTCACAACCCGATAATCCCCATACTTGACAGACCCTGAATTATGTTCACAAGTGCTGAGAGTCCGATCAGGCCGATGACAAGGTACTTTATGATCTTCGGTTTCGTTCTGACAGCAATCCTCGAGCCTATTCTTGATCCGATGCCTATTCCCAGAACTGTGGGAACAACGACCAAGGGTAATACCGCCCCGTTGGAGAGATACACCCATAACGATGCTGAATCATTTATTGCGAGAATTATCATGCTCGTAGCTACCGCTGCTTTAAGTGGGACACCCATAATCAAGTTCAGCACCGGAACATTCGCCCATCCAGCACCGAGTCCAAACATTCCAGCCACAAATCCGACTCCTGCAAAGAAGAGCGCTGCAAGCGGGAGATTACCCACCCTGTATTCCACGACTCTATGTAGGGTTGGCTCATACCATGCACCCGAAATGTTGAGCATCCTCGAAATCCTGTCGGGTTTCTTGGGTTCCGGATATTCAACATTCTTGGATGTGGCTAAGGCTGCGAGCATTATGAACAGAACGAATCCTAAGCTGACCTTCACATAACTTGAACCCTGTGGGAATGCATTTGATATCCACAGCCCAAACACACTGCCCATTATTGAGAAAATCGTTGAAACCACCACCAACGGTGCCGCGACCTTGAAGTTTGCCAGTCCTTTTTTTGTGAAATGTGGTGCAGAGTTCAGAGCTGTGGTTAAGGCTGCTACCAGACCAGCCCCCCTGATGAAGTCAACATGAAACGGCAGTATAGCCATACCCAAACCCACAAAAATTACGCCCCCACCAACACCCGACATCGGACCGATTACACCGATAATCAGTGTAAACAGAAAAAGGAATACAACCCATTCCGACCACAGTGGAACACCAAAAGCACCTCTCTGAAGGAATATCCATGCTAAAATCACTGCAAATAGAATGACAATCGATGTAGCCGTTATAAAAACCTGTTTACTCATTTTAATGCTTTTGAGTTCTGTAACCATGTGTGCCGATTTGTGTCAAAAAGTATATAAAACTTGCGTTAAGTATCAAAATGTATCAAACAAACTCAAAATCTGATAAATTGTATAATATAAAGATTGTGTGATGCATTATGATTTAAACAATGTCAATGTCACATAATAAATCATAAAAAAACTACAAAAACCGAAAATTACTTAAATTATACTAAATAAGTTATGTTATGGGTAAAAAAGAATCAAATGGAGTACTAAATCTGAGGATTAAAGCCGATGATAAACTGGAAGAGAAATTCATAAAGATTAAAGAAGAGCTCGGACTCAATTCAAACGCCGAAGTAGTGAGATACCTTATACATAAATACTATAAAGAGCTCGTTGGAAAGGGATCGCTTTTAATCCTCCCCGTCCCAAAGATTATACCAAAACTGGTTGATTCTATAGGTGTTTCAGCAGAGTTCTCATTTCTGGAAGCGATTGATCTTCTCGCCGGACTCGGTATCAGCTTTTAGAATCATTCTCTTTTTTGTTGATTCTCCTTCCTTTTATTAATTCATAAGAGAAGCTTTGAAACTTATAAAAATGATACTCAAAAACTTGCAGGTAGATCTCAGAACCTTTAAATAGTTTCGTGTACAACACACATAACATGAAAACGATAACGATATCAGATGATGTTTACGAAAAGCTGGCAAAACTAAAGGGAAAGAAAAGCTTTAGTGTGATAATAGACGAGCTGATAAAAAAGAATGTTGAAAAGAGAATTGAACTACTTATAGAATCTGCCGAGAAAACAGGGTATGAGGATGAGCTGGAGAAAATCTCGGAAGAGATAAGAAAAGGCTTCAAGGTGAGAATTTGAAGGTAATATTCGACTCATCTTTTCTTATAGAGTTGAAAAAGGGTAATGTGGAATCAGTAAAGGCTCTTGAGGAGAGAAAGGATAAATGTGAGGATATTCTGGTTAGCTCGCTAACAGTATATGAGTTACTTACCGGTGCCAAATACATATGGAAAAAGCACGGTGACATGAGGGAAATGATAAAAATACAGGAAATGCTGAAATTTTTAACGGAAGTTCCTGTTAATTCGGATACTGTGAAAAGAGCAGCAAATCTCAGGGCTGAACTGATGATTAGAGGTGAGAGCGTTCCTGATATAGACATTCTGATTGCCTGTGCTGCTGAGAATGCTGAAGTTCTCACGTTTGATAGGGATTTTGAGTTGCTGAAGGACTTGGGGTTGAAAATTACAATCCTTGGTAGTAAGTGAATGAGCTTCCGAATAAAACGCTCGTTCATAGAAGAGGCTTTTCCGGTTAATGGGAGTAAGAAAAGAATCTATGAGGTAGAAGACTGATGTGAGCGTATTTCAACCTCTTAACATCTGGTGGGCAAGGCAACCCTTGCAACTTCGGGGACAACATCCTACACTGTATTAATTCATCTTCGCCAATTGAGATTTTTACGGACAGTTCAAGAATCTTCAAACCCCCGGAATAGAAATGAATTTTTTCCACAGGTAATAAAGTTGAACTCATCAGAATCGTCGGGAAGCATGTTGGTTTCAGAATCTCTTATTCCCGAACATAATTTAGAAACGGATGACAGCCAAAAAAATGTTGGAGTTAATCTACAGACCACATCTGCAGGTTCCATAACTTGGATTATCTATTCATTCATACCATTCGAGCACCTCAGGATAAAGGTCGGGGATCACCTCTATTTCATCCTCCTTTGCCAGAGTGGGGAAGGCTATAACCTCTCTCAGTGTCGCTTTGTTGCAAAGAATCATAAAAAGCCTACCAAGCCCTATCCCGACACCACTGGCTGGTGGCATACCGTATTCCAGTGCCCTCACATAATCTTTATCCATGGGCATAGTTTCAAGACCCTTCTTTTCACTCTTCTTTCTGAGTTCCTCCTCTTCCCTGAATCTCTTGTACTGTTCTATCGGGTTGTTGAGCTCTGAGAAACCATTTGCCACTTCCATGCCTGCTATATAGAGTTCCATTCTGTCTGCATATCCATCAGCTTTCTTTGCTAAGGGTGAAATATCAGCTGGGAAATGGGTTATGAAGGTCGGATTTACGATTTTATCTTTCACATAGTAATCAAAGAGCTTCTCGATGACATCACCTCTTCTCTCCTCCTTTATTCCAAGCTCCTCTGCATGCTGGATAAGCTCCTCATCACCCATGTTATCAACATCCACGCCACCATACTCTTTTATGGCATCGGTCATTCTCATTCTCTTCCATGGCTTGCTGAAATCGATTGTTCTGCCCTGATACTCAATTTTTGTTGAGCCTACTGCCTTCTCGACTATACTCTCAAACATCTCTTCAAGAAAGTCCATCAATTCGTTAAGCTCGATATATGCCCAGTAAAATTCAAGCTGGATAAATTCGGGGTTATGGAGTGGATCTACATCCTCATTTCTGAAACATGGGGCGAACTCGTAAACCCTCTCAAAACCGCCCACAAGCAATCTTTTGAGGTAAAGTTCTGGAGCTATCCTGAGATACATCTTCTGCTCCAGAAAATTGTGGTAAGTTTCAAAGGGTCTGGCAAAGGCTCCACCATAAACTGGCTGGAGAATTGGAGTATAGACTTCAACAAACTCATTTTCATTGAGGTGGTTTCTGATGAGGTGTAAAACTTTGTTTATCAGAATAAAATTCTTTCTGCTGTCATCATTCATTATGAAGTCAACATACCTCTGCCTGTATCTGGTTTCAACATCTTCAAGTCCATGCCATTTGTCAGGTAGAGGTCTTAAAGCCTTTGAAAGTACAACCCAGCTTTTGACAAGGACACTCACTTCTCCCCTCTTTGTTTTTATTACATTCCCTTCAACGCCCACAATGTCTCCTCTCTCAATAAGTTTCAATTCTTTGAACTCATCAGTATAGTCTTTCCTGAAAACGAGCTGAATTCTACCTGAGTAGTCTTTCAAATCTGAGAAAATAACCCCACCATGCTTTCTTTTAGACATCAATCTTCCGGCAATTTTGACTCTAACCTCAGTCTCCTCTCCTGCCTCAAGATTTGAGAATTTTTCTCTTATCTCTTCTGCAGAAGCATTCTTCTCAAATCTCTTTATTTTAAAGGGGTCTTTTCCCAATTCCCTTAGTTCCTTCAGCCTATCGATGTAATCCTTTACGAGCCTTGGAAGGGTCATGGAGCAGAATCTTATTCGTTTGCATAAATAGTTTGCTGGCTACATTAGGTCAAGTTGCATTGAGAGGGAATCTGATAAGTTGTATCAGCGGAATTCCAGCTAAGCTTCATGCGCGTATCACCATCATATCAGCAGGATAAACTTGGAAATACGTTCCGCTAATTTCTGATTGAGATCGCTGGTATAGTCAAGCACAATCGAAGCACAATCGATGTACATAACAATAAAAGAATAATAAAGAGCATTTTTATCGTCTCAGATTATAACTTTAAAAACATATGAACTCCACATTCGTCACTCTTTTATTCTTGATTTCCCGGGAGGTAAGAATTTCATAATCTCATCTGGAGTTGAAATAGCTCTCACAAGATGCTTTTCTTCTTCCTTTGCCATTTTGATGAGGGAAGCTGCAACCTTGACAGATATTTCATTTTGGCTCTCATCACCTATATCCAGCTCTACGAAATAATCACAATACTTTCTCACAGAATTTAAAGGTCCACCAAAAACTCTCAGATTTTTCAGATCCACTCCTACAGCACAGGAAACACTTGTGGTAACATAATTCCTCTTCCCTTCAATATAAAAGCTCCCTTTTGCAAGATACTCTCCAGCCTTCGCACTTCTCTTCACCTGCTCTGGAGTAACATAGTAAACCTCCCCACTGTACTTCCCATCCTTCCATAAACTTGAATAGGTTGCAGCAAACTGTGCCGCTTCCATTCTGCTTGTATCACCTGCATCCACCCCATTTTTAAGTATGGTGACTGGAGCGCCTGGAACTTGGGTGTGAAAGAACAAATCTTTTTTCTCCATGTATCTGGAAACTATTTCTTCGTTCATCTTCGCATTTCTTCCGCCTATCACAAGAAATCCTTCGGTGGTGATAAACCATCTGAACCTTTCATACCACTCTCTTTTTCTGGATACCCTCACACTTGAAACAAACTTGATATCGGACTTTGCCTGCTCAATCTGTTCCTCAGTTTTCTTTATTGCCTTCAGAACTCCCTCATATTTCTGTTTGATTTTTTTCGATTTTTCGTAATAAATATCGGCTATCTGAGGTGGTGACATATCTATGAAGAGTTCAAGAACTTCACCATCAAGGTTAACTGTAATGCTGTTCTTTGCTGGATTTATATTCTTCACGAGTTTTGAAAGATTTTTATCCTGTTTTATAATATTTTTAATTTCATCCCAGGATCTCTTCTCTCTCGCTCTCCTGAAGCTTTTTATAATGTTCTCAATTTTCATGTAGTTCTCATAAATGAAATCTCCCTTTCTTTTGAAATCACCCATTTCCCTTTCAAATCTCTCTTTTGCCAAAATTTGCTCTTCAAGCCTTTTTTTGATCTTTTCAAGAGTTTTATTCTCTGATTCTCTCATCTCAGCCTCTTCGATGATTTTCCTCGAATAGTACTCATCTGCGGCATCGTTAAAAGTTTCAAAGTGCTTTCTATCATACCCACTATATACTTCAAGCTCTACAGGCAGAAAATCAACATAATCTCCATTTTTGATAAGGATATGGGGCTTAAACTCTCCCCTTTCAACAGGAGAAAATATTTCTTTGATTTTCTCAAAAATTCTCTCTTTCTCCTCTGCTGTGAGTTCTTTATAGGGTTTTTTCTTATCTATTCCTGCTCTGAGACATATTTCCTCAGCATACTGGCCACCAACACTTAAATTCCCTGCAAGAACCTTTACTGCCTCTCTATCTTCGTCGAAGTCAAGATCTTCTGGCTTAACATCAAAGGGGTTTAGCTGGGGTTTGGGGAGTTTGTAAATCTCTCCAGCTTTGAAGAAAGGCTTTAGTGGCATAATAATCTTTAAATCTCTATCACAAAGAATAACATTCCCTTTTCTGAAAAACTCACCTATTATCACTCTCTCCTCTTCTCCTCTTATAATGTGGATGAACACGATTCTATCAAAATCATGCTGATAAATTCTCGCTATTTTCCCTCCCTCAAGATGCTTTCTCAGAAGCATGGCAAAGCTTGAAGGAAACCTTGGAGCTTCTTTCGGAAATTTTGTTATGTGTACTCTTCTTCCAGCCTCAAGAATCAGCTCAAATTTTCCTTCCGGCTTCTTAACTCTTACCCTTACCTCATCAGGCGGGTTGTGGTATATTTTATCGACTTTACCTCCAATCAGAACCTGAAGCTCCTCAGAAATAGCTCTGATATCCACAGCTGACATCTGTTTCATTTTATCAACCTTAAGAAAAACATTTCCAGTATTTGGAGTGGACTTTTTTGACATCTCCAATGTTATCCTCAAGCTTTCTCAGGGCAACTTCCTTTTTTCTGTACTTTAGCTCAGGAAGGTAATTCAAAGGCTCCCTTATGCACGAGATATCCATGCCAGCCATTGCTGCTATTATTCCCAGATTTGTATATGGGAGTGCTGACTCGACACTGTATCCACCCTCAAGAACAGCTACAAGCCTTCCGTTGCAGTATTTATCTGAAAGTTTCACAGTTTCCTGCATTATCTCCGCATAACCTCTTGCTGTGAGAGCAAGTCCGGTTATGGGGTCTGTGAAGTGGTTATCCTGTCCCGCCGAGACTGCTATAAAGTCAGGGTGGAACTCTTCTGCTACAGGTTTTATTACCTCTTCAATTACCATCATGTATCCTTCATCAGATGTTCCGGGTGGTAGAGGGATGTTGATTGTAAAACCCTCACCTCTCCCGGTTCCACATTCATAGGGAAATCCTGTACCGGGATAGAGCGGCATCTGATGAGTTGAGATAAACAGCACATTATCATCATCGTAGAATATTTCCTGAGTACCATCCCCATGATGTGCATCCCAGTCCAGTATCATTACCTTCTCTATTCCTCTCTTCTGAAGCCATCTTATCATTATAGCTATGTTGTTGAGGTAGCAAAAACCCGCACCAATGTATGGTTTTGCATGATGTCCGGGGGGTCGAATCATCGCAAAGCAATTCCTTACCTCCTCTTCGAGAACAGCCTCAGCAGCTCTTATAGCTCCTCCAGCTGCAAGCCGAGCTATCTCAAAAACTCCAACCGGAATGTTGGTATCCCAGTCAATGAATCCTCCTTTTTTGCTCTCACGGATGAGAAAATCCACATATTCCTTAGTATGTACTTCAAGAACATCTTCAATTGTTGCTTCAACCGGCTCTATTAATTCTATTGCTGGATTGTCAAAAATTCCCTCCTCAATAAGCTGGTCCATGGTATAAGCTAATCTTTCCTTTCTCTCAGGATGAGTTGGGCTTTGTTCATGCTCAAGATATTTTTTGTGATAGATTATACCTGTTTTCATACTTTCACCGCTCAATAAGCTCTCTGCTTACTCCGGGTTCAATCTGAACGATAATATCAGCAATTTTACCCCTTTTAATTCCTCCTCTTACGACAGTATAGGAGTTGAAGTAAATCACCTTTACCTTTTCATCAATATCGTATCCGTACTCTTTTGTTATCGAGAGAAGCTTTCTCTCCGCTTCTGCAATCATCTCTTCATCCGATGGTAGACTCCCCTGTCTGAAGGGACTCTCTTCTAAAACCCCATTGAAAATAGCCTTTCCAGATTCCGTATCAAATCTCGTATAAACTGTAAGGCTAATTCTCGAAACAGCAACACCTACGGCATTAACTGCTTCACTGTGTTCCGGTACAATCGTACTGACTCCTGCTTTTTTTGAAATCATTTTTGAAAAATACTCAGCAAGATATCCCGTTAGGATAACTCTTTCTGCCTCAAGAGATTCTATACCTCTTACAACCATCTCAACGAAATGTTCGATTATTGCTGCAGAATCAGCATTACTGGCAGCTTTTCTTGAGCTTCTGTAATCTCCTATCTCATAACCTTCAGCGTTAAGCACATCTGTGAGAGTTAGGTTCTCTCCACCAAAGGCTACCGATTTTCCCCTTCTCTCTGGAAGAAGTTTTCCGTTTTCGACAGTGGAGTCACCGCCAAAGGGGATTGAAAATGAATCCACACACCTGACAAGAGTTTTACCTCCCAGTATTTCTACACCCTCGTTGATCTTTGGCATACCGTTTTCAATTACAACGAAATCGGTTGTTGTGCCACCTATATCTATAACAAGTGCATCTTTCTCTCTTGTTAAAAAGTAAGCACCAATTGCCACAGCAGCGGGACTTGAATTGTAAAGTTCTGAGGGATTATTCAAGGCAATTCTGTATGGAATTATCCCTCCATCTCCTTTATAGTAAAAGAAATCCCCCACAAAACCCTTTATTGTTTCTGTGAGTTGGTGAACAGTTTTTTTTATTTTGGCATTTACTATCGTGGTGTTAATCCTGTAGGGATAAATCATCCCTCCTACATGGTGGGATAGAGCTATACATTCAGTATCATAGTATTTTGAGGCTATTTCAAAAGTCCTGTTCTCAATTCCCGCATTTCTGACACTGAATTTTGATGCTATAGCAACATTGCTGAAACCTGAATTTCTCAGTACCTTTTCGACTTCATCAACATCGATATCCTCTACAATATCTCCTCTGTGATTCACAAAACCTCTGATAACCTTTCCTTTTCCACTGTAGTTCAGTCCGGGTCCCGGGATGAGTATTGTGCATGTAGGGTGCTGAGACGCACGGCTGAGGAGAAGGTTCAGGGGGAGTGAAGTACTCACAACAACCCTACTTTTTTCAAGCTCAAACTTTCTCAGCCTGCTGAAAATACCCCCAAGACCCTCCTCATTGGGGACTTTGATTGAAATTATATCATTTTTTCCAACAATTGCTGCGTCTGTGTTCGTTCCCCCAACATCGATACCAATAAACATTCATTAATTAGTAGATGGTTGTATTTATAAAAATTAGGGGGGAACTGTTGAAAAATAACGATTTATAATTATGTTTCTTGGAAATCTTTTCGGATAGAGCCCCATCCCACAAACTTTTACCTTAAATAAATTTCAGTGGTCTTGTTTTGCTATACAAAAAATGGTGGTGAACCTTAGATTATTAATTTTTCTTCGTAGATCATTCTTTTATGCTTCTGTTTTTAAGTTTTCCAGTTATGTGGATTCTTTTTTGATTCAGATTGTTTTGAGATTTTCTTTTTTTAGAGACACTCTTCTGAAGTTGATAAATAAAAATATGAGGGTATGTGATGGTTATTCAATTTTATTCGAAAATCTTATAAAGAGAAATCCTATCGAGCTGCGGTGAAAAGTGTTTTCCAAGAAATCCAGAACACTCGAAAATACTAAACCGAAAGTTTTATACTGTCATATTATAACAAAGAGTAAAACTCATTCGGATGCATCTGCCAGTAGAGGAGGTATAACATGAAGAAGAGTGTTTTCGGGTTTGCAATATCCTTTATTGTGCTTTATTTATTCTGGATTTTAAATTCAGGTATTTTTGAACCCTTTTACTTAGCCTTAGGGGTTATATCCACCTTTACCGTATCTTATCTTTTTCATAAAATTTTTGTCCCGATTAAAGAACCAAAACTTCTCCTGAGAACCGCAATTCGTTTTTTGCTTTACATCCCTTGGCTGGTTTATCAGATTATATTAGCAAATCTCGATGTCGCCAAAAGAGTTCTGCATCCATCAATGCCTATAGATCCGGTCGTGATTTCATTCCAATCAAACTTAAAATCTGAACTTTCCATGACAACCCTCGGGAATTCAATTACACTGACTCCAGGTACAATAACAATTGATATAGACCCTGATGGTACTTTTTATGTACACTGTCTCGGGAGAGAGCATGCTGAGCCTTTTTTGGAAGATGTGCCATGTGAGATGGCATCAAGAGTGGGGTATATTTTCGGAGAAATAGAAAGGTAGGTGAAAACCGTGATTCCATTTGAGATTTTTCTTTACATCCTGCTAATAACCACATCAATCGTTATGTACAGAATTATTAAAGGACCAACCACATTCGATAGAATTGTTGGGGTCAATGCTGTGGGTACTAAAACGATTCTGTTCATAGTGATGATATCGTATGTACTGGGAAGACCGAACTTCCTTGATATTGCTCTTCTCTACGCAATACTCAACTTTCTGGGAAGTATCGTAATCAGTATCTATATTGAAAGAGGGGGTGTTGCAGAATGATTGAAATAATAAAATCAGTCATAGTGGTTATTTTTCTTATAGTAGGGTCTCTTTTTCTGATTACGGGATCTCTGGGGATTGTCAGGTTTCCAGACACCTATTCCAGAATGCATGCCTCCGGAAAATGCGATACACTTGGAATTTCTCTTATATTGGTCGGTCTCATTATATATCAGGGTCTGGATTTCGTCACAGTAAAGTTAATTCTTATATTGCTTTTTGTCTTTTTCACAGGTCCTGTAGCTGTTAACTCGATCATAAGGGCATCTTTCAAGTCAGGTAACAAAATGTGGACTGTAAAAGGGTGGGTTCAGTGGAGCAAGGAGAGGATTGAATGATACTGGCAGTGGACATATTGCTGCTCGGGGTAGCAATTTTGCTTGCGGTGAAAGCGATACATACCAAAGACCTCGTTGAATCAACTGTTCTCTTTGCCGGTTATAGCTTTGTTCTTGCTGTGATATGGTTCGAATTGAATTCGGTTGATGTTTCCTTCACCGAAGCTGCAGTAGGGGCTGGAGTATCAACAATTCTTCTGGTGGCGGTTATAGCACTGTCGTTGAGGTATGAAGAGGAAGAGGAAAGATCGATGGTGAGAAATTACTTAGCTGCAATTGCCTGCATAACCTTTTTCATTGTACTGGCTCTTGGTGTCCAGGACTTGCCAATAATAGGTGACCCCAATGCACCGCATCACCAGCATGTTGTGCCGAGGTATATTGAGAACACCTACGAAGAAACGGGTGTGGTTAATATCGTTACAGCAATTTTAGCGAATTACAGAGGTTATGATACCCTTGGAGAGGTGACTGTCATATTTACTGCGGGAATCTCGGTAATTCTCCTGTTGAGGAGGGTATGGCAATGAGTGATGGGAGGGGGATTATTCTCAGAACGAATGCCAGATTTATGGTGCCTTTTATTCTTCTTTGGGGTTTGTATGTGCTGACCCACGGCACTTCCGGTCCTGGAGGGGGATTTCAAGCAGGAGTTGTCTTAGCTGCAGGTATTATTCTATATGCAGTTGTTTTTGGGCTTGAAGAATCTAAAAGAATCTTTCCGATTAAGGTAATGCTTATTATAGCCTCGATAGGAGTGAGCATATATGCATGGGTTGGGATTTTTAGTATAATATTTGGCGGAAAATTCTTGGAGTATGGAAAAATACCAATTAGCCATTATCCTGCAGAGTCAAGCAAGCTTGGAATTGAAATGGTGGAAATTGGCATCGGGCTTACCGTGATGGCAATAATGCTATCCATATTTTATGACTTCGTTCACAGGGGGGATTGACATGGTGCTGGAAATCATTCTGACAAAATATAACTACTTTATATATATAAGCCTGATGGCACTTGGTTTTTACGGGATGATAGGAAAGTCAAATCTAATTAAAAAGTTGATAGGAATGAGTGTTTTTCAGTACTCAATATTTCTTTTTTACATCTCCATCGCAGACGTAGAGGGTGGAACTGCGCCGATACTTGTAAAGGGTGAAGTGGTGTATGTGAATCCACTGCCACATGTTCTGATACTAACAGCCATTGTGGTGGCGGTGAGTACACTTGCCGTCGGTTTATCTCTTGCGGTTAGGATATACCGGGAATTTGGAACACTTGATGAAAATAAAATTCTGATGGGGTTAAAGAATGATTGAGCTTATAATATCCAGAATCGTTGAACACGCACCAATACTGCTGATTGTTGTCGGGTTAGTAGGGGCTTTCACCACACCGCTGATAGGCATGATCAAAAAGGGGCTCTGCAGCTACTGGGCGTCATTAGTCTCATTAATCCAGCTTATTTTCAGCATTTATCTGTTTTATCAGGTTATAAGGGTGGGAAAAATCAGTTACTGGCTGGGTGGATGGCAGCCACCCTGGGGGATAGAATATGTTGTTGATGTTCTCAACGGTTTTGTTCTTGTGGTTGTTTCAATTATCTGCTTCTCTGTATCAATATATGGTAAAAAGAGTTTTTTAAAGGAAGTTCCAGGAAAGGAGATATCACTCTATACACTTTATATTCTTATCTCTACGGGAATGCTCGGGATAGTCATAACAGGTGATATATTCAACCTGTATGTTTTCCTTGAAATAGGCTCACTGGCAGCATATGCTCTTGTTGCTATTGGGGATAGAGAAGCCTTGGTTGCGAGCTTCAATTATATGATCATGGGGACCATTTCTGCCTGTTTTGTGCTTCTTGGAATCGGTTATCTCTATCTGATGACCGGTACATTGAATATGGCTGACCTGTCCAGACTTCTTCCTGCGCTTTATGATAAACCATCTGTGCTGATAGGAATATCCCTTTTAATTGTCGGATTCAGTATAAAAACAGCTGTATTTCCACTTCACACTTGGCTTCCGGATGCGTATACTCACTCTCCATCAGCAATAAGTGCTCTACTATCCGGAACTTTTACAAAGGTAGGTATATATGCCCTTATCAGATTGATTTTCACAATAGTAGGACTTGATTATTTCATAGAACATTCCAACATTTTCGTCTTTCTCTCCTGGGTTGCCTCGGCAGGAATCATATTTGGTTCGGTTATGGCTATTGCACAAGATGATCTAAAAAGGATGCTTGCGTATTCAAGTATAAGCCAGATAGGTTACATTGCACTTGGAGTCAGCTTAGCAAATAATTTCTCACTTGCTGGTGGAATTCTGCACATTTTTGGTCATAGTGTAATGAAATCAGGGCTGTTTATGGTTGCTGGAGCTGTTATCTATACAACCGGAATAAGAAGGATCTCGCAGCTAAGCGGGATGAGCAGGGTTATGCCCTACACAATGGCAGCTTTTTTGATAGGGGCTCTATCGATGATCGGAATTCCACCTACAGTTGGATTCTTTAGCAAGTATTTCATTTTACTTGGAGCAATTGAAGCTGGAGAATGGGTTTTCGTGGCAGTAATCCTTTTCAGCAGTTTACTGACTGCAGCCTATTTCTGGAAGGTTTTTGAAAAAATTTACTTTGGCAGAAATGGCATAACAGAAGTTAATGAAGCACCTCTCAGTATGCTTTTACCGACGATCGTTCTTGCTATACTCTCACTTATTGGGGGGTTCTTAGCACCAAAATTGATTGACATCTTTAATCTATGGATTGAAGGTGTTCTGGGGGTGTCTGTTTGGTAACATCACTTGCTCCGGGTCTTGCGGTAGCTACCTCATTAGTAGCATCGTTGATGATACTCATATTCAGAAAAAACCCAAACTTGAGGGAGACTTTCTCAATAGGGGCAGGTTTGCTCAAATTTGGAATCGTATGTTCAATGATACCTGAAATAATGGGTGGAAAGATCATACAGCTTGTCATCATGGATGTATTCCCGGGTTTACAGCTTAAATTTACAGTAGATGCATTTGGACTATTTTTCGGGTTCACCTCCTCCCTCTTGTGGATCCTGACAACCTTGTACTCCATAGGATACATGCGCTCTCTTGATGAACACGCTCAAACCCGATACTTTTTCAGCTTTGCTCTCGCCATGTCTTCTGCAATTGGAGTGGCTTTTTCTGGAAATCTTTTCACTCTCTTCATATTTTACGAACTGTTAACCATTTCAACATACCCACTTGTCGTACATGAGGAATCTGAAGAGGCGATGAGTGCTGGAAGAAAATATATCGCCTATCTTTTGACTGCCGGGACTTTTTTGCTGTTTTCAACTGTGGCAGTTTACTACTACACAGGAACAACGGATTTTTCATTCGGGGGTATTCTAGCAGATAAAGGAATACCGGAGAGCTTGCTGAAACTGCTTTTCGTTACATTTATGATTGGATGTACGAAAGCTGCCTTTATGCCCCTCCACTCCTGGCTCCCTACAGCAATGATAGCCCCCACTCCGGTCAG